>ERZ779643.42-NODE-42-length-113937-cov-3.553872_pt1 | contig 113937 bp, 146 predicted proteins | sample MGYA00511564_ERZ779643 | MGnify/ENA primary metagenome ERZ779643 (study PRJEB29588, sample SAMEA2147114) | human gut metagenome | biome: human gut; feature: human-associated habitat; material: faeces | place: Denmark | collected 2008/2010 ...
ACAAGAATCAATCCCTCCGGTCCGACTGAAATCACGGTTTCTTCAAACGCAAAAAATCTTACGAATGCAGACGAAATTTCAATCGGCAGGCCGTTACGCAACTACACGGAATATATCGTTGACTCAGACAACAATCTCCTTCCAATCGGAGTTGTGGGTGAGCTTCTCATTCAGGGATGCGGTGTTGCACTCGGCTACAACAAACTTCCCGAACAGACTGCAAAGGCATTCATCGAATTTAACGGTGAACGCACCTACCGCTCGGGCGACTATGCAAAATGGACAACGAACGGCGATGTTATTATTCTCGGCAGAACCGACAATCAGGTTAAGCTGAGAGGATTAAGAATTGAACTCGGTGAAATTGAAAAGTGTCTGACCGCAGTTGACGGAATCAAGAGCGGAATTGCTCTCATCAGAAAGGTCGGCAAGGCTGACGCAATCTGCGTTTACTATACAGCCGACAGAAAGCTTGAGCCAAATGAAATTAAGTCAGAGCTTGCAAAAACTCTCACAGATTATATGGTTCCGAGCGCTTATGTTCAGCTTGACAAAATGCCTCTCACACCAAACGGCAAGGTCAACACAAAGGTTCTTCCCGAACCTAAAAGCAACAAATTCGAAAGAGGTAGGTTGCCGAAGAATGAACTTGAAAAAACATTCTGCGACATCTTTGCAGAAATTCTTGAACTTGACAATGTTTTTGCAGACGATAACTTCTTTGACCTCGGCGGAACATCGCTTACAGCAACAAGAATTGTAATCTCCGCATCAAAGAAAAACATTGAGGTTGCATACAGCGACATTTTTGCAAATCCTACTCCGCAGGCTCTTGCAAAATTTGTGAGCAAGGATAATTCATCCGAAGATGACCTTGAAAATCTTTCGGACTACGATTATACAAATATCAATAAAGTTCTTGAAAAGAATAATATTGACACATTCAAAAACGGTGAGCTTCAAAAACTCGGCAATGTTCTTCTGACAGGCTCTGCCGGCTTCCTCGGAGTACACATTCTCTACGAACTTCTTCACAAGTATAACGGCAAGGTTTACTGCATGATTCGTGACAAAAACAATAATCCTGCCGAAAACAGAATGAACTCAATCTACTATTACTACTTTGAAGAAAGTCTGAAAGAAAGATATCCCGACAGAGTTACCGTTATCAACGGTGATGTTACAAACCGTGAATCATTCGATAAATTTATTGACAAGGACATTAACACGGTCATCAACTGTGCCGCAAATGTTAAGCACTTCTCAAAGGGTACAGACATTGAAGATGTAAACCTTTACGGTACTCTCAATGTGCTTGACTTCTGCAAAAAGGCTAATGCAAGGCTTGTTCATGTGTCAACAATGAGCGTAGGCGGTATGTTTGTGGGCGAACAAGGTTCTGTTGACAAGCTCAAAGAAAATCAACTTTACTTTGGTCAGCATGAGGGTTCAAAGTACACCCTGTCAAAGTTCCTTGCAGAAAGGGCGATTCTTGAAGAGGTTTCAAAGGGCTTTAACGCAAAGATTATGCGTGTAGGCACACTTGCCGCAAGAAACAGCGACGGTGAATATCAGATTAATTTCACCACCAACACATTTATGGGCAGACTCAAATCTACGCTTCTTATCGGCAAATATCCGTATGAGGCAATGGAAATGCCATTTGAGCTTTCTCCGATTGATTTTGTGGCAAAGGCAATTCTTCTGCTTGCACAGGCTCCAAAGGATTGCACCGTGTTCCACCCGTTCAACAACCATACTCTCATTATGGGTGACCTCTACACTGAGATGAACAAAATCGGACTTCATTCACAGGGTGCAGAGTATGAGGAATATATGATTGCACTTGACAAAGCCGAGCAGGATCCCGAAAAAGCAAAGATTCTTTCGAGTATGATTGCATATCAGAACATGGCTCACGGTCAAAAGACATTTACAGTCGGCAAAAGCAACACATATACAATGCAGGTTCTTTACAGAATGGGATTTGTGTGGCCCGTTACCTCGCTTGACTATATGAAACGATTCATCAACGCATTAAGAGGTCTTGGCTTCTTCGATTAATAATACAACATCAAGTCATAATAAAAGGCAAAACAGCGGACATTCCGAATCAATGGATTGTCCGCTGTTTTTATATTCTATAATAAATGCACCTAATACATCTTTATATTTAGAATCTGATTTGCCTTTATTAAGTCCTACAACTTTAAAATCACCAGTTAATACTGGTTTCATCTTATACATTGTGTTACCTTTTTTTCTTTCATATGGCGCATTAGCTATATCTACTACTAATCCTTCTTCACCTTTTTCTACTACTTTTTCAAATATAGAATCTAATGTTCTTTCTATGTCTTCTATGGATGTATTAGAAGATATATGAGCCATAGGTATTAAATAATTAATGTATTTATATTTTCTTGTATTGTCTTTATTAAGTATTATATCTTGTGCTTTTTGTTTTCTATCGATACATGGTACATCATATTTATTATAAGTAAGAAATGTTTGTATATCTTCTATATAATCGAAGCATTCCATTTCTATACCTGTTTTATTATTTGCTTTAGTTGATAATATTTTAGATGTAGCATTATATCTTTCAGTAGAAGTGGCAAAGTCTCCTATTGCTACACATTCACAATCATATACTCCTGTAGGAATATTTGGATTCTTAAATTCATTAATTATTTCTATCAATGTATCATCAACATAACCAGTAGATGAATATATTTTTATATTATCATTAGAATATTTAATAACAGGATATCTAAAACCATCTACTTTAAGAGTTACTATTAAGTCTTTATTACTTAATTGTTTCCTAATGTCTTTAATAGCGTGTCCTTTTCTCATTTCCCATGGTCTACTGATGCCAGGTATTATTTCTGATGCTACTTTTGCAGTAACGCCACATTTAAATGTTTTAGTTATTATTTGCTTAACAAATTGTTGATGCATTTCATTGTCTAACTGTTCTATAAAGTGTTGAGTGATTGCTATATCAATGTCTTTTCCTGTATTATGATGTAATAAGTATAGTATTAAATCTGTTATTGTTGTAGGAATATCTGTAGGAAGATTCATATCTATATTTTTATTAATCTTTAATCTAGATATGCCTGTTTTTAATTGCTTATCTAATAAAAAGTCTAATACATAAACACTATTATCATCTTTTCCTAATTCTTTTAATGCTACTTCTTTATCTTTTTTTGTATTACATTCTTTTAATTTCATAAAATTATTATATATAGTATCTAACAAACTAAAACATCACCTCTTTATTTATTAAACATAATAATTAATTCGCATATATAGCACAACAAAGCCAAAACGCTAAAAAATATAGCAATAAACGTATAAAGTTTCGCATTTTTGTTGGAAAGATTTATTTTTGTCATTATTATAGATGTAATACAATCTTCAATGGCAGATGTAATAGTATCGTTATTATATACTATAATTCTATTCTCTATTGGTAAAACGTCCATAAATCCTCTTAATCTTTTTCTATCGTCTTCTAAGCGTCTTATAATCTCTGCTTTAGTATCTCCTCTTTGTTCAAGACGTTGAATAATAATATTGTCATATGAATCTATTATTACTGCTTTAGTCTTAAAATGCTTAGATAGATTATAAAAGCCTTGAACATCTACTACTACTATATAATCTTTCTTCTTTTGTATTTGATTCTTTCTTATACCATATTTCCATACATCTCCTGTTGCTACTGTATATTCTCTTAAATCAATAAAATCTTTATAATTCTTTTCAAAGTATTCATTATCTACATAATAATAATCTACACTTTCTTTTTCATTAGCTCTTTTAGGTCTGCTTGTATAGGACACAATTATTGGAATATTTAAAGCATGACTAACCTCTTTTGCTATTGTGCTTTTACCTGTTCCTGTTTTACCTATTATACAAAATATCATGTTCTATTCACTCCTATTTTTGCTTAGTTCTATATGATAAACCTTTACATATTTTTATTGTATTGTAAGATTTACCTGTTGTTGTTTTTGTGTGTCTTATTCTTTTATTACCTACAGAATAACCTACCCCATTACGGGATAGGTTTATTTTAAGTGGGCCTAGTTTAAAACTCTTTCTAAATATAAAACTCATAATACTATTCTCCTTAATTATCATCATATATTGATCTGTCTATCGTCATTGTTAATGGAAATTCACGTTCTACATCCATATCATAAACAATATGTGGGAAGCTTCCAAAACGAGCATAATCATATGCAAATTCATTATTTGTTTTAAATTTACGTATAAATTCATCGGCAACATAGAATACCTTACAATATGGACAAAAACTAGGTTTTTTATCTTCGCCACAATCTATTATATAATTTCCACCACAACTTTCGCATTCTACAGAATAAGCATTATTTGTTTCTATACTATCTACATTCATCGATTCTATAGAGATTCTATTTTGTCGAATGGGTACTGCTATGCTTCTTATATCACCATATACTCCATGGCTATATGTTATTTGCTCAGGTTCTTCATAAAAATTATGACCACAATATGGACAACATTCTAATCTTTTATCATCATTAGGAATTATAATAAAACTAGTTTTACAAAAATCACATTCTACTTCAAAACAAAACTGTGCTTCTATTATTTTATTTGACTCTAGTTTAACAACATTATTATTCATATATTTTGACCGCCATGTATATTGGTTCTAATTGTTTAAAGTATATATCAAATAATTGTTTATCTAATACTGGTAATTCATCTACTGATTTTATAGAGTTTTTTTGTTTTTCTGAATATGATTTACATATATTTTTATATATTTTTTCATTAAACATTTCTTTTACTAATATTTTTACAGCATCTGCATATCCTCTAACAATAAATTCATACATAATATCTACAGATCTAAATGCATTGACTAAGTTCATTAAATTTCCATATGTTGTAACAGCATCTATAATAAATGTAGATTCGGCTAACATTTCATTAGAAAATATATCTTTTCCTTCATATCTCTCATAATCTCTATATAATTTTTCTAATGACACTTTTACACCTAAAGCGTATGCTCTTAAAAAAGGTTCTTTTTCTTCTATAGCATCATCTTTATAATGTGCTATATTGTTTTCAAACAATTTTCTTGTTAATATCATAACACCATCTCCATTATTTTATTTTGTTTTATACTTTCATTTACATCTATTATTTTTTGGTTAGGTGAGCCTCTATAATTTAATGTTATATCTCTTTTTTCTAATTCAAATTCTCCATCTACTACTACATCTACTATATTATATAATTCTTTCAATGTTTCTATTGTCATTGTATAACCTGTATAGAGCCATACTGAAAGTTTGTTATTTGTTTCTTGTTTGAACCATTTAAGAAATTCTAATACTTCATGTTTATATATATACAATGGATCTCCTCCACTAATAGTTATTCCTTTCAATAAGAAATTGTTTTTACATTCATTAACAAATTGTTCTTGTAATTGTTTTGTAAATTCATAACCATTTGTAGGATTCCATGTTTCAGGATTGTGACACCCTTTGCAATGATGTTCACAACCTGAAACAAATATAGTATTTCTTAAGCCTGGTCCATCAACAATAGATTCATATTCTATTCCTGATATGATCATTAAGCCCTCCTTAATTATGATACATAATTATTCATTATCTAATTTATGTTTTACTCTTTTCTTAAATTCTTGTTGTTTACCTTTATTGAAATTACGATAGTCGCTAGATAAGTAACCAGTGCAATTTATACCCCTATTTTCATAGTATTTAATTGGGTTTAGACTATACCATCACCATTTATTAAAAGGTGTGCCTATTATAGTCGTTGAACGTCGATCTTATTAAGACCTTTCGCTGCTGATTTCTCATTGATTCATCCTTAGCACCTTATATTTAATTATATAAGGCTTTTATTTCAGCATAGATAATCCTTATTACTTTTTTCTGCTTTCGCAACATTCGCATTTACTATTACTAGTTATGCTGTAGTGAATAAGGCTTTAGAGAGTCCCAGACAATTTAAAGCATTTTTACATCACACAATTTCTTGTATAATGGGGCCATTTAGTTAACCCTTCCTAGTATTTCAATATTTTCTGAATGACATTCGGGACATTCTTCATTCATATCTCCATCATAATGACAATCTAAGCAATGAGATATAGGGAAATTTAATGCAAAATAACTTAATCCACTATTCATTGCATAATTTATTATATCTTCTACTACTTGAGCATTATGAGTAACTGATGATTCTAATTCTACATACATTATATATCCACCAGTAGCCAATTTAGCAAATGGAGCCTCTAAATCTATTTTTCTTTGTATAGATATATTATAATCTACTGGTATATGATGTGAATTAGTTAAGTATTCTTTATCTGTAATACCTTTTATTTCTCCAAACTGTTCATATATTTTGTCTCTTAATGTGCTGCAACAACCTTCAGCAGGAGATGCATAGCAGCTAAAGTTCAAATGATTTCTATTTGTTGCATCAACAGCATAATTATGTATATGTTCTACCACACTGTAGGCAAATTTATATACGTCATCATCTTCACCATGATGTTTACCAAATAATGCTATCATGCAATCAGCTATGCCTATATAACCCATAGCTAATGTCAATCCGTTTATGAATTGGGCTATCTCTTGCATAGATTTCTTTTACCAAAATCTATACCCCTCATCTTCCAATTAACGTACTAATAGTTAACTGTACTCTACTCACTTTACTCTATCGTATTTCTCGAATAGAGTCGTTTTCGATAGTCTCTACACTTTTATATTGCTCTTTTTATATGATACTTTTTATTTAACACTAATCTTGTTCTTTGATTTTCAATTTTTCTCTTTATTTCATAACTATTTACATTATAATACTTTGCACAGTCATAAGCTGAATTAAATGTATGAAGAAGCTCACCATTAAACCATGCTTTATATTTCCCTTCATCATATTCTATATAGATAGTTCTTAATAAAATATTGTTAGTTAATATATTATTTAAAATTTCATGACTATAATTATATGTATCTTTGTTTAACAAATCACTTTTACATAAATTACATTCTATAGTATTATTTTCTATATTAGATACTTCAAATTTTTGTTTGTTATAAACTTCATAATTTAAATTTCTAAATTTATGTGTTTGATTTTGTGAACAAGTACACCATTCTAAATTTTCAACACAATTGTTGGATTTATCCCCATCTATATGATTTACTTGTGGTAAATCATTAGGGTTAGGAATAAATGTTTCGGCAATTAATCTATGAACTAACATATGTGTTTGTTTTCTCGTTTTACCTAATCCTAAACATACTTCATAATATCCGTTTTTTCTCTTTCTTTGTGTTTTATATTTAGGAACTTTTCCTTTTAATGATAAAACTTCACCAAATCTATTAACATAATAGCCGCTTATTTTTGTTTCTAAAAATTCTTTATCATCGTATATCATATAAATTAATCATTCCTCCTTTTTATAAAAAGAGCAATGTACTTAGCACGGGATTAGTTTTCACCTTCCCCGTTAGCATATTCTTTAGTTATCATTTCCTATAACTCCTAAACGTAGAATATACACCTTTAGTAAAGTCCAAAGGGTTTATACACGGCACACGTTTTTAAACCCTACCGTGTTTAACACATTCTCTTACTTCTTCATCTGGTTTTAATTTTCTACCTAATGTATTTTTCATTATTCCATTTTCATATAAAAATGGATTACATCTTGCTTTTTTAGATGCAATATATTCGTATCTAAATAATAATGCTTTTTCTTGTATATCTAATAATTCGTCTAATTCATTCCAAAATCCTTCAATGTCTGGTTCTTTTCTTTCTCCTAAACATATACCATGTTTTATGCCTAAATATGCTAGATTTAATGTAGTAGGACAAATATTACCTCTTCCACCTTGAGTATTGCCTAATCCATTAATATCATAGCCTAACATGGTTCTACACGTGTTGTTCTATATTTTCATATAGCACTGACTATATCTTTATATGTACATTCTCTATATACATATACCTTGCTCTTCCGTTTATGATTTTCACATAATAACGTACTCTACTTCCTTCGTGTATTATTAATACCTTATTCTCCATTGTAGGAGTTATATTTATTATTTGGTTTCGATAGTCGATACACTTTATATTATTCTTTATATCTAAAATGATAATTATAGTTATTATTTTTCTCTTCTTTTAATATTGAAGTCAAAGCCTTCAATTTTCTTAATATCATCAGATATTTTTGTCATATTACCACCATCCTATATTGATAATATATAAATGGTAATATTTTCTATAATATCTTAGCACGGTATTATCAGCTATCGTATAACTTAATACGACCTTAGACTTTCTTAGAGAGCTGCTTCGTCTTTTTATAACGTGATTATCTGCTTCCGCCTTGAATCACAGTCTTATTCAACTCTTACCGTTAGCGGTATTTAATTAATACCACACCCTATATTTATAGGTTCACAAGGTACGGGCCGTATTACTGACCCATAGTGCTAAACATTTCTACTTGTTTATCAAAATCATTAGTTAAATGTGGAGCATCGCAATTAACAAAATTAGGATATATTCTTTTTGATAATGATTTTATTGCTAATTGTTTTAAATCATAGTTAGGATCACCTGGATTAGCATTTACTCCTTTTTTATGTTGGAATATACTAATAGGGAATATTGGAGTTCTATGATGTTTACCAATACCATTTATACTAGCTTTTAATAATGATTTAGATATTAATCTACCTTCTTCTGAAGTATCTAGACCAAAGTTAATGCTTGTAAATGGAACTTGCGCATTTTGTTATTAACGTGGAGCTTTTTATCTATTAATAGTAGGTCAATTCCTACATCCACCTCTGGAGGTCGCCCTCATTTGATATTATCTCATCAATTAGTCAATTCTAATTCAGATTGGCGTACATTTTCACCCTCGTTTAACGTTAGGTTTGGTAGTGACAAGTTACCTCAGATTATGCTATACATAATCGTGTCCGACACTCGTGGGAATATTATATTCTTTATAAGTCTTCAATTCCTACGCTCTACGATATTATACTGTCTTTAATAATATAATTATCTCGGTATCAACTCAAATCTTTTATTTTATTATATTTTCTTTCTAAATAAACTTCAGCGTCTTTATATAGATAATCTCTTATTTTGATAATATCTGATTTTGATGACCACAATACTTGACATATGTTTCCTACATAACTAATTTTTACGTTATATATATCTATTTTTTTTACTAAGAAATTTTTTAGTGATGTTACCATTTGTTCATTTCCACAAAACCCTATTGCATAACTAAAAAAGTTCTTATTTTTTCTTTTATATTTTGTAGTCCAGCCATCGCCATCTATTAAACCTCTTATATAATGTCTCATCATTTCATCTGATAATTGTGGAAATTTAACAGTGAATGTCTTATTAGGAACTATATAATATTTTGATAAATCAGAAACGATTTTTTGACTTTTACAAGATAAAGCTAAACAATCACAATGTTTTTGAAGTTTTGTATTGTTATGTAATTCTTCGTTTAATTTATCTAGTATAATTTTATCTTTTTTATTTAACTCTAATCTTAACTGAGTTCCACTTACATTTCCATCAGCAGCTATATATCCTAAAAAATACGCTTTGTTTTGTGTGTCAATCGTTTCAAAATAGTTTTCAACTAAATCTGGATTGCTATATGCACAATATGCTTTCTTTGCATATATACCGCTTTTTATCATTTGTTGTCTTATAGTTTCTAATTTTACATTATATATGTCAGCTATTTGTTTTAGTGTCATATTATCTTTATAATAATAATTATATAAATCATTCTTATTTATTTTATCTATACCACCATTTGTTCTTGCAGGAATATTATTTCTTCTTAAAATGTTTCCTACAGTTGTATCACAAATGCCGTATTGTTTAGCTATTGCTCTTTGACTAAGTTTATTTATTGTATATTTTTTGATTATTTCTTGTTCTATTTTTTCATCTATTTTTTTCATATTAACACATCCTTTTGTAAGCTTTGAATATTTATTACTTTTCAAAAGTTCGTTAATACGTGAGTATTCACCGATATTGCCGGATTCATATAGTTATATTTCTATAACTAGTGGGCCGCAATTAACCCTTGTCTTGACTCTAGTGTCCCTAAATTATGATATAATGATTCACATGCTTGTTCTGTTTCTTCAATAGTATGTCTTTCTGCTATTTTATATTCTTTAGGATATAATGATTTTAATTCTTGATTTCCTAAATGAATTATATCTTTATTGCTTTTCTTTAAGTCATATATAACTCTTTCTGCTTCTTCTTTTGTATAATCTTTATGATCCATTAGTGCATTTTTAAAATTCTTTTCAAATGTTATTCTTACATAAGGAGCACCTTCAAAATCTATCTTACCGCTTGCAACACCCAGATGCCATAAATGTTTCCATTTATATTATATTAATTATAATATTGGCACCCGCACTATATTTTTAATTAATACATATTGTATTAACATGCCCTACGTTTCGGTACAGGAGTTTCACCTATATACCTACTCTACTCACTTCGTACATATATATGTCTTATTCTCTTATATAAGAGTTACATTTATTATTGTTTTCGATAGTCTCTACACTCGTAATTATTCTATAATAAAATTATTTGATAATTTTTATTATTAATTACGGGCACGGTATTATCAGCTATCATGATATAAATCATGACCTTAGACTCTCTTAGAAAGCTGCTTCGTCCTACTTTTGTAGGTTGTCTTTATATTTTTACCTTATTCAACTTTTACCGTTAGCATTATATTTCTATAACACACCCTGTATATACAGGTTATAGGGTTTTAATTCGGCAGTTATGGGTTAATTATTTTTTATTTACCGAATTGTACTTGGGATTCTAATTGAAATACTACAGCTACTAATTGGAAAAATGTCATAATACTATTTGGTTTTCTGACATCTGCATTTCTTGTTTTAAAACCACCGTTATTTTCAAATAAATCTGTAAAATCCACAACAATACAATTAGAAATTCCGACATTGTAGTTATCAAGATCATGTTCATATATTATACCTTTTGTATGAAGGTCAGATATGTATTTAGGTATAATATTTTCTAATGCATAATTTTTATTAACATAATCTAATACTCTTTTATTTTGCCCTGATGTAGAAAACTCATCTATATTAGCATTAGAATTTTCTATATCATCTGTATCTAGTATTGCTTTTATTTTTTCTTCCATGTTAGAAAAAGAATTAGCCTTTTCATCTCTAATTCTTCGTCTCTCTTCTCTATATAGGATATATTTCTTTGCTGTTTTCGTATATCCATATTGCATTAAATTATTTTCTACTATATCTTGTATATTTTCTATTGATATATAATCTGTAAAACATTCCGCTATTTCATCTTCTATAGAATTCATTAATAAATCAAAATCTTTTGATGTTAATATCTCTTCTGTATCTACTGCTGATATTATAGCTTTTTTAATTTTTTCAACATTGTATTCCACAACTGTTCCGTTTCTTTTAATAACATTCATAAATTATGTCATCACACTCCTACTGCTTTGTTTTGTATATGTATATTACCATATTAATTATTTTAGAATATTCCTTATATTATTTTTTCATTATATATTTATTTATTATCTTCCTCCTTATTTTTATCTTCTAATAATGCTTTTAAATAATCTATTTCTGCATGTAGCTTAACGTTTTCTGCTTCAACAAGAGCTGTTCTTTTATTGGCAATATCTATTTTAGATTGTGCTGTTTTTGCTGTTTTTCTATCTTCAACCATTGTTGCTATACAATCATATAATAATTTTTGGTCCATTACTGCATATAATTGTTCATCATTATCTTTAAATGAAAATACTAAAGACCAAAACTCCATATTTTCTCTTGGTGCTTCTTTAGCTAGCTTATCTAACCATTCACGTTTAATTGTAAATTGTTTATGTCCACGCGCTCTTTCTATTTCTTGAGTCTTTGATTCAAACATCCAATTAATAAGACCTTTAATACTTTCATCACCTTTTATTTTTCCTGCACCAGAGTTCGGTGTCATATTTGCTTCTGTTTTTAATGTCTTCTCTAAATTATTATGATTAATCATTTCAGCCTTGCTGCCCATACGATTCGATTGTTTATTCGTATTCTTTTTAATGCCATATTGTTTCTTTTTTACTGGAATGTATTTATCTGCATTAAAACATAATATACAATATTCATCAAATCCACAGTTTTTACAATCATACTTATCAAATTTACAATAATCCATTGTTATGTCTCCTTTCTTATTTCTATAATTTGTCAATGGAATATAAGAACCATTTGTTATATAATTATAATATAATTTGTTTAACCAAGGAGTATTAATATGAAAATAGTTAGTTTTTTTAATGTTAAAGGGGGCGTAGGCAAAACTACGTTAACTATATTAACTTCTATTGCATTAAGCAAAGAAGAAAATAGAGTATTAATAATTGATGCAGATACACAAGCTAATTTGACACAATTTATGTATAAAGTTAGTCATAATAATAAAACTATGTTTGATGGATTAGCTGACAATATACCTGCAAGTGATTTAATAATAAAAGCACCTAATGATAAGTATAAGAACATAGATTTAATTCCTTCTGATTTATCATTATCTGTATTAAGTGAATATCTTACTACAAAGACTAATAGAGAAAAATCTGTATGGAGATGGTTTAGAAACAATGTAGATTTTCTTAAACCTTATGATTATATATTTATAGATTTATCTCCGTCATATGATTTAGTAGCACGTAATTTTATGCTTATTAGTGACTCAATAATTACACCTATTGCTTATCAAGATATAGCAAGTATTAGAGGATGCGAATTATTTTATAAAAAGTTTAATCAAGATTTAGAAGATATGGAGATGAATAATGAAGCTAAAAGAGCTGTGCTTATTAATTCATATACTTCTAGAAATCTTAGTACTGGCAAATATTTTAATGAAAAACTTAAAGAATTCAATGATATATGCCAAGATTTATTAAATAATAAAATAAGTGATACAACTGTCATAAAAAACGCTATACTTAATAAAATGGATATTGATGACTATTGTAGGAAAATACATAAGCCACATAAAGTTAGAGAAGAAGTAAAACGCGTTATAAGAGAACTAAAAAGAAAGGACGTGCTATAATAATGGGACTTGATAAGTTCTTTGACGATGACTATAATGAAAAATTAGATTTACCTAAAAATGACTATAAATCAAAAGTCAATAACGCTATTAACTCACATTCTTCTTTTGATTTAATGGATATAGAAAAAGCAACAATTAAAAAGAAAGTGCCAATGAGTATATATTTTGATGAAGAAGATTTAGACTTATTAAAAGCTATTGCATATAATAAGAATTTAACTGTTAATCAAGTCGTTATGAATATATTATATGAACCTTTAAAAGTTACTAGATATAATTTACCCATTAATTTCAATATTAAAAACTTAGTTAATAAATATAATAATAAATGTAGAAAACGTAAAAACATATAAAAATAGGACAGAAATAAAACTCTGTCCTATTTATGTTTTATTTATTGTTCTTTTTCTGCAGGTTGTTCATCTAATGCTTCATCTAATACTTCGTTCAATTGTTCAACCATTTGTTCTTCTTTAGTAGATTGTTGTTGTAATATATCTATTTCTTCTGCTGTTAATGATTCAGATTCTATATTGCCTTCTACTTTGTTTCTAAGATATGATACATAATCTGGATTATTATTTAAAAATTCTAAGAATTTAGCCATACCATTCCATGCACATTTAGTATTATCTGGCAATATTCTTTCTTCTCCTGAATCATCATATTCTCTTATCCAAGCTCCTCTTTTATCTAAGATTTCTTGTTCTATTGCTGCATCTACTATTTCACCTATTATATCTGTACCTTTACCTATTTTAACTGTGTATTCACATTGTACAAATGGATTAATTGTGGTTCTCATATGATTCTTTAGTACTTTTGTTCTAAATTGCATATATCTATCTTTCATAGAATATAATGGATTAGAACTATTAATATTAATTCTTGCGTTATCTACTGTTAAATAAGAATTATATTTTATTTGTTCTCCTCCGCTTATAATTTTGCCGCCCATATAACTACCTATATCTGTGGACTTGTGCTGTATGGCTACTAATGCTGTATTTGATTCATATATAATAGGTATTACTATTCTCATAAATTTAGCATTTAATCTAGCCTGTAATGCTACATTTTGATCTGCCATTTTATCTTTAAATTCTTTTGAAGGAGTTAAACATTTTAATGAATTTATTACAATCATGTCTACTCCTTGTTTAGCAAATGTAATAGAATAATCCATAGCAGTTTCTCCACCTTCAGAACCAACAGGATAAAAGTAGAATCTTTCTCTGTCTATACCAAACATATCTAATGGTTCATTATTTAAAGATCCTTCTGATTCAATCCAACAAGCAGTAAAATTTGGATCTTCTTTCATATTTTTAGCTATAGTTTCTAATAGCATAAAAGTTTTACCACTATCTGCATTTCCTGTAAGTATTGAGAAGTGTCCTTTTGGCCAACCTCCTCCTATTGCTTTATTAACTCTCATTGATGCTGTTGGTATTACTCCTACTGTTAATTTATCTATCATTTCTTTATCAGAAGCTCTACCTATTATCATTTCTCCTGCAGATTTGTTTATGCTATTCATTACAGCATTTAGATTCTTTAACTTAGTTGCTAATATTTCATTTTTCTTTACTTTTGGTTCCTCTTGTGTTGTTGTCTTTTTACTTCTTGCCATAATATACATCACTCCTTATTTATTGTCTTGTAAGCTATTTATATAATTATCTAATATATTTATAGTTTCTGTTATATTGATTATAGGTTGTGATTGTTCAATATCTAAATCTATTTCTTTTGCATCATTAATCATATCTTGTTTATATCTTTTTAATAGATACAATGTAGATTGAAATATTGGATTTGCTATTTTAATATCTACTTTATGCTCTGAATTATCACATACATATTTACATAATTCTTCACTTAATAATGCTATTACATTTTCTTTTTGTAAATCACCTTCAAAAGCGGAAGCATTCAATAATGCTCCCAAAAAACTTGCAAATGATTGTCTAATAGCTTGTTGTTCATTTGTATAGGCACTACTAATAAAGCATCACCTCTTTATATTATTTATTATTGTTATAAATCAGTATCTTCTTCTATTGCATTAGGAGCAAGTGATATAGATTTAATATAGTCACCTTTGTCTAGGTTTTGTAATTTACAGCCTGTAGTATCTCTTTTTGATTTCTTAACATCAGCTGCTGATATTCTTATTATTTTACCATTTTGAGTACATAATAATATATCTTCATCTGTTAATGTTAATACACCTACAAGGTCTCCAGTCTTTTCACTTAGACTATGACATTTTATGCCTTTTCCTCCTTTATTTTTAGCACAAGTAAATTCTGATTCTGATGTCTTTTTAGATATAGCTAATGAAGATATAGTCATTACGTCTTGTCCTTCTTTAACTTTTGTTAAACCTATTACAGAATCATCATCTGATTTCATTTTAATACCTATAACACCTGAAGCTGTTTTACCTTGTGGTCTTATTACATCAGTATTAAATCTTATACTATTTCCTTTAGATGTTACAATTAATATTTCATCATTATCTTCTATTAGTTCTGCATCTATTAATTTATGCCCTTCTTTTAATGTAAGAGCTTTTGTAATATTTCTTTTCTTAGATAATAGATTTAATGCTAATTTCTTAACTTGACCTTTATCTGTTACAAACATTATATATTGTTGTTTGTCGTCATCTGTATTTTTTATTCTTGTAGCTAATGATTTAACTACTGCTTCACCTTCATCAAGAGATATATAATTAACTATATTTCTTCCTCTTGCTGTTTTGGCTACTTTAGGTATTTTATATGCTTTAAGATGATGTATTCTACCATAGTTAGTTATAAATAATAAATCGTCTTTAGATGATAAAGTAAATAATTGAGTTACTATTTCATTATCTTTTACATTAACACCCTTAGAACCCTTACCGTTTCTTTTTTGTTTAGTATATTCTGATTCAGATACAGATTTTATATTTCCTTCAGAAGTTATAGTTATTATTAGATTTTCATCTTCGATTAAATCTTCTGTAGTAGTTTCTTCTTTAAGATCAATAACCGTACGTCTATCATCACCATATTTATTTTTTAATTCTTTATATCTTCTAGCTACTTCTTTATATAATGCGTTATCTGTATTATTTATTATTTCACCTAATGCTTTTATATCATTTGTTAATTCTTCATTTTCTACTTTATATTTATCATGTTGTTCTACTGATATATTATTTAATTGTCTTGTCATAATATATTTAGCTTGTTCTTCTGTTAAATCAAATTGAGACATTAAATTATCTACTTTTTTATCTTTATCAAATCTTATTATCTTTATAGCTGTTTCTAATGTATCATCTGTTTCTAATACTTTTAACATAGCATCTACGTATAATAATCTTTCTGATTTCTTATTATAATCGAATTGTGATTCTCTTTGTACTATTATTGCACTATGTTCTAGGAATTCATCTATTGCTGTTAGTATGTTTACTGGCATTAATTCTTTATTCTTTAATCCGTACATATTGTATGATATATTTTTCTTTAAATCTGTTTTAGATAATAAATTATTTATTATTATGTCGTATGGTGCATTCTTCTTAAATATGATTAATATTTCTAAATTATCACCTTCAGAAGCATCAACTACATCTTTTATGCCTTCAATAGTATGATTTTCTACTAATGATTCTATTTTTTCTACTAATGCTTGTTTGTTAACTTTATATGGTAGTTCTGTAATAACCATTTCTTTTTCTTTACGTTTAGTTTCTTTTATTTCATATTTAGCTGTTGTTACTATTTTACCTTTACCTGTTTTAACTATTTGAGGCCATTCTTTATTATCTATAATAATTCCTCCACCAGGTAAATCAGGTCCTTTAATATATTGCATTATACCTTTTGCTAAATAGTTTTCTAATTCATCGTCTGGTATCTCATTTATTTTACCACTAATGAGATTATCTAACATAAATAAACAAGCATCATATACCTCTACTATATTATGTGAAGGTATTTTAGGCGCAAATCCACAACTAATACCTTCAGACCCATTTAATAAATAGTTAGGTATAAGATTAGCAGCTATTGTGGGTTCTACCCATGTATCATCAAAATTAGGTTTAAAATCTACAGCGTCTTGATTAAAACCTTTTGTCATTTCATAACCAATTTTTGATAATTTACATTCTGTATATCTCATTGCTGCAGGTGGGTCTCCATCTATTGAACCATTATTACCTCTAAATGTAATTAATGGATATCTCATATTCCATGGTTGAGATAAACCTACAAGAGCTCCATATGCACTTGTATCACTATGAGGATTTAACCTACCAATTACATCACCAGCAACTCTTGCACATTTAACTGTTTTGCTATCAGGTGATACGCCTAATACTTGCATATCATATAAAACACGAAGATGGACTGGTTTAAGTCCATCTCTTACATCTGGTATTGCTCTTTCTTTTATTGTTTCTTCTGCATATTCTATATAATTTTCTCCCAATTCTTTTGACAATTCAACATTTATTATTTCTTCTGCCATAATATAAATACGTCACTCTCCTTATAATCCCCTATTCATAATAAAGCTTTTTCTTATAGCTGTTTCTCTATCATTCATACACACATTTAACATTTGCATACAAGCTTCAGCATCTTCTGCTGTAACTCTTTTTAATTTTCTGCTTTCTTTATCCATGGTAGACATTTTTAAATCTTGCCAATCCATTTCTCCTAATCCTTTTTCTCTTGATACTTCATATTTACAATTTAATGTTTTAACTATTTCATCTTTTTCTTGTGGTGAATACGCAAATATCTTTTCTTCTTTCTTTGTTCTAGGATTCTTTGTTATCATAAATAATGGAGGCAACGCTATATATAAATAACCTTCTTCTATTATTTCTTTCATGTGCATATAGAAGAAAGTCATCCATAAACATCTGATATGTAGACCCGTTTACACCCTCGGTTTCCCGATATTTATTAGGGACTAGATCATATCTTCACCATTTTACAGGTGTACCGTACATGATCGTTGAGCGTTCCTCTATTCGAGGCTCCGTTGCTGATTTCCCATTCTTACATCACTTAGCACATACAATAACCCTATGTATGCTTTTATCTCAGCTTATGACATCCTTGATATTTCTTTTTACTTTCGTAGCATTCACGTTTAGGTTTATTTCATCCTTGCGTTGTAGCAATCAAGGCTCTTAGGGTAGCTTTATAGAGGTTAATTATAAAGCTTTTGTCCCAGCAATTCTCGGTATAATAATCCTATTAGTTTCCTAATAAGACGACTATTTTTTAAAATTATAAAATTTTAAAATTTAATCAACATCGGCATCGGTTAGAAGTATTATTTTATGATATCTTAACTTATCGATATCAAATTCATCACCAATGCCACAACCAAATGCTTTAACTGCTTCCATCATTTTAGGAGATTTAATTAGTTTATCAAAATCCATATTATAAGTATTGTTAATCTTACCGAAAACAGGCAAAATTGCATCTGTTTGTTTATCTCTAGCTTTTTTAGCTGATCCACCGGCACTATCCAAAGTTCATGTAGTTCGTTAATCTACACCGCATCATTACATGCAAAGCCCTAAATTCTCATCTAGGGATCGGACTATATCTTTAATAATCATATTGATTACAGAGCCTAACATTTCGGACCCACTTGGTGTCCTAGGAACAATTTTTGCTATCTATTTCTTTCAGCAATTGTTCTATAGTCTCTGAACATTCTTGTCGAATATATCCAAAATTAGATTCGGCTTCTAATCTATCATTTACTGCCATTAAAAATGCTTGTTTTTCACCATATTTATTTGATGAAAAAGTATGTTTTATTCTTTTTCCTTCGGAATCCCTATAAGTTGATATATATTTCAAGATTCCTTCTTTTGTTATTTCTTTTGTAACACCTTTTATTTTTAATGGACTATCAACGCGTATAGTTGCATTTCTACTGTTTGCTGAAGTATTTACCATACGTAAGTTGATTTGTCGATTATCCAATCCATTATGATTGATATGATCTATTAGTTTATTTGGAAAATTCATTATTTCTCTATGTACTGCACCATCTTTTGTTTTTGCATAAAAAGTTTTGGCGTGTTTATCTTTTGCAATACTTATTTTCTTATCAAAGAAATAATGAACATTGGCATTGTCTACAAGCATGGTTTTAATACCGTATGCTTTGGTTGAAATATAAAAAATAGTATAATTTCTATACGTTATAAAATAATTTTCATATCTTCTACCATCTTTAAAAGTTTTTAAAGCCAATAGTTTAGCAAATTTTCCATATCTATTTTTTGAATATCTTATAGTTTTATTTCCTATATATACTATAAATTTTTCTTCGTTTTCTATAATTCTGTTCATATGTATCACCTCGATACATAATATATATAGGTTATCGACAAGCTTTGCTGCGGATTTTCTCTATTCTTAATCTTTTTACTATACCTAAGGCATTACCCTTCGCCCTTATCTATGTCACCATGATAAGTTAGTAATTAAGAAATTTAACGAGAGTGCCATTATATCCCCGCAATTAGAAAGGTTTAAAGAGAGCCATAAATTAACCCTCTACTAAAAATAAACAACTTTCATCTGGATCTTTTGATAAACATTTAGTTAATCCTTCTACTTTACCTGAACCAATACTTTTAACTTTTCTTGCTGTTTCTCTTGTTTTACGCACTGTTTCTCTTACTCTAGCTGCTTCTAATACTCTTTTTAATATAATGTCTTTTTGTAATGGATTCTTATCAAATATATCTTCTACATATTCTATAACTGTTTCTTTTATCGCTGCTCTTACAACAGGCATTGATAATATATCTTTACCTTGTCCTTCATAAAAAGGGTCAAATAATTTAATACTTATTATACTGATAACACCTTCTCTTGTATCTTCAGCTTTAATATCAAATTTTTGCTTATTTAAATCAGAATCATCTATAGAATCTTTAATGACACTTTCTAGACCTGCTTTAAAGCCTACAATATGTGAGCTTCTTTTAGCTGTATTTGCTACGTTATTAGTAAAAGCTATTATATTATCTGTATAATACTTTTCTGTATAACAAAATGCTATATCTATATCTAAAGTATGTCCTTTTTCATCTATAGGAACTGTTTTATTTATATTATATATTTCAGTTAATGGTTCATCATTACCTAATATAGTTTGCATATATTCATTAAGACCATCTTTAAAATTATATGATTCATCTATATTATGTCCTTTATATTCTGCTTTAAAATTAATAGTTAATTTAGGATTCAAATAACATATTTGTTTTAATCTCTTTTTTATTAATGGTATGTCAAAATCACTTAATTTTTCCCATATAACATTATCTGGTTTTGCCTTCACAGTAGTACCAGTAGAGGATTCATTTACTGTACCTATTTCATGTAATTGTTCTTTACAAACTCCTTGTTCAAAATGCATTGCATATTTCTTACCATTACGTTTTATTTCAACGTCAAAGTATTCAGATAAGAAGTTTATACCTGCTGAACCTATACCATGTAATCCTGCACTTTTAACTTGTTCATTACCACCAAATTTACCTCCAGAACGAATAGACGAAAATGCTACTTCTGCTTGTGATTTATCTGGATATTTATCTGAAGGCGATGTTGGTAATCCACGCCCTCTATCTTTAACTATAACTTCTTGGTCAGGTTTAATTTCTACATCTATTATATGTCCATAACCTGCTAAGAATTCATCTACTGAATTATCTACTAATTCAAATACAGTATAGTTAATATTGGGTATAAAGTTACCTGGTCTTAATCTAACTTGTTCTAATTCTTCAAGTGTTTCTATTTTTTGTGTTTCTAATGATACTTGTTTCTTTTTAATTATTGGTTTCTTAATCAATTTATATACACTACCTCCTATTCGTTATCTGGTAATTCTTCTACAATAAACTCTCCTAATATTTTAGCTATTGCTGTCTTACATAATAAATTAATCATTTGGTCCTCTTCTAATGAATCATCTATTTCTAATTCAAGAACCATTGGTTTATATACTTTAGGAGACAAATTAACAGCTCCATTATTAAGCTCTTTATTTATACTATCTAATCTTTGCATAGCTTGTAATAACTTAATATTATCTTGTTGAATATTAAATGCTTTATTAACATCTGTTACAGTTAATTTATATGTAGGAAAAGTTACTATTTTTTTATTAACCTGTCTTGTTGTTTTACCTGTACTTAATGTAAATATATATAATGTACCTTCAATATCAACCTTACTATTATTATTATGAAGTAACATATCTTTAGCTACTATTGCTGCTTGCTCTTCAATAGACATATTCTTATCTAACTCTTTATCTATCTCTTTTAATCCTTCTTGTACTGTATCATATACATTCTTATCAATACTATTTAAATCATTATTATCCAATAACATCACCTCTTATTAATAAGTATAATACATAATAAATAACAAAGCACTATATGTATACTATTATATAAGTTAATAAGTATTATAGTGCTTATGTATTGTTATTTATTATGTAATGAATAATAACTAATAATAATGCTTATACTAATAATAATTATAACAAATAACTACTAATGAATAATGAAGCATATTATTAATTATATAATGAGAATATGTATTCTCTATAACAGTCTCTCTATTGTGTTATATCTATAAGAGAGTTTTTATTTTCCTCTGACTTCTTATATGAAGCTCTAACGAAGTCTGAAGGCTTATTTCTTATGTTTCTCAGAAGCCTTAGCCGCATCTTTTTAGATTCGTTTTAGGACATAGTTGCCCGACAGCTCGTGTGAGACAACTTCCGTCCTAAAGAACTCGCATCTTTTTGAGTTCCCCGTATTATACGATACGGGACGCCGGATCAATGCAGTCATGTATATATCTAGCTTTTCATTTAAGTATAGATTCATGCTACCCCGAATCTGCTAATAATGAAATATACTCCTCTAATAGCATCCAATAACCCCTAGCTTTTGCTTTTATGTGGTATCTAGTCACCACTCTCAGCCCTTCGAAATGGCATTGATCATTTCTGTCTGCTGCGTAAACTTAATTACGAGTGTTTCGTCGATTTCATCTGTTCCCGGTCGGGCCGTTCGATTTATCCTAGGTCAAACACGCTTCCTTATAAAACCCCTGCAACACTAATGTAGTTGCCCACTATTTAATTTGTATTTTGTTACATAGCAGTTTAATAACTACTAACGCCTTAATAACTTTTCTAGTATTCTCTACTTACAATCCTGTTATTAACGTATCCATATCAGTTTAAGACGATTTTTTTTAAATAAAAGTGTTTCTTGCACACTTTTTGAAGCGGTTATATTTTTTTTATAAACATTGGCCCTATCGATCTATTCACTTTCTTTTTACGGTCCACTTTCGTTCTCATGCTCTTACATGTTTTTCTTATTAATGTATTACTATATTTGAGATTTATAATAGTAAATATATTTTTTTTATATTTTTTTTTATTGCGTCTGTGTTCGAATCAATTATAACACAAACAAAATAAAAAAGCGACAATAAACGTAAAAAAATCGTTAATCATCGCTTTATATATTATAAATCTTACTTATTTATTAAGCAGTTCTAGTTTTTATAGTTGGTTTTCTTTTTGCTGTAGGTTTTTTAGCAGCAGGTTTAGCTGTTTGTGGAGCAGGTGCAGATGTTGTTGTATTAGATGTAGCATTTTCTGCTTCAGGCCAGTTATCTATAAAATCTATTCTTACTATCCATTGTCCTGGCAATGTTCTTTCCTCTGTTACATAATCTGCTTCTTTTTCTAATTTACCAGTTATATAAACTTTTTCCATTGGTGCAAATTTAGATAATCTTTCTGCCATATATCCATTAGCTAATACTTTTATTGTTTCATGTTTTGTATATCCTGTTTCTTCATCTTTTCTATCCATTGATACATTTAAAAATCTTATACAAAACGCATCATTTCTTTCTCCTTCACCTGTTGTTCTTGCTTTATCTACTTGACCAAAGTTTGCTACAGTTCCACTTAAAGTTATGTTTCTCATTTTCATTCTCCTATTTCTGATATGTCGACGCATATCAACCTCTTTATTAATATTATTTTATTTATTTATACCCATTGTAGGGATGCCCATTTAGTCTTAAATGACAAAGTTGGGCCTTTACTCTTTCTATATAATAATTACTTATTATTCATTCATTTATGTTGATTAATCTGTCATTTTAGATTCTAATTCTTTATCTAAATATTGAGTGAATCCTTCAACATTATTATTATTTACATAATCAAATATATTGTCAAATGCACCTTCTGTTAATTTAGATACACATTCATTAACTAATTCAGGATAGAATTTTATACACCATGCTAAATATATTCTAGAGCCATCAGGTGATAAATTATCTAAACTATTATATTCTTTTACACAGTTATCATATTCATATATATATCCTGCTATTTCTAATTTTTCATCTGGATCTTCTGGTTCTGTTATTTGATTATATATATCAGTAACATCTACTACTTCACCACTTTCTAATTCTACTGTTATTCTATCATCTACTACTGTATCTTCTACTATTTCACCATCCTCCAATGGATCAGCAACTTCTTCAACAGATTCATCTTCTGTTTCTGTAGGTGTTTCTTCTTCGACTTCTTCTTCAATTTCTTCTTCTGTTGCATCAACCATTGGTTCTTCGACTTCAATTTCTTCTTCTTTTTCTAATGTTGATTCCTCTAATGCTTTAGGTATATCTTCTTTAATTGCATCTTTACCACAACTGCAATTTCCTCCACAAGAACAAGAACCACCATTATCTAAAGCACCACTTATAGAAATATTAAATAATAATTCTATATATTTTGCTCTAGCGTTAGCTCTTTCACCAATGTCCAATATACCTTCAACTTCTTTAGCTAATAATTTCATTTGTTTGTTTATTGCTTTTACATTATCTTGTTTCATGTATAAACCTCCTTATTAATTAAGGGTAGCTATTACACTACCCTCATACCTTTATTATATATTATTTTTATTATTGATTACTTATTTAATTCTGCTACAGATTCTTTCTTATCTGTATTTCTTTCATAGACACATTTCATATCTTTATTTATTGTTATTTTAGTTATTGTTTTATCTTTTGGTATTTCATACATAGCATCTGCTAATATTTTAGTCAACATACTTCTTAATGCTCTTGCACCTATTTTGTTTGCTTTTGCTTCTTCTGCTATAGCTTTTAATGATTCTTTAGTAAAGTCTACTTCTAAATTTTTATTATCTAATTTTAATAATTCTGTGAATTGTTTAACTATTGCATGTTTTGGTTGAGTTAATATATGTGTTAATTGTTCTACAGATAATTCATTTAAAGCAGCTATTACAGGACATCTACCTAATACTTCAGATATAATACCAAACTCTTTTAAATCTGCTTGTGTTATTTTATTGGCTATTTCATTATATTCTATTTTCTTTTTAGATTCTTTATGAGCGCCAAATCCTATAGATGATTCTTTTCTAAGCCTTTTTTGTACTATATCACTTATGCCTTCAAAAGCACCACCTAATATAAATAATACATTAGTTGTATCAAACTTAAATGCGCTAGCCTTATCTAATCTATCTCTTTTAACATCATATTCTCCACCTTCTATCATTTTAAGTAGAGCTTGTTGTACTGCTTCTCCTCCTACGTCTTTGTTTCCATTCATTGTATATTCTTTTTTAAGTTTATCAAATTCATCAATAAATACTATTCCTCTTTCTGCTTTTGTTATATCATTATTTGCAGCATCCATTAAATCCTTTAGAATATCTTCGCAATCACGTCCGACATCAACGGTTATTATACATAAAGGCTTTTTATCCTTTACTTCTGGAGGTCACCCTCATACTACTAAATGTGATTAAGTTTAGTAGATACGACTAGTTAATTCTAGTCCAGCTTAGCATACCTATTTACCCTCGTTTAACGTTAGGTTTGATGTGCGCTACCACATCTCAAATTATACTATATATAATCGTAGCGAGGCCTCGTGGTAATATTATTTCAATTACTATGCGTTGCCCCTGACTAACTGATATTACAGTTATCACTAATTTCCACTATATTAATTGCTTAACATAATTTTATATAGTTTAGTTACTTATAAATAACGCCTTCGGTTCGGATTTACTTAACAAATTATTGTATCAGTAGGTTCATACAAATTTGCTAAGTTCTCCCCGCTTAATTCCTCGCTTATAATTACAGGCGTTTCCACCTGTAACGGCTGCTTAGTTAAATAAATTTCATATTTAAATTAACTAAAAGTTAACCCAGTAGCTGTAAAAGAAGTAGCATTCTGAATAGTATACGGTACATCTAATATTTCACCTAATGCACGAATTATTTCAGTCTTTCCAACCGCTTGTTATTAACATGTAGTTTTTTATCTACATCTCTGGAGTATTACACTCATTTCCATCGGTATGTTAATTCATACCCAGGCTAGCATATCTTTTTACGCAATTACTAACTGTAAACGTAGGATGGCCTCGTGCTAAAATTATACTCCTACAACATTTGTGTAGGGATCATTTAGTATGCGTTGCGCCTGACTGCTATTACTAGCATCACTAATTTCATTATCATAATTAATAACTTATATAGTTTAGATTCATAATGAATCGCCTTCGGACTCTGATTGTGGTTTTTAACCCATTTCTCAGCTTAATTCCATCCTAATAATCTTAGGCCTTCTTACAGTTTTGACCTAAGACGGCAATAGCTTATATATTATAAGCCAATTTACCTGTTGGACCTACCATGATAATATTAGATTTATCTATTCTTAATTTCTTATTTGCATTAGGATTATTTTCTAATCTTTTGATTCTTTTTAAGTGATTATATACTTCAGTAGCTATTGTTTTTTTGGCTTCTTCTTGTCCTATAACCCACTCATCAAGTCTTGCTTTTATTGTGTCTGGTGTTTGGTCTACTGTTTTAAGTCTTTTTTTATTCTTACTTTCATATTCTTTTATATGCATGTTACATTTCTCGATGCAACTTGCACATATTCTTACAGTTTGACCATCGTCACCTTCGTCTCCTGTAAAGTTAAGTTCGTCTTTTATTTCTTTCCCACAAAAATTACATTTTTCACTCATATATCATGTCTCCTTTATAATTATTTGGTATACAACTTTAAGTATGGAAAATATTAGAGAGTGATAAATTTTAATTCACTCTCTAATATCTTTAGTAGTTGTGTAATATCTATTTCAAATCCTTTTATTAATTTTGTACTTCTTATTCAGTAAACATCCAATCTTCTGCTAACATATCAGTTTGTGAAGCTAGCCATGGAACAAATTTTCCATCTGCTGTTTTCATACCTATCCAAGGTGATAAAAATAAACTATCTTTATGTACTTCTCCATCTACTTTGTATTGATAAGCATTTACGTAGGCTAAGTACATTCCTTTGCCATTCCAACCTTGTCTACATACTTTTAATCCACGTTTTAAGTATTTTATAGCTTCACCAAAGCTAAACGTTGGAGTTCCACCTAATAAAGTACAATTTTCATTGTTGGCAGTTACCCATTCCTCAGATAAAACATTATTTAGAGTATATTCAACTCTTTGTGTTTCTCTTATGTCTAGTATAGGGCCTTGTCCTTTATCTGTGTCTTGTGGTCTACAATGTATCATAATAGTTTCTTTTTCATTATCCCAACACCAATAGCCTCCCCATGCAGGTAGCTTCATTGGTGTTCCTTTCTTCATTTCTTCTAATGCTTGTTTAAAATTCATAATAACCTCCTTTTTATAAATGTACCTAATTATGCCATAATTAAAGTTTGTATTCACTTGTCAAAGTACACTTTCTTATTAATCCACAATTATAGTTTCATACCTTAATTATTATTGTATTTCTGATTTGTTTTCTATAACTGCATCTATTAGTCCATATTCTTTTGCTTCTTGAGCGGTCATAAAATTATCACGTTCTGTATCTGCTTTTACTTTTTCTACATCTTGTCCTGATCTGTCTGCAATAATTTGAGTCAATTTTCTTTTCATTTCTATTATTCTTTTTGCATGTATTTCTATATCAGTTGCTTGTCCTTGTGCTCCTCCTAAAGGTTGATGTATCATTACCTCACTATTAGGTAACGCATATCTTTTACCTTTTTCTCCTGCACATAATAAGAATGCACCCATTGATGCGGCCATGCCAACACATATTGTATTAACATCTGGTTTTATGTATTGCATAGTATCATATATAGCCATGCCATCTGTTACACTACCACCTGGAGAATTGATATATAAATAAATATCTTTATCTGGATCTTCTGCCTCCAAGAATAACAATTGTGCTACTACAAGACTAGCCGTAGTTTCATTTACTTCTTCATTTAAAAATACTATTCTGTCTTTTAATAATCTAGAGTATATATCATATGCTCTTTCTCCTCTTCCTGTTTGTTCTACTACTGTAGGTATTAATGCCATAATAATTAATCCTTTCCTTTCTCTTATTTTATTTGTAATATAAAAGGAGCTATACTATGCGTATAGCTCATCTTCACTTATTATTTCTCTTAAGAAGTTCTTACCCTTCTTAATATGTCTTGACACGCAAGATTGTTTAATATTGTATTCGTCTGCTATTTCTTGTTGAGACATTTCTTCAAATACATATTTCATTATCATTTCATAACTCATAGGATAATATTTTTTTAATATGCTCATTTTTTGTTTTAACATATCTGATACTTCTATATTATCATAATCTTTATTTCCATTTTTGTCTACTTCTATTGCTTCAATTAATTCTTTTCTTGAGTCATTTTTACTATCACCTTTATAAACTACAACATTATTTATGAATACTTCTTTTATACTGACACCATTTTTTTCTTTTGTGTGTCGCTTACCATAACAATTAACATATTCTTGATGCATTAGATATTGGGCAAACGCTACAAAATATCTTTTTGTTTTATCTTTTGTTATATCATATTTATATACCGCTTTAACCCATCCAGTACGTAAGATAGTTATTATTTCTTCTTTGATTGATTCATTTCTTTTCCATTCATCAAAGATTACTTCTTTATGGAATGTATCATAAATACTATTTTCTGTCTTTTTATAAAGCACTTCCCAAAACAATTCTACTTGTACTTTTGAACAATTAATAATACCTTTACTTGAATTTTGTATAAGCATTACTATTGTTTCTACTGATAGATTGTCTAAATCATGTTCAGTCAGTAAGTTGTTCATACATATATTCCCTCCGATGCAATATTAGTCGTCTTCTAAGTTAATTAACCATTCTGTTAAAAATGGTATAAATTTCTTATCAATGGTTACACTATCACCTTCCATATTAGATATATCTACTGTATCATTACTATATACATCTATAAATACGCCATCTTCTTCGTCACAATAACTATGGCTTTCTACTTCGTATATAGGTTTAAAATCTTCTTTAGATTTTGATGATTTTGATGATGATACTTTAGGTTTTAATACGTCTGTTAATGGTGTTTTAGTCCCTTTATCAGAATCGTACTCAAATATTTGTATACTTATGTCATCATCGTCTAATTCTTTCTCTTTATTGTCTTCATCTTCTGTATCTTCTATGTCATCTACATCTTCTTCGCTAGTATTAAATAATTTTAAAAGCATATCTAATACAGATTGACTTGCAGATTCTTTCTTTTTCTTATCTTCTTCATAAAATTTTTCTATTTCATCTGCCATATCTTTCCAGTTTTCATCAGTTGGTACTTTATCATCAGAAAATTCATATTCATGTGTAGAATTTACTTTTAATTCTTTATCTTTTGCCATCATATTTACAGCTAAGACAATTCCTTTATCTTTTATTAATGGATATATATTGTCTTTTATATATTCCAATGATAAATCATAACCATTCAATACTAATATTTTCTTATTTAGCTTAATACTTGATTGTATTTTTTCTATTAAATTATCAGCAGACACATATTCTTTTTTGTCTTGTAGGATATCGAATATGCTATTTCTATTATCGTTTAAACTAATGCCCATTGTATGAGCATTAACAAGTAATGCCATATCTGTAGGCGTTTCTCCGTCATAAAGGTCTAATGTTTCATCTAATGATATTGCTAAATTTTTCTTCACTTTATCGTTATCTGGGATATAAGTTATTTTTATTTTGCATGCCATGTTCTTCGTCTCCATCTCTATATATTTAGTTTTATATTTTCTAATTCATCTAATGCGTTCGGTAAATATTCTACCATTAATACAGAATCATGTACTTTATATGTTAATGCACTTGTAAATAATGTTCTTAATAGCACCTTATTATTTATATTGTCATTATTGATTATATGATTACCCATTACAGCTTTTAAATCTTGTTTAAGCATTTCATATTCCTTCAAGTCGTCATCTTCAGGTAGCACAAATTCTATACATAAGTCATCATTATTGATATTAACATTTATATCGATACTTAATCCTTCTATGTCAATATCTAACTTATATTTAATGAAACTTAATATCATATTTCTTAATTCATTAGGATAAATATTTACTGTTATTGATGAATTATGTAATTGTCTTTTTATCATGCTGCAGACTTTCTTATATTCTGCATCGTTAATATTTAATTTAACATCCATTGCAATTCTCCTCTTTTTATTATATTAAAACCCAAGACAATACATCTTGGGTCTTTTATTAACTATACAGAGGGATAATTGTTTTTTAACATAATATATAGTCTAATATATCATTTATACAATTATCCTAATATTTTGTTTAATAATATTTGTTCATCTTGTTGTGCTATATTTTCTAATTTCATTAGCACATTTCTACTATAAGTCATTTTAGCTCTATTGAATTTAGCACCTGATTTCTTATATAAGTTATTACTATAGAATTTAACATGTGAAAATACATTCTTTGATACATATTTATCTTGAAATTCTTTCCATAGTTCTACTTCTTCATCTACAAGTTTTACTCCTTTATATGTTTTATTGGTTAAGATCCAATACTTATAAGTATTTTTTGTTATTATATCGTATAGTGTATTATTTAATGATATTTCACATATCATATCTGTATTAGGATCTTTTTCTAGTAATAATGCTATTTTATCTAAATATTTATTAAGTACATATAATTCATTTAGTTCCATTGATTTCTTATAATTATAGTCATATTGTTTTATCGGTAGATTATCAACTTTGAATCTTCTAATTTTATTTGCTGTTTTATACTTTCTAATGTAATCAAAAGAAAAGTTTGCTGCTAATACTCCTGCTTTTCCTCCTACTAATATAATATTTTTATAATCTACTAATTGTTCAGTTTGTCTTTTCATAATACATCTTCTCCTTTTCTTATTTTTTATAAACGTATCCTGCTAAATCATTTCTTGTCAGTCCCATTTCCTTTAATATGCGTGCAACAGTACCTTGTGCTATTGTTCCTTTCTTGCAAGGAATGGGTATTGTTTTACCTGTGTATTTATTTTTATAAACGATATGTGTGCTTTTGTTTCTTCTATGATAATAGTAGTTTTGTGATTCCATAAAACCTACCAACTCTTTATACTTAATTCTCAAACTTTCTTTATACTTAAAACTGTCGTTACTCTTAATGTCATTCAAATTAATGACACCTCCTTTATATATTATTTTAAACAAAAAAAATAAGAGTAGCATAAAAACTACTCTTTAAAGTAACGAAGGTAATCGTATATTTTATATTCTTTATCTTCTCATGCTTGTTTTAAATTTAGAAGGAAAAATATACATATCCTAAGTCATTGAGAGAAAAGGAAAGTAAGTAAAAAACAAAAGCAAATGGTAGCAGTAGTAGGAATCGAACCTACAATCTTTCGGGTATGAACTGAACGCTTTAGCCAACTAAGCTATACTGCTATGGTAGCACTGCCAACATAACGCTACTAGTCAGTCATTATATTGGGCTTACATGCTAATGTTAATAAATTGTAAAATGTTTTATGATGCATCAATATTACTCTTATGTTGTATTACATAATACATTATAGCCGGTGCAAACCAGTCGCCTTATTAATGTACTATATTCAGGCTCATGTAGGGCTCGAACCTACTATGAATAGCTAATTCGGTTTTTCCATGTTAAACTAACGAGCCATATAAGGAGCTATAAATAAACTCCTTAAATCTTATCATTAGGTAATTATAATATCTATTTTTTTAGATACAGCTCAAAACAAGCGAGCTCCTATGTATATGATCTAGAAGGAAGATATTATGTATCCTAAGTGTTTTGTACCTTTATAGATAACCATACACTTAGTGCAATAACCTTACTATAAAGATTATACATACTTATGCTACAGGTTATCTATAATATTGTAGAATGTTAACACTCTTGGCTATGCATATTAGTACTTAACAATATTAATTTTGTGCGTCCACTCATTATATATTGTTGTGCTCATTGTAGGAATCAAACCTACACAGTTAAACTGTATTCAATAATGAACAAAATGTCCGCTCTATATTATAAGAGCGGTTAGTTCATATCATTATGAACTTCAGAGAGGACTTGAAAATTGAATTTAAATGGTACATCTTGAAGGATTCGAACCCTCATCAATAGTTTTTAAAACCATTGTTTTACCGTTAAACTAAAGATGTAAAAATAACTACTAAGATAGGAATATATATATTATATTTGAGGTAACAAAAAATTAAAGGAGAGAAAGTTTTATAAGGAGAAAAATAACTTATCTTAGTAGTCACAATATTAATTGTTAAAAGTGGTTGGGCAAGATAGAATCGAACTATCATTTTATGGGTCAGAGCCATACGTCTTACCTTTAAACGATTACCCAATATTACGGGATATTTATCATATCCCGCGTTCCGTACTTTCTCAAGGGGTTATGAGTCACCATATACTTTATGTAAAGTATAAAACTTATTACTTCTGAGGGAATATTTGTTTTTGTTTAAGTATTCTATAATATAGAGCTTATTCATTATTATATAACATTAATTTGTTATTATTTTATTATTACTTGTTATTTGGCATATTTAAATCGCTATAAAATATATGTCCATTTCCTCCAGGTTGAAGAGAATATCCTGAAGACATACTACATATCTGTTTCTTGTTCTTCTTCTTCGTTGTTTTCTTCTTCTGTGTTTTCTTGGACTTCTTCTTTGTCATTATTATCATCTCCTATATTCCATTCTGGTCTATATCTTCTTTTATTACGTATTAATCTACATTCATTACATTCATTATTTAATCTATCAACTCTATCTTTTTTATATATATAATCACTTAATGGTAAATATCTTCTGCATTTACTACATCTTTTCTTCTCTATACCATTTTCAAATATATGAGGTACTCTAGGTGGCATGGTATCACTTCTTTCATTATATATTATTTAGAAATAATATTACTGATGTCAATATCATTAATAACAAAAGGAGTGTAAAATATGATAGCAAAAGCAAAAGTGATTAAAGTTATAAAAAAGAAACATATATTATTTGGCACTATTAGATTCTATAATGGCAATGCTTTTTTACAAGATATAGCACGTGCATTAAACTATAGAGATAGTAATGAATATTATGATTTAATAGAATCATATGATTTCTTTGAAGGTAAATATCATTTAATTAATGACGAAGGAATAAAAATACTAATAGCAAATTCTAATACAAAAGTACCTATGGTATTTAGTCAATGGATATTTTCATTTTGTTTGCCTTCAATAAGAAAAACAGATAATCTTATAATAACAAATAATAATAAAACAACAACTGATAATATTAATATAAATAAACAATTAAATGATTCTTTTATGAAGCATGTACAAAGTATTAAAGATTGGATAACAATACCGATACATGGTTTTTCTAATAATTATATGTATAGTTATTCTAAAGATGGTAACATAGTTAAATCTAAAGCGTATTTTAAATGGAGAAAAAACTTCCCAGTAGAATATCTTAATAAGCTATCACATATAGATTTTAATAAACCTATACAAGCATATTATATATTTGATCAAAAGGAAGAATTTGATACTCCTAATTTTAATAAATCTATTACAGATACAATAGTTGATTACTTTAATGTAGATGACCATAATATAGTAAATGAAATATGTATAAGAGGTAAGATAGTTAATACCTATGATGAAGGTAAAATACATATATTCTTATACAATATTAATTAATCTTAAAGCACCCATTATATAGGGTGCTTATTATTTATAGATAATAACATATTAAGCCTCGCTTTCTTTCTTATTTGTTTCTTCTTTTAGTAACGCATCTAATCTTAATTGTTTGGTTATAATGTTTAATGGTTTTTTGTGTAATCTTAAGTCACATTCTTTACAGTCTTTATTTAATTTACATTCATTTTTATATACGCATTTCATAATACATCTTCTCCTTAATCGTACATAAAAAGAGTCGGTTAAATAATACCGACTCTTTAACAGTTTTATATATAATGTTTGTTTAAATTAAGTATAATTGTAACAAACCTTAATAATTAGTAGTATCGTTTATAATAAATATAATAATAGTTCTTAATAATAAATCATCAACTCCTTTATTGTATATTACATACTGCGTCTAAATTCTCCTACAAGAAATGTATGTCTAGTATTTGTATTCTTGTTTAAGAATTCTATTTTATGTGTCTTATTGTCATGGTCAAATAACCATCCATCTTCTGTCATTATTTTTACGTGAATATTAAAAGGCTCATAATCAGAATACAAGAATGTTATCTTTTTTCTTTGTAGGAATATATGAGCCTCTTCTTTCCAGAATATTATTCGTTCATCTTCTAATTTCTTTTGTAATTCTCTTAATGTTTTATTGCTTATAGTTTCCATAATATTAATATTGTCTCCTTTATTATATGTAAATGTCTTTTCTATCTTTATATTATTTCACAAGAAGCAAATAAATATTAATGTTTTTACATTTCTTTTCTTATTTGTTTATCATTAGCAATATCTATATTGTTATTATCACCTAACGCTTTCTTTATATTATCTAATATTTTTTCTGCTTCTAATGTTTTGGATGTTGCATTTATATTATGTTGTTTTATATTAGTTACATTATTTAATGCATCTTCTATTTCTAATAATTCTAAATTACCTTTAGTTATTTCTTTTTGCGCTTCTTTAATAGCTTTTAATGCATTATCTATATAACTAAATGTTATTTCTGCATGTTCATCTATAATAAGTTCTTTACCTACAGTCTTAGCAAGTTTCTTAGCTGTTTCTGTTTCATCATATATTTCTTGTCTTTGTTGTTCTAATTCTTCCATCATTGCATATGCTTCTTCTCTACCAAATTTATCTATTAACTTAGATAATTTAACATGTTTCAATCTATTCATATTATCGTATGATGCTTTAGAGAATCTAAAAGACCCATCAGATAATCTTGATACATCTAATATTTCTACTGTATCTAAATCAATACTATATCTTTTATTTATATGTTCTGCTGCTTCATCTATTGTATCATATAATCTTGTACAAACATATAAGCAATTTGCTTGACTATATCCAAATCCTATATAACCTGTCATTTCTAAGCTGTAATTCTTTTTAGCATTCTTTCTTGGTGATAACTTATCTCTTAACTGTTTAATGTTAACTTCTAATGTTCTATTTAATCCTTTAGTTAAGCATACAACATCATTGAAGTCAGATAAATAAGTAGCTTTATATTTGTTACCTTTGGATTTTAATAATAATCTTGTCATAAATGCTTTATCATCTAATTGTTTCTTAGCTTCTAAAGCGGACTCTAAATCTTTTTCTACTGCAGCTAATTCAAAAGATACTCTTTTTCCTGGTTTTAATGCTAATATAGCTATTTCATATTTACCTTTGAATATTTGTTCTGCTTGTTTTACTAATCCTTTGTTTGTTAATACTTGTTTAGCTTGTTTGTTCATTTTAATTCCTCCAATATTTATTTATTATTATTTATTTGTATTAAAAAAGGACCAATACTAAATTGATCCTTACATACGCTACTTATTATTAATTAAATTTTATATTAATTCTGATACTATATATGAAGTGTCAAATGCTGTTATTACTTTAGCATTATATGTTTCTATATCTTCCTCTTCTTCACCTTCTTCATTAATATTTACTATTGTTCTTGTTCTTAGTATATCATTGCTTGGTACTTTACTATTATCTTCTACAAATATGATATCTGCATCTTTTATATTATTTACTATTTCACCTCTTGTACTAGCATTGATAAGTATTAAATCATATAATGTTGTCTTGAAGGTGTGTATTACATTATACATAGCAGATTTCATGGCAGATTTAGTATATACAGCATTGTTATATATCATATCTTCTTCATTATTATTGTCAATATTCAAGTCTGTCCATATTATTTTCATGCTCTTTATGTCTAATATGCAAGGCATTGTAGCTTTAGATTTACTTGTTAAATCTAATTTTAGTTTAGATAATGAAGCATCATAATCTTTAACTTGCGTATTATTTGGTATAGACATATAGCCCACAAATGCTTCAGGTAGTTCACAGAAGTTTGCCATAGTATAGGAATGTACAAGTATTGCAATATATCTAGCATCTTTATGAAGCTTATCGATATGTATATCTGCATATTCAGTACCCCCTCCTTCACTAACAGGAGCGTCAGTTATATCACCTGAATGAGTACAACCTTGTACAGATAAATTGTCATAATATAATGTATCTATTGTAGTTAATTCATCATTAAGGATACATAAAGATAAATCTAAATCTGTTCTGCTTTCCCATCCATTTTCATCAATTTCATTAACCCAATGTAGATAAAATCTTATATTATTGTCTTCTATATCAAATCTACTACCTCTTTCTATTTGTTTAGAAGCTTTACTTAAATCTCTTAATTTAAATGGTGCTACATAATTGTTAAGTTTATTGTCTATATATACTTTACCCAACTCATCTTTATTTCTTAACATATCCACTATTAAATCATATAATGTTTCTGATGCATTTAATAAGTATTCTGTATTCATAGGTGTTAAATTATTATTAATAGAGAATGCTTTACCTAGTTGTCCTTTAGGATAGAATACTCTTAATTCATTATTTGAACTTCTATTTTCTAAATAGTTTAGTACAGTCATTAGTGTAGATATAGGTACTTTATTATATGCAGATTCTTTAAATTTCTTCATTACTACATCTGAATCATAGCCTAATTCTTGTGCTAATAAAAGAATTCTATTAAGAGAACGTGCAAATTCACCTGGTCGTTTAGTTAACAGTGAGAGAATAGTATCAAGATCTTTGTCTTTGAAGGCCTGTTCTTTTCTACTATTAAATGTACGTTTCTTTAGTGTTTTATAATTATTTCTTAAGTCATCAAAGTTTTTATATGCATGCTTATATTTCTTACTATAATCACCAGGGTGTATATGTTCTCCTAATCTTAAAAATAATTCTCTATGTCTTATTAAGTCATCATGATTATTATTTCCTAATGTATCAAACAATCCTAATAACATTCTACGTTCCCAACGTTTAAATTTCTTAAATCTTATGCAGCTGCTTAATGATATATCTTGATTAGACATAGCAACAGCTAATCTTAATACATCTGTATATGTTTTAAAATACTTGCTGTATTTATCTAATATAAGTTTTTCTGCATTATCTGATAAGTTTATTATAGTATTAATGATAAACACTAGATTTTCTTTTATTGGTATTTCATTAGGCATTATATAATCTAAGACATTAGTATTAATATAAGTTTTTATTATTGTTTCTACATCTTCTTTATCTTGTTGAGAATATGATACTTTACTATTTAATATGTTAATAGTTTCATTTATTAAATCATCAGGGCTACATAGACCTATTATTTCACATTGTGTAGGAATGTTATTTAACATATCTTCATAGCAGTCTTCAAGACTTACATTAGCAAAGTTATCGAATAAAGGAGTCATGTTATCACTATGTCCTTTATCTTTTCTAGCAAACAATATCAATTGTTCTCCTACATGTTTTATTATCTCTTCATGATTATTTAATAATTCATTACTTAGTTCTGGTGCTAATACAAATCCTAAATCGCCTAACTCTTTTATTATAATAGCTAGTTGTTTAAGTTTTGTTTCTGATATGAATGCGTTATCAGTTGAATCATAGCTATTTAACATATACTTTCTATTTCTTCTTAATAATATTTGTTTTAATTCATCGAACATAAAACCACTCCTTCATAAATAAAAGTAATGCTATGCATATATTTACATAGACTTTAAGAGCCACCTATATTATATAAATTATAATCAAGCGGCTCTCTATTATTAATATATATTTTTTGTTATTGTAGGATTACCATTATCGTCTATATATACTCTTCTTGTATAATATAATCCTAATGCACGTAATCCAAATGATTTCTTAGTATTATTCTTATGCAATCTTAATTGATTAACTATAATTAAATCACAGTTATTATGTTTACATAACGAAATAATCTCTCTTATCTCTTTAAATATATGAAAATCATATTGTAGATTATTAATATCTTTATCACTAATAACACTTGGTAATGAATCAATAACTATTATATCTAATTCATTAACCATTTGTTTGACAACGTTATATATGGTTTTAATATTATTATTTTTCATAATAATCATATTCTCATTATAATTAAGATTATCTCTTAATTTACAATCAGCATCTATATATAATGATAAATCGTTGTCTTTAATTAGTGATAATGCATATAATGTTTTACCTGTAAAATTATCTCCATATACTTCTATTATATTATTCTTTTTCATTGTCTTCTGTAGTATCTTTATCTTCTATATTAAACATAGTTTCTCTTATCTTTTCTCTATTTGCTTCTATTAATTGATGTATTGTATATATTTCTTCAAATATAGCAGAGTATTGATCATCTAATTTATTCTGTATTCCTTGTTCTATTTGTTTATTAATCTCTTCTTGTTGTTTATCAAATTCTAATCGGTTTGATATCTCTGTAAATAGATTACCAAATGCTATTATCATGTCATTAAAATCTATCTCACAATCATTAACTACAAACCTTACTGATGCCATTAAATCTCCTGATTCAATTAACGTATCACTATTTTCAATTATCTTATTGTAGGATCCTATAGTCAATGATGAATTATCGTTTTTTGCTACGTCAGATAATAATTCATTAAGAATAGATCCATTAGAAATAACTACTCTAGTTTTCATTATATTACTCCTCTCTTATATAATCCTTGCCCCATTCAGAACAGAATCCTCTAGCCATACAACTAGCGCAATGATAACCTGTACATGGGTATAATAAATTATTTTCTATACATGTTCCTACATTCTTTACTATTAACTCAAGTTTATTAAAGTCTTTTTGAAATCTACCAGAATATTTGTCTTTATTTATATTATAATTATGATAAGTAATAAATGTATCTTTATTAAATATAGTTTTTATTGCATAAGCATCTAAACTATGTTTGATATTATTATCTATTAGATAAGATTCGGGCATTCTATTAGAGAAACTAGGAACTAATATTTCTATATCATTTCCATATTTAGCCATCATATCTATTTGTCCTTCTACTGCATACGATGTGCCAGGCATTTCTATATGATATGGTATATTAACATCAAGTATTTTTACGTGTTTATCTCTTAATTGTTCATATACTCTATATAACATGCCCCATCCTTCAATAACTTTCTTAGGCATAATAATATCTTGATTTTGTAGGCATGTTTTATCCCATTTCTTTTTAATTTTTGCGTCTAATCCATTTATTCCTTCATAATTATAAGTATCTATTACCCATTTATATGTTTCATGTAATAGTTTATTATAAGTAGCAGGCTCATGTATCTTATTTCCTTTATATACAAGATATTTAATAGGACAAGATATAAAGTTTAATAAATCTGCTTCTTTAATTAACATTATTTATCATCCACCCTATCGTATTTATATATAGCTTCTTGCATTTTGATACAATCTACAAACATTTGTTGTATTGAACCTACAGTAGGTTTACAGAAATGTACTTCAGTTAATTCTCCATATTGTCCTTCTATTAATTGATACAATTGTTCAAAGAATTGTTTAGGAATGCCGCCCATAACTTTAAATTCATCTAATATTTCTATGTCATTAAACTCTTCACGAGGTTTGAATAAAGAAGTTACGGGATGGTCTTCATCTTTATAACAGTTTCTTAACATTGCAGCTATAAGTATTACATCTACATATTGTTGTCTTGTCATTGGTTGAAGAACTCCTCTATAGATTAAATCATCTAATACTATTTCACATAGTTGTAGGTCTTTAGCTGTTAATTCATAATTAGCTTTTTTTAATGCAGTTCTAACAAATAATTTAGTGTTATCTTCCATTAAAAAATTAATAAATCTATCTTTATCATCTGTATCTAATTCAGGAAACATCTCTCTGTGACTAATAGCTCTCATTCTATTTATCATACGTCTTATCATCCTCCAATGTATTATTTATTGTTGTCTTTTTATACATACTTAAATATTTTTTATTTTCTAATGACAAGTTCTACGTCTTTAGAATCAATAATTTCATAGTTTTGTGAAAATATAGATTTTATTGCTTTATCTATATTGTTTGTTTTATCAAAAAAGCAATTTCCAGTTCTAATATTCACAAACATATATTCCCAAGTACTTTCAGTTTCTATCCATCTTTCTGCTATCAAATAATAATCATATTCATAATAAAAAGCAGTAGAACAACTATGTTTTACTTTTATTATATCACCTGTAGCTGGTGCTTTTTCTTTTTTATTATCTATAATTTTCATTTTTAATCCTTTCTATTTTTTATTGTGTGTTAAATAAGCGCAACCTGCAACTGTTCCGCCTAATATTGTTAAACTTGGTGCAAGAGGTAAACCTGCTATTAATAACATTAAGCCTACACCTCCTACTGTAATAATATTAGCTGTTGAATCTTTAATTTCTTTTTTCATTTTAATATACTCCTTTATTAATTATTTTCTCTCTAATATTATTATCTTTAGTTTATCTGTATTATATTTATATAGTTATAGTCTATCTTTTATTATATTGTATATCTCAGCATCTTCTGTATGTTCTACATTTTTAACATAATCTTTAAAATCTTCTTCAGCTTCGCTGCATAAATTAAGAAGATTTAAATTTATTGGGCATCTTGATCTTAATGTAGATATATTATCGCATTCATATATTTCAAATAAGTATTCTAGTTTTGTCATATGTTCCTCCTTATTAGTGTTATTGATTATTATTTTTTTCATACTCTTCTTGCTCGTTTCTTTTGATTGCATTGTCTAATATTTCATCTATTAATTTAACAGATTCATTATTATCTAAATATAAAAAGTACATAACTACTCCTATGAATAAGATATGAAGTAAAGGACAAAATAAGTATAATAAAATATTTATAGTTGTTTCTAGATAATTATTTGAATTAGCTTTTAATATTTTATCTATACTTAATTGAGGTAACAGTACTTTTAATTTATATATAAAGAACGCCATTGCTATTACAGCAATTAATGCAATTACTGTATATATGTTTAATAATATGTTCATAAATCACGTCTCCTTATTTATTCTTCTATATATATAATTAAATAATCATCGGACCCTATTAATTTAATATATATTCTATTTTCATTTAAATATTTATAGTACTTAATGTTTTTATTTGAAACAAGATTGTAAAATTCATTTTTTGTTAAGATTAAATTGTCTAATGCTCTAAGTTCTCTTATATTATAAGATTGATAGTTTTTCATTATATACCTCCTTAATCTATATCTATTCTCCATTCACAACCGCATTTAATACAACTATATTCTTTGAATCTTTTTCTTTTTTTAGAAAACCATCCTGTTTTAATTTCTTCTTCTCCTTTTAAGCCTATACAAGCTCTATATCCACAATTTGGACAAGTAGACTCATCAGTCATTCTTTGTCTTTCAAGTTTTGCTTGTTCAGCAGTTTTAGTTATATATTTCTTTGCCATAATTACCTCCTAATTTCTTTACTAATCTCTAATGTATCTGGATTAATTATAATTAATGTACTTTCAGGCTTTGTTTTTTTAAAGTATTTTATACAGTGACCACTACCACTCTTCATGTCTCTTACGCATGCTATCAATATATCACTATTATCTACAATGTATTCGTTTCTTTTAAATAACTTTTTAGAATTATATCTACCTTCTGCTGTATTTGGTACTTTATATTTATCAATTGTATCTACATATGTTAAATAATCTGAATGCTCTTTACATTCATTATATATATTCTTAGATTCTTGTGGCCATTTAGCATCTTGTTGTTCAAATGGTATTGCCATTTCTATTTCAATTTGTGCATCATCACCATAATCATATTTAATAGAATCTAAGGCATACCAGGCTTCTGTGTCGAAGCCTAAAGCGCCTCCTACTATTCCTTTTATGGATTTGTCTTCAGCAGATTCTATTATATCTTTTAAAACTTCTTCTATTTTATCTTCTAAATTGTCCCATTGTTCATTACGTTTATAACCATAAAGTTTATCCGGTCTATGGCCTGTAAATCCTATATTAATCATAGTTATTTCTCCTTATCTACTTTTACTGTTCCGTCACTATTATATACAGGACACATAGCTCCTTGTTGATAAGTCATATTTACATAATAGTGAACTCCAGTATTTTCATCTACTACTTCTTGTATCACTTCTCCATTAATGTTTTTTTCTCTTGATATTATACGAAATCCTGTTGTTTCATTTGCCGTACATCCGCTAGATATTGTTGCTGTACAAATTAACACAGCGCCTAATATAGTAATAAATCTTTTATTTTTCATAATTATTCTCCTTTTATATCTTTAAATATAATACTCTTCACCTACTCTTCTCATCCATGATGTAAAATGTTCCATATCTGATTCAAAATATTTATTATTTATTCCTTCATCTTTATAGAAATCAAAACTATTTATTAATCTTTCATTTCTCCATACTTCTATATAATTGGCACGATTATTTTCTTTTATTGTATCTATTGCTATACTAACATTAGTTGTTACTAATACTATTTCCCAATCATCATATGGTACATTGAACATTATTACGTAAGTATATTGCTTCATAATTATTCTCCTATTATTTCTTGCATAGATTTTTTATAGTCTATACTATATACTATTTTACGAGCTACTTCATCCATAGCTTCTTTAGCTTCTATTTCATCTGCATTAGTAGTTTTTATATATTCTTTTAAAGCAGCTAATCTTTCTTGTAAATCTTTTAGTTCTTGAGTTTTAGCTTCAATATTCATTTCTAATAAAGTTTTTTCATCATTTAATCCTTCGTTTGTTTCTTCTGCTTTAGCTTTTTCTGATAACCAAGCTTCTTCCTTTTCATTTAATTCTTGGACTAAACTTTTCAAAATATCTTTATTGATATTTTTACCGAAGTTAAAATCAGCTCTATATAGAGTTATTAAATTCTGCTCTTGTTTGTCTATTACTAATACAATATCATCTGCTAATCTATATTTACACTCGTTATGGTTTTGAAATTTACCAGTATAAATTTCTTTACTATTATCATACATTTTATTTAAATCTTTTTCATATTCTGAACCATGCATAGTAACGTTAGCTTTTAATGCAGATTTTTCAATACCTTTTATTCTTAATGCGTAACGTTCTCTAGCATGTTTTGTTGCATTAATCATATATATTCCTCCCTTATTTATAATTTTTATTTATTTACTTTGTAGAATATCCTGTTATTTTTACATAGTCAAATAGATTGTTAACTACTTTTATTTGTCCATTATCCATAGATATTGTATATTCAACATCTGGAAAAATGTCCTCTACTTTAATTAAAAAACCTGTTTCTCCTGTTTTATAATTCTTAATTTTGTCACCTATTCTCATATCATAACCTTCTTCCCATTCTTTATCATAGGTAAAGTATTTACATCTTTTTGCCTTCAAACTAGTGAAACAACAATTCTCATTCATTTTTGCTTTACAATAACAATTACCTTCACAATCAATCCATGAGAATTCACATTTTATGCAATTTCTTTTCTCCTTATTTTCTTTACGTATATTCTTTTTGAATTTTCTTTTATTATGTTTTCTCCAATCTGCTGAAGCATTTTCTAATGTCCAACGCATTATATCATCAGTCCTCCTATCATACTCTTTAAACTCTCTTTAAGACTTTTAATATTATCTTACTTGATTGTAGGACAGAGCCTACACCTATAAACTCATGTTCTACATCTACTAGTTCATATTCACAATCTTTATAATAAATAGTTTCTCCTATTCTTGGTATTATAAATGAATGACCATATAAGCCTGAAGCTATTTCTTCAGACGTAGAAACATTAACTATTGATATCTTTATCATTTTCACGTATAATCCTCCAATTCATATTATAAAAGCAGATATGATTATATATCTGCTTTATTTATTATCTTTCTATACCTATATATTTAAAATCTGATGATGTATCATTAATATTGTCTGTATTATATTCAAATTTAATCTTAACTATTTCACCTACATGATTCTTGCAGTATATTATTAATTTAGGGTCTCGTGCAATTAAATTATATTCTTCATTGGTTAATATATATATTTTCTTATTGTTACTGCCAACTCCTTCTGATATATAAAATTCTTCTACTTGTTGCACAGGAGGAGCCATGTCAAATGCTATATAGACATCTACTAGAAAAATTAAAATAAAAGCTATTATAATTTTATCACCATAATGTATAAATTTATCTATAATCGCATCTCTTTTTTCTTTGTTAATATTCACTAACATTTATACTCCTTTCTATCTTGTGTTCGCATCTTGTAATATTTGTTAATTTATTTAAATGTCTTAATATACAAAAACCAGATTCATTATACTTACAAGACTTGCATAAATATCTTTTTCTTTTCTTTGAAGGCATATTAATCACCTACAATCTCATAATTATCTAATTGTTTCTTAGATATTACTGAACAAATCTTATTAGTATCTGATACAATAACTGAATATTCAGTAACTAATACTACTTCATATTCACAATTATCACATCTAATTTTTAATCCTTCTTTTAAATTATTATTAATCATATATCACCATTCCTCCCAATCATAGTATCCTCGACGAATAAAATTTCCTTCATAATTTCTTCTGAACGTTATGCGATGTTGTGATCCATCAGGAAATGTTACATAATGTTCAACCGTATTATATATGTTTCTTACACATGTTTTATAATGTTCTTCTATTTTTTCATAATCATAAAATTCATTTAAATAATCAATAACTTCATTATATTCAGAAAATACTTTTCTTACTTTTTCTTCATCATCCAATGTACCATTTGCACATTCTACAATATATAAATCATCTTCTTTTATTATCATTATACCAGAATCGTCAGTGTAACTTGCATTATTCTTTGATCGAATTAATAAAAGAGCTAATTCATATCCTTTTTTCTTATATGCTTTTTCATAATTCTTTTTTTCGTTTTTAGCTTGTCGTATTTGTTTCTGCATGTCTTTATTGAATTTATTATTCTTATTTTTTGTAAGTGGATTGGATTCATAATATTTGTTTTTACTGCTATTAAACATCACGAATCTCCTTTCTGTGTACTTGTATGCGGTATATCTTCTACACACCATTCAGGCAATACTTCAAAATCTAATCCTGCATATGTTATATGTCCTACTATTTTATTGTTAATTTCTTCTAATGCTACACAATTACCATCTGCATGATTAGACCACCAATGGGTACAACCCATTTCTAATACTTGCAATTTCTTATTGAATTTATAGTTTTTATTAGGATCAAATTCTGTTAATATTTTCCTACACCAAGCAAAATCTACAGCAAAGTGATTACACATAGCTTCAATAGAGCCATCTTTAATTACTGTTACTTCTTTGCCATCAATGTCATCTGCCCAATTAGAATTAAGTGCTTCATAATCTATTTCATCTTCTTCACTGAATAAATCCATGTCAAACATATAGCGTTCATTTGTATAAAATAAATCATCTTTACTTATTTTGTCAAATAACTTATCATATAGTCTTGTATCATATATATTTTCTTCTTCGTCAGATAATACAGAAATATCTGTGTTTATTTCGTTACACCATTCAGGTAATACCATATATTCTTCACCTAATATGTTAATGGTTCCTATATGATTGCTCTCTATTGTAACTAGCATATTATGTAGCTTTTCTGCTAGTTTAAATGAAGCGCCATTTGTGTTTTTATTATATATATCTTTATCGAAGACATATAATTTAGTATTATCAAATGTTTTAAACAATTACATCACATCCTTCTATTAAAAAAAGCAGATAAATTAATATCTGCCCTTAGTCTTACATATTTTATATTAGCAAGGTTTTTTCTTACCTTTCTTTCTTTATGCAGTTCTTTAAACTCTGTCATTCTTACAATTACTCTCCTATTAGAATATATACTTTAGACTTACCCCATTTAACTTCTATAAAGTCTGGTTTATCTAAAGTTTTAACTAATTCAGGTCTATTTCTTCTTACTTCTGATGTAGAATTAACTACACCTATATTTACTAATATTCTAGGCAAGAATCTTTCTTTAGTAAATATCACATCATCTTTAATTAAATCCCATTCATTATATTCATTACAAAACATATACCATGGATGACAAATGGGATCGCCAATTACTATATCTTTAACTATTATTTTCTTTGCCATAATATCATCTCCTTATATTTTTTCTTTTGTAGGCGACTATTGATCGTCATTTTCCTCTGAATATAACATAATTGAATCTATACTTCTAGTTGAAATTTGTTGAGTACTAAAATACTCTGAAGCAAGAATGTTGTTTGCTATATATACATCTACTAAACGCTCGTGTTCTGTGGGTTCATTATTTTTATGATGTTTAGATATTCATACTTTTGGTTTTTTTAATTCAATATAATATTCATAGTATGATCTTTGAGTGTATACTCTTCCTTCCATATTTGCAAATTCATTTTCTATTTTAATATAATCATAGAAATCATTTATATAATCTATTAGTTTATCATAATCATCAAATTGTACTTTTTTACAAAATTCATTTTTTAATCCATCTTCGCATTCTAATGCAAACATATGATTTTCCGCTATTATGGCTATACCAGTAATACTTACAAATATATAAGTACCACCTAGTTCATTAGCTAAACATATTTTTTGCATTAAAGGTGCATCTCTATTTGAATCAAGTTCTGTCATTTTTAACACCTCCTTTATCTAAAATAAAAAAATAAATCGTGTTTTAAATTTCATAATATTCTGAGTCTTCTACTGACATTAATGTTACACCATTATAATCATCTGATGTTAATACTATTTCTCCATTTCTATACATTTGTGCTACTTTTTCATCTGCATATGCTTCTGATTCTATTACATCATCTGGTACATCTATATATATCTCTTTATTTAAATGTTCCTCTATATTTACTTTTATTTTTTTCATTGCTTCTTCTCCTTATTTATAACATGAATAGTTTGCAAAATCATCAAAATTAAAGAATATTTGTCCATTTCCGTCAGACCATTCTTTTTCTAGTCTTTTATAATCATAAAATTTATTTATGTTATCTATAAGATCCTCATATTGTTTAAAGTATCTTCTTGTAGTCTCATCATCTTCTAGCCCATCGTCACAGCCTAGAGTGAAATTTCCATGATAGCCTATTATAGTTATTCCTGTCATACTTTCAAATATAAGTAAATCTTTTATTTTTTGATTTTCCAGCATCCTTTCTGTTAATCCTTCTTTTCTAACATTAAATCCTGATAATACTGACATTGTTAACCATCCTTATTCATTTAACTTCAATTTTGCATATCTATAATGATTAGCCATTCTTTCATCCAATAGATATACAAAATGTTTATAATTGTATCCTGGCTCAAAACATAAATATATAGCTTTTTCCCATACATTGTTTTCTTTATTTCTTACATACACGTTTGTACCAGGTAATACATTATTCCAATCAACTGGTTGTTCTTCTAATTCTTCTTCTATATAATTAATTATATCTTTTATTTTGTTGTTTTCTGCAACTAAATAGCTTTCTTGGTTTTTAATCAGCTCTTGCATTATTTTTTCATGTAAATCTAATGCTTCTGTTTTTTCTTGTAATCTTCCTTCTTTTTTATAATTTTCTTCGTTAAAATTTAAAAAGATATTTATATTATTATATTCTTTAAATGTATTTCTTACTAATTCATGTAATGCTTTATCATTTTTACCATATACTTCATCATATACACAAGTTAAAGGTAATGGTCTATCTGTTACTATTATATCTACTTTATCTTTAACTCTAAATAATCTGTGATTTTGTTTGGCAAAAATGTATAGCTCATCTTTCATAGTTTCGTCTCTTTTTTCATAAACTAAATCTTTTGCAAATTCAGATACCATTTCTACGTTGTATCCTTTTATTTTAAATTCTGTAAATATGGCGGCCATTGTTGTAGATTTACCACAGCCTGGTCCGCCCCATAAATTAACAACTACACACATATTATTCCTCCTTTAATTTTATACATAGAATACACTTATATTAACTAATCTATATCTTGTGATAAGAAGTATAATATATCACATACATCAACATCTTTATTTTGTTTCATCTTTTTACAATCCTCATGATAAACACAATCACTGCAAAAATTCACACCTATATCTTGATAAATATAGTCCAATATTTTTATAGCTTTTTCTCCTATATTTCTTTTTACTTTAGCTTGTTTAATTTCTTTATTTATATTTATTTTTATTTCATTAAATTTTAATAAACGTGATTCTTGATAAAAATTAGAATAATCACCTTCCCAAATCATGTATAAATTGTTTACGTTTCCATTTTTATATTTTATTTCTATGGAAGTTATGTCATCATAATCAATAATACGTTGAAATGGATTAAAACATTCTTTATACAAAGAGTCTTGTATTTTATCTACTCCTTCTATAGTACATGAAAGAGAATAAGAATCATCATCTACTTTTTCTATTTCTAAACTCTTAAAATTTTCAATCGGTATTCTCATATATTCACAATTTTCAAAAATGAAATCTATAGATTCTATATTATCTATATTCATAATATTCCCTCCTTTTTATTTAAGTGTTTCTATTGAAAAGTTATCGGCACATCTGTTGTTAAAATATACTATACCATTTTTTATTTTGAATTCATTTGTATAGTATGTATCACAGCTTTTACCTTTAAATATTTCTATTTTATATTTGTATTTGCTGCTCATTTCTTCATATATTTTTGCATCGGCTGTTGTTATATATTTAAATAATCCAAGTGTTACAACTAATATGAGAGATAATGCTATAATGGTTTCAATAATTGTATTAGTTTCTATTAAAATTTTTGCTATTATTATTATAATTGCAACAAACCAAAGGACTATAGCAATTATTTGCATTTCATTTGAATACCAAGTCATACAATACACCTCCTTAGCGTTTTTGCCAATTCCAACTATTTACTCCAGCATATTTCAGCTTTTTCATTTTAGCTGCTTTAATAAATATATAGTCTAGATTTTCTCCTTGTTTTATTGTGCCGTTTTCTTCTAAATGCTTATTAGGAATCCAGATGTTTTGATTTGTCTCATTGATAGTAAATCTTTTTGCTTTTTCGCTTCGATATGTATCTCTGCAAATTAATCTTAAAGGTATACCTTTATAATATTGAACATCCATATTAAAATTTCTTTTAATTCCTTTTTTTATATTTTTTTCTATTCTTTGTTTTTGAAAATCTGACATAAGATACCTCCTTTATTAAAATCCTAATTTTATCTTTATTCTTTCTCTATCTTCATAAAGAGTTTCTATATCTTTATATCCAAATAAACATGAAGTATCTTTATGTCTATATTGTATTTTAATATAATGAAAATTATCTGATACATTATCAACGTTTATTCTTATTATTCCTCTAGTGTCAATTATGCTATTATATTCATCATTTAATTCTATATAACTCATCTGTATTCCTCCTTCTATTTATTTTTAGCTAAATAATTACATTTAGGTTTGTGATATAGTTTTGCATATAATATTTTAGATTCATCATTATATGTATCAGATAATGAATCTAAAATATATTCATTTTTACAATCTATATAATATCCCATATCTTGCATAAATTTAATATCTTCATTGATTCTTTTTAATATATCTGGTATTATCTCATTTGCTTTATCTTTTATCTTTTTTTCTAGTTCTTTCTTTTCTTTCATTAAATCTTCTATATTTTCATGTTCTTCATCTTTTTTTACATCTTTGTTTTCAGGTAAAATATCATCTACTGTAACAGCATACGTAAAATTAAAATGTTCTAAGAAGTTATCGTTTTTCATACGATTTAAACATCGATTTAATGTTGAGATAACTTCATAACTTTCACCAATTTCTTTTTTTACTTCTTCTAATATTTCATTGTAAGTAAAAGGTTCTTTTTTAGATAATATTAAATTAGATATTATCATGTTATAATCTTTTTGTTCCATCATTGTTCTCCTTTTTTAATATTCTTCTTATATTATCCTCCCCGAAGGGAGGATTGTTTTATAAATCTAATTTACTTCTATCACTTTCAGGAACATCTACAGTTTCTGTATCGTCTCCAAAAGTGTATGACACTTTTGTTATGTAGCCATTATCAGTATCTACATAAAATCTAAATACTACTGTTGCACTTATTACATAAGTTATAATACCTGTCATAGTTACTATTTCTTGTCCGTCTTTGGTTTTGCTATATGACCATTCTTTATTTGTTATTTGACTATACGTATCATCTTCTGCCATTAAAACATCTACTTTGTTCTCTACTGCATTTGTAATACGAGTTTCGTATTCTTCTTGACTTTCACATCCTATTGTACATGTTGCTATAGTACATAATATTAATAATAAACTTAATATTTTTTTCATTTATATTCCTCCTATTATTTTATCTACAACATATGTTACATGGATCTGTTTTTGGACAATTATATCCTTCATGTACAGTTTTACTTCTTTTTAAAGTAGGACAACTTCTACGACTATGATAAGATTTGCCTCCAGATGTCCAATATACATAACCTTTACTAGGTTGATTAGTTGTTACATCATCTTCAGCATTATCAAATGAAGGTTCTGATTGATTAGTAGTTGTATTACCTTTAGCATTATCAGGAATAGTACTATCTTCAGTACTGTATTCACCATTATCAGGAATAGTGCTGTTTTCAGTATTATTAGAAATAGTATTGTCAGGAATAATATTATCAGAATTATTAAGAGTGGCATTGCTAGAATCATCTTGTTTAGATATACAATTTGGACACATATAAAATGCACCATGCAATTTTACTTTACCATTAGTGATTCCACATTTTTCGCATGTATACCAGAAATCATTATCAGATGATTTTGTAGCAGTATTATTTACTGTATCATTTGTTGTTTTTTCTTTTGATTGTGATGCTTTTGCTTTTGATTTTACTGTTTTCTTATCTTGTTCTAGTACTTTGTTTTGTTCTATTAATTTTTCTTTATCTTTCTTATATTGTTCTACCATTTTTTGACTATCGTCATATTTTTCTTGTAGGGTTGTTAACTCTTTATCATTATTTCCACATCCTACGCATAATCCTAGAGTTAAGGCTCCTGTCATTAATAATGTTTTTAGTTTTTTGTTTTTCATCTACATTCCTCCTATTATAGTATCATATATACTAATAAATAATAATATACAAAAAAAGAAACCTACTTGTTAAGTAAGCTTCTTAGTTTTGCTATTATTTATTATACAAAAAATATATTATTGTTTTCATTCGCACATATTATCTTTGCACAATTATTTCTTTTTCTTAATTCTTCTTCACAAATATCTCTGAATTTATACTTATTATCTTCATCTGAATGATTTAATACTATTAATGGTGTTTTAACTTGGCTCATATATTTTATATTTTCCATAGGCATTATATGAGAACTCCAAGTATTGAGTTTAACTATTTTAGCATTCTTTTTATATGTTAAACCTTCTATTTTTATTTCTTTATTATCATCTCTTTGTAATTCATGTCCTACAGTTCCTTCACCTTGATAACCACATAATATAATTGTATTTTGTCTATTTTCTATCATTGCTTTAAGATGATTAACTACTCTTCCTCCACTAAACATGCCAGAAGATGATAATACTATTTTAGGTTCGTTTTTTCTTGAAGCTACTTTAATTGAATCTTCATAAGAGTTAATAAACTTAAACTTATTCCATGTTAATATATCATTCCAATATTCTTTGTCTTTACCTTTAAGAACTTCTAAATATACATTATTAAGATTTAATCCCAATACTCCGTCTATATATATAGTATATTTAAAATCCTTATAGTCTTTAAAGTTTCTATACAAGAATTCCATTAGGTTTTGTTGTCTTGCTTGTGCAAAAGCGCCTATTAATACACTTCTATTGTGTTTTAATTCATCCTTTAATAAATCTCTAAAAAATATACGTTCTTCTTCACATTCTTTCTTAGATTTAAATCCTCTATCTAAATCATTATATGTTGCTTCAAACATACTGAAATGTGAAGAATTAACTATATCCTTCTTAGATACAAAAGGCTGTGCATTATAATTGCTGCCTAAATCACTAGTGAAATGTAATTTCTTTATTTGTCCTGTAGGTGTTTTGCAATATAATATTAATTGGCAACTACCTAATATATGTCCTGCGTTAACAAATTGAAAACTTAAAACATCGTCTATTTTGTGTATTTCATTCATATTATATATGTTACAATGATTCATTAATAAATAAACATCTTCTTCATCATATAATGGTTCTACTGCATGTTTTCTTTTATTATTTATAGCTCTTATATTCTTTTTCATTATAAAAGCGCCATCTAATAACATTGGTAATAATAATTTATAATTCTCGTTATTGGTTATTACATTGCCTTTAAATCCATTAGGTATTAACGCTGGTAAATTAGCTATATGATCATAGTGATTATGTAATACAAATACTTCATCTATTTCACTATGAGGAACAGCGTCTACTATTTCTTTGTTTAACAAATATTCTGTATATAAATCTTTATTTGTTTGATTTCCTCCTAATTCTATTAATACTTTTTTGTATGAACCGTCTCCTAATGGTATTGATACAAGTGTAGAACTACCAGTAACTTGTATATTATTCTTACCTAATATTTCTACTATGACTTTATTTTTGTTTTTCTTATTTACACTATAAGTATGTTTCTTTTTCTTATTTTTCTTTTCTACTTGTTTTAAGTTATTTTTCCTACAATCTAAGTAATTGTTATTTATATATTCTATCTTATTATTTGTTTCTAGTATATAATTTGATAGTAATACTGCATGATTATTTACTATGCAATTGTTTTTATTATTCCATCTTATGTCTTTTATTTTATCTACATCTTCTAAATCTATTATGACTCTTTCTTCAATTTCTTCTTGATACTTATCATAGAGAATAATTTCGGCATGATCATTAAAATATATTATTTCATTTGTGTCATACTCAGTTCTAGGGTTTGTATCTAATACAAAACCCCATAATCTTATTTGTTCTGCATGTTTATCGCAGACATCTTTCTTATTCTCTAACTTTCTACCACATATATTGCAGTAGTAATTATCTTTTGCCATACAATCACCATTTTTCTCATTTTATTTTTTATAATATATTACCATAGAAGATGTAGGATTCAATTATCATGTCTCTTTATAATAAGTATCATTGTTCATCATAATCATCTATTATAGTTGCTCTTATTGCATCTCTATAATATGTTCCTATAAATTGTAAAGCGTCTTTTTCATTATCGCCTCCAAACTTTAAGCCTAACATTTCTTCGATGAATTTTATTAGACTTAATTCTTTTTCAGTAATCATTTTATGTTTCACCTCTTTCTGTCTTTTCTTTTATTCTAATTTATTTAACTCATCTTCGTACCATACGATATTATTATCTATATCTAATGTGTACCAGAGTTTGTTATTTAATCCAACACATCGTTGAGTGATATGTCCTTTGCCTACAAATAATGCATGTCTTATTTGTGTTTTTACTTCTGGATTGTCTTTTAATATTTTTTTTATATTTATTACGTCTTTATTTATTTCTACAAGATCGCCTATTTCAAATTTAAAATTATTATTAAACATAAATATTCTCTCTCTTTCTTTATATTAAATAATCGATATATAAAATACTAACTACTGTTATTATATCAATTAATTTAATTATAGATACTTCATCTATTGATAATGTAAAGAACAATACAGCAGATGTTAAAAGATATATAAATACAGTAGTTATACTTAAAAACAACATATAATATTTATCAATTTTATCTTTATGTTGTTTCAATGTTAACTTTGATTTCATATTCTACCGCCTTCTGCTATATACTCAATGACGCCTTTTAACTTTAATATTTCTTCTTCATATTGCATATAACCTTTAGAGCCTTCTATAAGTTTTTCTTTTTGTTCATATGCATCTATTAATTTTCTTACTAAATCATATGGTATATCTTTATATTCATTTGGTTTCATTATATTCCTCCTTACATAGTTTGATTGTACATATTTTTCATAAGATTTTCTATACTATCATATCCATAATAAATATCGCTTCTTGGAAACATTGTTTTAGTAAAACACATACCTGCATGTGATATTGTAATCAATATTTTTTGATTATTCTCATCTTCGTTATCTAATGATACAAAAAATACTGGAGGACAATTATCTTTATTCCAATTTGATTTAGATATTTTTTGTACATGATTGTCAATTAACTGTATGATATTTTCATAATATGATATTTGTTCCATTATAATTCTCCTTCTATAACATTTCTTATTCGTCTATTTGTTCTTGTATTATTTCGATAACATATTTTTCTGGTACTGTACTTAGTTCTATTATTTCATCAACAGATTCTTTAATAATATATAATGCCATTGCGGTAACAAATGCAGTAGTAGCAAGGCTTATTAAAAATGCCATAGTAAAAAATGATGCATTATCTTTATCGTCATGTTTATTAGTTTCCTTATATATACTAGCGTATTTATACGATGCTTTATAAAGTTTTCTTGTTATAATAATTGCTATTAATAAAAATATTAAACAGCATATTATATCGCTAACATTTTGATATATGCCGTATTTTACTATTCTAGACATTAAGTCTTGTAGGTATGGCATAACATTAGAAGATGTCCAATCTATAGCTATACCAAACTTATCACATAAATGATTCAATACTTTGATTACTTCATCTCCCATATTATCATCTCCTTATTTAAATTTGTCTTTGTCTTTAGCATTATTAGTTATTTTTATAATAGGCCCTCTTCTTAACAATAGCCATATTAAATACGCTATTATAGTTATTTTAGGTGTAAACGTTATCCCTAAACACCAACATATTATATATGCAATAAGCGAAGTGAATCCAAACGTTATTGCAATTATTATAGATATTAGTACTAAAGTTATGATGAATGTAAACATTTATGTTCCTCCTTTATATTATCTTGTTTGCTTAATGGACCAGCCGACATAAAAGAACAACCATCCGCATAACTTCAAATTACCGTTATTTACAATACCAGCTCTTGGTTTCCACCAAGGATCTTTAAGACTAAACTGAAGCATGTAATGTTTACAATAGTTTTTTCTTGCAACTCTCCAGTCAAATGTTCCTCTTAGCCTAGCAAGGCTATACGTACTATCACCATATTTAACATAGAAATAATGTTTTATTCCATTATCAGTATTTCTTTTTGGTATGGTTATTTTAAAATTCATATTAACCTCCTTATTAATTTAAATATTCGAATACAATAAATTCTTTGTTTTTATTTAATAGCAATGTAATTTTATTCCATTTTAACTGATTGTTATTTCTTAAATCATAATAAGCTAATACTATTAATTCTTCATTGTTTGGTATATTTAAAACTTTTGCAAATTCTTCTGATGTATATTTAGCTAAAGGGAAATCATTTTTTATTTTGTTTCTAACATTAAATATAAATTGATTTACTTGCTTTTGTTTTAAAATAGTCATTATTAAACCTCCTTTATTAGTAGATTATTTTTCTTCGTTATAATAATCACTAGCTCCTTCATATTCATCATCTTCTAATAGTAGTCTATAATTATATATACATTCTGTACAATACTCAGAGTCTCTATTTATACAATTACAACTATCCATTTCACAATAATCATATTTCTTCATTGCATTTTCCTTTCTTTAACAGTCTTTTTATAAAAATAATTAAAGGGCTTATTTTAGCCCTTCTTGTATTCTTTTAAATTTAGCATTTATTTCTTTTAATTTTCTTTCTATTCTATCTATTTCGGACCAAATAGATTGTAGTTCTAATTTAGATATGTCTATTTTGCTTTTTATGTCTTGTTCTATAGTATCTGTTTCAAATGCCCAATCATATGCTTTTTGTGTTTTCATAATATCATACCACCTTTTAATTATTATTATCGTTTTCTTCCTTCTCTTCTTTATAATCATAAAGCTTAAATGTTTTAACAATGTATTGAGCCAAACATCTTTCATTTATTTCTGATGTACATATTCTTTCACATTCTGTATTGTTCTCACAATATTTATAAAAGCCTTTTAATAAATCATCTGTAGATTCTTTTAATGTTGCCATTAAGCTCAATCTCCTCTCTTTATATAATTATATAAAGTTCATGCCGAAGAAGCTCATAACAACTTCTTCAACTAATGTTAAAAATACATGTTTTACAAAACCAAATAATAAACTTAACATAACGTACATCACTCCTTTATTTAAAATCAATTATAGTCTTTTACTATTTAGTAAAAAAGTCTATTATATTGTCTATTTCTTTATATTTAGACGCGCTAACTTCTTTAAATAAACAATAGTTGTCTACTCCTTGTGATTCTATCCATAAGCCTATACTTTTTTCCGTATCTAATTCTACTTCTACACGATATTTATCTTTATCTTTTTCGTCTTCGTTATACCACTCTAATACTAATATGTTTTCTTCTACTACTTTTACAGATTTAGGTGTGTTATTTAGATCATTTATTATGTCTGAAGCCATATCTATAATTTTTTCACTAATGAAGTTACAATTTCTTTCTATTGATTCTAACTTATTTATTAATTCAATCTTTTTATTCATAATAAAATCCTCCTAATTAATCTTCTTCAATAAAACCTTTAACTTTATCATTTATATCAAAATTACATGTGCGATTTTCTTTAAAGCTAAAATATTCTTTATCTCCTACTATTATATGGTCTAATACTTTTATACCCAATAAAGTACCACATTTTATCATTCTTTTTGTAAGATATATGTCTGCATGACTAGGTTTGACTTTACCTGATGGATGATTGTGTGCAATTATTATTGAATTGCTGTTTGATAATATAGCTGTTTTAAATATTTCTCTCGGTTCTGCTATTGCAGAGGTTATACTGCCTACACCAACTATACTTATATTTGTAGGCTTATTTTGTGAATCTAAACAAATTGCAATTATATTTTCTCTATCACAATCTCTTAACATTTCATTACAAATATCATATGCAATATCTGGTGATGAAATGTTATCAAAACTTAATATTCTATCACGTACCATTCTTAATGATACAACACTAATATCTTCCATTCCATTTGTCCTCCTTATTCACTTTCACATGCTATTGCTGTCATTGTGTCTGGTATTATAAATCCTATAGTGTTATGTTCTTCTTTTTTACAATCAAACTCTTCTAATACTTTATATATATCAGATGGAGTTAATTTTTCTTTGTTTGTGTCTATGGCGTTCATAGCAGCTTGTTTAATTACATATTCTATATCTGCGCCACTTAATCCATCACTAATTTCTGCTAATTTCTTATATGGTAATTTTGATTTCTTTTTGATTTTAGAACCGAATAGTCTAAATAATTTTTCTCTAGATTCTATATTAGGTAATCTAAGCTCAATCCTTTTATCAAATCTACCAGATCTTGTTAATGCGTTATCTAATATATCAAGTCTATTAGTTGCTGCTATTGTAATAACATTAGGATTAGAATCAGCGCCATCCATTTCTATTAATAATTGATTCAATGTATTTTCTATTTCTTTAGTTCCTCCAGTAGATTCAGAATCCCTTTTGCCTCCAATAGCATCTATTTCATCAATGAATACTATACAAGGCATATTATAATTATTTACATATGTTTTAGCTTTTGTATATAATTCTCTTACCTTCTTTGCACCAATACCTACATATTTTTCTACAAATGAGCTACCTGAACTATAATAAAATCCATATTCATTACTAGCAGCAGCTACTTTAGCTAATGTAGTTTTACCTGTACCTGGAGGGCCATATAATAATAAACCATTAGATGGTTCAATGCCCCATTCTATTTGTTTTCTTCTTTTGTCTGCATTTAATACTTGTTGTATTTCTTTCATAGTATCGTCGTCTAAGATTACTTTTTTATTATCCTTTTTCTTTATTAATAAGTCTTTCATATAACTCATTCTCCTTTTCATTTTATTTATTATTAGTTAACCCTAGATGTCGTATTATTTTATACAGTCAGTCTTTATGTTTTCTTTTACAATAAAATTTAAATTCTTTTAATATCTAAATTATAGTACTTTTTTATCCTATTTATCTCTTTATCTGTTATTGGTTGATCATAATTATCTGTTCTAAAAATTGTAGATTTCATTAAAAGCTCTGTACTTTTTTTTATACCATATATCTGTAATGCAGACTCAAAGAATAAGAACACTGTAGCTGTACTATTAGAACATATTAATTTAAGAGCATCAATATTTGATATTTGTAATATCGTTTGAAAATTAGCTACTATTTGTTTTGAAATATCTGGTAGATTTTCATATATTACTTTTGCTTTATTCTCATTACTCATTAGATTTAATTCCTTCCTTTTTAAATACATAATAATAGAATATATTATCTACAGCTATTCCAACAAACATTAATATAAATCCTACAGATGTAGAAAATATTATAAAAGAGCTTATTGCAAAGCCTATTATGCTTGTTATATAACTATAATAATTATTTTTATTATCATATGTTTCTCTTTCTTCGCCTTCATATCTTAAGGCTTTAAGTCTTGTACCACCGCATATTATGTTTCTTGTTATTACAGCATTAAGTATTGCATCACCCATATAATACATAGCAGGCGTTGCTATATTTACTAAGAACAATATAGTTAAAACAGCATACACTATAACTTCTATTCCTAGCATGATACCATAAAAATAATATAGTTTTTTACTTTTCTTTAACCATAATTTTGTTATAATAGATGCTAAAAAACAATTAGCTAAACTAGCGAAACTTACCCAATTAGAACTTAATCCTTGCATTGTAATAGTATGAACTATTGGATATGCAAGACTATAAAATAAGTTACTTAACGCTGCGCCTATAACTAATGGATCGGCTTGTTTTAACTTATTCATCATTTACTTAATATCTCCTTTTATTATATAATTAATCTAAAAAGTGGCATATTATGCCTGTTATTACTCTCAACGCTATATATACTATTATCATAGTTAATATTGACATGTTTTATATCACTCCTCACCATCACCAACATATATAGAATCATCGTTTGGAGGAATAAATAATAATTTCTCTGTTAGATACAATAATTCTATTTCACAGTAATCTGCTTCATATCTTAAATCTCTATATTTTTCACTTCTTGTGTCTATATCTTCTAATTGTTTTATATTATCTTCTATTTTCTTTCTTAATTGAATCAATTGTGCTACTACAGCTTCTGCTTGTTCTATATATGGTTGATTCATTATATCTTGTTCTTCTTTACTTTCACGTTCTTTTTCTCTTGCATATACCATACCTAAATTCTTAATTAATTCTACTTTATCTAGCAATGTATTAAATCGTTCTTTTAAACTATCTCTTGTTACTATCATTATAGTTGCCTCCTTTTTTATTATTATCTCTATATTCTAATAATGTTACTATTATTCCTAACATTGCAGCTATTACTATTATAATCAAAAAGCAAGCTAATACTTTTAAAATAGCTACTGTTACTAGTGTTAAATCAAACATACTGATTTCCTCCTATCATATTATTTGAAATAATAAAACAAAAAAAGAGCCGAAAAATATTCGACTCAAATTATACTCTTAAAAATATCTTTACAAAATATATTATTAACGCTATTAACATTATTGTATCTGTTACTACTATAAGTTTTGCACTATTTTTTATCATACTGTATATTATATTCCTTTCTTATTGTTTATAATTAATTATATATTATTTTCCTACAATTTCCAATAACTTATTTTTAACAAAGCTATATATAGGATATAATACTTTATATATAACATAGTATCCTATATCGTGTATAACTACTAATATACTATACATTAATACGCCACATATAATTAATATAGCAATACTCCATATAAGATTATAATATTCACTTATCATATATATACATATTCCTCCTTTATTATTCCTTATGTTTAATGGTTTTAAAGCCGCATATATCTTTTTCATCACTATCCTTATATATATTGTGTATATATCCATTAATTAATACAGTTTCATTTTTTATTATATTCTCTAATGTTTTTTCTCCTGTTTGATTTGTAATTGCTTCTTTAATTCCAATCAAAGGAAGAATTATTCTATGAGTTGCAGGACTCATACTATAATTAATAATACTAGATTGTATCATTAAATCATAAATAATACTTTCTTCATCTATAAATATGTTAAAACACATGCTTTTATAGAATGATATATTATCTATTACTGTATTGATTAATAAGATATGTCTTATATCTATCGATCTATCAGTAGTAATTTTTTTTACATAACTATTGTAGATTATAATATAACAAGAAATTTCTAAAGTTTTATATAAAATAGGCATACTTATTACAGAATCTATTATATTAATAGAACTACATTTATCTATCATTATAACATCTCCTGCTATTATATAGCTTCCATTTCTTTCTTCTATGTTGCAATTAATAAATGTTATTCTTCTAATGAGTTTATCATTATTAAAACGTGCACTTATAGTTTCTGTATATAGATTTGTAATACCATCAAAGATAATTTCAACAATGTAGTGTAGATTGTTTACATATTCATATTCATCATATTCATCTTCGTATTCATCATAATCAATTACAATATTTTCTTCTTCAATCCAATCGAATAATTCTTGAGTTATAGTTATAATACAATTATCTTTATCTGAATCTTGTTTTACCTCTACGCCTTTTAAAGATTTGCTTATTGCGCGTGCAATAAAATTATTATCTATTTTCATATATTTCTCCTATTAAATGATACAATATTATTTTTCTTCTTCTATATCTATACCAGTTATCGTTCTAAATATATCTTTATCGAAGTTAGGCAATAAAGTAAACTCATTTTTTTCTTTATCACTTAATTTATTCCACATATTTCTCCATGCTTCTGTATAACTTAACTCTTTTAAATAACCGCTAGCAGTTTTATAATCTGGATGTCTCTTTTTTTCTTCATCTGTCATATCGTATTCATCAATCCATAAAGTTAATTCGAAATGATCAAACATTATTTCAAATGCACGACTATTTTTCCATGTAGTTAATGTCCAGTCGCTTTCTTTATTAAATAACTTAATTGTTTCATCACCATTGTCATTAGTACAAAAGCATCCTGTTTTTTTATTGCCTAAATTACAATCTCCAATGTTAGAGCTACCTCTATTATAATTTCCTGTATTACTGCTACCAGAATTATAATTACCAGTGTTCCAATTACCACTATTAAATTTTCCAGAGTTGCAAATACCACTATTAAATCTACCAGTATTATTATTATTGCTATTACAATGACCGGAATTATGATTACCACTATTGCAATTGCCGGAGTTACAATTACCACTGTTAAATTTACCAGTATTAAATTTACCAGTATTAAATTCTCCAGTATTCCAATCTCCAGCATTGCCTCTACCAGTATTATAGTTACCTGTGTTTTTAATACCTGTATTACTTTTACCAGTATTAACCATATCTAACACTTCATGCCAGCTTAATTCTTTTATTATTTTTATTTCACTAGTTACGCATTTGCTGTCTGATGAACCGATATTCTTATCTATAACTTCACCAGTAGCTTCTATTATAGCTACTTTGTTTTCTGGATTAAAAGAATAATAATTAAAACAGTCAATTAGTTCTTTACAAAAATGAAATCCTGCTTTACATATACTTATTTCTCCTTCGTGTTTATATGTTTCTCCTACTTTATATTGGAAATCTCTGCAAGTCCAATCTGGTAAAAATACTTTATATCCTCTCATATTTTTCCTCTCCTTTTTATTTATTTATCTTTCTATTATTATACTTTCCTTATATTCTAATTTAATATCATTATTATTTTTTAATAATATAGGTTCCATATTACTATTGTTACCTATTTCTATATTTTCTGTATCGTAATTATAATGAATTGCTGGTGTTATATAGTTAATAATTATGCTTAATACTATTTCAATTTCATTTATGGTACTTTTATTATTCTTATCTTTTTCATATGTATATAATCCATATTCAATGATGCATTTATATATATCTAACTTATTAATAAAGCTTCCGTCTTTTAATTGTATCATATACATATTAGCACAATGTTTTAACCTTAAATGATCAATATATGATGTTCCCATAATAATTAGAGATGCCATATATGGAGCATCGATAATTATATCTGTATAAAAAAAGCAGCAACTATTTATTATAATATCTCCTGTAACGTTTCTTATAAATATAGATGGTATGGTTTCATATTGATCTTCATGTATATTATTTGTATTATAATAATTATCATCAAAGCCGCATATAATAAATTTACTACAATGAAAGTCAGTAGCATCACATGTTATATGCACAATTATATCCTCGTAACCATTATTAATAATTTCTTCTTTTGAGGGCCATGACATTATAAAAGTACTATAATGAAGTTCACTAGTATCTAATTCAATATCTAAAATATCACATTTATTTTCTTTACATTCATTAAGATAGTTTAATATCTGTCTTTTTGTGATGCCGAATCTATTTATATGCACAACATTATACATTTTACTCATGACATGAATCTCTTTTCGCGCTCGCTTTCGCTCTTCTTAATTTATTTACAGATTTTTCTACTACTTCTTTATCATATCCATAATCAAAACCTTTTTTAAGGCCTTTAACAAAACCTTCCATAATTGATACAGTTACACTTTTATTATATTTATTTGACATAATATAATCTCCTTTCACGCTCACTACGCTCGCTTTTATACTTTATCTTCTTTTTCATTATAAATAACGCTATATTGTGTTTCTATTTTTTTATATTTTGCACTATTAATAATATGATCACTAATTTCTCTTTCAAATTCTGGATCAATGTCACAATTATTAAGACCATATATGTTTACAGCGTCAATTATTATACTCTTAATTAAAGTTAATTTACCGATAACAAAATCATTATCATCATTATTATCAATACATGTATATATACCATAACTAATTATAGTTCTATTTAATGTTAATTCATCGATAAAACTACCTTCTTTTATATATATAAAATCTATATATCCACAATCTATTATATAGAACCTATTAATATAACTTGTGCCTCTAATTATAATATTTCCTTCAATAGAATTCATAAGTTCTATATCTGTATAAAACATATAACAATTATCAAATACTAAATTACACTTTATATTCTCAAGTTCTATAGTGCTGTGATAATTAGTATACTCTGCATTATTATCTAAATATGAATCATTGTAATTACGTATTGTCATATTAGAACATTTAAAACACTCATTATCACATACTATATGAACAGCTATATTTTCACATTCAATAGCTTTTATTTCATTAATATCGGGCCATGTAATTTCATAATATCTAACATTACTACTGTAATGGTTTTTAGTATTATTTAAATAAATATATAATATTGTATCATCTATATATTTATTTTCTTCTTTACATTGTTTCATATATCTTAATATGTCACAACTAGTTAATTCACTTAATTTTTCATGTTTAATATATATCATTATATCCTCCTTTCGCGCTTACTACGTTCGCTTTCGCTTTTTTCCTACAAGTATATATACTTTCTACATATCCTCATTTAAATTATTTTTATCTGCATAATCTTTTGAATCATAATGACCACATATCATACAGTTTTTCTCTCTAAAGACTTTTTTATAATTCCATTCTTCACAATTACTATTTATATACTTTTCATCAGATACATAAAGAGGAGGATATATTATATTTCCTTCAGGCTCTCCTTCTTCTTTCTCTTTTTCTTTTATTGCTTCTTTATATATTTTATCTCTATTAGGCAGCTCATCAATATTAACATAATTATTATTAATTATTAATGAGTTTTCCATGACAAATCTTTCGCGTGCTATAGTCTCTAAATCATCTTCTATATATACATCTGTAACATCTTTTATGATATTTCTTTTATGATTGTTAATATCATTTTTCTTATTATTGTTAATAATACTTGAGTCTATTCTTATTCTGTCTATTGTTGTACCATATGTTACAAATACACCATTTTTTACTATAACATCATATAGCCACAATCTATCTACTTTACAGTTTTTTAATTCAATACAATTCATATTGCATGAACTTTTTATCCATAGATCTTCTGTTTCTACGTTATTAAGTCTTACAGTTTTTGAATTATCTATATACAATTTTTTTATTTTACAATTATTTATTTCCATCATATCAAAACCTGATATATTAACTGCTGTTTTTTCATTGATATTACAGTTATCTATAAACAATTGTAAGTATCTTATAACGCTTTTAGCATTAAGATATAATAATGCGTCAAATGTATTAACTATATTGCGCATAAATATATAATAAGGTTTTGTATATTTATCTATCGTGTTATTTAATATTTGTTTCTGTATTATACGCGTTAATGTTAAAGGAGCGCCTTCAATGTTTCCTTTAAATATATCATTGAAACATATATTAATATCTTTTTGAGTTATATATACTTTGTCATTGTTGTCATTATTCATATATATTATCTCCTCCTTTTATACTCGCCTTTTTCCTACAACAAATAAATGCGCGCCTCTTTTTCGCAGGCCCATAATGGCCAGCCTTTTTCTTAAAAAGGCGGGGAATGTTATATATATTATTTATTATAACTTATTCTTTATTAATACTATATATACTATCTATATATCTAATATTATTATTATTTAAACATATCCTATTATACTTACTAATATTCCATAAATCATAATGAATAATATAATAACTATTATCAATACTATTATTATAACAATCTTCACTACTATTATCATTAACAAGACCAACACTAATACTATCATCATCTATATTATTTATATTATTAATAGTGTTATCATAATAGCTATCATAATTATTAATAACAATACTTTTATTTAATCTTAGTCTATTAATTATTATATTATTCATACCGTTATTATTAATACTTTTATCATTATTATAATAATATTCGTCTTCTTTATCTTTCTTATCGTATTCTATATAATACATACCATATTTAACAATACATTCTACTAATTCAAGTATATTAATACTACTACCGTTTTTAACTAATAAATAATCAATATTATTAAAATTGCATAGCTTTATATTATCTATATATGATGAATCTTCAATGTGTATTGTCATGCTATAAAAATCATTAATCTCTTTATTATATAGCCCTATCGCAGTATTAAATGCATAACATTTTCTAAATATGATACAATCATGTATGTTTCTTAAAAATATTCTATTTATTATATTATTATGAAATTCGTTTAATCTATCTTCTTCATAATAACTGTCATCATAGTTTTCTATAATAAGCGCATTACAATAGAATTCACCAGTAGAACATTCAATATATACTTGTATATTGTCATAATTATTATTAATGATTTCATTTATGTCAGGCCATGTGATCTTATATTCAGGTATTTCTTTATCTTCTTCTTTATCATCAATTAATAAGCATATATGTAAACTATCATTATCTTCTTCTTTGCATTGTTTCATGTAGTTTATTATATCATTGCTTGTTAAGTTACATTTATTGTGTTTAAGTATCATTCGCTCACTGCGTTCGTTCATAACTCGTGTGTACGCACACTCGTTTATGTTCGCTACGCTCACCCTCCTTTCGTTTATATTTATATTTTTTTATATAACTCAATTCACTGTGGTAATTATATTTGTTTTATTATAATAATTGCCTGTTTTGTATAATTCTCCTAAATATGCTATAAATATGCGTTATTATTGTTTATTCTTTCTTATATAATGCATTTATTAAAAACGATTAATTACTATCTATTTGTAGGCAATTATATATGTTTATTTGCATGTTTTTATTATGTTTATCGGTCGTTATCGGTCGCGTCGGATACAGACCGATATAATTCAAATAAGCGTCTGTAAGGCATGAAATAAGTCATAATATAAAAACGATTATTAGTCTGTAATACAAATATAGACTATAAGACTTAATGTATGGGATAGACTATAAGACTCAAAATAGGTCATAAAACATAAAACAGTCTATAAGACTATAAGTTTAAAACGCTCTATAAGACCATGAAATAGTCTATAAAACTACCTCTTTCCAAAAATTTTAATTAAATTACTAATTATTTGCGAAATCGGTGTTTCAAGGTCCATTAAATTATTAAATGTTTCCACAATGTAACGTTATCACCTTATTAGGTGCCATTTATAGCCTATTTTTTACTTATTTGCTACTGTTATGATATATATGCTTATTTGATGCTTATTCTTTAATTTTTATATTTTGTTTCATTACATTACACTGCAATAAAAAACATAAAGAATAACGCTCGCTACGCTCGCTTTCTGTCTGCCGGGGAATTACAGATCAATTGTTAATCGATGTCTAATAAAAACCACCATGTCTTTTGTTATCCCCTATAGGGATTTTTTTACTACCACCTTCATTTGTAATCTGAAATAATAAATATCATTATACAAGTGAACTTTTTTTATTTCCGATAAATAAAACCCATTAATACACCACTTTCACATGGTAATAAGTTCGTAGGAACGAATTTAGTGAGTTGTTCTTATAACTCACGTTAGTTCGTAACGAACGTACCACACATGAAGGGTGGTACACTTCAGGTTGGGAAGTGAGTGGTCCGTCTGACGACTGATTCCGAAGCCGACCATATTAATCATTCGATTAAATGATCAACTTCGTCAGACGAACTTATTAAATCCCAAATTATAATATAAATATGCCTACAATAAAAGAGTATATAATTATTGATTCATTATTAATAACTATATACTCTTTTTGTATTATTATATATATTATATGTTTCTAGAATGCTCCACCTCTTGTTGATTTCTTTTTACCTTTAGTAAATGCTTGAATCAATTCTTGAGTAGAAGTTCTTTCTTTAATTGCATTTATATTAAAGCTCTTTCTAAATTCATTAGCTCCTTCAGATGCAGCTACACCTATAGATTGAGCAGCAGCACCACCTAATGTACCTATAGTAGCACCCATTACTTCAGATGCTGGTATCATTATTTTCTGACCAATCATCTTTGCAGTTCCATAAACTGTTTGTGATGATTTGTTTATAGCTTTATTTACTTTTCTACCGAATCTCTCTGTCTTATATGCTGTTGATAGATTATCCATTTCTTCTGCACTTCTATTTATTATTAATACAGAAGCTTTAGTGTTACTAAATCCTGTTGGATCGTTACTTGCTGGTCTTTTAGTAAGCAATATCTTATTATACTCTTGCGGTGGAAGTTTTATAGTGTCTTTTATAAGATTAATTGCTTCATTAACATCTTTCTTATTAAAATCAACTACTAATTCAAAACTATTAGATATTATTGGATTAGCTTCATCTAATACTCTGAATTTATTACCTTCAATGTCTTTAGCGCCCACTAATAAACCATCATTATATCTACTAAATAATAATGATTCTATTATAGATACTTTTTCATTTGTTTCTATTATAAATAATTCTTCATTATCTTGTTCTAATGATAATTTAGCTGTATCCCAAGCTAATATTAATTCATTACTATCAGCTGGATATACATTAATTAAACCATTTTCTTCTGTTAATTCTAATGGTATGAATATGTCTCTTACTATTTCTTCTATGAATACATTGGGCATTACTAATGTTCTCATAGTCTCAGGCATATTATCCAGACTGTCTTCTTCTGGTTCTGGTAAATCATCAATATTGAATCCTAATGGTTTTTTGATACTACTTGGTTTTGTTTTTGTTTCTTCTTTATTGTCTTTTACTTCCTTTGTTTCTTTTACTTCTTTATTATTATTATCTTTCATTATTATCCTCTCCTTTTAATTATATTATTCCTACAAGATACAAATAAGCCCTATATAACACTATATGCATTATACAAGGCTTATCTTATATATTATTCATCGCTGTCGTTCCCAAACATCTTTTCTACTAAATCATCATGATTAGTAATATGTTTATTATTGTCTATGTCTTCTTTAGATGCAAATACTTTATCTGCTATTAATTCAGCACCTGCACCTGCTATTTTACTAATAGTATTAGCTTTATTAGTTAAATCTTCTTTTATTTCCTCTTGACTCATGTTACTATATTTCTTTGTTAATGAGGAGCCAAGAAAGGCCCCTACTAATAGCTCTAACATAATAATCACTCCTTATTGTTGTTCTGATTCTTCTTTATCTGCTTTTTCTATATCTAAACTAAAGTCAGTTATTAATGTCTTATCATATGCATCTTTAAATGATGCTATATAATATGATAAAGCATTATAGAAGTTTCTAGTAATTGAGCTCTTTAATATAAATGTTTTCATAGCAAATGTTGCTATTCTTAATCCTATATCTTTTAATCCTCTCCAGTCTTTTATCATTCTATATGATCTATCTAAGTCTCTACTTGCTTCTTTTGTTTCATTTAATATAAAAGCACTTGCTAATAAACCTTCAACTATATCTTCTTCATCAAATCCTATTATTCTATTTCCATTTTGGTTTATTGTTACTTCTTTACTTGCTATTTTATCTTTTATGTCATCAAATTTGCTTTTATCTTCTTCACTTGTGCATATATCTTTAACACCATTCCATACTTTTTCTAAACCATACATTTCTTTTTCAGTTAATAATATTTTCATTTTAATACCTCCACATATATATAATTATTTTTCTCTTTCTTTATATGTATTATACATATATAACAGAGCCTAGATTTGTATAATGGCAACTATACAATTATTGGGGGAACGGGGGAAAGATTCTAGGCTCTCTTATATACATATAATATATACAATAAATAAGACCCAGTTTATACCAGGTCTTTTATTATATACATTATTTGTTTTTATGAGTTATTTTTAATAAGCGTCCTTTCTCATATTTTATGCTAATCTCTTTAAGCAATTTTATTAGCTCTTCCTTTTGTTTGTCATTCATATTATCACCTATACTATTATTTATTTATATATTTCTTTAACATATATGCTATATAAATAATATTAGTCATTATGTATCTTCTGTTACTGTCTTTAATCAACGCACCTATTAATGCGTCAACTAAGTCTTTTACTAAATCGACATTGTCTTGTCTGATGTTCCCTTGAAGTGTATTTATTATATCTTCAAGAGGCTCATCTATATCTTTTATTATATTAGTTAATGTATCTAATACTAATACAATATTATCATTATTTACGTCCTCTTGTCCATCACATAATGTTTTATATGTTCTACTATTAATGATAGTATTATATAATGTATTATATGATTCCATTTCTTTACTACTAAGTGCAACCTTCATAATATATCCTCACTCCTTTATATATACTGTATCTATTATTAATACATAATAAGACCTAAGAGAATATAAAGCATTACATATATACTATTATGCATGTCCGAACCATATGTATTAATAACAAGGGGGAGGTTTAATACATATTACATAATAGTATAATATACTCTATATCCTTGGGGGAATTGCTTAGGTCTTATTATCTACTAATAATAAAAATAAAAGGAGCGCCATTATTATCTACTATATATAATTATATACAATAAATAATAATGGCGTATGTTAATAAAATAAACTATGGGGTTTGTTTATGATGGGTCATCTAATATAAGATAACCATTTAAGTATTAGAGAGCATATGTATAAATACATATTATTATCATAAATGCATTTAATAATTATCAAATGCTTATTGGGGGAGGTTATATGGAAGAATATTATATATTGTACATGCATAATACCCTCTAATACTTAAATCATTACCTTATATATATCTTGTAGGCTTATATAGAATATATAATATTAATACTCTACATAAGCCTTATTGTTTATTATATTTCAACACCTCTTAGTTTTAATTCTTTAACAAGTGCTGTATGTTTATCATTATGTCTATTTTCTTTATATGTCAATAGCATATTAACTAATTCTTTATCATCATATGCTTTTAGTTTTCTTTGTTCTAATTCTATATTGTTTAACATTATATCATCGCCTCCCAATTGATTCCTCTGTTGTCTAGTTCATCTTGTATCATCTCTCTTGTTCTATCTATACAAGCTTCACATTCTTCATTATTGCAACTACATCCACAGCAAGGACGCACATTATATGGTAATATACTGTCCTTTATAATGTCTAATTCTCTTTCTAATTCTTGTTCTGTCATTTCGTCTAAATACATGTCTTCATAATCATAATTATTTTGTTTCATAATAACTACCTCCATATATTTATATTTATTATTTGTGTCTTATTTGTAGGTATTAAAGACACATATAAAAAGCCCTGCAAAGCAAAAGGGGAATACAAATCTCTACAGGGATAAATATATCTATCTTTAATATAATAATGCTGTATGTAACAGGAAACAATATTATTTCAGGCTTCAACATTGTTTCCCATTTTCTACTACATTTATTTATTTTATCATATTATTACTTCTCATTATGTCTACTAATCTGCTAGATTAGCAACCCAGCAGATTATATGAAATATAGCTTTTAAAGCAAAGTAAAGAGTAAATGTACCCATACTAAACATTTACTTCACCTTCTTCATTATCTTCAAATATAACATCGTATACATCTACCACATACTCGTTATTATCGTTCAATACTATTTCTTCTGAGTCTAAAAGTTTTTCATATCTTTCTAAGTCATTTTGTATATCTTCTAAACTGTCTTTATCAATTACTTTGATGACAATTACTCCTTGCATTTTATCGTGTATTTTGCATAAAAACATAATAATACCTCCTTATACAGTTTCAATGAAGTTATATTCACTGTTATATCTATATGAATAAGTGTACCCATCATCGTAGGTACAGAATTCTACTAAGTCGTCAAACCAATTTCCATATTTGTCTTCATATTGTTCTCTTACTTCTAAAGTCCTATGATCATACACCCATTCACATGCAGAAGTCATAATATATAATGTCTTTCCTGTTTTACTGTCATATTGTTCTGATACATAATATGGATGTATTATTCCTCTTGGTTCATCTACTCTTTTGAATTTAGCTCCATATTTCATTTCAGCATACAACATAGCGTCTGCTCTATTGTCAAAATGTCTTACTCCCTTTATAAGGCTTTCTCTTTCTAATCCTTTTGTGTTTAATTTATAATCCATAACATTTACCTCCCTAACTTAAACTCTTTAGAATCTATATTTACTATAATGTGTAGGCAACTAAACCTTTTAATAAATCAATGTCGCCTTCTCTTCTAGATATTAAACCATATTTATCACTAGCACTAACTACTTCTAATCTTTCATAAGGTTTTCTAAATCTAGCCCATGATTTACCTAATTCTAATATAGGCAAATCTTTATCTTTAGATAAGAATCTAATAGCTTCTTCTCTTGAATCAAAACATTTAACTTTTTGTTCACTAAATCCACAAGTATTATAATCTCTGTAACATTCTTTAATATTTATTTTCATATTAATACCTCCCTGCCATTGTAGGCAAATTATAATAAATGAGAGCATATATATACAATGCTCCAAAAATTTTAAAACTGGTAAAGATAGTACTGTTTAAAGGTACAGTACTCTAGAAACCTATATATGAATTACATACCAGCTATTAGTTCAGCTTCAGCAGCGCTTATTTCTGGTTCTGATGATTCTTCTGTTGTAGGTTCTTCTGATGTTTCTTCTGATGTTACTATGCCATTAGCTTTTTGCAACATAGCATATTGTCTATCAATAGCTTTTTGAACTTTAGCTATTTTTCTTTCTAGTTTAGTTTCTTCAGCTTCGTCTTCTGCGTCTATTAATGCGTCTTCTAAATCGTTTAATTTAGCTTGATATTCTTTAAGTTTGCTGTCATCGAATTCAACCTTTTGTACTACTACTTGTTGAACTGGTTCAGCACCGAATCCTCTTCTAGTAGCTTTACTTATTTCTTCTTTGAAAGTGTCCCAAGCTTTTGCTACTATGTTGTCTCTTTCTTCTTTTCTAATGTTGTTATCTGCAACTAATTCTACATTAGCATATCTAGTACTCATTAGTTTCATTAACTTACACATAGATTCGATTCTTTCTTTAGGAAGGTCTGTACCAGATACAGTTTTACCTGTTCTAATGTAGTCTATTAAGTTGCCATTAGCTAATCCAGATATACTTCTAGGTAAAAGTATTCTTACAGGTTTACTAATGATTTCAGCAGTATTTTCTGGTATAGATTCTACTTTATCTATAACAGCTTCTAAAGCACTGTCTACTATAGAATCATTTTGATACCAAGAGTCATCACCATTTAAGTTAGTGATTAAAGATACACCTTTTTCATTTACTACTGCAAAAGTATCTCTAGGTGCTCTAACGCTTGTGTCTTCAGATTTATTGTTAGATATTACGTTGAAATTTCCGTTTAATTTAGCCATGGTTGTTCCTCCTATGAACTGACTTGCTCGACGACAAGCCTACCATATAAATTTATTTTAGTTTAAATTCTATACATTATATGAGAGCACATGTCAAATGATGAACTCATATGTTAAGTATAAGAATTCAAAAGAGTAGTCCTTGCTGCCCCAACAGGGGTTATGAGATACAGCATTATTTTGAATTATAAATAAAACTGTAAATTCAAAAGAGTGGTCCTTGCTCCTCCGACAGGAGGAGAGGAAATAATGATTAAACAGCACAATCACAGATAAGTGTGAAAGTACTGCTTAATCAACACATTCGATTAGTCCTTGTTTAGCGACAGCGATTAAATAAACAAATAAGTATCAACATAAAACAAATTAATAAATAACAAATAATAATATTTATAACTAAAGCTGCGCCATAATAACAAATACATGCTAAGGCGACAGCTGTATAATACTTGCGGCCGACAGGTTCCCGAAGGGGCGACGAAGAAGCCCCGGAGGGGGAATAAACAATAGCCAATATTTATAATGAGAAGATATTATGCGCCTTATTAGAATAAAGCGCTTACGTCCATATTATCTAACATTGCTTTTTGAGCTTCAACATCTTCTTTAACACGTTTTCCTGCATCTATATCTTCAATACTGATTTTTTTATTTTTATCTATATATTCTACGTCTTGTGATACAACATTATTATTTTTGTTATCTACTAAATCTGTTTTTGTGATGGCAGCATCTTTTGTTGTTGTAGTATCTATTTCTTTATTTTTATCATTATCCACACAATTATTAAATTGCTCGATTACTAATTTCATTAGTTTACAAGCACTACGTCTAACTTCTTTAGTGTCATAGCCTTTAGAAACTGTTGTTTCCCAAGGTCTCTTTGCAAATAAATAATTGACATTTCTATAATAGATTCTCTTATCAGAGAATACAACAAAAGCATGATCCATAGTGTAGCCTTTAAACCATACTTTTGGTTCATCTTTTTTAACTCCAAACCATGGAGTCATATATACAAATGAACCTTTTTCAAGGTCATCGTAATAATATCTTCCTCCATAGTTGCCTAACTCTGATTTACTTGTGAATAATTGGTCATATTTTTCGCATTCATTATTCCCAACTTTTTCTTTTATCATATCATTTGCTTTTAATACAAATGATAACTCTGGAACGTTGTACACTACTGGTAAAGATAACTCATTACTCCAGTGGAAATTATAAACTACATTTTGAAGTCTTATTTGACCTCTCCATGTATGAAGATCGTCTTTTATTTTTTCTATATATACTATTTCGTCGTTTCCTTCATTTTTGCCGCATTTAACCATTTTATTATTGTGTTTTATTTGTCTTTTGACCTCTTGTTTTATTTCTTGTGTTGCTTTTTTTACATTTAATTCTTTTTTTGTTTTTGCTTCTTCTGTTACTACTGGTTTTGATTTTATTTTTGGTTTAACTTCTTCTGTTTTTGTTGCAGTTATTTTAATTGATTTTGTTTCTTTGTTTAATTCTGATTCTATTACTTTTGTGTCTATTTTGGCCGCTATTTCCTTACCTTCTTTTATTGCAGATTCTATTTTGCTTAAATTTTCTCCTAATACTTTGAATGCTTCAACTTGAAATTCTATTGTAGCTTTTCCTTCTAATATTCTTTCTATCATATTTCTTTCTAATTTTAACATAATGTTACCTCCTAAAATTTTTAATTATTTTAAATATAAAAAGGGCACTCAAATTAATGAGTACCCTACTATAAAACATGAAACGATTATTTAATTACGTCAGCTAATACGAAGCCTTTAAAAGGTACTGTATTAGTTAAATTTAATGATGATGATGCATAGTTATATTGTGCATCTGCCTTCGCTGCAGGTGTTGGATTGTTGTCATTTTCTACACCAAATAAGTATAAATTATCTCCGTGTCTTAACAGTCTTGCTAAATCATTATTTGCTATAGAACTATAACCAAAAGATTCGTTCATATCGATATCTTCTGGTGCAGATTTAGTGAATTTTTTAAAATTAACATTTTCTTTGCTATATCCCTCAATAGGTATAACAATTGTATTAGTGTCAAATTTGTTCATTAATGTTTCTAATGGATTATATAACGCTACTAATTTATATAATCCATCTTTTTCAACTACTTTTACTTGTCCATTTTGGAATGGTCCAAATACTTGTAATTGACCATTTAATCCATATCCGTCTTGTATTTCGATAACTGTATCAACAGCTATGTCAACTTCTGATTCATAGTCTACTTCTACTTCTAAGATATTTACACCTGCATATTCTGCAACAAATATATCTGAAAATAGTGTAGCGACTTTCCATATGTCTGCTTTTCTTTCTGCGCTTGTTCCAAGAACAGACACCAATACTGTGCCTCTTTTAGTTTTTCTTTGTTGACTTATTGCTAGTTTTAATGCTAATTTTATTACTCTATCTTTATCGATGCCATATTCTTCTGCTTTTTTGTATATTGCATATAGGCATCTTTCTTTAGTATCGTCATCCATTGTTAAAATAGAGTCTTCTACTTTATCTATTAAATAGACTAATTCTACTTCTTTTTCGTTTGCGAATTTGATATTTTCATATTGTTTATAGTTGTCATAGTTATTATTATCTAGGGAAGTTATATAATCTCTTATTGTACTTTCCATGACATCAACAGATATTTGCTTCATATCACCTATACAATCATCTAATCTGATTGTATTTCTTCTTGGTTCTGGCGCAGTTATTTCATATAACTCTTTTGCGTTTTTTCTTCTAGCTTCATCGATATTACTTTCGAATTTTTTAACTCCTCCTAACACTGTTACATATGGTGATATTAAATCATCCATATCAACTACGAATGTATAATCGATATGTTTGCATACGTCTATTGTTTGTTCTCCCAATCCTCTAGTTGGGAATTCGAAAGCTGATTGGAAAGTTTCAAGTTCTTCTAAAGTAGTATCTTCATTTATGCTATTTAAGAAGGCTTTACATAATGTTAAATAGAAATCATTTACTGTCATGATTTCTCTCACGACATTATATTTGTTAGAAGATTTTTGTATGTCTTGTGGTGTATATAACACAGGCATTTTTGTACCTTTTCTTCCTGCTACTTTTAAAGCAGCTTTCTTCATATTGACTTGTCTTGCTTCCCAGTCAAAGCATTCTTCATATAAATCTGCACTTATAAGTGCAACAGTTACAGCATTATCACCTAATTTGCCTTCTTTATTAACCAATTTCTTGAAATTTAATGAAGTAAGGTTTGACCCTTTTCTTATTGTTGCTGCTATTTTGTCTCCTAGTGCTTGTGTAGCCATTAAAAGACCATTAACATCACTAACATCTGCTAATTTTACACCATATTTTTTTAATTCTTCACTCTTCATTGCAAATCTTGTTGCTTTTGTTTTTATATCAAGAACACCTTCATTAAATTTAACTTCTTTAGCCCCTAATTTTTTATTTGTGTTTAAATCGAATAACATATCTTTTCTCTCCTTTTATTTAAATATTTTTATAATAATAAATGGGCAACAAGTATCTCACTCATTGCCCATTGCACCCTTTTATTTTAGTTTTTATTTTCTAACTTTTCTGAATTAAAATAATGCTGAATAATCTAAACTATCTAACATTTTTTTTGCTTTTTCTTCAGCTTCTCTTTCTTTTACAGGTTTGTCGTCATGATATTTTATAAGTGCTGCAACACCTACATTGTTATCTCTGACAACTCTAGCATAAACTAATATACTTACATAGTCTTCTACTACTTTGCCATCTAACATTAATCCTGTAACTACTTTTCCATCTTTTGTAATTGTTAATTCAGGGAATATTTGAGTTAGGTCATCTCCGTCAAAGTCACTACCTGCAAGTTGATGTTTTAAAGTATTATCTTGTGCTAGTACTATACAGTTATCTGGAGTTTCTAATAGGAATTGTTTATATTCCCACGCAGCATTTGATTTCATAACCTCTTCTTCAGTTATGTTGTAGCAAACTTCAAATTCCTTACCACCTTGAGAAGGAGATTTGATTATGATAGATACTCTCGCTGACTCCAATATTGTTGCTTTTTCTTCATCTGTCATAGTATCTATATTATCTAATTGTTTTTTCAATTCTTTGTATTCTGTATTAAAACTGCTACTATATACTTCGATACATTTTACTTTTTGAACTGAACCATCTGGCATAGTATAATTAACCATTCTAGCTCCTAAAACTTCTTTGCCATTATTTAATAAATGATCTTCTGGAACCAGTCTTAAATAATTAGAATTTATATCTAATTTCAAATTGGCTACTTTGTTTAATAAATTAGTATCTATTGATTTAATCTTATAGCTGTTTAATAATAAGTCTGTAGCTGCTTTTTCTGGATTAGATTTCATTACATTTTGATATGCGAATCCATCTAATTTTAGTTCTTCATCATGGAAGCTCAATTTACCAGCTGTCAAATTACCTTCAGCATCTTCCTTAATAGGATCTGCTTTGGCTAATTGTCTAGTAGTTAAAGCTTCAAACATTTTAGCAGCTTTTTCAGGATAATCTTTTAATTTGAAGGCTATTTGACTACCCATATGTCCTCTTGTTCTATTAGATAAATTAACTATACCAACAGCAAGAGTCTTACCTTCATCTAATATAGACACATCTGGTTGTCCCCATTTAAATACGTCTTTATCACCTATTATGTCTATATTGTCTACTAATATGTCTAATTTCTTTAATGCTTTTTTATATTCTGATTTATTTTTAGAATTTAGTTTTGCAGCTATATCTGATAAGTCTACTCTTGAACCGTTTGCCCACATAAAGCATTTAGATGGGTCAATTTTAAGAAGCATTTCAACTTCTTTCAACATTTGTCTTCTATCATAAGCTCTGAAATGTCCTTTACCAGCAACACCTCTGATTCTTAATTGATAACTCATACGTCTTGCCATAGCTTCACTTACTTCTTCTTTTGCAAATTCTTCTACCATAAGAGCACCAAAAGTGTCTCTTATTATTCCATAACCATCTCTAAAATGATTGTCTACGTCTTTTATTGTAGATTTTTCGTCTTCGGAATCTATACTACTATTGAAATAAAAGATGTTATTTGTGTTGCCCATTCTACCCCATAGACTTGGTGTAGTTGCACACAAGCTTATTCTAGAAGCTATTGCAGCTATATCATCAAATGTAACAATTTCTTTTTTATCTTTTAGCTCATTTATTTTCTTTTGCAACATTCCTCCAGTTAAACGATTCATGACTTCATATTGAGTGTCTGGATCGTGTGCTGTGAAATACACATTTGATTTTTTACCCATACTAGCTGAAGAACTAGCAGGATAATATACTGGACTATCTATATCGCCTACTTGAAGTCCATCTATTCTATAACTGTCATAATAACCTTCAGTGTTTCTGAAGTTTACTAAAACTACATCGTCTATTAACTTATATTGTTTATTTGGTCCTACATTTATTTCTCTTTCTCTAAAACGACCCACTGCATCTTCTACCATTACTGATAAACTCTTGTTTTCGTTATTTATTGAACCAAACGCCATGACAGTAGGACTCATTCCTACTGTTTGATAATTTTCTATAGGCATACCATCTTTGTCTATAGTGAATTTTCTTATTACATAGAAAGCTTTATTTCCATTAGCGTCTCTATAAAGACGTTTCATAACTTTTCTTTGTATTCTTTCTATATTTCTAGCACTGCATTTATTAGATATTGTTTTGTTAGCTTTTATACCTTTGAATTCTTCAGTTACTTTATCGCTGAATTTTACTTCTTTTGCCAATAATTGTAAGTCAACTTTCATTGTGTTTTCTTTTTTAACAGTTGTTTTCATATCTTTTTCCCCTTTCATACCTTCAGTTCTTTTTATTATTTGGTTCATGTTTTCTATTAACATATTATATCCTCCCTTTTTTATTTGGTGGTTCTTAGCAATATTATGTAGTATAGATAGAACCACTTTTAATTAAAAGATTCTATACTACAAAATACGAACGAATTTTGATAACGCAGATTTCAAACTGCATAAAAATTAATTGTTATTGAAATATAGCATAGTTGATAATATTCTTCTAAATATCGCCTCCTTGTCTTCTAAAGAAAGAGATGCCATTTCTCTATGAGCATAATCTCTGGCATCTACTTCATGACGTTGATGCATATATGCGCTGTAGTCGTCATGACCAGATATATGGTTTTCTATATCCCAACCATTGTTATATTGCCATGCATGTCTACATTCATGGAATATAGTTTCTAATACTAAATCAAAGTAGTATGTACTACCTTGTTCTTTTAATCCTCTTAATACATATCTTTTATTGATACCTATTAAGTTCTTCTTATAGTTATAATATCCTAATCTACTACTAGGCATATTATATACTGTTAAGTCCAACTCTTTAGCTGCTTGTTCACCTATAGTAGATATAGCTATCATGTCTACTATTGATATAAGAGCTACATAGCATGCTGTACTAGTGTCTCCTATCTTATTTATTTCTTTTTGTATCATAGCTTTACTTCTTCTTATTTCATCACTCTCATGATGGAATACTTTTTTAACTACTTTTCTTATTATTTTTTTCATTTTATATACCCCTCTCTTTACTTTTATTTATCTATGTTAAATGATTAATTGTTATTAATCATGTATCTACTTACTAACAATAGTTATTAATAAATACATATATGATTAATAATAGTACTTACATATAAGCTAACATCACCTCCTTCATATATATAAAGCCTGCAAATATAGAATGTTGTATTGAAACAACGAAACGAAATAAATATCAATAATAATAATTAACACTTATATATAAGTACTTTATAAATAATAAATAATAACCAACTCGCTAAATGTATCTGTTGTCAAATAATACATCTAATACATTGTTTGTGTATCGTAACGTAGAGGCTATGTATATATGTGCTTTACTATACTTCAAGCACACTATACTTAATCCATTCTCAACATGTTCATATATAGAACATGCACAGATAAACTGTTGTGTGTTACTTATCGTATCTTATTTATATTTATTATTCAGATACTGTCATACTGGATACTTATGGCGATTGTTTAATGTCATATTATTTATTATGATTATCATAAGCTTGATGCTATTTATCCTTACTTCTAATAAGCATTGGTAATAGAAGAACGATTATTATGTCGTTACATAACTGAGTCAATGAATTGTAAATTAAATTACAATCATTCCTACAACTATCTCAGTATTTAATTATTAATCTTACAATCAATAATTATTGTTGCAGGCATATTAACGTAATGGATACGAATACAATTGTTTAAGGTTTATATTAGACCTTGCTCCAAAGCTTAAGTACCCTGGGGCTAAAAATATATGTTTTATAACATATATATATAAAGGTGCTACCGCCCGAAATTTTTAAATTTTTCATTTTCCTTAATCATTGACATCGATTATAAATAAAACAGGATTTTATTAATTATTGACATCGGTGTAGGCTAATAAATTATATTTCATTTTAAGTAATAATAACTTGATAGGAGGTGTACGAGTATTTATGGCTCAAATTAAAATAAATAAAGAAGTTTTTATTAATGGTAGACTTAGTGTATCGAGGGCGAAAGATGAAAGTAATAATAATAAAATAATAGTTGTCGGTATCTTATCTACACACGATTATTTAGAAGAGATTAATACAATTGAATCTGAAAGGCTATTTCTTGATGGTGTTGATGTTTATCAGGAGGATTTTGGTAGCAATGATTATAATATTAAATATTCCTTCAAAGCAGCAGATTTAATAATTAAACCTGATTATGTACCAGATGAATGTAAGGTGCTAATAGAAATGGAAGAATATAAAGATGAAAATGATCAATTGTTTCAATCTGGAAATTTTGAAAGAGGAATACAAATGTATTATGATTTATTAGAAAAGGAGGATGATAATGAATAATGGATATAAAGAATGAAATAGAGGAACTTAATCATGAAAAAGCAGTAAAGAATAGAGAAGCAATGGAAAATATGTTAGCTAAAAATAATAATCCATGGAATTATAGTCCTGCAGCATTAGAGGCTAAGACTGCAGCTATGGCTATGTTAAGTACAAAGACTGGATTATATGCTAGAATACCGTTAACATGTAAAGGTGAGAATTGTCCATATGCTAAAGCGTGTACTGTATTAGAATATGATTTAGCTCCTGTTGGAGAAAAATGTGTACTTGAAACATCATTAATAGAAAAGAGTTTAGCTGGTTATTGTAGAGATTATGATTTATCACCAGATTCATCATATACAGATATGACATTAGTTAAAGAACTTGTTAACTGTGATGTAATGATGGAAAGAGCACAAGCTTTATTGTCTCAAGAAGGTATAGCAATTGAAGAAGTATACGCTGGTTCTAATGATGCTAATGAAAACTTTTATAGAAAAGAAATAAGTAAACCATTAGAATTATATGAAAGACATTCTAAAATGAGAGCTAGAATATTGTCTGACATGATGGGTACAAGAAGAGAAAAAGCTCGTATGAAAGTATCAGATGAAAAGAGTTTTATGGATATATTATCTGCTAACATAGATAATGACTTTATTGAAGATGAAGTCCCTGAACAATTTAAAGACGTTACTTATGAAGTTAATGATAGTGACAATAATTCACACAATTAATTGTTTAATAACATAATATACAATATAAAAGGAAGTGAAATATAAAATGGGTGCTAATAAAAAAGTTGCTGATAGTATAGCTGTTAAGATGAAAGACTTTGCTGGAAATCTTTATTTAGGTATGACTACAAAAACTACAGATGATGTTATTAAAAATTTTGCCAAAAAAGGATTAGAGGCTGAAAAGATATATGGTAGTAGAAAAGGTATTGAAGAAGCATTAAAAGCTACTAAGGGAACAACTGGATATAAACTTGGTAATTTTGTTGGTGGAGGAATAAGAGATTCTGTCAAAGATTATAACAAAGCTAAAGAAGTATATGAAGCAGCTAAGAAAACTAAAAAAACAGAAGAGGCATTAGAAAAATTAAAACCTTCAATAGTAGAAGCTGTTAAGAATGGACATTCAACTATAGACTCAAAAGGGAATAGAAAATATGATGTTAAAGCAATAGCAGGGACAGCGTTTACTGCAGGTGTTGCGGGTAGAGTTGCTACTGGTGGAGGACTATATAGAGATAGATATGGTAACACAAATATACCAGGAGTTCCTTTTATATAATATAAACATAATATTATAAAGGATGTGATTTATATATGGCTCTTATAAATAGGATAGCACAATTAGGACCTGCATTTAAAAGAGTTAATGAAAGATTACAGAAGAATTTAATTGGACCATTGAGTGGTGGTATTGGTAGTGCTATAGGTAATATTGGAGGTAAAGTACTTGGTAAAGGTATTGATTTAGTTAATGCAGCTAGAAAAGTAGATTATGCAAATATAGGTAGGTCTGGATTAGAAAAAGGAAAACGTGGTGTAGGATATACTTTACATGGTTTATCTAATGAAGTTGAATATGTAGGAAGATCTGCATCATTACTTAGAAAACAGTTATTAGGCGATGCGCCGATTACTACTAATTACCTTGGAGCTGACCATCCGATTACTAAGTTTATGAAAAAGACTGCATTATTTAAAAGAGATGATTCTAGTATATTATTAGGAGCTAAAGCTACTAAACTTGGTGTAGGTGTTATATTCGCCGGTTCATTAGTATCAGGAGTTCCTAAAGCTGCTCAAGATTATATGTTAATGCAGAAAGGACAGAATGATGGTACAGTAAGAACAAATGCTCCTGTTAATAATTATGCTCAACAAATGGCTAATCAAAGAGTTGGTTCTTCATATGCTAATAATGCAGGAGCTACAGGAGATTTAGTATTTGCCTTACACAATCAAAGACATAGCGGTATATTGTAATTGATAAGGAGGTGAATAATTATTAAATGGGTTTTTTTGATAGATTTAAAAGAAATAATAAAAAGACAGTAGAAAATAGTATAGAGAATGTTATTGATGATAGTTTAAAGTTTAATAGCGATAGTATATTTTCTCAACTTGGTGTAGGCATTAATAAAGACACAGGTGAGAAAACATATAAGTTTGGTGCAGATAATAATAAAACGATACAAATAATAACTGATAGTGATAATAACATACTTGGACAAACATATAACTCTGCAGGTAAAGAATATAGTATTAATTTTTATAATGATGGAAGTATTAAATCAGAAAAAACGAATTTATTCAATTCTAATAATGGTAAAACAAATTATTATAGTTCGTATGATATGAATACGAATTCCGTATCAGCTAGTGGTAGAACAAAAGCAGATGACGATTTAATTAAAGAAGCTCAAAAAGCATGGGACGATTTAGGTACAACAGTAAATGTTAAAGATTTGCGTAAACAACATAGTACCAAACCAAGTATAATTAAACAAGACGTGCCTGAATATGATTTTAACAGTATTGAAGATATATTAGGACCAAGACCTGAAGTTGTCAATAAACCTACAGGGAATTCTAATTTGTCCGGTTCGCTTAGAGATTTAATTAATCAAAACAAACAACAAGATATAAATGATGTAGTTAGTAACAATGTATCTTCTCCTGATACTAACGTTACTACCAATACACCAAATAAGAACGTTGATACTAATGTTAATAATAATATTGATACTGATACATTAAATAAAAATATAGAAGATGTTAATGCGTTAGTTAGTAATGGTCATGATATGACTATTGAAGAGTATAGAAATAACATACAAAACGGACTAGACTCTAGCCTACAAGATGAATTAGATTTATATAAAGAATATAATGAGTCTGTAGCAAAAGCACGACCATATTATGAAAACAACGGTTCTATATATGATGAATCAATAGGAGCGAAAAAGTTAAAAGATGCAGAAGATTATGCTCCAATAGCTGAATCTGTTAGAAATCAAAATATAGAAGATACCAATAAACTATTAAATTATGGACATGATATGTCTATTGATGAATATAGAAACAATGTAATACTTGGATTGTCAGAAGATGATAAAGCCGAATTAAATCTATATAATGAATATGTTAATCAATTAGATAGTCCTTATTATGAAAATAATGGTTCTATACATAATGAAGATACAGGTATAAATAAATTAGAACAAGCTGAAGAAACAGCTAGACGTAATAAAAAGATTGAAGAATTTAATAAACAGAAACAATCATATATAGAAAGAGGAAAAGAAAGACAAAGACAACAAGAAGCAATAGATGAAGTAAATGACAAATTAAGAAACGTAGTAAAAGATGAACCTGCAGTATATGATACAGTAGACTATACTAAAAATGCCCACAATACAGAAGGAAATAGTAAGACTGCGGATAATACAAGTTCTAATCCAAATCCCGATTCCACTAATACTAATACCAAAAATAAAACTAAAACAGAATCAGAACCTGAAATTGAAATATTAGATACAGATAAAAGCAGAAAAAATAAAAGCAATAGCAATATAGATAAAAATAATGCAATTGATGTTGAATTTGAAATGATGAAAGAAGCACCTAAGAATGATACAGCTCCTAATAAACCAAATCAAAAACCGAACACAAATACTACAACTCAACAATCAGAAGGAAGCACAGCAAATCCTAAAACAATTAAAGAACAATTAGCCGCAACTTTTAATGAAATAAAAGATACTATTAAAACAAGCAGAGAACAAAGAAACCAGGGTATACGTAAAAATACATATGGTAAATACGAATATACAAGAGTTAAAACTTCTGAAGGTTCTGTAGGTTTAGTTCGTAATAAAAGAACAGGAGATATATTACAAAGAAGTTATCGTGGAGATAAAGATGGTAAGTTCTATGGCATGTTTTTTGATAATAATGGTTTAATTGAAGAAGAAGTATATGGTGATGATAGTGTATGGGGTTATATATCTAGAAAGTATCAGAAAAAGAATAAGCTACATGATAAAAGAGTTAAAGGTGAAAAAGCACCAGATTATATGATGGATGAAGTTAAAAGAGCATGGGATGAAGCTTCGGCATCGATAAAAGATACAGTTAGCGAAGAAGATTGGGAAGGTAAATTTAAAAATGCGTTTGACTTCGATGCAGATAAAGAACGTAACAAATTCCAAGAATACATGAGTAATAACAATGTATCAGGTGAAGAGCCTTTGACAGAAGCACAACAAGCAATACTTGACCAAAGAGAAAAAGATTTTATTAATGCTAAAGAAACAGCAGATAAAGAATGGGCTGATTGGTCTGAAACAAATAAAGGCAAAAAAGAAAAACTTAAAAAAGAAATAGAGAAAAGAAAAGATTGGGCCATGAGGGCTAGAGAAAGAGGCGCAACATCTACTGAAGAATTATGGAATAAAGAATTAAATGAGTTCCAAGATGAATTAAATCAAACTATAAGCGAAGAAAAAAGATTAAAATCAAACAAAAAGAAAGCTAATCGAGATTATAATAACAGAAATACTGAAGGTAAAATTAATCAAGAACTAAAAGATTTAGGTGATATTTCTCAATTAACAGAACGTTTAGATGAATTAGAAAATATGGATTTATCTAAATTATCAGCCAAAGAAAAGTTTAAAATTAATTCTAGTAAGGAAAGACTAAAAGCTCGTATTAATAATACTAGTGACACAGAGGAAGCATTAAAACATCTTAAAAAAGAAGTGACTAAATCTAGTAGAAATATTGAAGAAATGGCTCCAAAACAATTGCTTAAAGAAGTAGGTATGCCTACGGTGTTTGCAGGATTCAATGCAGTCGGTACATATAAAGATAATAGACGTGAAGGTAAATCAGTTGTATCATCAGCAGTAAGAGCAGCAGGAGACTTTGTATTATCTGAAACATTAGGACCAGTTGCATATATGGCTGTCAATATGGTTAAAGAAGTACCAGATTTAGCAGTTAAAGGATCAGCAGCATTATTTAAAGAAATGAGAAGAATGAATTCATCATCACGTTTAACTGTATTTGGTGAATCAGAATTTAATGACACACAACAACTAGCAACAATGAGACAATCAGGGATGGAATTAGCTAAAATGAGTCAATACAGACTAGAACAAACATTGATGGGTAATGAAGCTAAATATCTTCATAAATAATTAATTAGTATTTAATACATGTATGTATTAAGGAGGGTGTATTATAGAATATGTCAATTTATAAAAAGAAAACAGAAATTGTAAATATTATGGAAGCAGTTTTTGAAATAGAATTTACAGATGAACAAATAGGTGTGCTTATTGCAGATGAAGATGCAATTATAAAAAGACAACGAGGTAAAACATTTGTTATAGCATGTAAAGCAATACTTGAATGTTTATCAAATGATGAATCATTAATACTTGTTGTATCACGTAACAAAATGCAAAGTAAAATGATGAAAGATTATATAAATGTTTTACTACATCGTTTAGAAGAATGTATAGAAATGTCTTATTTTATAGGCACTAATGAAATAAAAATAAATCAAAGTACTATCAAATTAAAAGAAGATAGTAGAGACTCACTAAGAGGTTATAGACAATGTTTTAACTATATACTGATAGATGATGCAGATTTAGTAAACAATATCAACTCTCTATTTGTTAATCTTTTATTATTAAATGTAAATAGTATAGTGATTGGGGTGAGAACAGACTAATGGCTTTAAGTAAAGCACAAATGGCTAAGCTGCAAGAAATAAATAACGATCCAGTTAAATGGGCCCAGACATTCCTTGTAGGTTATGATAAAACATTAAAGAAAGATACGCCATGGACTGCTAGATGGTATCAAGCTCAAATGTTAAGAGATACTTCGAGAAAAAAAGTATATAGATGTGGCAGAAGAACTGGAAAGTCAGAATGTATGGTAATTGAAGCTTTATATAATGCTTGTAGGAGAAGAAATTTCCGTGTACTACTAATTACACCATATGAAAATCAGATACAATTATTGTTTCAAAGATTATCAGAATTAAGAGCATCTAGCCCATTGTTGAACGCAAGAGTAGTATCTGCTACAAAAAATCCGTATAGAATTGAATTTGATAACGGTAGTCTTATTATGGGATTTACTACAGGGGCATCATCAGGAAGTTCTGGGGCTAGTATCAGAGGTCAGGCAGCTGACCTGTTAATATTAGATGAATGTGATTATATGGCAGATGGAGACTTCGATTCTGTTTTAATGATAGCCGCAGAAAGAAGTGACATACGTGTTATAATGAGTTCTACACCTACAGGTAAACGTGGTAATTTTTATAATGCATGTACAAATAAAGATGCAGGTTATACTGAACATTATCATCCTTCAACACATAACCCTGGATGGAATGACGCAATGGAAGCAGAAATGAGAGCAATGCTTTCAGAAGAAGGTTATATACATGAAGTACTTGCAGAATTCGGTTCACAAGAAAAAGGTGTATTTAATAAAGAAAAACTTGATAAAGCGATACATATGTTAGATTATGCATATAATCCTTTAGATTATTATCAACAAGCAAGATGCAAAGATTCCAATAAATGGCCGTTAGAATTATTTTATGATATCAATAACACAGCACCAAAGAATATATTTAGAACCATGGGTGTAGACTGGGATAGAGATATATATAATTATAGTTAAATATATTATACCTCGTAAATAAATGTACGAGGTGGTATCATTGAAACATAATTTAAATAAAGAATATTTTAAAAATATAGATACAGAAGAAAAAGCATATTGGCTAGGATTTATAGCCGCTGATGGATGTGTTTACAAAATGAGTAAAAATGCACATAGACTACAAATTAATTTATCTTATAGAGATATAGAACATTTAGAATTATTTAATAAATGTTTAGAATCGGATTATAAAATAAATATAAAACAAATAAAAAATAGTGATATTTGTGAATTAAAAATAGCATCAAAACAACTTACTGATGATTTAATTGAATTAGGAATCACTCCAAACAAATCTTTAAAAGTTAAAATGCCTAATATTGATATTGATTTGATTCCACATTTTATAAGAGGTTATTTTGATGGTGACGGTTGTATTACATATTCTGAAACACCTACTAGATTTAGATATAAATTTTCTATAGTAGGTGGAGAGTCTATGTTGGGGTCTATCAATACTTATATGAATCAAAACATAAACATTTATCCTATAAATCATTCAGATGCTTTAGATTTATGTACATCTAATAAACAAAAAATAATTAATATTTATCATTATTTATATGATAATGCTAATATTTATTTAACTAGAAAAAAAGAAAAATTTGATTATATATTGTCCCGTTTTGTAGGGATACAAAACAATAACAAAGTGAATTGACGGGAACCAGCTTAAGCTCTTATCCCTAAGCTATGGACGAAAGAAAATAGTGGCGTTGCTAATCACAACGGTATAGGAAAAGAATAAGAGATTGCGGAATCCGCAGCCGTGACCTTAACAGATAATGCTGAAGGTAAGGGTTCAACGACTATCCGAAAGCGAATTTATTCGTGAGTAGCCCTTTGGGCAATAGGAGTACGGCCAAGTGGTAGGTGAAAACCCTTTAAATGGAAGTCCTGTGTCTAGAACAGACAATGATATAGTCTCGACATTGCAGGAAAGCTGCAAGAAGTTCATAAGAGAACTGCATAAGATTAACGACCTTATGTGAAGACAACGAAATACGGGGCTTCTTCATCATTATTAATACTAGAATACGATACAAGATTAGATAAATTTAAAGTACTAAAACGTTATGAAATGCCAAAAACTGAATATTCATATGATAATGCAGTTAATAAAATAATTGAATTAAATGCTATTTATAATCCTTCATGGATTTACTGCGATAAAGGTGCAGGAGAATATCAGTTAGAGCGTTTACATATATACGGTGAAGAACATCCAGAAACTGGATTAAAACAAAAAGTAGTAGGTTGGTCATTTAGTAACAAAGTAAAAGTAATCGATCCAGCTACAGGTGAAAAGAATGATAAACCAATGAAACCTTTTATGGTTTCACAATTACAAATAGCATTTGAACGTGAAAATCTAATATTAAGTCCATATGATGAAGTATTATACAAACAATTAATAGATTACGAAGTTAAAAAAATAGGTGTTAATGGCAACCCTGTTTTTACAAGTGAGAATGAACACTTTGTTGATGCATTGGGATTAGCTTATTTAGCTATGGCATTAGAATTTAAACAATTAACAGGTGTCATGAAAGATATAAATATAGAAGCAAAAACAGTTATAAGTTCTGTTAATTTAACAGAAAATCAATTATTAAAATCAGGTAATACAAGAACTCAACCAAATATGAAACCTGAGATACGAGAATTTTGGGAGAACACAGACTTTTCTGAACCAAGAGGAGAAAGACAAACATGGGTCAAAACTGGATTTGAACATTTCGAAACAGATCATTATAAAAAGATTAATAGATATAATCCTTCAACTAGTTCTAGTTGGAGCAGAACATCTGGATTTAATAATTGGAGCAGGTAATATGTATAAGTAGAAGGAGGTGGTAAAATGTCTGATGATAATGAAAGATATATAGGGTATAGACCCGATATTGATTATACTGAAGAGTATAATACTGAAAGAGGCAATTATTATCGTGAAACAGAAGAACAGAATAAACAGCCTCAACAAGAAAGACCACCAATAGAATTAAATGATGTAGAAGACGATATTAAAAAGATAGACGTATTATTAAGAAATTATTTACCTTCAAAGCTAAGAGATAATGTATATGAAATTTATAAACCATTAAAAGACACTTATTATAAATATATACATAATCAAACCATATCTGGACAAATAGATGAAGAAAGATATATTGATAATTCAACTAATGCAGAATACGGTATCTATTTAAATAGAAAAGCTATATCAATTAAAAAAGGTTCCGAATATTTACTTAAGGCTTATTGTGTCCCTACTTCAGATACAGGTAATGTAGTTACTAAATGGGAATCAGATAATACAGATATATGTACTGTTGATAATGATGGTATAGTTACTGGACTTAATGTAGGTAGTGCTACAATAACAGTTACTAGCTCTTATAATAAAACAGATACTTGTATCGTATCAGTATTAGATATAGGTAGTAAACCAAGTGAACCTTCAAAGCCAGGCGACGATGATGATGGCAATGATAACAAGCCTAAGCCCAAACCTCCAATAGGTGATCCCGATAAGCCTACAAATGGTGACGAAGATGGCACAATTCACGTACAGGAAATAGCACTTGATAGAACTAATATTATTGTTAAAGTAGGACATACAAAACAATTAAACGCTACTATTTATCCTAAGAATGCTACCAACAAAGCGTTAGTATGGAGTAGTAATAGAGAAAGCTATGCTACAGTAAGCCAAGAAGGTATAGTCACTGGTATAAACATAGGTCAATGCGTCATAACTGTATCATCAGTAGATGGCAATAAATCAGATACATGTAATGTATTAGTTATTAATGATAACTCTAATACCAATCCTGATCATAATCCTGATCACGGTGGAGGTGGCGGAGATAATCCTCCTGATAAACCACCAGGCGGTACTGACCCTGATAAACCAGGTGGCGATAATAAGGAACCTCCTGATATACCTCCATGGATTCCTACTATTCCTACAAAACCTGATATTACTCCTGACCCTATTACTCCTGACATAGAAGAACCAGAGGATCCAGACGATACTCCTATTGCAGATGACCCTAACGTAATAATAATTAAACCTAAACCAAAACCTACACCTTCAATAGTAGAAGAAGAGTTTAAGAAAAACTTATACGATTTATTAAAGTATTTCATGAGCAAACTTAAAATTTCTCTAAACAAATACTATAGAGCATTATTTACTGCTATAAATAAAAAAGATTTAAATGATTTCTTTTTCATATATAATGATATCGACATAAGTAATAAAGATATAGTAAGCACATACAGACATCTACTAGATACAGCTATAAAGACACAAAATATAAGTAATTTAAAATTAGACTTTTATAATAGTAATTTTAATTTTAACCAAACACTGTATCATATTAAGAATTTTATGGTCATGTATGAATTAAGAAAAAAATATGAAAGTATACCATATTCTAAAAACACAGACAAATCTGTATCATATTCTAATAATATCTTACGTGCATGTAAGCATGAGTATAGTTTAAAGTATGATAAAGCATATGAGAATCTATTTAAATATATGGATTCATCATTGACTGTTACAGATTTAGTTATAACTGATTTAATACAAAATGTATTTACTAAGGGTATATTAACAGAGAAAGGTGGACGTAATAAATGATATTAGAACCAATGGGAGATAACATAATAATAGAATTACCAATGGAAGAAAGAACTGAGATTACTACAGAAAGTGGTATTGTACTTCCCAAAACAGCAAGAACAGATGCTGAAGCAAGACAAGATATAGCTACTATAGTTGCTGTTGGTGAAGGAAGATTACTAAATAATGGACAACTTGTTCCATTAAGAGTAAAAACAGGTAATAAAGTATTGTTTAATAAATACGCAGGAACACAAATAATAGTTGGAGATAAAAAATATCTTATATTAAAAGAATGTGATATATTAGCGATAATAAAAGATTAAGGACGTGTTGCGAATGGGAATAAGAGATTGGTTTTATTCTAAAAAACACGATGATAGCAGTATTTCTGATAATGTCGCAGAAGGCTTATCTTTTGATGTTTCTAATGCAAGTAATAAAACACTTAAGGATTTTGCCGTTAAAGCTGTAGGTTATATAAATCAAGAAACATATAGAAGAGAAAATTTTAGAAGACCGGAATATAATTTATTAGAGATTAAAGAAGCAGCTGAAGCTGATTCATATATTAAAATAGCTTTTTCTAAATACTCATATTTGTTATATAAAGAAGGTTATCAACTAAAATCAGAAAATCAAGAAGCTATAGATTATATAGCTAAGAGATTTAAAATAATGACCTTAGCTACTGGCAAACCTATGGAGATATTGTTTCAAGAAATAGGTGATGATTTAGTTAAGTATTCTAATGCATTTCTTATTAAGTCTAGAACAAATAGAATTCCCACAGTGAGAGCAACAGGTATATTAGATGAATTTCCTGTGGGAGGTTATTTCAGAGTAGATCCTACAACAATTAAAATCAAGAGAGACAAATACGGTAATGTTATTAAATACGAACAAGGAGTAGGTCTTAATAAGAAACAATTCAAACCAGAAGATGTTATACATATGTATTATGATAAAGATGCTAATAACTCTTTTGGTACTCCTAGAATAATAGCTGCATTAGATGATGTTAAACTATTAAGAAAGATAGAAGGTAATGTAGTAGCATTAATACATAGATTTGCTATGCCACTATATCAATGGAAAATAGGATTACCTCAAGAAGGTTTTACAGCAACAGATACAGAAATAAACAAAACAAAAAGAGAAGTAGAATCATCATCTCTTGATAGTTTAATAATAACAAATGAAAAATCAGAAATAAAAGCTATAGGTGCAGAAGGTAATGCATTAGATGCAAAACCTTATTTAGAGTATTTTGAGAATAGAGCATTCTCTGCTCTTGAATTGTCTGCTTCTCAAATGGGTAGAGGAGGAGCTAAACAAGATGCAGATTCTATGGAGGCTCAAATTCATAATACAGTAAAATACATACAAAGAATAATGAGTATATGGATAGAGAATACAATAATTAATGAACTACTACTTGAAGGTGGTTTTGACATATTAAATCCTAATAATGAAGTTAGATACGTATTCAATGAAATATCTATAGAAACTAAAATTAAGAAAGAAAACCATGAAATGCTTAAATGGCAATCTAATGGTATTACATTTGAAGATCTTAGACGTGAACTTGGATTACGTGATACTGCTGATGAAGAAAGATTATATGACAAGATGATTAAAGATGATTCAAGCATTAAGTCTATAGATAGAACAGGAGAATGGCAAATTAAGTTAGCTGATGTTAATGCAGCTCATGCATTACAACAAACTAAGGCAAGTAATTCTTCATCTTCTTCAACATCAACAAAAAATAAATCAGGAACAAGTACAACAACTAAGAAAGCAAGAAACACTGCAGGTAAAAAAGAACCAAGTAAAGCAGTAAATAATAATAATAGACCAACTAATCAGTATGGTACTACATCTGTGAAGGTAAAAGAATTAGAAGATTACAGGAAATTAATTCTTAATGCTTCATATAAAAATATAGAAGTTAATGCTTTAAATGCTATGAACGATTCTACTGTAGCACTAAATCTTATAACAGAAGATTATAAATTAATTCCTAAACAAGGCATAGATTTACAATATTTTTATGATATTATAAATAAAAAAGTAGATTCTGTTTTACAAGAGGCGAAAGAAAACAGTAATAATAATGGTGACATATCATTTGATAGCTATTTAAATGAATTGACAGATATAAATAATATCCTATCTTCAATGGCTTATATGTATTCATACATAAAGACAAGCTCATTAAATGAAAGACAAGAAGCTTATATACAAACAGGTGATGTATATAGCGAAATAAATACTGACACTTTTGATTATGATGATTTATTTGAATATGACATATTAAATAGTTCAGTAGTATATGAAAGGGGTGAATAATATGTACATAGAACTTATAGAAGAATTAAACGTTGGATTTTCTACTATTCCATCATTAGCTACGCAAGTAAATGATTTAACTGAGTCTGACCAAAGTATAGATTCCACTGATTTATTATACGTTCCTGCTGAAGGTGTTCATTCAATAGTAACAGGAAATTTTACGTATTATGAACCCAATTGTTTAAAAGAATCAGTACCATTATGGACAAATCCTTATGGCATACCTATTATATATCATCATAAAGAACAAGACAGTAAAATAATCGGAAGAGTTAAAGTCGCAGAGTTTATTAAGGAAAGTACAAGAACTAAAACTCCAGCTTTGGGCTTTATATTTGCTATAGGAGATAAAGAAGGAAAAGAAGGCGTATTAAACGGCACATTATCTACTTTATCTATTGGAGCAAGAGCAAAAGACTTAAGATGTTCTATTTGTGGGAAAAACATTGCAAAAGATGGTTTTTGTGAACACCAAAAAGGAAGAACATATGACGGTAAAGTTTGTTACTGGGTAGTAAAGAAAATTGAACCGAAAGAAATATCTTATGTTATAGTTCCTTCTGATAAATTCGCATATAGCGAAAAACCTTTAACACAACAACAAATAAAAGATATATCAATATCTGAATCTAATAATGAAAATGAGGTGAATGACTTGCCAAAAAATTTATTCGGAGATGTTTTTGGAAAAGCTTTAGCTGAAGCTCAAGAAGAAAAAGCAAAACAGGATGCTGCAACTGCAAAAGCTAAAGAAGATGCAGATAAAAAGGATGAAGATAAAAAAGAACCTGAACCTCCTGTAGAACCACCAAAACCTAAAGATGAACCAGAAGTTAAGGATCCTAAACCAGAGCCTGAAGCTCCTGAAGATGACAAAAAAGGTGAAGATGATAAGAAAACTGAAAAACCAGATGAACCAAAAGATGACGAAACTAAAAACGAATCTAAAGAAGTTTTGTTTGAAAAAATAAAAGATATGGAAGCTAAAATAAAAGAATTAACAGATGACTTAGCGTATTTCAAATCTAAATATAAAGAAGAAAAAGGCTTAAGAGAATCTGCTGAAAGAGATAAAATAAAAATAGAAAACGTAGTTAAAAGTGATTTAGTTAATAAAATAAATGACTTAAGAGCTACATTTGGATTAGCTGAAAAAGACGCAAACTTACAAATGAAATCAAGCATAGATCTATTAGAAAGTGAATATAATAATCTTTCTGAAATATCAAATTCAACTGTAAGCTGTGTTAAAAATATAAATAAAATACAATCTACTGCATTAGTAGACGATAAATTAGATAACACAAATAAAGAAATAAGAGAATCTGAACATACACCTAAAGAACAAAATCTAAATGCTATGTTCAATAATTTTACAAGAAGATAATAAAAGGAAGGTGGAGTAATAAATGGCATTATATCCTTACGGCTTCACAGCACAAGATATGTTACAACAAGGTGCTAGAGGCGAAATGTTCATAAACGATGGCATACCAGGTCATAGAAATGATGGACAAAGAATAAATAGAACAAATAATCAATTAAACTTAAATGACCATGATGTATTAAATACTAAATATGGTTTAGACCCAAGACTACCTAGCTTATTAAGATATGGTTTTGCTTATGGTTATAATCAATTCGTTATACCAAAAGGAAGATTAGTAGCTGCTGACCCATACTTAATGGTATTAGATACAGATACAATGCATTATCATAATGCAGTTACAATAGCTAATGGTGGTAAAGCTGTTAGATTAGCACAAGACAAAGACTTCCAAACTGGTGGAGCATTAGAAAAATGCAAAGATCAAGCTCAATTTTTAGTAGGAAGAATATGGGTTCCACTAGAAGATGCTGATGTTAAAAAATTAAAAGAAACAGATGAATTCTTATCTAAGAGTGGAGGATATGTAGGTGTTGGCGAAACTGTAAGAAAAGACGTAAGACCTGCAAATGTTCCTTTAGGAGTACTAGAAAGAAATGAATATACAAGAGACAAAGATGCATTCAATGGAATCATGTTTGGTCCAATAAGAACTGACTGTAGTATTCAATTACCATGGTTTGTTGACGATGCAAAAGCTAAAAAGAATCCTTGGGGTTCTGTTGTAGGAAATGTTAAACCTGGTGATTTAGTATGTTCAGATGAAAATGGTAGATTTGTAATGTCTCCTTTAAATAAAAGACATCCTAACTATGCTGCTACAGTAGCTGACATGGGTCAATATGAAGTAGCTAGACAACAAGTAGTAGGACAAGTTGTAGAAACAGATATGTCATTATTACCTGAAGGTGCTGCTAGATTTGCTCAATGGGCATTAGAAGATAGATTAAACTTTAAAGATTTCAACCCTTATATGTGGCCTACAACTAATAGAGCTGGTGAAGATTTTGTAGAAAATCCTCCAACTTTATATCAATCAGATTTCAGATATCCTGGATATCCTTATGATAGAACATCAATGACTAATGATTTACATATGTTAGCATCAACAAGAGAAGGATTATATAATCCAAGATTTGATGAACAACACAGATTAGACAGAGGTATACCTGGTCTATTAGATGGTTATAACGCAGTTATAAAAGCATATGGTTCTGATAAAAAAGAAACAGATACTGCATTAGATGGTAATCCTTTATTAACTGTAGCTCATATAGCATTAATAGCTGATGAAAATGTAATAAATGATGCAGAAAGAAGAGAAATATTAGTAACTCTTCCAGATACTAACTTAGAATTAGCTAAAGTACAAATAGGTGATGAACCTGCAGTAGTAATACCTAATGAAATAATAAATGTAGGAATGACTCCTATAGACGCTGGTAAATTCAAAATAGTTTATGTTGATTTACATAAAGGTGTTATAGCTATAAGACAAAACGAAAAAGCAGAAGCAGCTAAACAAAATGTTCCTGTTAAAGTGTCTTATGTTAAACGTGGAGAAGCTGGTGTTCCTACAAACCTAGACTGGGACGGATGTCAAGGTACTGTAAGAATATTAATGAATAGATAGTATTAAAACATACATTATATGTGCAGGGAAACAAATCCCTGCACATCTGAAATATATATTTATGAGGAGGCAACAAATAGATGAAATATTTCGAACAATATATGCTTGAGCTAAAAGAAATGAAAGATCAAGCTCAACAGCAATTCGATGACAAAAAAATAAATAAAATACAATTATCTGAATTTAATAATCGTATAGATAATTGTGAAAAAATGGTTAGAAATGCTTATTGTGACGATTCAGTAGAACCTATGACTATAAGAGAAGCAATAACATCTACTGATACAGTACAATTAATACCTAAAGTTATAGAAGGAAAAATGAGAGAAGCAAGTGAACCTCAATATATAGGTACACAATTCTTCAAAAAAATAAAAGTGGACAGCGGTCCTGCAGCAGTATACGTTATACCTGTAACTGGTGAATTAATAGCATACGAAGTATCAGAAGGTGGAAAATACAATGAATCTGCTTTCGATCATAACGTAATCGAAAACGCTACATTACAAATCCAAATGAAAAAATTTGGTTGTAGAGTTAGTATAACTGAAGAAGCTATAAATGATTCTAGTTGGGACATATTAGGAATAAATTTATCTAAAATGGGTAGAGCTATGGCTAGATTAAAAGAAGAACAAATATTTAAAGCATTTACTACTCATGGACATCCTGTATTTGATAATCTAATGGCAGCTCAACAAGGTACTCCTGAAAGAGCTACTACTGGATTAGGTAAAGACGGACAATATAATGGTACTTTATCTGTAGAAGATTTCTTAGATTTAGCTATGGTATTATTAGGACAAGGATACAATCCTACAGATGTTATAATGCATCCATTAGTTTGGGTTGTATTTGCTAGAAATAGTATGATAGGTAATGGATTAACTTATGGTGCATTAGGTGGAAATTATGTACATCCAAATGGTGCTATACAAGGTACACCTGCTGCATTTGGTATGGCTAATAATGGAGATGGACAAAAATTTGTTATGAAACCAGAACAAATACAAAACAGATTACCTGTTATGGGATTAGCTGTATCATTCTCTCCATGGGTTCATTTTGATAAAATGAATAAATTATTCGACTGCTATTGCTTAGATAGAAATGAAGTTGGTATATTAGCACAAAGAGAAGAAATAAGCTTAGATAACTGGGCAGATCCAGAAAGAGATATAAGATTAGTAAAAGCTAAAGAAAGATATGGTATTGGGATTATGAATAATGGTAGAGCAATAACTGTTGCAAGAAACATAGCTGTTGCTACTTCTTATCCAGCTCAACCTGTAATAAATGTAAGATCAACTGAAACTGGTACTGGATATCCTGATAATCCTTCAAACTAAGAGGTGAGATATTATGACACAACCAATAGCTAAAATAAGATTAGCTCGTGGTAATGTCGGTTTTTATGATTCTCTTACAAATATAATATTAACAAAAGCTGCACCAGAAGCAATTGTATACTCTGGTAAAAATACAGCTAATATAAAAAAAGCTATAAAAGAAGGTAAGGTTGTCTTAAAAGAAGGCTCTTTATCTTCTTTACAAAGTCAGCCAGTTTATAAAAGAGAAATAGAAGCAGAAAAACCACAGGCAAAACAAGCAGTAAAACCAAAGGCTGCTAAACAAGAAATTAATAAAAAACCAGAACAAGTAACAACTCAAAAAAATACTGTTAAGAAAGATGTAGATACTAAGAAACCAGTATCTGAAACAAAGTCTAAATAATGGCTTATATATCTTCTTATCATGTTCAAGGAGCTTATGCAGATTTATCACTTAAACAAATAATAATAGAAACTAGCTTTAAAATTGATACGGCTACTATTACTATGGATAATATTATATTATACGAATGTATTGAAGATAACATGCATGATAGAGTTACTAATTATTCTTTAAAAGTAGACACATCTGGAAAAAACATAATATTACAATTTGAAGATTATCCTAAAGATAATAGCAAGTATTACATAATAGTTAAAAACTTAATAGACAAGCTAGGAAGAACATTACAAGAAAACTATGACCGCTATATTACGTTTTCTTATAATATAAAAACTAAGGTTAATATTAATAGTCCTGCAAATCAATCTGTTTTAAAAACTAGCGACGTAGAAATTAAAATAGCTACATCAAGTGAAGATAAAGGAATTAAATACCGCTTAGAAATTTCACGAGATGTAGCTTTTTTTAAGACAGATTATATAATATTATCTGATGATAAAGATGAGGCTATAGTATCAGATGAAGAGGCATATTCTTTAATTGGTTATACAATAACTCAATCAGAAATACAAGCTTTAGTTAAATTTAAAAAAGATGGTCAATATTATATAAGAGTTCGTGCAGAACAAAATAGAAACATAGCAGGTAAATGGTGTGATAATATTATATCATTTGGTGTTACAACTGCTGAGTCTCCATTAAAAGATGATTCAGGTTTTTTAAATGATTTCTTATATTCTGATTCTTTATATGAAGAGCCATTAGAACCTTTAAAGGTAATAGGCTCTACACAAACAGGAACAACAGCACAAGAATTTTATATTGAATTTAATAAAGATATAGAATTTGTACAAGATGCTAATTCTAAATATTCTAAAGATGGTTTATTATATTTAGGAAAAGCTTATATGATTAGGAGGGATTTATAATGAGCGATGCTTTATTTACTCCGCCTGAAACAGATAAAGTAATTAATAGAGGAGGACGTGAAAAGATTCCTGTATATCTTTTTACTGACCCCGATGAGCCTAATATACTTTATATTTATTCGAAAGACGATATAGAGATAATAGATAATTCTATATATGACTTAACAGTACCAGAATTAAATTTTACAGACGGTACTACAGAAACAAAATTCAAACAAAGTTTTATAACATCTCCTTCACCAATATACGTAGAGGTAGATGATGTATTAAAAGAATGTAGAAATATACCTATAGATCAAGACTTGGTAATACATAGTATAAAAGAAGCTAGCAAAATAGCTGATTATTGGGCATATCATGATTTAAATGATGGAGTACCAAGTGATGAGGAGGATAAACTGTTTACATTAGATAATATAAAAGATGATTATTATCCTTTTTATATGTTTGTTAAATTTACTGCTGTAGCAGACTGCCTTAAATCATTTTATATAAAAGCTGTATCTCAACCTTATAAGTTCAAAGATATATTAAGTGACTTAGAAAGAGATGAAGAAATGGATTTATCAGCAATAAAAAAATTAATAGATGATTTGCAAGATGAAGCAGATGATTGGTTAGATTTGGTAGTTACAATTACTGCTGACCCTCAATGGGCTCTTAGAGGTAAATATTCATTTGCTATTACAAGTAAAAATTACAGACCATATCATCCTACTCTTATTGATAGAAATGGATGGTCAAGGGGGTATTAGCATATGAAAATAGATTCTTTAAATTATAATACAATGAAAAGAGTTATAGAAAGATATGGCTATAACTTTTATGTTATTAAAAGATTTACTAATATTAAATGTAATTGTGTAGATTCCACAACAAAAGATGCTAACCCTAGTTGTCCACATTGTTTAGGTACGGGATATAAAATAAAGATACAAAAAGTACACGGCTGCATTCGTGAACAGAAAGAACGTGAAATAAGTATAGCACAAAATTTATCGTCTTCTCCTAAAGTAGTCTATATTGAAGGCTTATTAAGATTAGAAAAAGATGATATGGTTATCGATGATGAAGCTATCTATCATATAACATCATTACAATGGCATAGAGGTGAAAAAGGAGAACCTGGTTTTACTAGATGTATTTGTCCTTTCACTAAAAGTAATGATGCAGTATTTATTAAAAACTTTTATAGGCTAATAAATGAATATAAATTACGAAAAAATTGATACGCAATATGATAGATACATTAAGCTAGATAACACAAAGAAAAATATACTTATTTTAGGTAATGCAGAAACAAGAAATGAAAGGAATAATATAATTAATCCTATTAATATAGATAATGCTAAAACAATATATGGTGAAAATTCACCTTTATATAAAGCATATGCAACAGCTTTTAGTATAACAAAAATGCCTAATGTTTATACTGTCAACTGTTACACTATAGATGATTATATAGATATAATGTATAAAGTAATACAATATGACTTTAATTTTATAGTTCCAATAGGAGTAGACTTTAGAGAAGTATTATATGCATCAGATATAGATAAAGAAAAATATTATTCATCTATAGTATTAGATATAATGTATGAATCAGAAAGTTTAAGCACATTAATAATGACTGATTATCATGCATCCGATTATGAAGATATAGATTATTTTTTAAATGATCAAAAAGAGATAATGAATAATTTTATCAACAATACTGATAATTTAGAAACATTAAATAATGAAGGTTCTAACTTTGTATTTGTACTTAACATGCTTGAAGGTATAGAAAAAGCCAATGTAGTATTAGCGGCTATGCTATCTATAAATGATTCATCACAGTATTTAGACTATATAGATTTAAAACCTGTATATGATTTAGATAAGCATGATTTACCTACTTACTGTAATTATGTATATTTTAAACATAACTATGCATTAAATAAAACTAATGCAGAAAATCTAATTAATTTTAGATTGAAGGATGATATATACAAAAAAGTACTAATGGACGAATTAATAAAAGAAGTTATAAGAGCATTAGATTTTAATGAGTATAGAGGTAAAATTTATACTAAATACGTAGATCTTCAAATTAAGACTACAATAACGAACAGTTTAAAGCCTTTTGTCAAAAAAAAGTTTAAATCATATACATTAAAAAACATAAGATTCGTAAAATTAAATACTAATACAGGTTATATATATGTAGAACTGTCTATTGTACCTTATGACTCATTTGAAGTATTAGATATAGTTATGGAGGTATAGAAATGAATAATTTAGAAGATTTGCTGAAACAACAAGAACTTGATACATTAAATAGACGTTCAATTATACAGCATTCCGTAATTGACATTCCAAGAGGAACGCCTACAAAATCAAAATATGATAAAGCAGATGGCAATGCTCAATTAATAGATTTCTTAACTATTATAGGACAAATAGTAGAATCAATTTATTCAGATAATTCAGAAGAAAATAAAGTAACATATGGACCAAGATCTAAATCATATTTTGTAAGAGAAGATGCAGACCAACCATTTAAAAATCCTCAAATTACATTTCAAGTAATAAGTAGAAAAATAAAACCCAAAACTGGTAAGTCTTTACAATTAAAAGAAAGCGGATTTGAAGAAGGAGACGATAGATCATATGAAATATTCCAACAAGAATATGTATCTATAGTTAGATTTCAATTCTTAGCTTTAGAATATAATACAGCTTATAAGCTTATGGATGAATTTGAAGACATGATGGTTGAATACAAAGGTTTCTTAAAAAGCAAAGGAATAGTAAATTATTACTTAAATGAGCAACAACCGGATGACTATAATACTGATTTTAGGGATGTTGTTGACCAATTAACTTTGGATTATTACGTAGAAACTCAGAAAAACAGAGTAATATTTAAGGAGAATGCTAAAACATTAATTATAAATGGAGAAGCTACGAATAGTGATTTTTCACCAATTCCAGCAAATCCAGAATATGAAAAATAATAAAAGGAGGTAAGATAATGGGTATTTTCGAAAATGAATTAACATTACCTGGTGTCATAACAGAAGTCTTAAATGATTATTCATCAGGCTATGATAAAAGTTCATGGGGTACTACAGAATCTGTTACTATTATAGGAACTGCCTTCAATGGTCCTGTAGGACAAGCTGTAAAAATATACAGTAAAGAGATGGCTAAATATATATTTGGTGATTCGTTTGATCCTGCAACTAAAAGAGAAGCATCATTAGTTCCTGAAATATACGATGCTTGGGATAAAGGATGTAGAACAATTTATGCAGTCAGAGTATCTGGTAAAGATATGTATAAAGACTACGAATTAGCTACTGAAACACCTTTAAAATTAAGATTGAGCGGTAAATTCCCATGTAATGATAATAAAGCTTGTTACATGACTTATCAAGCCACTCAAGGTTCAGAAAAAGCTTTCGGTGAAGCTGAAGGTATATTAAGAATTTATAAACCAGCAGACAGAACAGTTATATCTGAAAAGATGGCTGGTGTTGTTGATAATTTAGATTCTATATTGGTTACAGAAATTAATTTAGATGAAAATGGTTTAACTAAAGCATCTAGATTAATAGACTTAATAAATATAGTCAACAATAGTGTTGAAACAAATAACGTATTAAAATTAAGCTTAGTTGATAAAGACGGTGTAGAAAAAACTTCAGCTACTAAAGAGGTGCAAGAAATAACTATTGGTGCTTTATTCCCTGGTATATATACTATATGTAGAGATGAAGCAACTAAAGATGTTAAAGTTGTTACTGATATAGCAGTAGTAAGAAGTGAAGATACTGCTTTATATCCTAGTTGTACTGAAACAATATGGAGAAAATTAATATTAAATACAAACCCTGGATGTGCATATCCTATCTATGGTTCTGTTGCTGATTTAAAAACTCATTTACCAAGTTCATTAACTGTAGATGAAAACTATAATTATTTAAAAAATGTAGGAGCAATAGATACAATAGCTATTAAAAATAAAGTAGATTATGAAGAAGTTGATTTAGACGGATTCGATTTATATAAAAAATTAGGTACTGGTTATGCTAGAACTGCTACATTAAAAGAAATGAAAAAATTAGTTAGCGGTACAGAAGCTGGAGGAGATGCTCAATATTCTGTTAAATACAAAGTTGTTCCTGCTCCAGATGGAGATGAATACAAAGTAATCGGTATAAATGATGGTGTATATTCTACATTACAAATGCATGAATCTGATTATGTAGTATTAGCTGCAGCTACAGCAGAAACTGATTTAACTGAAAAACTACCTAAGAAAACTCAATTCTTAAGAGCTAAATCTAAAATAATAAAATTAACAAATACTGAAATGCCAGATGGCGCTGTATTAATGTCAGCTAAAATAGATAATAAAGACATAAATTCACAACAAGTTATGTATGATATACAAATAGCTCCATTACCTGAAGGTGTTACACAAGCTGGTATATTAGGTGCTTTATCAGAAGCTAAATTTATCAGATTACCTAAAGTAACTGAAGGTGCAGCTGCTAAAGGAGTTGAAAAGAATCAATTAGCATTTACAGGTACTAAAATACAAACATTTGATGGTGCTAAATTCGTTGATCTTGACTCTGATACATTCAACGATACTTATGTAATAACTGAAGAAGATGGTAAATTAGTTATATATGAAAAAGCAGATTTAACAACAAAAGGAACTTATACAAAAGCTGCAGATTTTTCTAAATTTATTGCTGCAGGAGGCAAAGGCGCAACTAAAGCATATGTAGTTGCTGCTTTAGGTAAAAATGCTAATGTTTATATGTTAGACTCTGAAGCTACTACTGTTGAACCTTTAATGAGTTTACAAGATTTAGCAGATGCTACAATAGATAATACAGATTTTACAGTAGCATTCGTAGAAGATAATTATCCAATATTAGACGAAGCTAAACCTAATCATACATATATCAGAGTATATTCTAACTTATTAGAATACTGTTCTATAGAAGAATTTGTTGATGAAATGAAAGATATAGAAATATTATCTAATTTATTTGATTTTGAAGTTGCTAACGCTTCTATAGCTGCTGATGATTTCCCTGCAAATCCTATAAAAGCAACTGAATACAACAAAGAAAAAGAACCAGTATATGATACTACTTTACATATACCATATACTACTACTGATAACTTTGCTAGACATTTAGCTCAACATTGCTTATATACTTCATTAAAAACATATCCTACTCATGGAATAATAGGTTGTGATAGATTAAGTGCAATATCATTAGGAACAATAGCTAAAAGAGTTGAACAAATCTGTTCATTAGATTTAGACATGTATGCTAAAAAATCTAACGGTAATAACATGTTAGATTCTGATAACTTACCACATCCAATAGGACGTTGCTTATCTGTAACATTTATGCAATACCCTGTAGGAACTGGTAATGGATATAGTTATACTTCTAGTGGTGCTGCTGGTTATGCAGGTATGATATCTACATTAGATGCAGATAGATCATCTACTAATCAACCTATAGATATAAGTGAAGACAACTTAATGTTTAACTTATCAGAATATCAATTAAAACAATTAAATACTGCAGGTATAGTTTGCTGTAAAGTATCTACTACTCAAGGCGTAGTTGTTGTTGATGGTATAACTCAAGCACCAGCTACTTCAGTATACAGAAGATTATCTACTACTAAGATAATTAATGTTGTTGGTAGAAGATTAAAAACTGCTATAGAACCTTATATCGGATTACCTCAATCTGATGCTTATTTAAATGCTATGGAAACAGCTATAAAATCTACTATGAATCAATTAGTAGGTGTATTAATTAATGATTACAACTACGAAGTTGTTACTGATCCTGCATCTAAGAAATTAGGTACAGTTAAAATTAATTATGCTATAGTTCCTGCATATGAAATAAGACAAGTATATAACTCTATTTCAGTTACAGAAGCTAACGCTGTTTAATATAAATAATTAAGGAGAGGACCGGATTCCTCTCCGGGTATATTATATTAGAATACAAAAAATTTGCTTTTTAATTCTATAAAAGGAGTGAATTTAATATGGCTAATATGACAGCTCAAGAATATGCCAATACTTACACTACTTTTGGTGGTGCAGATATAACTGCAACATTTAATGGTAAAGTAATTGGTGAATTACAGGCAATAAGTTATAGTATCCAACGTGAAAAAGCACCAGTCTATACATTAGGCTCTGCAGAACCAAGATCTTTCAGTAGAGGAAAAAGAGGGATTGCAGGTAATCTTGTATTTATAGTGTTTAACAGAGATGCTTTATTACAAGAATTAACTACTGGTCCAAAAATATCTAAATATAAAGCAAACGATACTGCAACTTTCTTAGAAAATGATGAAGCAAGATTCATGAGTATAGAAAGCTGGGATAAATATATGTCTAATCTAGCAAGTCCTAATGGATTTACTGGAGGAGGAGAAACAGGTGGTACTGTATCTGATTTAGTAAATGATTCAGCTACACCAATTTATGCAGACGAAATATTACCATTTGATGTTACAATATCATTATCTAATGAATATGGTAAAAAAGCTAAAGTAACATTATATGGTGTTGAAATAATGAATGAAGGTATGGGATTCTCTATAGATTCTATAACTACTGAAAAAGCATATACATTTGTATGTAGATCAGTTGATAGTATGGAAACTGTAGGAGAAGATAACCCTGGTAAAATCTACTCAACTTGGTAGAATATATAATTCTCAAAAAGTAATATTAAGTAGAAGGTTAAAGGCCTTCTACTTTTTTATTATAAGGCGGTGATAAATTGGCAACAAAGATTACTTTAGATGGATACGATAGTTATTCTGGAGCTGATATAGTAGTAACAGCTCAATTATCTAATATTGATGGCAATAGTTCTATAAGTAAAAAATGTTATGTATTAGGTTCATTACAGACAATATCTATATCTACATATCAAGATAAAAGTCCTGTTAGAAGTATAGGTAATATTAATGCTAAAGATTATGTAATGGGTCCAAGAAGTATAGCAGGCTCATTAGTATTTGCTGTATTTGATAGACATTTTGCTTATGATATATTTAATGATTTAAAAGAATATACAGGACAAAATGTATTATTGTCTGATGAAATACCGCCATTAGATTTTACTTTATGTTTTCAAAACGAATACGGTAAACGTAGTAGAATGACACTATATGGAGTTAAGATGATTAGTGAAGGACAAGTAATGAGTATTAACGATATGTTTACAGAAAATACTTATCAATTTGTTGGTACAGGATTGGAAAACTTAACACCTGAAGATAGTGCTTATCCTCAATTAAATCCTGCATCTAAACCAGTTGATCCTATTATAAGTCCTATAAAGAGACCAATAGAACCATTTAATAAAATAGATACAGGTAGTAAATATGATTGGAAACCTACAGACGACGATGATAATAATAAAAACCATGGTGGGGGCGGAATAAGTGATGTTGAAATAAATCAGCCTATAATTGATGAAGATTATGGAAATATAATTATAGGTGTTAACAATCCTAATGCAGTTAATATATATATGACTAATAAATATGAAGACGGTATGGATCAATTCTTAAATTCTGATATGTTTGATAACACTAATAAGTGGACTGTATCTGTTCCTGAAGGCGTATATAATTTAATTAGCTACGATAAAGAAACAGGAGAAAAATTAAATGAAGTTAATGATATAGTTATTAAATATCAAAATACAGATGAAGATTTAAATGATTATCCTTTAATTAATTATATATCTGAATCTATTATAGAAGCTGAAATAAACAATCCTAAACACAATCAATTAACATTAGTTAATAATGATGTGATAGTCGATAAGATTATAGCACAAAAAAATAAGTGCGTGTTTTATAATTTAACGCCTTCAACAAGATATGAATTATATAGTAGTAATTCAAACAATGAAAATAAAATATCGAAAGTATCAGTATGTAGTACATTAGAATCTAAATATGAAACAGAAAATGATTTTAAAACATTCGTATTAAATAATAGCAATCTATGGAAAGATGATTTAAGTACTGTAAATTACGATTCATTAAATATAGATAATTCATTAAATCTATTAGATAAAATAATGAATATGGATTATGAATTTAAGAATGAGCTTTTATTGTATGCTATTATATATCAGAATGATTTTCTTAAATGTGCTAATAGTGAAAATGATATTAATATTATATATAATTATGATGTATTAAATCCTTATTTTACTACAAAGAATGCCTACAAGCAGCTAATCTTTTATTTTTACAATAACAATGATTATTACTATGGCAATACTAAAACTTCTGAAGATGATAGTTTTGAGTTCGTATGCAATAAGACAAATAAAAGATATTATACTTATGCATTAGACAGTGCTAACTTAAAAAGTTTAAAATATGACTTTTATAATTACAGTTCGGACATTAAAGATAACCTTAATCAATATAAGAAATTAGATATCAATCTTAATGATTATAATTATGGTAACTATAAAGAACAATTTCCTGTAATGAGTGAGAATTTATTAGACATTATAATTTATAAAGACTATAACCTACCTAAATATTCTATACTAGATGCACCAAAAATATCATATGATTTAAATAAAGAACAGCTATATGTTAAACTTGATTTTTCAGAATATATGGATGAAAATAAAACTTATTATTTATGTATCTGTAAACAAGATGATGTATTTCAAAACATACCTATAATAAAAATTAGTATAGATAATACAATGACAGAATTAATGCTTAATAAATATAAAACTCATATACTTAAAGATAATTATTATTTAGTTTATATAGAAAATGAAAATAGTGAGATTATATCATCATCTACTATATTAAGTTCTTATACAGACTCTACGGAGCTTAGTGAATATAAATATGAGAACTTAAAAGTTTATTTGAATCAGCTTAAAGCATCATTATTAAATATTTATTCTTGTAGGGACTTAATAGAATCAGTTTATTTATCTGTATTATCTTATGAATCAGATACAAATAACGTATTATATACATTTATACAAGAATTATTAAACGAAGGTGTGGATTCGTTACAATATAGTAGTTTAGATTCTATGGTTAATGATTTATTTGATAAAAACTTTAATGACTTATCATTAAAAGCAGAATATGTTACTTATACAAATAATGTATTTACATTTGATAGCAACAAAATTAATACAGTTGTATTGGATTTTTATATTAATGATGAAGAACCTACAAAAGAAGTATTTACAGATACAGCTCCTATAGATTTAAATAGTAAAAATAGTTATTATACAGTTATATATGGCGTACATAAAACAAATAAAACAAAGACAGGTTATTTTATTAGAAATAATATTAATAATAGATACTATTATCATAAGTTAAATATTAATCAAGTTAATAATAATGTAATTAGCACGGTTAAAATTTTCTATGATGAAATAAAAAATAACTTAGAAATTATAGGCCCTGTTACATTTAACTATGATTCTATGACAGAAAATTTAAGTATTAAAGGACCTATAGCATTTAATTACACTAAAGACGATGAAGATTTATCTATAAAGAGAACTAATTGGAGGTGATTTAATTGGCTTCTAACTATTATACATATGGTACTAATTTAAGAAATAAAGAATTTTTTACAAGCACAGTAAATACTAAGAGCGGAATTAAAAGATATTTTTCTAATATAGATACCGATATATATTTTGGAAATACTAAAGTAGATGAAATGGTTGAATTTCAATATTCAGTAGAAGAAAAGAAATTGCCAATATTTAGTTATAATAAGTTTTATGCTGATTTAATAGTACCAGGGCAAAGAATAGTACAAGGAACATTTGCTATTAACTTTACAGACGGTGCTTATATGACAAATTTATTAAATAGCGTTCCTGATTCTGTATATAACGAAACAACGTTTGATGCTGAGAAATTTAATCCTGGAGACGATAAAAAGAATTCAGCATTATACAGCAAAAACTTTGATATTACTATCTGTAATGGTAATTATAAGGCATCTAATCCTACATATAATGCTACAGCACAAACTCTATGTGGAGTACAAATAAATAATAATGGTGTAGCCGTTAGTGCTGAAACAGGGAAACCAATACTAGAAGTCTTTTCATTTATTGCTAAAGACTATATAGATGATATATTAGATGAATATAAAACAACAGACGATAATATTGACGATAATGTTACTAACAACAATACTTCTGGAGGTAATAATAATACAGGAAGCAATACAGGAAATAATGGTTCTACAGATAAAAATAATGGTAGCGGCAATAATAATGGTAATACAAGTACTAATAATACATCAGCAGGAACATCATATAAAGATATTAACTATAATATAACATTCTTTGCTAGCGTCAGTGGAAAAGACAGTGGAATGATAACGGTATATCCTTCAACGAAAAAAGCTAGTATTGATTTATATAAGATTAGTCAGACTTGTACATTAGAAATACTTGACTCTTCTGTATATAATTATTTAAAAAATAAGACAGTTAATTATAGTAAAGTATTTACATTAAAACACAATAAAACATATAATCGTTATGATATAGCGCTAGATAATACTAGACCTATTGTAAGAAATCTATATGCATATCATCTAGCTAATCCTAAAAAAGCTGTAAGAGTTAAAATAAAGTATTCTGCTACTATTAATGGTAAAATGACACAAGTAGAAGAAACATCATTGTCTATGATATTCAATGATTATAGAACTAGATAATATAGGAGGAATAAAATGAAAACAACAGAACAAAATAAAACACTAGATACTGATTCAATAGCTTTTGAACAAAAAGTGCAACAATTAAAAAATAAATATGGTGCTATATATCAAATAGAAATAGCAGACCAAAGAATTATATTTAGACCAATTACAAGAAAAGAATACAAAGAAGTAATGAATCTTAAAGCAGAAGATGGCGAAGAATCTATAGTTATGAAAAGAGAAGATATAATAGCTAAACATTCTATAGTTTATCCTGAAGCTACTGAAGTAGAAACATTACTTGAAGAATATGCAGGAGTTGCTGAAGTAATTTGTGATGAATGTATGAAAATATCAGGATTCTTAAACAACAACGAAAGAATAGTTAATAAATTATAATGAAAACTAATTCAGTAAGTTATGATACTTTAAGTTCGTTTGAAGCTTTATTGGAGAAATATACAAAAGAATATGATAATGTATCTACTCTTGTTATAGATGATGACGTATTTATTATCAAACCCGTATCAAGAAAAGATTATAAAGATATAGCTAATAGTGAAGTATTAAGTGATATTGATAAACAAGATTTAATATGTAAAACATGTATATTGTATCCTCCTAACTTTGACTTGGATTCATGTGTTGCAGGATTGCCAGAAAAGTTATATGAAGAAATAATGGATCGTTCTTATATATTGAAAGATTCGATGATTGATTTGATTAAAATATTTAGAGAAGAAATGACGCTTATGGATAGTCAAATGGAATGTATTATTTTGAAGGCATTTCCTTCATATAGACTAAGCGAGATAGAAAAGTTGGATATGATACAATTTACTAAGTTATTTACTAGAGCTGAATGGATTATAAATAATATGAAAGAAAATATGGAAGTAGTTGATATAGTTGAGGCAACAGAATCTGCATTAAGTAATTCAAATGATAATGCAGAAGTTAAACAAGAGCAAAAACAGGAAGAAAAAGAACAAGTATCCCCTCCTGTTAATAATGATACTGAAGATAAATTATCAAAGATTACTAACATGGATGATAAACCTATTAGTAAAATGACTCCAGAACAAAAACGAGCTATGGATGATTTTTATAAGAAATATCCACAATTCGATAAGAATACTGATTATGTTTATAGAGGACGCGTTCCTACAGAATACAAAGAACCACCTGCTCTTAGACCTAACTGGGGCAGAAGATAAAAGGTGATAATATATGTTTAAAAGATTTTTGTCTAATAAAAGAATAGATAGCGAAAGAGATGATACTAGACAAAGTCGTTTACTTAAAGCAGGTGGAACTGCTCTGGCTATTGGGGCTGGAGCAGTTTTTTTTCAGCATTCAGAAATAGGTAAACGATTTAATGACGTTACTGAAGCTCTTGTTCCTATATCTAAAAATATGCGTAAAGAATTTATAGGTAAAGATAAATATGATTTAAATACATTTAAAGAAGCATATGAAAACAATATAGGTAAAAGAGGTTCATTAGTTAAAAAGAGAATACGAGAAAATAGAAATAAGGCTATTAACAGTAAGATAACATTGTCTGATAAACGAGGACTATTAAAAGATATAAGAAACATTACACAAACAACTAATGGTGCTGGTTTAAAAAATATGCTTGCTAAAAATGTAGCAGATCCTAAATTAAGACAAGATGCTTATAACAAATTAAGAAAAGATCCTAGATATAAAAACATATCAGACGCTAACTTAAAAAAACTAATAGCTAATGTGTATGAAAAAGTTAGTGAGCATACAGATATAACTAAAATAGAAAATGATAGTATGCTCACACTGATTAGTCCTAAAACATTTAAAGGTCAAGGATTTAATACAGAACAACAAATAGATTTTATTAAACAAGTTACTAGTTTTAAAAATAAACGTAGTAGTGAAATAAAAGCAGCAGAAAAGAAATATGGTAAATTTATTAAGAATGATGTTAAAGAATTTGCTATGGCATATGAAAATCTAAATGATATGGCAGGCAATAAATCAACAAGTAAATATAAGAAGATTGATAAATTTGCTAAGAAACATTTCGGAGTCGATATCGATTCTGAATATCTTATTAAGGGTAGTAAAGCATTAACAGTAAAAGATTTAATAGAAACAGATAGTACAGGTAAATCAGTATTAGATAATGCAGACTTACAACAAACATTAATTAATTTAATAGAAGAAACAAAAATAAATGGTAAGAATGTAGAAAGAGCAAAAACACAAGAATTCGATATTAAAAAAAATCTAGAAACATTAATAGAAAGAGCTAAAGATGATTCTAGATTAATGGATTTAACTGTTGATGATACTATTAGAGTAAGATATAGAAATGGTGAAAAAGAATTATTTCAAGCATCTGAATCTAGTGAATTTTTAAGCAAAGCTAAAAAAGCATTAAAAAATACATTACCTGGACAGATATTGTTTAAAGGAATAGATGATAATGAACAAGCACCTATTACATTTATAGGTGCAGGACAGCGTTCAGGTACAGCTTTTATACAAAAGAAAACTAGAGGCATATCTGATGAAGATTTTGATAATGTTACTGTAGGCTTAATGGTAAATATAGCAGGCTATACTAGAGACATATTGGAAGATGCTAAAGACAACTTATCGTTAAGTTATGTATCAGAAAAACAAAAAGTAGTAACAGGATTCAAAAGAAATATGCTTAAAAGATTATACGGTACACCTGACACATATAATCCTGAAGCGTATCATAATTACATAGCAGAAAAACTAGACCTTAATCAAGATGGACGAGGTAATATTTTAACTAATATAAAAAGAAGATTTACTAAATTCGATGATCCATCGTGGGGTATGAATATAATAGAAAATGCTAGAAAGTTTTTATTAGAATCTAATATTAATGGCGAAGATTTTAGTAGCCTACAAGTAGATAAAGCTTTTATGCAAGGCGGCTTTGAAGAAATAGAATACGCCGTCTTTGGTTTCCAATTCGATTTCTTTGGAAGGCAGGCGTTTTTGTGCTTCTACGTAACAGTCCACTTCGTAGTTGAGGCAGCATTTCAGTTTGGCGCATTGTCCGGCAAGCTTTTGCGGGTTCAGGGAAATATCCTGATAACGTGCGGCACTCGTAGATACGGAAACAAAGCTGGTCATCCACGTCGCACAGCAAAGCTCACGTCCGCAAGGCCCGATGCCTCCGATACGTCCCGCTTCCTGACGGGCTCCGATCTGTTTCATCTCGATTCGGATGTGGAAAGTTTCTGCCAGAATCTTGATCAACTTCCGGAAATCCACGCGGTCATTGGCAATGTAGTAAAAGATGGCTTTTGTCTTGTCCCCTTGGTACTCCACGTCCCCAATCTTCATGTCGAGTCCTAAATCGGCGGCGATGACACGCGACCGGATCATCGTGTCGTGTTCCAAGGCGATAGCCTGTTGCCATTTTTCGATATCGTGAGGTTTTGCCTTGCGGTATATTTTTCTCAAGGGATTACGTTCCAGGTCGATTTTTTTCAGCCTCATCTGTTCCCGCACGAGTTCACCCGTGAGAGATACGATCCCGATGTCATGCCCCAAGGCGGCTTCCACGGCCACGATGTCCCCGATATTCAGTTTCAGGTTGCTGTTGTTTAAATAAAAACCCTTCCTTGTATTCTTAAACCGGACTTCCACGATGTCAGAAGGAGCGCATCCTTCCGGGGTATCTTCCATCCAGTTATAGACCGTGAGTTTCCCTGCCAGCAAGCGGTGGTCAATCACGGGGACAACCTGTGGTTGTTGCTTTATATTTTTATTTTCGGAGTTATTTTGTACTTCTTCTTCGTTAATCTCGCTCATACTGTATTCATTGGAAATTGAAAATTGAAAATTGAAAATAGTGTGATGTTTATTTTCGGGTTTCAATTGTTCAATTTTA
>ERZ779643.44-NODE-44-length-112045-cov-4.717921_pt1 | contig 112045 bp, 119 predicted proteins | sample MGYA00511564_ERZ779643 | MGnify/ENA primary metagenome ERZ779643 (study PRJEB29588, sample SAMEA2147114) | human gut metagenome | biome: human gut; feature: human-associated habitat; material: faeces | place: Denmark | collected 2008/2010 ...
TTTAATTTGATTGAGTCAATACATTATCTTGTTTTTAAAGGACAAAATCCTTTATAGGTGACTATGGCTAAGTGGATACACCTCTTCCCATCCCGAACAGAGTAGTTAAGCACTTAAACGCCGAAAATAGTGAATGCGAAGATAGGAAGTTGCCTATTTTTTTTTTGCGTTAATTTAAGGGAATTGTTGAAAATAATTGTTAATTTTAAATGATTTTTGATATACTATTATCAAGGTGATATAAATGGAATATAAATATGTTAGTAAATCAATTGAAGATACAATGAGTTTAGCTGAGAATATTGAATCAGAGAAATTTCCAGGAATGATAATTTGTTTAAATGGGGAATTAGGTAGTGGTAAAACTGTATTTGTTAAAGGTTTCGCTGCATCTTTAGGAATTAAAGATACTATCACTAGTCCAACATTTAATTTAGTAAAAGAATATAATGGTGAAGCAAAACTTTATCATATGGATGTGTATAGATTGCAGGATGCCTGCGAAACAGTAGGATTTGATGACTACTTTGATGGTCAAGCTATTTCAATCATTGAATGGTCAGAATTAATATGTGATTGTTTGCCAAAAGAACGTTTAGAAATATCTTTTGTGATAGTTGATGAAAACACCAGAGTTTTAAAAATAAAACCATATGGTGAAAAATATGAAGAATTGTGTGAGGCAGTATTGTAAAAACTGTCTTTTTTAATGCCAATTTTTAAATTTAATGCTATAATTAGTTGTGGAAAAGAGGAAGAATATGTATACTTTATTTATTGATACACATTTTAAAGATGTAAAATTAGGACTTTATCGTGATGAAAAATTATTAAAAATTAGTGAAGCAACTGAATTTCCTTCTACAAGTCAGACTGTACTGCCAATGATAAGAAGTATTCTAAAAGATCTTGACATAGATATTAGTGACCTGGGCAAGATAATTGTGTGTAATGGTCCTGGGTCATTTACTGGAATTCGTATTGGCGTGACTATAGCAAAAACAATAGCATATTGCTTGAATATTCCAATTTATACTATTAACTTTTTACAAATAGCGGCTTTAAATAATAAAGGTGAAAATACTTATGCTGTTTTAGAAAATAATGGTTATTATATGGCTAAATTTCAAGATGATAAAATGACTAGTTCAATCAAATATGTAAAATCTAAAGATACCAATGGCACAATCATTAATGAAAAAATTGATTATCAAAAATTAATAGTATATCCTTACCTTGAAAAAAGCGATTGCTTTAACGCTAATCCTTTGTATATTAAGACAATCGAGGTCCAAAGTGATAAGAGAAGTTAGTTATGAAGACTTACAATACATATATGATTTAGGAAAAGAATTAGATCCTAAATATGCTGATCTTTATGATTTGAGAAAAGTATTAGCTGATAAAAATCAAAAAATTTATGGATATTATAAAAATAATACCATTTTAGGATTTATTCACCTAACAATTTCTTTTGATGAAGCTGATATTATTGATATTAACATCCAAAAGGATTTTCGTAATCAAGGACTAGGATCATCCATGATTAATTATGCTTTAGGTACAAATAACTTAAAAAAATTAAACTTAGAAGTAAGAGAAAATAATATTAATGCCATAAAATTTTATGAAAAATTAGGTTTTGTTAAAGTAAGAACAATTAAAAATTATTATGGTAATGAAAATGCATTTTTTATGATAAAAGTGTTATAATATAAACCAATTAAAAGAAAAGGAAGTAGACAAAGATGAAAGACGTATTTATTTTAGCAATTGAATCAAGCTGTGATGAAACCAGTGTTGCTATTGTCAAAAACGGCAAGGAAGTAGTGGCTTTAACAATCAATACGCAAATAAAAGTTCATGAAAATTATGGTGGTGTTGTTCCCGAGATTGCCTCCCGTATGCATACTGAAAATATTACCATTGTACTAAATGAAACTTTAAAAAAAGCTAATATGAGTATCAAAGATATTGATGCGATTGCCGTTACATATGGCCCTGGCTTAATGGGAAGTTTGCTAGTCGGCGTTGAAGCAGCTAAAACTATTTCATTGGTTTATAACAAACCATTAATTGCCGTAAATCATTTAGCAGGTCATATTTATGCTAATAACTTAGAAAATACAATGCAATTTCCTCTTCTTGCTTTAATTATAAGTGGCGGTCATACAGATATTGTTTATATGCCTGAGGACTATAAATTTGAGGTATTAGGAAGTACTTTAGATGATGCGATTGGAGAGGTATACGATAAAGTAGCTCGAGTTTTAGGCTTAAAATACCCTGGTGGACCTAATGTAGAGAAAATGGCTTTAAATGGTAAGCCTAGTTACAAATTACCAATTCCTATGTATGATGATTCATTTAATTTGAGCTTTAGTGGTCTTAAGTCAAGTATTATTAATTTAGTGCATAATGAGACTCAAAGGAATAACGCTATTAATAAAGAAGATTTGGCTTGTTCTTTTCAGACTACGGCTACTGATGAGTTAGTTCGTAAGTTGGAACTTGCTATTAAGAAGACTAATATAAAGAATGTTATTATTGCCGGTGGGGTTTCTGCTAATATGTATATTCGCGAGGAGATTACAAAAATGGCTCAAAAATACGATGTAAATGTTACTGTTCCCAAACTACTTTACTGTACTGATAATGCGGCAATGATTGGAGCTGCAGCATATCCATTATACTTAAAAAGAAAATTTGTTGACTTAGATTTGAATGCTAGTCCTAACGAGAATTTATATTAAAACATAAAATTGCATATTGTAAATAATTGCGTTTTAAGATATACTTATAATAGTACGGAGGTTTCTTATGAAGACTAAGGATACGGTAAAACACACTATCTTATATATATCGATAGCACTAATACTTATAACAACGGCATTCACAGCATCAAGAGCATTTTATTTAGCTAAAATAAATGTAACAGATACCATTAATCCATCTACTGTTACTAACGCAAATTTGGATATTGAATTTTTAACTAGTCAATATATAAACGAACCAAGAATGATGTTAATTAATGATGCTGATAGACAAAACAGTAGAGCTTATACCAACTTTACTATTACTTCAAAATCAACTTCGACTATGACAGCTAATTATACTTTATACTTAACTGACTTTACTATTTCTACTAATTTTATATCGGAAGATTTTAAATGGGAATTAACTAAGAAGGGAGACTCTGGCGAAACTACTATAGCAACTGGCAACTTTAGCAATGCGGTTAGTGGTAAAGATTATACTTTAACAACTGATGAAATTACTATTAGTCCATCTGAGACACAACAATATGTCTTTAGAATTTGGTTAAGTTATGCCGACCGAGATCAATCTAATCTCTTAGAGGGCTCTTTCAGTGGTAAAATTGGCTTAACAACAGGTAAAATAACTAAACAATAGGAGTAATTACTTTGCAAAAGATAGGAATAGCATTAGAAGGCGGTGGCTTAAAAGGAAGTTACCAGATAGGGGCTTACTATGCTTTTTTAGCTTGTCATATAAAAATAAATGGTATCGTAGGTACTTCAATCGGCTCTTTTAATGCTTGCTTAATTGCCGCTCATCAAGAAGAAAAATTACTTGAGTTATGGCAAAATCTTCATCCAGAGACTCTTCTCGATATTAATAAAGAACTAGTAGATTATGTAAATGGTAAAAATACAAGACTTAGTGGTTTTAAAGGTTTAAATAAGACTATTTTGAGTACACTTAAGACTAAAGGATTACAAACAGACAAATTAAAAATTTTAGCTAATAATCTAATTGATAAAGAAAAATTATATAATAGTAAGATTGATTTTGGTTTAGTAACTGTTCGTCTTCATGATTTAAGTCCTGTTTATGTTTATAAGAATGACATTCCTAAGGAAAAATTAGTCGATTATTTAATAGCAAGTTGTTCTTTGCCAATTTTTAAATTAACTCCATTAATTGATAAACATATTTATGTTGATGGTGGTTTTTATGATAATTGTCCTGTTAGTATGCTAATTAATCAAGGATACGATAAAATCTATGAAATAAAAATCAATGGTATTGGTCATAATAGGAAAGTTAATCATCAAAAATATAATATTACAACCATCAAACCATCTCGGAATATTTGTAAAATCCTAGAGATGAATTATGATAAAATTGAAGAAAATATTCTGCTTGGCTATTATGATACTTTACGAGTGTTAAAAAAATATGATGGTTATAAGTTTACCTTTTATCGTACATCCGAGTGGTATCTTAAATATTTAACTAGAAAAGTAAGTAAAAGATCAATTAATCGTTTGAAGAATTTATTCAAAGTAGCAACCATTAGAGAAATAGTGATTAAATCTATAGAATATACTTTAGAAAAAGAGAAGTATAATTACTATGAAATATATTATTTACCTTCTATTATTAGGAAAATTAAAAAGAATATACCATCAAAACCAAAAAATATGGTCTATAAATTTATATTAACCTTGAGAATTATCTAAGGCTATATTATAATATTTAACGAAAGAAAAGGAGATTTTATGGGAAGAGCATATGAAGTTAGAAAAGCAAGTATTCAAAAGACTGGTGCTGCTAGAGGAAAAATTTATACCAACTTTGCTAAAGAATTATATTTGGCAGCTAAGGGAAACCATGATATTGATACTAATATAAAATTAAAAAGATTAGTTGAAAAAGCAAAGAAACAGGAAGTCCCTTCAGATATTATTAAACGCGCTATTGACAAGGCTAAGGGTGCAGGTCAAGAAGATTATCAAACCGTTGTATATGAAGGTTTCGGACCAGGAGCTTCAACTCTAATTATTAAGACTTTAACCGATAATGTAAATCGTACGGTTGGGGAAGTAAGAGCAGCTTTCAATAAAGTTCATAAGAGCTTAGGAGTTAATAATTCGGTATCATATAATTATGATTATCTTAATGTTGTATCTTTTCATACTGACAAAGAAGAAGAAATTTTAATGGCTCTTTTAGAAGCTGGTATTGAACCTGTTGATGAAAGTTATGAAGATGATCTTATGACCGTTTCTGTTAATCCAACTGATCAACATAGCTTGAAAGATGTTATTGAAAGTATTATTCCAGATGTTGATTATGAATTTGATGAAATTGGTTGGTTTGCGAAAGAAGAAGTAGAGCTTAATGAAGAAGATAAAATGTTATTTGAAAGATTGTATAATCTTTTAGATGATATTGATGATGTTACTGATATTTATCATAATGTTAAGAACTTCTAGAGTTCTTTTTTCATATATTCTTCACAATAGTATAAAACTTAAAGTTTGTGAATAGAACTTATTTCCACTTTGTTTTTAGATTTATGATATAATGTGTACAGAAAGAAACTAAGGTGAAATATATATGAATTTGTCTCAAGAAAAATTTGCCAAGAATTACATAAGTCTAATGTTTCAAGTTGATAAAAATGATTTAGGAAATGTACTTAGGTTTTGCAGCTTGTTTAAAACTGATGATATTAAGTTATTCAATAAATTTAAGAATTCGTCTCAATCAGTAAAAGATCTTATAAACTTATATGCCGAAATATATGATCTTAATCCACAAAAGGATATTGAAAAAATAATGCGTATTTTTATTCAAAATGCAATTAATAATGGTGTATCTTACCACATAAGTAGTTTGGCGAATCGTTCTTCTATTTTTGCTAATGGACTTGTAGCTAACACAACTGGAATAAAGACTGAGGAAAGGATTGATTATGAAAAATTAGAACAGGTGAGTACTCCTGAGCTATTCAGAAAATTAGAGCCTTTTCATAATGATATGAAGGAAGGCAGAATATATTATTCTAATGTCCCAATTTTAGACGCGAGGTACGGAGTACCAGAATGGCTTCAAGAATTGAAAATTAATTCCGATTTTGTCAATTTTGGCAATGAAGAATTAGCAAAAAAGACGGTTGATGAAATATTAAAAAAGTATGAAAAAAAATATGTCACTAATGACAGGGACATTTATATATTACCATATTTAGGAAGAACCATTTCAGAAAGTGACATAAAAGGATTATTGGCGCAATTTTCTCCAAAGGATATAATAGAAATATTATACGATAATGTTCTTTGTGGTGTTGATGAATATTGTACCCATGATGTGTCGAATTCTAATATAATTTCTATAGATATGGAAAATTTGAATTTACATTTCTTAGGAAAAGATGGAAAAATCGTGACGATTAGCCCTTACACAGAGAATAAGCAAAAAAATCAAGCAGAAAAATTGCAAGGTGTTATAAAGCAAAATGCTATTAAAAGTGAAAGTTTCTTAAGAGATACTGATATATATGATATAGATTCAGAAAAATCGACTTTCACAGGACAACAGGCTAAAGATGAAAATGAAGAGCACTTGGAGCAATCAAATGGTTATAAAGAACTTGATTTGTCTAGATATATATGCAAATTAAAATTAAAATTAGATGAAATAAAAAATGCATATAATAAAATAATTACGGTTGGATATACAAATGATAAGGAACTTGAAAAGTTCAACGCCATACTCAATCAGGTTACAGAGTATGGTTACACCTTAAAAGATCTTGCTACAAGTCAAGAAGACATAAGAACTATTATGTCAATTATAGATATATTAGAAGAACAACAAAGAAAGATAGCAGGTATTCATCATAAAATTAAATAAATAAGAAAAAATTGATGTATAATTGCAGTTATAAAAGATATAACTATTAAAATTTAGTTGAAATAATAGTGGAAGAAATGATTTTTGCTAGAAACCAATTAATTAAAGAAATAAGTTTAAATAACATTATATATAAAGTGTTGCACTGAGACATTAAAAGAAACAGTTGTGAAAAAACTAAAGAAATGGTTGAATGATTTGCAATCTTTTAGATGATATTGATGATGTTACTGATATTTATCATAATGTTAAGAACTTCTAGAGTTCTTTTTTCATATGTTCTTCACAATAGTATAATAGAATAATCACGGAAAAAGGAGGATGTTTATGAAAATTTTAGTCGTTGATGACGAAGAATTAATTAGAAATGTTATTAAAGAATACTTGATAAATGATTCTTATGAAGTAGATGAAGCCGATAATGGTTTAGAAGCAATTGAAATGGCTAAAAATAATAACTATGATTTAATTGTTATGGATATAATGATGCCAAAGATGGATGGCTATCAGGCGTGTAAAGAAATTAAAAAAATAAAAGATATTCCTTTTATTATGCTGTCAGCTCGTAGTGAAGAGTATGATAAACTTATTGGCTTTGACTTAGGAATAGATGATTATGTTACGAAACCATTTAGTCCAAAAGAATTAGTAGCACGTATTAAAGCTATTTTAAAAAGAAATTGTGGCACTAACAATACCTATACTTTCGAAGGACTTACAATTAATGACTTGGCACATGAAGTAAAAGTGGATGGAAAGAGAGTTAATTTAACACCTAAAGAATATGAATTACTAAAATATATGATAACTAATAAGAATATTGCTTTATCAAGAGAGCAGTTACTAACCAATATTTGGGGATACGACTTTTTTGGGGATGACCGCACTATCGATACCCATATTAAAACTCTTAGAAATAATCTCGGAAAGTATCGTAAATTTATTGTAACGGTACGAGCTATAGGATATAAATTTGAATATCAAAACTAAGATAGTTAATATCCGTAATTCTCTTCACTTTAAAACTCTTGAGTACTTAATAGTCTTTTCCATCTCCATTTTACTATTACTTTGGTTTGTTCAAATCATCTTTTTTCGTGTTTACTATGAGAAATATCAAATTAGTTATATGAATGAATTGGTTGAACAGGTTAAAAATATAGATAATTCAAGTATATTAAGTTCTATTGATGACATTTCTTTAGATAATAATATCTGTTTAGAATATGTTGATAACTGGGGGAATAAGTATTACTTTAATAATAAGACTACCTCTTGTCTTTTAGGAAAAAATAAAAATATTGATAAAGAATTAGTTAAGATAAAACAATCACAAGAGGAAATATATTTTGAAAAAATCTTAAACCCACTTAATAACAGTACATCTCTTTTGTATGGTATTAAGAAAAATAATGGCTATGTATTCCTGTTTACTTCCCTAGAAGATATAGGTACTACAACCTCTTTAATTAAAAGTCAATTAATTTATTTAACTCTTTTAACAATTTTACTTTCGATTGTGATTGCGATGTTTTTGTCTCGAAGAATTGCTAAACCTATCAGTGATATGACTAAAAAAGCGACTAAACTGGCTGATGGTAATTATAACTTAGTCTTTAAAAACACAGGTATTAATGAACTTGATGAACTAGCAAATTCCTTAAATTACTTAGAGCAGGAAGTTTCTAAAACTGATACTTATCGTCGGGACTTAATGGCTAATGTTTCTCATGATTTAAAAACTCCTCTAACGATGATTAAGGCTTATGCTGAGATGATAAAAGACATAACTATTGATGATAAGGAAAAAACTATTAAGAATTTAGATGTCATTATTGAAGAAACTGAACGTTTGAACATTTTAGTTAATGATATTCTAGAACTTAGTAAACTTCAAAATAATCAGGATAATCTGGATATCGAAGAATTTGATATCGTCTTACTTATTAAAGATATTCTTCGTAGATATGAAATTATTAAAGAGACAGAGAACTATAATTTAATTCTTGAAAGTCCGGAGAGTATTATAGTTAAAGCAGATAAGAAACGAATTAGTCAGGTCATTTATAATCTTATTAATAATGCCGTTAACTATACTGGGGATGATTTAAAAGTAATTGTTAGACTAACTGAAGAAAGTAAAGATTGCCTAGTAGAAATAATTGATACGGGGAAGGGAATTGATGAAGAAGATCTTCAAAATATTTGGAACCGTTACTATAAACAAGAAAAAAATCATAAACGAAATGTCATTGGGACTGGTTTAGGTTTATCAATAGTTAAAAACATCTTAGAACAGCATCACTTTGATTACGGGGTAAAGAGTATTAAAAATCATGGTACGACTTTCTATTTTAAAATAAAAAAATAACTTTCACTAGTTTTTCACATATTTTTCATAATTAATTGGTACTATGTAAATGTGAAAGGAAGTTTGATATAGAAAATAGAAAAAAGTAATTAAAAGATGTAAAAAATTTAATTATTATATAATTTAGTATCTTAAAGATACAAAGATAGGCTAGAAAAGCCGAATCAGACGCTTGTGGACATTAATAGATATATTGAATATTAGTGGTAGAAGCAAGAAATCATAATATATATTATGATAATTCATATATAAACCCTATACAATTAAGATAACATATAAACAATAAACTCACACTTTTTAAGAAAGGTAACTCCTTTCTTATTTTTTTGCTATTTATTAATCTTAGCACATACTATTGCATTAGAAAATCAATTTTGGTAAAATTAAAAAAGGTGAAATTTATGTTTTGGAAATACTTGATCGTTTTTTTAATTTCAATGGTTCCTATCATTGAATTAAGAGGAGCCATTCCTTATGCCGTAGGTTTTGGCTTACCTCTACTTCCTTCTTATATTATTGCGGTTCTCGGTAATATGTTGCCGGTACCTCTTATTTTCTTTTTTGCTCGTAAAATTTTGGAGTGGGGAAAAGATAAAAAAATTGTTGGCAAGTTCTTTACTTTCTGCTTAGAAAAAGGAAATAAAGGCGGTCAAAAACTCTTATCTAAGGCTGGTAGAAGTGCTTATTTAGCTTTATTCTTGTTTGTAGGTATTCCACTACCAGGAACTGGTGCTTGGACTGGCACCTTAGCCGCATCACTTTTAAATCTAGACTTCAAAAAAAGTGTTATTTCAATAATGGCGGGAGTTGTTTTAGCAGGAATTATTATGGGGGTCTTATCTTTAGGAATCTTTAATATCTTTTAAAAAAAACATCATTTCTGATGCAATCAATAAGATTCATCGTGAATGATGTTCTTTTCATATTAACTATTCTGTTATTTTAACAGGTTCAGCATATTCTTGACCTCTAGTATCTACTAGAGTTTTTACAATCTTTAAATTTTTCTTTAATTTACCAGAACTTGGATCACTTACCGTCTCACTAGTGGCAATCTTATTGACAATATCCATTCCATCAATGACTTTACCAAAAGCGGCATAGTTATTGTCTAGATAAGATGCAGTATCTAACATAATGAAAAATTGACTACCGGCAGAATCATTATCATTGCTTCTTGCCATTGAAACAATTCCCTTAGTATGTTTTAGGGTATTAGTAAATTTATTATTGGTAAATTCACCCTTTATCGTATAGCCCGGACCACCGGTACCATCACCCTTTGGATCACCACCCTGTAAAACAAAACCAGGTACTAAACGATGGAAGGAATTATTATCATAAAAGCCAGCCTTAACTAAAGAAATAAAATTATTCACTGTATTTGGGGCCATCTTCGGATATAATTCTATTACAACCGCTCCATATCCTTCAATTTGCATAGCTACTAAAGGATTATCAGTCTCATAATTACTAAGATTAATCTCATTTCCTGATTGATTAAAATCAATTCCTAAAAGATTAACTTTTTCCTTATTCTCACAGCCGGTACAAAATAAAATTATACTGACAAGAAACACTCCTAAAAATTTTTTCATATCCTATCCTTTCTTTCTATAAAATAGTATAACATAGATTAAATTTATGGTACAATACATTAATACTCCTAAAAGAAAGGAAGGTTTTATGAACGAAAATAAAAATTATATCTCTATAGATGATCGATTTGCCATAGAAGCTTTATTAACATCATTACGCTCTAAGGATCCTAACTGTCAGGTTGGAGCAGTTCTTGTATCTAAAGATAATCGTATATTATCGACTGGCTATAATGGGACTCCTAATGGTATTAGTGATAAGGATTTTCCTTGGCAAAAGGAAGGAAGTTTCTTAGATACGAAGTATGCTTATGTTGTTCATGCTGAAAAGAATGCAATCTTCGGGTTTACGGGGGATCGTACCCTTCTTAAAGGCTCTAAGCTCTATACAACTTTATTTCCTTGTAACGAATGTATGAAAACGATTATTCAAGTCGGTATAACAGAAATAATTTATTTAGATAATCATAATTTTCATAAAGATATTTATGAAGCCTCAAGAAGACTAGTAGCCATTCATAATCAAGATTCTAGATATCCTAAAATCACTTTAAGACCATATCAAATCTCTTTAGAAGCCCAAATGCTAATGACAAGATCCCTTTTTAAAAATAGAACTCTAATAGACTTAGAACCGGAAGAAGAAACCTTAAAGAGATGTCTAGTTAAAGATAAAAATTAGCAGTACAATAAATATAGAAAGAAGAATTAAATATGTTAAATATAGTTTTATTTGAACCAGAAATACCTCAGAATACTGGAAATATTATGCGTACTTGTGTTGCTACGCATACTAAGTTGCATTTAATTAAACCGTTAGGATTTTCTTTGGATGAGAAATATCTTAAAAGAAGTGGGGTTAACTATATTCAGTATTGTGATTATACTGTTTATGAAAATATTGAAGATTTTTTTGAGAAAAATAAAGGTACTTATTATTTTTTGACTCGTTATGGTCATAAGCCTCATACTTCTTTTGATTATTCTAATAAAGATGAGAATATTTATTTCTTTTTTGGTAAAGAATCCACAGGTATTCCTCCTAAGATCTTGAAACCTTATATTGATAAGTGTATGCGTATCCCAATGACTGATAAAGTAAGAGCTTTAAACCTTTCTAATACGGTTGCTATTGTCCTTTATGAAGCACTAAGACAACAAGACTATCTTGACTTACTAAGGGATGAACCTCATAAATCAAAGACTTTTATCGAAGATAGTACCGACTAATAACTAGTAAATTATCATACTTTGTGATACCATAATAGTGGTGATATTATGTATAATTGTCGAAAATGTGGACACGCCTTACCATCCAATAGTGCCCTTTGTCCAAATTGTGGGACTATGATGGATAGTAGGCAACTGGCTATAAAAAAAAGCCTTAATTCTCCTAACAGTGCTTATCTCGAGAAGCTAGAAGCTATTAAAAATAAAAATATAATGAATAGAAATGAAGAAATAAGCAATACTAATGTAATAGGATATGCCGTTTTTATAATTGCTATTTTCCTTTTATTAGCACTTATAATTGGACTTGCCATTATCCATAGAAACTGAGGAGCCATGATAACATTTCTAGTATGCATAAAAATCTTTTTTGGACGGTTGTTAGATGTCAGTATTGGAACTATCCGAACGATATTTTCAGTCAAAGGAAAAAGATTAATAGCTGCCTTTTTAGCTTTTTTTGAAGTTCTAATTTGGTATTATGTTGCTAGAAGCGCTTTAAATACGACTCTTACTAGTGTGTTGGTCCCTATTAGCTATTCTTTAGGATATGCGACAGGTACTTATATTGGAACTTACTTAAGTCAAGTTATCATCAAAGGAAATACTTCTGTTCAGATAATTACTAGTAAAGCAACCAAAGAAAACTTAGCTTTAATTAGGAAATCAGGCTTTGCCGTTACAACCATTGATGTTTATGATTCTTATGATGATAAAAAGAAAAAACTTCTCTTAATGGAAGTTCAAAATCAAAAAATATCAGCTTTAAATGAATTAATTAATTCTATTGATAAAAAAGCTTTTATAACTTATAAAGAAACGCAAAATATCTATAATGGTTTCTTAAAATAAAAGATTCTTAATATTGTTTGGATACTAGGAATCTTTTTCTATATATTTAATTAATTCTTCACAATACAGCTTTATATGTTCCTTAGTTTCTTCTTTACTACAACCGACATTTAAAAATAATTGGGGATCCGTATATTCAATTTCCATCACTAGGTAGCTATTATCTTTTTTAATCAAATCAATTCGAGCATAAAAAGCTTTTCTTAGTTCTGGAATACTTAAAACGTTCTTTGAAATACTAATTATTTCTTCATCAAGATTTTTTAAAAGCTCAACTGTATCATTTTGAGTAAAAACACTAGGATATCTTCTAACCCCATAAGCTATCTTGCCATTTAGGGCTATTACCGAAACTTCGCCATCTTTTACATCAGGAATAAATTCTTGCATAATAAGCTTATTTTTCTTTGTCAAAAAGCTAAACTTTTCTTCTAACTCCGTTAAAGTAATATTATTTTTGCTGGTGCCATTCAAAACATAAGTGTTATTTCCGCTGGCAGAAATACTTGGTTTAACGACTACTATCTTTCCTACAAATGTCTTTTTTAAGCATTTTTTAACATTCATTAAGAAATCTTTATCTTTACTTATAAATACTGAATTTATATGGGGAATATCATAACTCATAAATAAATTATACTGTTCTTCTTTATCAATATTTTTTTTCATTATGCGAACTGGATTTATTGTTCGAACCTTGTCTTTCTCTAAAGCTTTTAAAAAATCATTAAATTTCTTCGGGCTATCCTGATATCCCCAGATACTTTTAATTAAATAAATTGCTTCTTTATCTACTTTTTCAGTCTCGTAACACACAATTTTAACATCAAATCCTTGCTTTTTTAATTCTCTTAGAATTAAAACATCTTCTCCACATTTATAAGCCCATTTAGTTGTTGAAACAATTCTAATCTTGACATTTTTTTTATGACTAAAGAAATGTTCGATGTTTGCAAGTATTAATTCTTTTTTTAAATAGAGCATATGTTTTATCTTGCGTAAGTTCATATTAAACCTTTCTATTTTAATTTGTTAAGAGCTTTTTTCATAATATAGAAATTATTAATTAAAGCTTTAGTATCCAATCCGAAGTTTACACGTCCAATTATCTCTTCTTCATAAGGCCAAGACATATTGGAGCCCATAATAATTTTAATCTTTGTTAATTTGTAAAGAAATTTGATAAAGTCCATATCATTACTAATTACGCTATCATTATACTTCTTTCCTCGAAAGTAGGTAAAGTCAACAATTGCAAAGAAACCACTTTCTGGAATAGTATTGTCTCTTAATTTTAAATGTGGAATACCTTTTTTTATGTAATTTCTAATCTCTGGATTTTCGATATATTTATCTATCTCAAAATTTATTTTCTTTTTTCTTTTTTCATCTTTAATATAATCAATTCCATAGATTAAGGCTTCTAAAAGACTTAAACGGTACTGATAAATCTTTAAAATCTTTCCTAAGTACCTTTTGGCTTCTCTTTCTCTTCTTTTAGAACCATTAAACACTCCCGTAACGGCTGCTACTTGTAAGACACTCATAGAGTCTAAGGATTCTTCTATTTCATTGGCTAGCATTCTTAAGACTTCTTCTGGTCCGACGATAAAGCCAGCTCTTAAGGAAGCTAATCCGTAAGCTTTAGAAATACCCATCAAAGAGATAGTATTATTAAATAACCATGGAATACTCATCATTGGTAAAGCCTTTTCTTTATAAGATAAATCTCTATATATTAAATCATCAATTACAAAGACCCCATTATTCTTACAAACTAACCCAATCTCTCGCAGTAACCCTTCATCCTTTTTACTCATTACTTTTCCTAAAGGATTATGAGGATTTTCATTAAGAAAAGCCTTAACTCTGGGGATATATTCTTTTCCCTTGTATTTCTTAGCTAGGTCTTGATTGATTTCTTTGATTTTTTTATCTAACTTAGCCGGATTAGGTAGAAAGTTATCTTCTTCCTCTAAAGGAATAACTAAAGCCCGATTACCAATAATCTCAGGTTTAACAGCAAATAATCCGTAGTTAGGACCCGTCATCAAGACAACATCATCATCTTTTAAAAGGGCTTTTAGAATCAAATGAAAAGCATGCGTTGTTGAGTAAGTAAAAAGAATGTTATTAATACCTATCTCTTTTTTTTCAGACGTATTCGTAATAATTTCTTCTTTTTTTAGATAATCCACTATCTTTTGGCGATCAAAACGCGATCCTTCGGCATTCGGATACCAATAAAGATTACTTCTTCTTAAAGTCCATCTAATGCTCCTCAAAGCTCCTTTAAAAGGCTTATAACGTAAGGGAGTGCCACTATGTAAACCATCATATTCAAAAATATTAGGAATTTTATCATCTTCTAACTTTTTTAAATCTTCATTAAGAATAACAAAGCCATCCGTAATCTTTTTAATATCTGGTGAAAATTCTTTATTATCAGGGCGTACTCCTAGAGTATGAATCGGCTCTTTATATAAAGGATGCTCCTCTAGAAAATTATCTAGGGCGACCGAATTTTTTTCCTGAATATTACGTTCTTCGATATCATTGTATCCCAAAAGATGTTTTAAAGTCTTTTTTATCTTTTCTTGCATAGTATCTGCCTTTCTAGTAACTTCTTGCCTCATTATAACAAAAAATTCTCTTATATTAAAGTTCTTCAGGCATTTCTTTTAAGATAAATTTTTATACCAATACCACTTGCTATTTTATTTAATTTATTCTATTCTATAAGAAACAATAGTCTTTAGAAACTTTTCATTACTTATATAGGACATATTTCTTAAGTAATGTCCCAGTTTAAAAAGAAAAATTTCTTGTAAATATCTGGAATTGTGCTATAATTAAATTACAGATTTAAGTGGGCAGAAAATTCCCACTTTTAATTTTATAGAGGTACTATGGAAGAAAAATTAAATGAACTTAGAAAGTTAGTTGAAGAAAGTCTGAAGACAAAAGAAATTATGGTTACTGATATTTTTTATCATAAAGAGAATAATTATAATTTTTTGACAATAGAATTAGATAAAATAAATGGTATTGACTTAGATGAAATTGTTGAGGCAACCAATATTATTAATCCTATTGTTGATAAGATGGACTTTATTGACGAATCTTATATCTTAGATGTTATAAGTAAAGAAAGAGGCGAGTAGTATGAAGAAAAAAGAAAGTGAAAAAGTAGTAGATAGCGGTTTAGAATTTTTAAAAGCCCTAAATTTGGTAACTGAAGAAAAGGGAATTTCTAAAGATTTAATAATTGATGCGATGAAACAAGCTTTGATGACCGCTTATAAGAAAAATTATGATGCGAGAACGAATGTAAGAGTTGATTTTGATGAGTTAACTGGCAAGTTTAAGGTTATATCTTATTATGTGGTTGTTGATGATTATATTGATTCAACCTATGAGACTGATGAAGAAGGTAATGAGATTGAAATTCCTCCAGAGATTAATCCTGATGCCCAAATGCTTTTAGAAGATGCTAAAGAAATTGACCCTGATATTAAAGTTGGGGATACTATTGAAAAAGAAGTAACTCCTCATGATTTTGGCCGTGTTGCGGCTGGGGCTGCCAAACAAGTAGTAACTCAAAGGATTAGAGAAGCTGAAAAAGAGTCAATTGTTAATGAGTTTGGAGATAAACAAGATGAAATGTTAGTGGGAATGCTAGCAATGGAAGACCAAAGAAACTATTATGTTGATTTAGGTCGTGCTCGTGGAATTTTACCAAAGAGTGAGATGATTCCTGGTGAAGAAGTTAAGATGGGCTCTTCAATTAAAGTTTATGTTACTAAAGTTGAAGCTGGAACTAAAGGACCATTAATTCTTTTATCAAGAAAACATTATGGTTTTGTTAAACGCTTATTTGAATCAGAAATTCCTGAGTTAGCTGATGGTACGGTTATCTTATATCAAGTTGCTAGAGAACCAGGTATTCGTTCAAAGGTTGCTGTTTACTCAACTAATGATAAAGTAGATGCCATCGGGGCTTGCATTGGTGCTCGTGGTAGTCGAATTGCTAATATCTTAAAAGAATTAAACGGTGAAAAAGTTGATTTAGTTAAATATAGTAATGATCCAGCTGAATTTATTAAAAATGCAATGGCTCCAGCAAAAAATGTTATTGTTTCAATTAAAGATGAAGAAAAGCGTGAAGCTTTAGTCATTGTTGATAATGACAACTTGAAATTAGCCATTGGTCGTAAGGCTATTAATGTTCGTTTAGCTAGCAAATTAACGAGATATAAATTAGAAGTTAAAACGATGGAAGATATCCAAAAAGAGGGCAATAAATAATGAAAAAAGTTCCTTTAAGAATGTGTGTTGTCACCAGAAATCGTGAAGACAAAAGAAATTTACTACGAATTGTTAAAGACCAAGAAAACAACGTTTTTGTTGATGTAACAGGTAAGCAAAATGGTAAAGGAGCCTATATAACTAAATCAAAAGAGGTCTTGGAGATGGCTAAAAAAAATAAAGCCTTAGACCGTGCCTTAGAGTGTGAAGTACCAGAAAGTATTTATGAGGAAATAGAAAAATATATATAAGAAAGAGGTGGGGACTTTATGATGAGTGTAAAAGAGTATGCAAATGATACAAATCATACAGTTGCTGAGATTTTAAAAAAATGTGAAGAATTAGGAATCAAAGTTAAAAATGGGGATGATTTTCTTAGCGATGATGATATCATTATTTTAGATAATGCTATCAACTTAATTTCAAGTGCAATTGATACATCTTTAGAAGAGGAGGATGTTATTGATGAAGCAGTTGAAGATATCATGGAAACAACTAACATTAAGAAATCTTATGAGTCTGGTGATAAAAAGCAAAAATTAAAAAAGAAAAGTGAAATAGCCTCTTCCAAAGCTGAATTTCTTAATAAAAGAAAAGAAATGTATAAGAACAAATCAAAATTAAAGAAGAATGCTAAGGAAGATAATATTATTTTATATCATGATAATATGACTGTAGGAGATTTAGCTGAGGCTATTGGCTGTAGTGGTGCTAATCTTATTACAAAGTTAATGACTAATGGGATTATGTCTAATCTAACGATGAGTATTTCTTTTGAAGATGCTGAAGTTGTGGCTTTAGAATACAATAAAGTCTTAAAGAAGGATACAACCCAAGATATAACTAACTTCGAAGAATATGAAATTGTAGATTCTCAAGAAGATTTAGTTAAAAGACCACCAGTTGTTACCATTATGGGTCATGTCGACCATGGTAAGACAACTCTATTAGATACTATTCGTCATTCTAAAGTTACCGCTAGTGAATTTGGCGGTATTACTCAAGCTATTGGTGCTTATCAAATTATGCATAAGGGGGAACCTATAACCTTCATTGATACCCCTGGTCATGCTGCCTTCACGGCTATGCGTGCGCGTGGGACTAGTGTAACTGATATTGTTATTATCATTGTTGCCGCTGATGATGGGGTTATGCCTCAAACTAAAGAAGCAATTGACCATGCGAAAGCCGCTAAAGTACCTATTATTGTAGCAGTTAACAAGATGGATAAACCAGATGCTAACCCAGAAAAGGTTATGGAAGAAATGGCTGCATTAAATATTACACCTGAAGAATGGGGTGGCGAATATCCATTCGTTAAGATTTCGGCCCAAACTGGAGAAAACATTGATAAACTATTAGAAACTATCCTTGCTACTGCAGAAATGCTTGATTTAAAAGCTAATCCTAATCGTTATGCAGTTGGTTCTGTTATTGAATCCAAATTAGATAAACATATCGGTGGGGTTGCATCTATCTTAATCCAAAATGGTACTTTAAGAATTGGCGATCCAATCGTAATTGGGAACAACTATGGTAAAGTAAGAACTATGAAGAATGATCTTGGCGTTGATGTTGTTAGTGCTGGACCTTCAACTCCGGTGGAAATAACCGGTCTTCAAGGTAATCCTGAAGCAGGTGACAAATTTATGAGCTTTGAATCGGAAACACAAGCTAAAGAAGTTGCTGAAAAACGTCGCCTTATCGCCCGTGATCAAAAATTCAAAAAAGAAAATATTTCTTTAGACTCATTATTCCAAGCTATTGATGAAGGTACTAAAGAAATTAACGTTATTTTGAAAACTGATGTTAAAGGAAGCGAAGAAGCTCTTAAAAATTCTTTACAAAAAATCGATGTTAAGGGTGTTAAAATTAACGTTATTCGTAGTGATATTGGGACAATTACCGAAAGCGATGTTGTTTTAGCTAATGCTTCCAACGCGATAATTATTGGCTTTAATGTTTCTCCTTCTAATCAGACTAAGGATATGGCTAAAGAATATGGTGTTGATATTCGTTTATATAATATCATTTATAAGGCTATTGAAGATATGGAATCTGCTATGCAAGGACTTTTAGATCCTGAATTTGAAGAAAAAATCTTTGGACATGCCGAAATCAGAAAGATATTTACTTTCTCCAAAGTTGGGAAAATTGCTGGATCTTATGTAACAGATGGTCTAATTAAAGCTAACTCTAAGATTAGAGTTGTTCGTGATGGCATTGTTATTCATGATGGTATGATTTCTGGTCTTCAAAGAGGAAAAGAATCTGTTAAAGAAGTCAAAAAAGGCTTTGAATGTGGTATTACCTTAGAAAATTATAGTGATTTAAAAGAACAAGATGTCTTAGAATGCTATGATATGGTTGAGGTTAAAAGATGAATTTAGTTAAACAAAAAAGAATATCTAGTAATATTCAAAAAGCTTTATGTGAGATTATTTTGGAAGAAAGTCATGATTCCATTTTAAAGAATATCACTATTACAGCCTGTGAAGTTACTAATGACTTATCTTTTTGCAAAGTATTCTTTACTAGTCTTAATGATACTGATACATCCTCTTTAGAACGAGAATTAAACGATGATACCGCTAAATACCTTCGTAGTGAACTAGCATCGAAGATTGAAATTAGAAATACTCCAAAGTTAATATTTAAGTATGATAATTCTATTGCTTATGGTGATAATATTGAAAAAATCCTTAAAAGAATCAAAGAGGAAGAAAAATGATTTTAAATGTATGTAAAGAAGCTAATATGACTTCCCGTGATGTTGTTAATATAATATCTAAGCATCTACATACGAAGAAAGTAGGACACACAGGAACGCTAGATCCTCTAGCCACTGGTGTCCTTCTTATTTGCACTCATCACGATACGAAATTAGTAGATATTATTACAGCTGCTAAGAAAGAATATGTAGCTACTATGCAGCTCGGTCTTCAAACTGATACCGGTGATATTACTGGTAAAATTCTTAATAAAGCTCCTTACAAAGTTACTAAAACGCAAGTAGAAAAAGCTTTAAAAAGTTTCTTGGGTGATAGTTTACAAACTGTTCCTATTTACTCTGCTGTCAAAATAAACGGGAAAAAGCTTTATGAATATGCCAGAACTAATGAGGCCGTTACCTTACCAACTAGAAATATTCATATTTATGATATTGAATTATTGTCTTTTAAAGCTGATACTATTAAATTTAGAGTAGAAGTGTCTAAAGGTACTTATATTCGTAGTCTAATCGAGGATATTGCTAAAACCTTAGGAACTTTCGGGACTATGACTAGTCTTACTAGAACTAAACAAGGAGACTTTTCTCTAGAAAATGCTTATACTATAGATGACATTTTAAATGATAATTACCAAGAGATACCATTATTGACTGTTTTAAAAGACTATCCGGTTTACGAATTAAATAAAGATGAATACTTTCAAGTGAAAAATGGAGTTAAATTAAGTTTAAATAGGGATGACAAAATAATTATTATGGTGTATAATAACAAACCGATTGCACTTTATAAGAAAGATGAAACTATTTATCGAGTTTATAAAATGCTAGAAGTAGCTACTTAAATAAGCAAAGGGGGGAATTGGAATGTTATTTTTTAATAAAATGTCACAGACAAACTTTATCGAATATTTATATTTAGTTAAAGGTATAAAATACTATAATGACAATTACGGTAACATCAGAAGTCAAGAAGCTCCCGTAGTTGTTCGTTTCTTACCACATGAAAATTACTTTGGAATTGTTCGAAAGAATGAAAAAGATGGTAAAGTCGTTATTGTCAATGAAAACACTAATCTAGAGACAATTTTAAATAATCTTACAAGTGATACTTATTTAGTTAAAGCAGAAGACCTTAACTATACCAACTATACAACCTATGAAAAATTAGATGAATTATATCCGAGTAACAAGAAACTATTTAAGAAAGTGGCATAATAAAACCCAGGACCAAAGTCCTGGGTTTAAAAAAAGACCAAATTAATTAGCCTTTAGAATAGTTCTAGCTTCTCTTGCTGAAGTCTTAATTTTAACACCATTAACAGTGATAGTAATCATATTTGGTTTTTGAAAATGATTAGTCTTGTTAAGAGCATGACTTCTTCTATTCATAGATTTAGGTTTTTTATTTGTAACTTTAATAGCCATAAGTATTCCTCCTTTGTTCATTTGTCTAGTAAATTCTACCATAACAAGTGGTATATTGTCAAATGAAATGTTATAATATTTCCAGGAGATACAATGGACACAAAGATATATAATATATTAAATTTACTAGAAGAAAATAATTATGAATGCTATATTGTTGGGGGTTACGTCCGTGATGCCATCATGAATAAAAAAAGTTATGATATTGATATATGCACTACGGCTTCTGTTAAAGAATTAAGTGGTCTGTTAAAAGGGAGCATCAATAATGCGATGTATGGTGCCTTCAAGATGAATATTCCTCCCTATAACATTGATATTACTACTTACCGAGTTGAATTTTCCTATAATAAGAGACATCCAACTATTACTTATACCGATGATATAAACTGTGATATTAAAAGAAGAGACTTTACGATTAATGCTATTTTAATGGATAAAAATGGTAACATTAAAGACTTATTGGGCGGTTTAGAAGATATTAGAAATAAAAAAATTCGAGCAATTGGAAATCCTAATGAAAAATTCATCGAAGACCCCTTACGAATGTTAAGAGCATTACGTTTTTATGCAACCTTAAACTTTTCTATTGAAAAAGAAACTCTAAATGCTCTTAAGAAGAATAAAGAACTACTAAGTACCTTATCAAAAACTAGGATTAAAAGTGAACTAGATAAAATCTTATTAAGCCCCAATGTCGTTAAATCACTTGATTACTTAAAAAAACTAGGTATCTTAAAAATTCTTAATATCAAATATAAAAAGCTTAAGAAAGTTGATGATCTTTGCGGTATGTATGCTCAACTAGAAGTACCATCAGACTATCCTTTTACTAAAAAAGAACAAAATAATATAAAAACTATTCAAAAAATTTTAAAATATGGTAAGATAGATAACACCGTTATATATAACTATGGTTTGTACTATGCAATGACCTCTGGTCTTATTAAAGGAATCGATCGAAAAGTAATTGCTCAAAAAGAAAAAGATATTCCTATCCATAACCGTAAAGAAATAGCCATAACCTATGAAGAAGTAATAAATCTAGGTATTTCTAAAAATAAACTAAATAAAGTTTATAGTGATCTAGAGAAACAAATTCTTCTTCGTAAACTAAGAAATGATAAAGTAATCTTGACTAATTATATAACAAAGAATAAAAAAAGGTGGTGTAATGATGCAAAACTTAAGTGAGATATTAAAAGCTCCCAATCTTATTATTAGCGAGTTACTAATTAAGAATATACCCAAAGACCTATCCTTAAACGACTTTTTAGTTTTCTTAGAACTAATTAATAATAAAAAAGATTTTTTCGATTGTAGTCAGATTGCCAATAGTCTCGGTCTTAAGGAAGAAGAAGTGATGACCTCCTTTAATAATTTAATCTTGAAAGAAATAATTCAATATAAGACTACCAAAGAGAATAATCAAATTAAAGAAATAATTTCTTTAGATAAGTTTTATAATCAGATAATTCTTAATCTTCAGAAGACTAAAGAAGAACAGACTTCTAATAATATTTATGATGTCTTTCAGAAGGAACTAGTACGTAGTCTTTCCCCCGTTGAATATGAATATATTAATAACTGGTTAGAAAAAGGACTTAATGAAGAATTGATTATCGGAGCTTTGAAAGAAGCTATTATCAGTGGAGCCAAGAACTTTCGATATATCGATAGAATCCTCTTTGATTGGCAAAAGAAAGGTTACCAAAGTATGAATGATGTAGCATCTTCTAGAAAAAAAGAATCTCGTATAGTATCAGAAGAAAATTCTAATCAGTCTACCTCTGAATACTTTGATTATGATTGGTTAAATGATGATGAAGAGTAATGTTAATGCTATTTTAGAAAAATTAGATTTGATGATTCCTAATCCTAAATGTGAATTAGAGTATTCAAAACCCTATGAACTTTTGATGGCGACAGTCTTATCTGCTCAGTGTACCGATTCTCGAGTTAATCAAGTTACCAAGGTTTTGTGGGACCATTTTACACTTGTGACTTTAGCATCAGCCCCAATAAAAGAAGTCGAAAGAATTATTTATCCTGTTGGGACTTATCATAATAAAGCTCATTATCTTATTGATATAGCAAACCGTCTTATAAAAGACCATAATGGTGAGGTTCCCAATGACTTTAATTATCTAGTAACTTTACCGGGTGTGGGCAGAAAAACTGCTAATGTTGTTTTATCTAATATCTATGATAGGCCTGCCATTGCAGTTGATACTCACGTTTATCGCACTTCGCATCGTTTGGGATTGGTTCCCAAGAACAAAAATGTTTATGAGACAGAACAATATTTGATGAAAGTCATTCCTCAGGATAAATGGAGTCGTTTGCATCATCAACTAGTTCTTTTAGGTCGTTATACTTGTAAAGCAAAAAATCCTCTTTGTGAAAATTGCTTATTGAAGGAGTATTGTCATGATGAAAAATAAAACTGAAGAAGAGAATAATCATTATAAGACTATTTTAGGAGCTTATTACGGAGTAATGTTAATGGATGAGTATCCTCTTAAGGCTTATATCTTAAAGAATATTGAAAACTTAAGACTTAATTATCTTCAAAATAAAAATATTCCAACTGATCTTATTAAGTCTGAGGTAGTTGATAAAGTTTCTAAGAAGACTAAACTTCAAGATGCCCTATATATTTTAAATGAATTAGACGAAGATAAAGAATTGATGCATATGATTAAAAGAAAAATTAGAGAATTAGAAAGTGAGAATGATTAAGATGGATGAATATTGTATGATTGAAATAGCTTTTGATAACTTAGAAGAGGCCAAAAGAACGATTAATGCTCTTTTAGAAGAAAAATTAGTCAGCAGTTGTCAGATGATTGAAAGTGAATCGACTTGGCTCTGGCATCAAGAAGTAGAGACCGCTAAGGAATATCTCCTATTTGTTAAGACTAAGAAAAATCTTTCTACAAAGATTTATAATCTAGTTCGTAAATATCATAGTTATGAGACTTTTGAATTTGCTATTATTCCCATTACTTCAACTAGTAAAAATTATCTTTCGTGGATTAATAACGAAGTAAGAGGAAAAGAATATTAAGAATTAAAAAAAGTTAAAGTTGAGAAAAAACAATTTAATAGAAGACATCCTGGTAAGGGCGTCTCTTTTTTTACATTTTAAGCCCTTTGTCTAAAAATAATACACCATATCATAATTGTTTATTGCATAAAATTTTTAGAATTGTATAATTCTATTTATAGAAAATAAAGGAGGAATTATTATGTATTACGGAGCAGGAACTTATGAAGCTTTTGCCCATCCTGAAAAACCGATTGGTGTAGATAAAAAGAAAGCTTATATTATTGGTACGGGTCTAGCCGGCTTATCAGCAGCTTTCTATTTAGTTCGTGATGGACAAATGAAAGGGGAAAATATTCATCTTCTAGAAAAATTAGAGCTTGCGGGTGGGTCATGTGATGGTCGTAAAGATATTACCAAGGGTTTTTATATGCGTGGCGGTCGCGAAATGGATAATCATTTTGAATGTATGTGGGATATGTATAGAGATGTACCTTCCATTGAAAATCCCGAAATATCAGTCTTAGATGAGTATTATTGGTTAAATAAACATGATCCTAACTACTCATTATGTCGCGCTACTATTGCTTGTGGTAAAGACGCTCATACTGACAAGTTATTTAAATTAGATAAGAAATCAGCTTTAGCGTTATCCAAGTTATTTATTACCCCAGAAAGTGAACTAGAGGATAAGAAAATATCTGAAGTATTGCCAAGCAGTTTTTGGAATACTAATTTCTGGTTATATTGGCAGACAATGTTTGCTTTTCAGAAATGGTCATCAGCACTAGAGATGAAAAGATATCTATGCCGTTATGTTCATCATATTGATGGCTTACCCGACTTTTCAGCTTTAAGATTTACTAAGTATAATCAATATGAATCAATGATTTTACCTTTGACTAAATATTTAGAAAGTCATGGGGTTAAGATTGAATACGGTATTGATGTTAAGAATGTTATTATTGAGACTAGAGGTCAAAAAAGATTAGCTAAAGAAATAAAATATCTTAAAGATAATGAAGAAAAGAGTATTCCTTTAACAGAAAATGATTTAGTCTTTATTACGAATGGTTGTTGTACAGATACTTCTTGTTATGGGGATCAATTTACTGCTCCAGATTTATCTAAAATTAAGAATGGTTGTGGTGAATCTTGGGATATGTGGAAGAATATTGCTAATCAAGCTAACAATGGTGAATTTGGTAATCCCATGAAATTCTGCAGTGACATTGAGGCCACTAATTGGATGAGTGCTACCATTGCAACTAGTGATGAAGAAATTATCAACCATATTATAGCTATTTGTAAACGTGATCCTAGAAATGGTAAAGTTACAACGGGTGGAATAATTACGGTTAAAGATAGTGTTGATAATTGGTATCTTTCCTGGACAATTAATCGTCAACCTCAGTTTAAGAGCCAAGATAAAGGAATGGTTTTAATCTGGGTTTATTCGCTTAATACTAATAAGAAAGGTAATTTCGTTAAGAAACCAATGCGTGAATGTACTGGTAGTGAAGTCTGCGAAGAATGGCTTTATCATATTGGTATACCTATGGATAAAATTAAAGAATATGCTGAAGGCAAGTGTAATACCACTACTGCTTATATGCCATATATTAATGCTTTCTTCCAACCTCGTAAGAAAAGTGATCGCCCACTTGTCGTACCAACTGGCTCTCTTAACTTTGCATTTATCGGTCAATTTGCAGAAACGCCAAGAGATACTATTTTTACCACGGAATATTCTATTCGTACGGGCATGGAAGCAGTTTATACTCTTCTTAATGTCGACCGTGCAGTTCCCGAAGTTTGGGGTAGCTGTTATGATGTTCGCGAACTTTTAAAAGCCGCTTATTATGCTGTGGATAAAAAGTCACTTGATGAGTTACCACTAAGTCTAGTTGAAAAAGAAATGGTGAAAGTATTACTTAAAAAAGTAAAAAATACCGATATCGAACTTCTTCTTAAGGAAAGTGGTCTCTTAAAATAAACCCAAACCAAAAAACTATTACTTTAAATATTTTATATAGTCTTTCTAGTCTTTCCCGATTAGAAAGATTTTTTATTTTTCTTAAAAGAACGCAGGTTAGAATAATTATTTTTATCTTTAGGTGTTAAGACTATGATTTTTTGACTTAATTAATTCTAAGGATTATTATTTTTCTCTTGTCAAAATAACTTTTTAAGAGTATTCTACTATATACTTTAGATGATATCCTTCTAGGAATATTTTCATTATTATATATAAGGCTTAAATTATTAAAAACGAAAACTTTGTTGATAGGTTTTTAAATCTCTTACAATTAATAATACCCTTGCTTAAGATAAATATTCTAAAGTATAATAATGGCAGGTGAATTTATGAGTAGTTTAACAACAAAAAAAGCAATATCTTATGCCCTTAAAGATTTATTAAAGACTAATCCTTTTAGCAAGATAACTATTAATGATATAGCAGCATCTTGTAATATCAATAGACAAACGTTTTACTATCATTTTCTAGATAAAGAAGATTTGGTTGAATGGATTTGCAAAGAGGAAATAGGTAGTGTCCTTGATAATCAAGATACCATTAAGTCTTGGCAAGAAAAGTTTTTATCTATCTTTGCCTTAATGCTTAAGGAAAAGAATTTTATTATTAATATTTATCACTCTGTTTCTTTAGAGATATTAAGAGAAAGTCTTTATCGTTTGGTGTATCCGATTATGTATGAAGAGATAGCAAACATTTCTAAAGGTTACCACCTTTCTGAAAAAGACAAATGTTTCATAACTGATTTTTATAAGTATGCCTTTGTAGCTATTGTTTTAGACTGGGTAAAAAATGATATGACTGAAGAACCTAGGATTATTGTGGATAAAGTTAGTACTTTAGTAAGTGGTACAATTTTGCATGCCTGTTTATCATTAAAATCTTAAAAAATGCAAATGTCTCTTTTTATGCGACCATTTCTACTTTCAGATGTGATATACTGAATTTACAAAGAGAAGTATAGCTATATAAATACTTTTCTTAAAATTAGTTAACGAGGTAAAATATGAATGAAACAATTATTAAAGAACTAACAAAAGTTTTAAATATAAAAGAGAATCAAGTTAATGCTGTCTTAAAGCTTTTGAGTGAAGGGGCTACCATTCCATTTATTGCCCGATATCGTAAAGAAGTAACTGGTAATTTGAATGAAGATGAAATTCGTGCGATTGATGAGACATATCGTTATCAAGAAAACCTTCTAAAAAAGAAAGAAGATACGATAAGACTTATTGATGAAAAAGGATTATTAACGGAAGAAATTAAAAATAGTATTAAAGAGGCTAATAAACTAGCTGAAATAGAAGATATTTATCGTCCTTTTAAAGAAAAGAAAAAGACCAAGGCTACGGAGGCTATCAAAGCCGGATTGGAGCCTTTAGCTAAAAAAATAATGGCTTTTCCGCTTAAAGGAAGTATGGAAACTTTAGCAAGTGGTTATAATATGGATGTCAATAAAGCTATTGAAGGAGCAGGCTATATCATTGCCGAATGGATAAGTGATAATGCTTCAAGCCGTAAATATATTAGAAATTTTATTTTTAATACGGGCTTTTTAGTTTCTAATAAGAAAAAAAATAGCGAAGATGACAAAAAGATATATGAAATGTATTATGAATTTCGAGAAAAAATTAAATATGCCAAACATTTTCATATCTTAGCAATGAATCGTGGTGAAGATGAAAAGATTTTAAGTATCAGCCTAGATTATGACTTTGATGCTATTCTTCAAAATCAAGAGACGAAGTTTATTAAGAATAAGGCTTCTTTTGTCTGTGAAACAGTTAAGAATGCGATTAAGGATGCCTTAAAGAGATTGATTTTACCTAGTATCGAAAGAGAAATCAGAGCTGAATTAACCGAGGAAGCTTCTAAGAAAGCTATTCTAACTTTCCAAGATAATCTTGAACACTTGCTATTAACTCCCCCAATTAAGAATTCTCGTGTCTTAGGATTTGATCCTGCTTTTCGTACTGGTTGTAAATTAGCCGTGTTATCACCGAGTGGTGCATTAGAGACAATAGCCGTTATTTATCCCCATGAACCAGTAAATGATAAAGTAGGTGCCGCTAAGACTTTACTCGAGATAATTAATAAATATCACATAGATATTATTGCTATTGGTAATGGGACAGCTTCTCGTGAATCAGAAAAATTTGTTAGTGAAACTATTAAAGGTACTAATTGTAAATACATTATCGTTAGTGAAGCTGGAGCAAGCGTATATTCGGCCTCACCACTTGCTAAAGAAGAATTTCCTGATTTAACTGTCGAAAAGCGAAGTGCTGTATCTATCGGTCGCCGTTTGCAAGACCCTTTATCGGAACTAGTTAAAATTGATCCTAAGTCAATTGGCGTAGGGGAATATCAGTATGACGTTAATCAAAAAGAATTAGCAAGTAGTCTTGATTTTACCGTCTTAAAGGTTGTAAATGAAGTCGGAGTTAACGTTAATACAGCAAGTCCTTCAATCTTAAAATATGTTTCCGGATTAACCAAACCAGCCATTACTAAACTGTTAAATGCTAAACCTTTCAAAACCAGAGAGGATATTGCCAGTATCAAAGGGATAAGTCCTAAGACTTATGAACAGGCTATTGGTTTCTTACGAATTAAGGATGGTTTAAATCCTCTTGATAATACGAGTATTCATCCAGAATCCTATAATGTCGCAAATGAAATTTTGCAAGAATTAAATTTATCACTTAAAAATATTAATACCGAGGAATTTAAAAATACAATCAAAAAGGCCAATCCTAATAATTTGGCAAATAAGTTAAATACTGATATCTATACAATTACAGATATCCTAAAAGAATTAGAAAATCCCGGACTTGATATTCGTGAAAACTTAGATGCTCCAATATTAAAAAGTGATATCTTAACGATTGATGATTTAAGGATGGGGATGCAGCTTGAAGGAACAGTACGCAATGTTACTTCTTTTGGGGCTTTCATTGATATCGGTCTTCATGATGATGGTCTTGTTCATATTTCTAAGATGAGTAAGAACTTCGTTCGAGATCCCAAAGACATTGTTAAAGTCGGTCAGATTGTTAAAGTTTATGTTTGTGATATAAATAAAGAAAAAAATAAAGTCGGATTATCATTAATTCCGATAGAATAGGTGGTCTTATGCCAGGAAAAAGGAGTAGTAAGAGTAGTAAAATTAAATCTAATATGTTTAAAACAGTTGAAAAGAGTAACTTTATCTTAACAAAGTTTAAGATGAATCCAATTAACTTAATTTTTATAACGTTCTTGAACTTAGTTTCTTTAGAATTTCTCTTTAAATGGTTAGTTTTTGGCTTTTCTAGTATTTTTAAGATAAATAACCTCTTTTTACTCATCTTTCTGTTTCCTATAAGTGGTATCATCGTATTTATCAGCCATATTACTAAAAGTTCTAAGAAGAACAAAATAATTTATTTTTTAATCCTTGGACTTTTAACTATCTGGTATGCTATTGCCCTAATCTTTAAGAAAGTTTTTAATACTTATTTTTGTCTTTCCCTCTTTGGCTTATCCGATCAAGCTATTGCCTTTTCCCAAACGGCCATTATTGAAATTCTAAAGAATATTATTCCCTTATTAATTCTTTTTCTTCCGTTTATTTTAAGCTTTCTATATTCTAAATACTTTGATTTTAGTAAACCCAGTAATAAGAAAAGCATCATCAACTTATTAACAATTCTTTTAAGCATAATTGTTTTAAATATAATTACTTATCAAACTAAAGATAAAGAAAATTCTTTGTATAGTAAGTTCCATGGTCTTAATAATAATGCTCTTAATGTGGAAACCATAGGAGTCTTACCAGCCTTTTATTTGGATTTTAAAGATATAGTTATGAATAATCATAAAGATATAGAAATTGAAATACCAAGTATTGATGAAGATAATAATCAAAATGAAGAAGAAAAACCTAATGAAGAAACTTATTCTTATAATATCCTAGATATCGATTTTGATAATCTAGTTAGTAGTGAAAAAAATAAGACACTTCTTAATATGCATAAATATTTGAAGAGTGATAAAGGTACCTTAAAAAATGAATATACTGGTCTTTTTAAAGATAAAAATTTAATAGTTATTACAGCTGAAAGTCTAAATACTATTGGTATTCGGGCTGATGTAACACCGACTTTATATAAGCTGGCAACCGAAGGCTTTAATTTCACTAACTTTTATACTCCTATAAACTTAAGCACCATTGGGGGTGAATTTCAAAATTTAACCGGATTATTTGCTAATCTTAATGACTTAAATAAATATTTTAGAAAAGGAACAAATTATTTTCCTTTTGGACTAGGAACAACCTTTAAAAATAGTGGCTATGATGTTAAAGCGTATCACGCTAATGATGCTTATTTTCAAGACCGTAACGTTTATTTAAAAAATATGGGCTTTAATTACTTTAAAGCTAAAAATACAGGTCTTGAAAAACTAATGGATTGTAATAAGTGGCCTCAAAGTGATGAAGAAATGCTTAATGTTACCATTCCTGAATATCTGAACTCTGATAAATTTTTAACCTACTATGTTTCCGTTTCTTCCCATATGCCTTATTCCAAAAATGGCAATGCCACCGTCAATAAAAATTGGTCTTTAGTAAAAAATTTAGACTATAGTGAAGAAGCTAAAGGCTATCTAGCCAGTGTTATTGAATTAGATAAAGCAGTTTCTAGTCTTATAAAGTCGTTAGAGGAAAATAATAAACTAGATGATACTGTTATTGCGATTATTCCTGATCATTATCCCTATAGTTTAAGCCTTAATGCGATAAATGAATTATCCGATTATAAAAGAGATGATACGATTGAGGTTAATCATAATACCTTGATTATCTGGAATACTAAAACCCCAGGAGTTACCATTAATAAAACGGCTAGTCAATTAGACTTTTTACCAACAATATATAATCTTTTTGATGTTGCTTATGACTCTCGCTTATTTATGGGAAAAGATATTTTATCTTCGGAGCTAGGACTAGTTTATTTTCAAAATAAAAGTTGGGTTAGTGATAAGGGAACTTATTTAGCTAGTCAGGATAAATTTATTCCTAAAGATGGAGTAAGTGTAGATGATGAGTATGTCGATAATATTAATAAAACTGTTGCTAATCGTATGCGCCTGAGCAAACTTATAATTGAAAATGATTATTATGCTAAAGTGCTAAAAAACTAATTGAAATTTTAAGAAATTGGAAAGAGCGTATATACAAATAAAAAAAATTAAAGTAAAATTAAGAAAAAGATGAAAGAAAGGCATCAATATAATTGATGAAGTAAAGATATGTGTGGAATTGCGGGATTTGTAGATAAAACAATCAAAAATAAGAAGAAAGTCATAAAAGATATGGCTGAACGAATTAAATATCGTGGTCCGGATGGTGAAGGTTACTTTATTGATGATGAAGTAGCACTTGCGCATCGAAGACTTGCCATTATTGACCTTTCTAGTGGCGGTCAACCTCAATATAATGAAGACAATTCTTTAGTCATTGTCTTTAATGGTGAAATTTATAACTTTGTCGAATTAAAAGAAGAGTTAATCAAGGCAGGTCATAAGTTTCGTAATAAAAGTGATACTGAAGTTATAATTCATGGTTATGAAGAATGGGGGACTGAAGTAACAAAACACTTGCGTGGAATGTTTGCCTTTGCTATTTGGGATACTAAACAAAAGACTTTGTTTATCGCTCGAGATGGTTTTGGGATTAAGCCTTTGTACTATGCTAAATTTGGGAGTGGTTTTATGTTTGCTTCCGAAATTAAAGCTTTCTTAGATCATCCTAAGTTTAAGAAGGAATTAAATAAAGAAATCTTAAGTAGTTATTTATGCTTTAACTCAACACCGACGGAAGAAACATTCTTTAAAGGTGTTTATCGCGTAGAACCAGGATATCAAATTCTTTATAAGAACGGTAAAATTAATAAAATGCGATTCTTTAAATTAGAATTTGATGAAACTAATGAAGATATGGATACAATAGTTAAAAGAATAAGAACAGCTATGGCATCATCTGTTAAATATCACCAGATTAGTGATGTTGAAGTTGGATCATTCTTATCAAGCGGGATTGATTCATCCTACTTAGTATCACTTGCTAGACCAGATAAAACTTTTACGGTTGGTTATGATAATCCTAAGTATGATGAGATAAAGTATGCTAAAGACTTAGCTGATAAATTAGGAATAGAAAATAAATCGAAAAAGATAACTAAAGAAGAGTATATGAAGGCATTTCCTAATATTATGTATCATATGGATGAACCCTTAGCAGACCCTTCCGCTATTGCTTTATATTTTGTTGCCGAGATAGCCTCTAAGGATGTAAAAGTAGTAACTTCGGGGGAAGGAGCAGATGAGTTATTTGGAGGGTACTTATCATATCGTGAAGAAATAGATCAATCTTGGTATATGAAGATACCTTATCCAATTAGACACGCAGCATCCTTAGTAGCAGGCTTATTTCCAGAAGTTCGAGGATTTAACTTTATTTATCGTCGTGGCCGTAAATTAGAAGATTATAATATTGGTTTAGGACGCGTATTTCGTGATGAAGAAGCGATGAAAATTGTTAATTTTAAGAATCAGATTAATACTAAAGATATTGTAGCTCCCCTTTATATGGAATATAAAGATAGTAGTAATTTAGTTAAAAGACAAGTGATTGATTATTATTATTGGTTAGTTCAAGATTTTTTACATGCGGTTGACAGAAATACGATGATGTTCGGTTTGGAAGCCAGGACCCCTTTCCTAGATAAAGAAGTTTATGAAGTAGCCAGACACTTACCAACTTATGCGAAAATTAATAAAAAGACTACAAAACCAGCTCTAAGACTGGCCGCTAAAGAGTCTATTCCAACGGAAGCCTATAAAAAGAAAAAACTAGGATTTCCGGTTCCTTTAAGAGAATGGATTAGAGAAGATGATTTATATCAAGAGATAAAAAATAAATTTGATAGTCCAGTTGCTAAAGAAATATTTAATCATGAACGTATTATAAAACTTTTAGAAGACCATAAATCTGGTAAGAAAGATTGTTATAAGAAAGTTTGGACTATTTATACTTTCTTAGTATGGTATGACCAGTTCTTTGCCTAAAATTTTTAGTTAAAAAGACTTGCTTAATCCTAATAAGTTAGTATATAATATGACTTGTAAACGCAAAAAGAAATTTAAAAGTAGTAGTATAAAAGATTATTTTAGAGAGTTTGTGGTTGGTGAAAACAAATATAATTGCTATATGAACTTGTTTAGATTAGTTTAAATGGGTAATTCCTATAAAGATTGAGAGTATAATATTAAGGTGGTACCACGTAAATTCGTCCTTATGGGATGTCTTTACGTGTTTTTTAATCCAAGAAAGTTGGTGATTGTATGGATACAATTTGGGAAAATTTAATCTTCTTTATAGTAGTTTTCTTAATAGTGTATATATTCTGTTACTATATTGCAGGACGTATTAAGGTTCCTAAAGAAAAGAATAAAGATAAGATTAAAGGTAAGAAGAAAGAAAAACAATTTAAATATACTAATGAAGGTAAGTTAATGATGATTCGCTATAACTTAGATGAAAAGAAAGTTGATTATCGTGAATTATTAAGATGGACAAGTTTCTGTAACGCCTTCGTAATTAGTTTAACTTGTACAATAATTTGTAATATTCCACTGAAGATGTATTATCAATTAGCTATTGGTTTTGTTATTCTCTTTGGACTAATTTATAGTATTTTTGAAATAGTTGGAAGACATTTAAATAAGAAATGGGGAAAAGAAAATGGAAAGTAATTATAAAAAAATTGAAAAAAAATGGCAAAAATATTGGGAAGAACACGAAACTTTTAAAGCTATAACTGGTAGTAGTAAAACACCTTATTATTGCTTAGTAGAGTTTCCTTATCCATCTGGAGCTGGTCTTCATGTTGGTCATGTTCGTAGTTATACCGCTCTTGATGCCTTGTCAAGAATGAAAAGAATGCAAGGATATAATGTTTTGTTTCCAATGGGATGGGATGCCTTTGGCGCGCCAGCAGAACAATATGCCATTAAAAATCATGTTCATCCTAAGGAAGCAACTAAAACTAATATCGCTAACTTTAAGAAACAAATGCAATCTTTAGGATTTAGTTTCGACTGGAGTCGTGAATTCTCAACAACTGACCCTGAATATTATAAGTGGACCCAATGGCAATTCTTACAATTCTATAAACATGATATGGCCTATAAAGCTACCGTACCTGTTAATTGGTGTCCTAATTGTAAGACTGTTTTGTCTAATGAAGATGCCGCTGGTGGTGTTTGTGAAAGATGTGGTAGTCCAGTTGTTCAAAAAGAAAAATCACAATGGATGCTACGTATGAGTAACTACGCCGAAGACTTACTTAAAGGTCTTGATGATACTAATTTTGCTCCTAAAGTAAAATTAGGCCAAATTAACTGGATAGGTAAATCAACCGGAGTTGAAGTTGATATCGATATTGTTGGTGGCGGTAAATTTCAAATATTTACTACCTGTATTGAAACTATCTATGGTATTACTTTCTTTGTTATTGCGCCGGATGGTAAACTTATTAAAGATTTAATGCCTCGTGTTGAAAATAAAGATGAAGTTAATGCTTATATTGAAGAAACTGCTAAGAAATCTAATATGGATCGTACCGAACTTAATAAAGGTAAGACCGGTTGTTTAGTTAAAGGTATTAAAGCCATTAATCCTGTTACAGGCGCCGAAGTTCCTATATTCTTAGGAGATTTTGTTCTAGGCGACTATGGTACAGGAGCAGTTATGGCCGTTCCCGCTCATGACCAAAGAGACTATGAGTATGCTAAAGTTCATAATATTCCAATGCTTGAAGTTATAACTGGTGGTGATATTACTAAGGCCGCTTATGCTAAAGAAGAGTATTTAGGTAATAAAGATGCCAAACTTATCAATAGTGCCCAGTTTACAGGCCTTTCTGTTATGGACGCTAAAGAAGCTATCACTAAATATTTAGAAGAAAAGGGTATCGCTCGTCGTGTAAATAACTATAAGATGCGTGATTGGATTTTCTCTCGTCAAAGATTCTGGGGCGAACCAATCCCTATGATCTATTGTGAAAAATGTGGTTGGCAACCAGTACCAGAAGAAGAGCTACCTTTGTTACTTCCTGATGTAGCTGAGTACGAACCAACTGACAATGGTGAGTCTCCACTTGCTAAGATTACTGATTGGGTAAATTGTCAATGTCCAAAGTGTGGTGGCGATGCTCGCCGTGAAACGGATACTATGCCTAACTGGGCAGGATCTAGCTGGTATTTCTTAAGATTTATGGATGCTCATAATGATTCATGCTTTGCTGATTACGATGCTATGAAGTATTGGAACCATGTTGATTGGTATAACGGAGGGATGGAACATACCGCTAGACACTTACTTTATGCCAGATTCTGGGTTCAATTCTTATATAATATTGGTCTAGTTCCTCATAAAGAAATGATTTGGACTCGTGTATCTCACGGAATGGTCTTGGGACCTGATAATCAAAAGATGAGTAAGTCCAAAGGAAATGTAATTAACCCAGATGATATTGTTAATGAATACGGAGCCGATATCTTAAGAGTTTATGAAATGTTTATGGGAGATTATCAAATGGATGCTCCATGGTCAACCGACTCCTTAAGAGGATGTAAACGTTTCATTGAAAAGGTTATTCGTTTGAAAGATAAAGTTAATAAAGAGACTGGTTATTCTATAGACTTAGAAAGCATACAACACAAGACAATTAAGAAAGTTACTAACGATATGACAACAATGGGTTATAATACCGTTGTTTCCAGTCTTATGATATTAGCTAATGCTTATGATTCTAAAGATGAAATTACTCCTTTAGACTATAACTTGTTACTTACCTTACTTAATCCAATGGCTCCTCATATTACGGAAGAACTTAATGAACAAATTGGCTTTAAACCCATCTGTGAGAGAAAGTGGCCTACTTATGATGAAGGAAAGACTATTGATGAAGAAAAAGAAATTGGCGTCCAAGTTAATGGTAAACTACGTGCCACAATTAAAGTTAATATTAATGATTCTGAAGAAATGTTGAAAGAAAAGGCTTTAGCCGAAGAAAATGTTAAGAAATTTACTGAAGGAAAAGAAATCATTAAAGTTATTGCTATCAAAGGAAAAATTGTTAATATTGTCGTTAAATAAAAAGGATTTACTTTGTCTGTAAGTCCTTTTCTTCTGCCTTAAAGAGGGGACGATTTTTAATTTCTAAATGATAAGTATCTTGATTACTTAACATATCATAAAGACAACTGCCGTTAAGTTCCATATGATAACACCTAGTCCCTTTATAATTTTCTTTGATTTTATTCTTCTTTAAATACTCTTGACCTTTATTATTAAAGCCTAAAATTCTTAAGTATTCTTCATTAGGATAATCCTTTTTAAGTCCTAGGATAATATGGATAAACATTCTATTTAAACGATTATAAGTATATCTTTTAGTCTTTAATTTCTTAATTAATTCCTCAAGAGAGTTACATTCGAGGATAATTTTCTTCAAAAGATTATCAATTCCTTCATTAACATCTAAATAATTATCTAAGTTATCTAAAGTCATTATCTTACTCTTTAGTAGTTTAAAATATAAAGAATAATCTATTCTTATTAACTCTTTATAACAAGGGGTATACTTACTGACATCTTCCTCATGATAAAATCTATCTCTTATATTACTAGCACTTATAATATTATCATCACTAACGGTATCTAAATAATTATTAGTTCTCTTAATAGTTACTGCTTTTATATTAGGATTTATCTTGTTTATAGCTTTTAGATAAGAAATTCCTAGTAAATCATTAGACTTAAAAGAAAAATTAACTTCTAAAGCTTTGGCCAAAGCCGATGGATAATTATTCCCCAACTTTAAATATTTCCTAACTTTTTCCTGATATAAAGGACTTTCTTGTTTTAAAGCCAGTTTGTGTAGAAATTTTATATCATTGCTTTCACTACCAAAGACAAGTGTATCTATTCCTAAACTATTTAAAATTTTAATACTTTGATAAGCAAAAATATCGCCACTTTGAACAGTGTACATAAGAGGCAACTCAACGATAAGATCGATACCATATTTCAGACTAATCTTAACTTTATCTTGTTTTGATAAAATACTTATGTCACCTCTTTGGGTAAAGTAACTACCTAGACACAAAATAATCAAGCTATCGGGGAAAATCTCTTTAATTTTTTTAATTTGGTACCTATGACCGTTATGGAAAGGATTATATTCTGCGATTAAACCTATTATTTTCATAAAATCATCTCAATTTCTAGTTTTGAGTATAAATGTATAAACCAAAATAATCAAGGAAATATTGTTGCATTAATGAACTTTTTAGTTTATAATCTTAGGTACCAAGGAGTTGGTGCTTGATGGAATTTGATCTAAATAAAATTACAGAACAAGGAATTTTAATTGACACTAGTATATCATTTGATGAAGAATATCTTCATTTAAGTACTATCAAAAGATTAGATGATGTTAAAGTTAAAGGACGCCTTTATTATAGCTTGACTAAAGAAGTTATCTTCAGTGGTAAAGTACAAGGAACGATGATTTTAACTGATGGTTATAGCGGTGAAGATATTGATTATCCTTTTCTAATTGAACTTGATGAAATATTAGCTGATTTCTCCCAAGAAGTTGCAAAAAACGCCAAAAAGACCCAAAATACACTTGACCTAAAAGAAGTTTTATGGGAGAATATTGTACTGGAAGTTCCCATTGTTGCAACAAAAAATAATAAATTATCAAAAACAAAAGGCGAGTTTTGGGAAGTAAGAGATGAAAATTCCAAAAAAGATGATCCAAGATTAGAGTGCTTTAGAGCTCTACTTGATGAAGGGAAGGAGTGAAATTATGGCAGTTCCATTTAGAAGAACAAGTAAAACTAAAAAAAGAATGCGTCGTACTCACTTAAAAAAAGAAGTTGGAGCATTAACTACATGTCCTAAATGTGGTGCTACTATCCAACCTCATCGTGCATGTATGGCATGTGGGTTCTACAAAGGCAAAGATGTTTTAAATAACGAAACTACAGAAGAAACTACTAAATAGTTTTACACTACTATTGTAATAATGGTAGTTTTTTTTAATATTTTTATAATATATGTTATACTATATCCATAGGAGGATATTATGATTTGGATTATTGTGATAATAGTTGTTCTTTTAATACTTTATGTTATTGGTACTTATAACAATCTAGTTGGGTTACGCAATAAAGTAAAAGACCAATGGGCACAAATTGACGTTCAATTGAAAAGAAGATTTGATTTAATTCCTAACTTAGTCGAAACTGTTAAAGGCTATGCATCTCATGAAAAAGGTACTCTTGAAGCTGTAGTTAAAGCTCGTAATGAATACTTATCAAGTGATACTCCCGAAGATAAGATGAAAGCCAATGATGACTTAAATAAAGTTGTTACTAAGTTATTTGCCTTAGCAGAAAGTTATCCAGAGTTAAAAGCTGATGCTAGCTTTAGGGAATTGCAAACCACTTTAACTGAAACAGAAGATAAAATTTCTTATGCTCGCCAATTCTACAATGATGTTGCTATGAAGTATAATAATAAAATTGAAATGTTCCCAAGCAATATTGTTGCTGGTATGTTTAATTTTAAAACTAGTGCTTATTTCAATGCAACTGCTGAAGAACGTGAAAATGTTAAAGTTAAATTTTAGGGAAGAAACAATTCTTCTTTTTTCTTACCCTTAATAAAAATCATTCTTAAAGTTATGGTTTCTCTTAAAACTTATAAGTCATTAAGTTAAAAGAAGAATATATTTGCAGTTAATTCCCAAAAAGGTTGAAGAAACTCATATTGTTAAAAAATAACTTCTCTAATTATCTTAAATCAATAGTTTTAGTATTAAATTTTAGGTTTTTTACTATTTACCAAGCCTCATAACTTGTGGTATATTATGGACATAGGGTGATGCTATGCGCGGAAAAATCATTGTCGTTGAGGGAACTGAATGTTCGGGAAAAGATACTCAAGTTCATTTATTAGTACAAAGACTTCGTAAAGAAGGAAGAAAAGTTGAACACTTTGCTTTTCCTATGTATGATTCGCCTTCTGGGCGAATTATTGGAGGACCTTATATGGGTAAGGACTATATTTGTTCTTCTTACTTTAAAGAACCAATTACCGAGGTAGATCCTAAAGTGGCTGCTCTTTATTATGCTGCTGATCGTAGATATAATCTAAAGATGATTGAAAGTTATTTGGATGAAGGCTATGATGTGATTTTAGATCGCTATGTTGAATCTAATATGGCTTGTCAAGGTTGTAAAATCTCTGATAAGAATGAAAGAATAAAGCTTTATAAGTGGTTAGAAACTTTAGAATATGACCTTTTAGAACTCCCGCGACCTGATTTTACGATTCTCCTTTATATGCCTTATCAAATGGTTATGGAATTAAAGCGAGGTCGCATTGGTTATGATGATACGAAAGATTCCCCAACTTATATTAAGAATAGTGAAGAAACTTATCTTGAATTAGCTGAGCTTAATCATCATCACATAATAAAATGTACAAAAAATAATCATTTAAAAGATGTCTTAGATATTCATGAAGAAATATATGACTTAATAAAAAAAGAAGTATTTAAATAAGACTAGAAAGGACTATTATGGACTTAATAACCAGCCTTGATAATAAGAAAATTAAGTATCTAAATAAACTTAAAGATAAGAAATTTCGTGATACGGAAGGCTTATTTATCATTGAAACAGAAAACTTAATTGAAGAGGCTTGTCAAAGTAATCTCTTAGAAGAAGTTTATCTTTTAGAAGATAGTAATCTAGAATTTGAGGTGCCAACATACTATGTTACGAAAGAAGTTATGCAAAAAATTTCTAGTTTAAAAAGTCCTAGCAAGTGTCTAGGCGTTGTAAAAAAGATAGCCCCAAGAGATTATCAAAATCGTCTACTTATCTTAGATAACATCCAAGACCCAGGAAATCTTGGAACCATTATCCGAAGTGCAGTCGCTTTTAATATCGATACAATTGTACTTGGAAATACTTGCGTTGATTTATATAATGATAAGACTATTCGCGCTAGTGAAGGAATGCTTTTTAAGATTAATATTTTAAGAAAAGACTTAACATCTTTTTTAGAAGAGTTAAAAAAGAATAATTATACTCTTTATGGGACCGATGTAACCGGTGGCAAGGTTTTAAATACTGTAACATTTTCTTCTAAATGCGGAATTGTAATAGGTAGTGAAGGCAAAGGAATTAGCCCCGAGATTAAAAAACTAATTAATCAAAATATCTATATCCCCATGTCTTATCAAACCGAAAGCTTAAATGCTTCTGTAGCGGCCTCTATTATTATGTATGAAATGAGTAAAAAAGACTATGAATAATTATATTTGTATTGGTAAAATTGTTAATACTCATGGTATTAAGGGTGAACTTCGGATTTTAAGTGATTTTGAATATAAAGATAAAGTCTTCAAGAATAATGTATCTTTGTATGTTGGTTCTTTAAAGAAAGAATATGTCATAAATAGTTATCGCCATCATAAGATATTTGAGATGGTAACTTTTAAGGGATATAATAATATTAATGAAGTCTTAGAATTAAAAGGACAATTAGTTTATGTTAATAGGAGTATCTTAAAGATAAACGAAGATGATTATTTACTAAATGACTTAATTGGAATGGAAGTATTTGATAATGATGAACTTTTAGGAGTAGTAAAAGACTATTATCTAGATAATGGTAATACTCTTTTAGAAATAAAAGGTAAGAAGATATTTTATATTCCTTTGAAATCTGATTATATAAAAAATGTAGATGTTAAGAATAAGAAAATTATAACTAATAATGGGGGTGCTTTAATCTTATGAAAATAGATATATTAACATTGTTTCCTGAGATGATAAGTGGTTATTTTAATGAATCAATTATCAAAAGAAGTATTGAAAAAGGTCTTGTAGAAATAAATCTTCATAATTTTAGAAAATTTTCTGTAAGATCAAATAATCAAGTAGATGATACTCCTTACGGAGGAGGCGCGGGAATGGTCTTACAATGTGACCCTATATTTAAGTGTGTAGAATCCTTAAAAACTCCTGATAGTACCGTTATCTTAGTAACCCCAGATGGTAAAACTTATAATCAAAAAATAGCCAAAGAATTAAAATTAAAAAAACACTTAATCATTATTTGCGGTCATTATGAAGGCTTTGATGAACGCATTAGAAGCCTTGCTGATTTAGAACTTAGTATCGGGGATTATATTTTAACTGGTGGGGAATTAGCAGCGTGTGTTATAACCGATTCTGTGGTAAGACTTCTAAGTGGTGCCATTAACGAAGAATCTTTAAATAGTGAATCATTTGAAGACAATCTTTTGGATTATCCTACCTATACTAAACCAGCTGTTTATCAAAATATGGCTGTTCCTCCAGTATTACTTAGTGGTGATCATCAAAAAATAGCTAAGTGGCGTGAAGAAATGCGGGTTAAAAAAACCCAAGAACGTCGTCCTGATTTATTAGAAAGAAGATAACTATGGCTTATATTCTAAGTAAAAATAATGAAAAATTATCCCTTTATAGTACTCCTCATCTCGAAGGATGTGAGTTTAAACCTAAAAAGAATAAAACTATTATCAGCGTTAATAAAGTTTTAGTAGTTGATAAATCTTTAACTGATAATATCTTGTCTATTAAATTTAATGATAAATTTAAAGCCTTACTTAAATATGCCATGTATGTAATAAATAATGAAGATGCCACTAGTACCGATACGGCAATTGTCTTAGATGAAGTAGCTATGTTAAAAGGAATATTACTTAATCGTTATCAAAAATTCTTGAGTAAAGAAAAAGAAAGATTATTCTTAGAAAAATTAAGATTAATTGAAAATCAAATTCGTAGTAAAGATTTTGCTATTAAGATGAGTTCATTTAGAAGCGAATCTGAGACGATGAGAAGTGGTAAATCTAGATAATATTTATACTTAAGGGTTATACTCTTAAGTGTTTTTAATAGTAAAAACTGTGTAATTTAGTAAATTTAACTTTAATCTTACAATAATATGTAAACGGTAAAATTAAATTGAAAAAATGTTCGACCTTTTGCTTTTAAAATAATTTTTTTCAACTACTTGCGCATAAATAAAAAAAATTATATAATACTCTTATAAGATAGGAGGAATAATAATATATGAAAGAAGCAACTGGTGAATTAAATATGACTGTTGTAACAGTAGTAGCTATTGCTGCTGTTGCCGCATTCTTCTATGCCTTTGTATGGCCAAGTATTAAGAATAGTATAACAGCTAGTACAGATTGTTCTAATGCAGTATGTTCAGATTGCGAAGAGTCAAATGGTAAAAGAGTATGTAAAACATGTACTTATACGAAGTCAGATGGTACAGAGGGAACTCGCTCATGTACATTTAATGATACTACTTCAAATCAAGGTACAACTACAAACTAAAATAGGAGAATAAGATATGAAAGAAGCCACTGGAGAACTAAATTTAACGGTAATAGTAGTAATGGCCGTAGCAGCGCTAATGGCTTTTTTCTATACGCTTATCTGGCCAACCATAAAAAATAATATGACAGCCAATACTAAGTGTCAAGCGGCTATTTGCGAAAAATGCACTGATCCAGAAGGCTGTAAAACTGTACAATGCTGGTATAAAGATCCCGATAAAAAATTCAACTGTGTATGGAAGGGGTAATGGAAAATGAAAGAATCAATTGGAGTATTAAGTTTAACTAATATTGTTATTTTATTTATCTTAGTGTTTACTGGCTATTTATGTGTAATGTTAAATCAAACTAAAGCTTATAACGTTAAGAATGAAATAATTACCATTATTCAGAAACATAATGGTTTAGGTGATGATGCCTTAACGGAGATCAAAGAATATATGGATAAAGTCGGATATCGCTCTACAGGTAGATGTGATACAGTTGATTATAATGACGGTAGTATTACTTCTAAAGCTATTCAAACTAGTGGAGAATTAACTGATAGTGATAAAGGAATGATTTGCATTACTACTCATAGTATTAACTATAATCTTAATGACCCAACTGGTCAATTTCCCAATGCTGCTTATTATGATGTTAAAGTATTCTTTGCTCTAGATATGCCTATTATCAATAGTGTTTTTAATTTCAATTTAAGAGGAAATACCAAGATTGTTTATTGTCCTAAAGAAAATGGGGGTTGTAGCTGATGAAAGAATCTATGAGTGCAACCTGGGAATTTCAAATAATAATTATCTTTGTTTTAATCTTTGTCTCTTACTTAACAGTCTCTGTTAGTTATTATAAAGTATTTAAAGCTAAAAATGATGTAATAAGTATTATTGAAAGAAAAGAAGGATTAACTGAAGGACCTACTGGTGCTATTGGGATTATTAATAATTATCTTATTAGTAATGGTTATAGTGCTAAAGGACATTGTGCTGCTGGAAGTTATGGAGCCAATAACCTTGACACCACAGATAATTCTGGTTTTACTTATGTTTTAGATGGAGATAATAGTAAATATTATTATTGTGTTAAAAAAACAACTAACTATTATGAGGGTAAATTAGGCCGTAGTTACTATGATGTCAATCTCTTCTTTTCATTGAATTTACCTGTTATTGGGGATATAATAGATTTCGGAGCCAAAGGCACTACTATCGAAATGGATGCTACTTATGATTGTAATAATACTAGGTGTCTATTTAGATATTAGTAAGAAAGGAAAATAAAATGAATGTAATAATATCTAATCGTTATAGTGAAATGCTAACCAATTTGCCTATCGACATTATTAAAAATGTTCGTGGTGAATATGATGCCGATGTCATTGTTAGTAATTTTCAAAATTTTTTCTTTAACAAGATGATTTTAGATATCACAGCTGTAAAAAATTATAAAGATATAAACAATATCCAAAAGTTATCATTTGGACTTGATATGAATAAGGTTATATTACTTCTAGATGATTCTAAAGAAGTAAATTCACCTACATACTTATCAGAATTAGTATCTATGGGAATTTATAACTTTACTAGAAGTATTGATTCTTTAGTATATTTAATTGATAATCCTAATACTTATAAAGATGTAGCTAGATATCATATGTTAGGAGGAACTCCTAATAGTAATATGAATGTTAATTTAGAACCAGGTAGTATGAATTCTAACTTCCTAAATGACTCTATAAATAGAGTATTTATGGGAAGTAGAGTAATCGCTATTAAGAATTTAACTGAACATGCTGGTGCTACCACCTTAACTTATATGTTGAAAAAACAATTAGAAGGTAATTATAAGACTTTAGCTATTGAAGTAGATAAGAATGATTTTATGTACTTTAATGATCAAGATATGCGTAGTGTTACAACTAGTGAGTTAGATTCTATTATTAAGAACCCAAATAATACTTATGATATTATCTTAGTTGATATTAATGAGTCTCCTAAAGTAGCATCTATTAGTGAAGTACTTCATTTAATAGAACCTTCTACTATTAAGTTAAATAAGTTAATAAGAACTGATCGAATGGTTTTAACTAAGATGAAGAATTATAAATTAATACTCAATAAGTGTCTATTATCAGATAAAGACGTTAAAGACTTTGAGTATGAATCACGCTGTAAGGTCTTTGAAACAATTCCTCCTTTAGATGATAAGAAAGAAAAGAATCCTATTCTTAACAATTTACTATATAAAATGGGATTTGATAAACAAACCCCTACCAGTGGGGCTAAAAAGCCTGTAGGTAAGTTGTTTGGTATTGTTAAGGATGAGTAATCTTCTTGACAATGTATATATTTTAGTGTAATATTTATTTAGAGAAATGAGGAGATGTTTATGTCATTAGGTATGTTAATAAATGTTCTTGAAGATCAAGTGACTGCCGGTTCTGTTTGCGAACAGTTACAATCATTTTTAGTATTAGTTGGCTATGTTGTAACAATTTTTAAGATTGTTATTCCTCTACTATTAATAATCTTCGGTATGTTAGATGTTGGTAAATCAGTAGTTGCTGGTAAACCAGATGAAGTAACTAAGCATTTAAAAGAATTTGCAATGCGTTGTGTAGCAGGTATTTTAGTATTCTTTATTCCATCAATTGTTGGGGCATTAATGACGGCAGTTGCCGGTACACCATCAAGTGATACTACTAAAACAGATGATGCAAAAGGTTGGAGATGCTGCTGGTCATACGTTTTAGGCGAAAAAAATTCACCATATTGTAACAATTAGAAATTTAAATGATATTTTAATTTAAATATCATTTTTTTTATGCTATAATCTAGGGGTGAGAGGTACTTTATGAAGAAACAAATAGTAATTTATATAGCAGCAACTATCTTAATATTTTTTCTTGGCTTGAAAACTACTTATGCTAGAACTATAAGCAATGACCACAGTTTCATATTATTTTCTAATTATTCAAAATGTGAGCGTGAAAATGATGATGGTCAGGATATGGGGTGGGATTATTTGAAGTTGGATACAACTGATAGTGGGATACCAATTGTCTATGTCACTGAGATACCTAAAATGGGATCACCTACAATTCATTTAATTTGTGACGGAAATTTCGAAACTGTAAAAGTTGAGAATACAGCTAAACTATTTGATGATAAAATTTTAAGAGATAATAATTTTGATAATAACTCCAATAACACTTCCAGTAATGATAATAACTCCCAAGATGGTTATGATGATAACAATACAACTTGTGGCGGTCTTCTTGGCGACCCAACTAAATCTAATACAGTAGCACATTTTTTAGCTCAAACGTTAAAGTTTATTCAATTTTGCGGTCCTATATTAGTAATTGTTACTACTATTTTAGATTTAATTAAAGCTACTACAAGCGGCGATAAAGACGCTTTGCAAAAAATGCTTAAAAAAACCGCTCAAAGAGTCATATATGCAGTTTTATTATTTGTTTTTCCTAGCATTTTGGACATTATTTTAAAATGGACAAATATATATGGGACTTGTGGAATATTAAGCTGAAAGGAGTTATAAAATGTTTATCTTAAAAAATGATTTATTATATTATCTTAAAAATTTAGATATTGGCGGCTTCTTAATGAAGTTAATTAGATATTTATTTTTGATAATTGATAGCGCAATATATAGTTTCATTTCTTACGCTTATCAAATGTTTAGCTTTATGAGCCAAATTAGAATTTTTGAAAGCGATGAAATGAAAGATATAGCTAATCGAGTATATATTTTAATTGGCGTAATAGCAATGTTCTTTGTCGCTTATGCCTTGATATGTGCGATTATTAATCCCGAAAATGCAACAAAAGGCAAAAATTCATCTATTACAGGAATTGTGAAAAACATAATCTTTGCAATAATCGGAATAGCTATAGTGCCAAGTATATTTAATTATGCATATGATTTTCAAAAAACTGTATTGTGCAGTAATTTAATAGAAAAGCTTTTTCTTGGAAATAATGTGAATAGTGATAGTGATTCCAATGCAAATATGGGAAATCAGCTAGAACTACTTTTATTTAAGAGTTTTTATTATATTGCAAAATATGAAGAAGATACTGGTGATGGAACCACAATTAGCAACACTAATGGAGTTGATGATTCAGTATGGGCAACTGTAGCTCAGAACATTACAAACTACAACAATAATAAAAGCTTATATGATGCTTTCCAATCGATTGAATCTGGAGAGGGTACTATAGCTGAAGAACTGAATGGCTTCGATGTTTCTGTTCATGAAGGAACAATTAAATATTTATTTTTATTGTCGACAATTGCCGGTTTATATTGTGCATATGTTTTACTTGGCTTCGTTATAGATATGGGTGTGCGTTCTGTAAAATTGGCATATTTGCAATTGATAGCGCCGCTACCTATATTTTCTATGGTAATTCCAGGTCAAAAGAAAGTATTCGATAATTGGTTAAAGAAAACAACATCTTGTTTTATGGAAGTTTTTGTAAGAGTTATAGCAATGACTTTTGCCTTCTATGCTATAAAATATTTAAGACCATGGATATTTGGTAAGGGTATGAACGAAGTTGTTTGTGGTGCAAATACAATTGGGGGAGCAACAAAATTATTAGCTCAGGCCGTATATATATTAGGTATATTTGCGTTCTTAAAACAACTACCTAAATTTATTTCAGATTTATTACCAGGATTTGATAGCAAAGGATTTAAGCTTGGACTTGGCAACGCATTGGCTGAAACAGGTGGTCTTCAAATGCTTGGCGCAGCTGGTGGAATGGTTACGGCAGGTACCAGAAATCTTAGTGCAACTGGTCGAAAAGTTTGGAATAATGCTTCTACTGCTTGGAAGAACGGAGATAAAAAAGGGGCAATATTTAAAGGCTTAGGTGGTGCTGCAGCAACCGCTGCTTCAACTGTAGCCGGTGCTGCAAGCGGAGGTGCTAGAGCATTCATTAAAGGCAAAGACTCTAAAAAATGGAGTGATGTTGCTAAATACGCAGGAGAAGGCGCTGATGCTGCAATGGAAGCAAAATTAAAAAGAGAAGACTACAAAGCTGCACATGGAGGAACAGTTTTGGGCACAGCTGCAGGTCATATTAGTGATGCAAAAGATAGAATATTTGATTTTCCAAATGCTCATTCTGCAAATTATGCATATGAAAATAAAAAACATAGTGGCATCTCGAAAATTACTGCTGCATCAAAGGCTATTGACGATGAATTGAATACATACATAGAAAAAAATGAAAGTAAATTATTATATAACAATGAAACAATTGCAAAATGGAAACAAAAAGCTTCATCAGCAGATAGTTTATTAGATGGTTTAACTAAAGAAAAAGCTCAATATTTAGCTCGTGGATATACCGAAAATGATCAAATTGTTAAAGATATTAATACAAAAATAGATCAAGCACAGTCAGAGGCAATCAAGGCCGCTGCAACCGTTAAAACTGCTCAAAAAGATATAAGAGTTAAAATGCGTAAAGGTGAAGCTATCGAAAGTTTAGATTCTAATGGAAATAAAGTAACATTTCAAATGGATAAAGCTGTTGGTGCAAAAGTAACACAATTATTTACTGATTATAATACAGCTCTTAAAGATCATGCAAGTTACTTAATTGATAATAAACAAGCGTATGACGATGCAATGAATATCTTAGCGTCAAATGATTTTAGAAGTTCCGTGGAAAATACTAAAGACTTTATTGATAATGTTAAAATAGCAGATGCAAGAGTAGTTACTAAAATGAATCAAGAAGGCGAAGCTGCAAGAAAACAACAGGAAAAGAAATAATAGGAGGACATAAGATTGGATAACTTTTTAATACCAGCAAACTCAAAGAAGTCACAATTAATATTTGGTTTCTTTACCTTGCGAGATTTAGTAGTATTTTGTATAGGAGCAGTTACAACAATTGGATTACTAATACTTATAGATACTAGTAATTTGTGGATTATACTTCTAGAATGTACTCCTTTACTTATTTCAGGGTTTTTGGTTATGCCAGTTATTTATTATCATAATGTTATGACACTAATTGGCAATATATTTGCATTCTTCTTTAATCAAAGAATGTTTAAATGGAAAGGTTGGTGTGTTAAAGATGCCTATGGTCGAGAAGACAAGTGGAACCAATAAATATTGTGAAGATTGGTTACCAGTAAAAAATATTACAAACGGAATGATTCAATTAGAAAATGGATATTTCGTATGTGGTATTAAAATAGAACCTAAAAACATCTTTATACTAGATGAAGGCTCTAGAAATAATGTTATTGTCCAATTAAGAAATTTCTATAATACAATTGATTTTGAGTTTTGGATGGTAATTGCAGATAGGCCTGTTGATATAAATTTATACTTGGCCCAATTACAAGTTTTGTATAATAAAACTCAAAATAATGTAACTAGAAAATTAATAATGCAAGATATTAACAAGGCTAATGCTTTTATGGGAGCAGAATATAATGTCGTTGATACTGAGTATTTTTTCTTATTTAAAGAAAAAAGAATGGATTTAATTCAAAAAAAATTAAGAATATTAATGAGTGGCTTAGCAAACTGTGGATTAAATTCAATGCAAGTATCAAATAATGATTTAAGAATGATTTTAGATAATTTCTTAAATGGCGGCAAGCAAACTAATTTTGGGACGGTGATGTTTTAATGTTAAATATTAAAAGCGAATTAGCACCTAAGGGTATGAAATTTAATGTGACTGATTTCATGATTAGTGGTAAGTATTGTACAATATTTACTGTAGTTAGTTTTCCAAAATATATTGCCCCGGGTTATCTTTCAGACTTAACAAATATTAGTGGGGTAAAGGTTGTTGTTAAACATATACCACTCGGTAATGAAACAATGCAAAAGATGCTTAATAAAGAAATAGCTGATTTAAAGCAGAGATATCAAAATGAAAAAGATAGAACCATTCAAGAAAGAATTCGCCAAGATTATGAATCTTTAGAACAATTTGTTCAGATGCTTGCAGCAACTCAATCTAGGGTTTTCGATTTTCAATTGCATATTATGGTAATGGGAGATTCTAAAGAAGACTTAGAAAACAAAAAAATGAATGTCAGAAGCTTCCTAGATGCTATGGGTATGGTTGGCGTTCAACTTATGTTTGAGCAAGAAAAAGTTCTTAAATCGATTTTGCCAATCTTTCCAAAGCAAGATATAGAAGATAGAATAGGTACTCCAATTCCAAGTCCAACTATTGCAGCTATGTATCCATTTATTTTTGATAGTGTAAAAGACGTAGGTAATTCAACATTATTTGGCGTTGATTACTCTGGCGGTGTGGTACTATTCAATCAATTCTTATATCAAGTAAAAAAAGAACATAATAGAAATAATGCTAATATGATTATTTTAGGTACATCTGGTTCTGGTAAATCAACAGCTGCTAAATTACTACTTCGTAGCCATATCAGAAATGGCTACAAAGTAGTAGCTATTGACCCAGAAGGCGAACTTGAAGATATGTGTCATTTCCTAGGAGGAAACTTTATTGATTTAGGTAAAGGTGGTCAATTTGGAATGATAAATCCGTTAGAAGTAGTAATGGATGCAGATGAAGAAGATATCGCTCAAGGTTTAGGATATACTATTTTAACTAGAGCTATCCAATCTCAAAAAGCATTCATGAAATACTATTCACCGGATATTGAAGAAGATGTTCTTACAATGTTTAGTGAAGTATTACAAGATACTTATCGTAGATTTAAAATTGATTTTAATACAGATTTTTCTACTTTAACTAGTAATGATTATCCAACATTTGATGATTTATATGCTACTATCCGTGGAAGATTATTATCAATGCCAGATAAAACTAGAGAAAGAGATGTACTAGAAAGATTGGAACTTAAAATAAGACCATTTACTAATGAATTAAGATATTATTTTAATGGACATACCACATTAGATATTGATAGTGAATTCATAGTATTTAATATTAGAGATTTAATGAATACTGATGATAATATTAGAAATGCTGTATTCTTTAATATCTTAAAATATGCCTGGGGCTTATGTTTAGACAAATCTGTAACATCAGTTCTTTCCGTAGATGAAGCTCATGTATTACTATCATCAAGAAATGAATTAGGGGCTGAGTTCTTAGCACAAATTCAACGCCGTAGTCGTAAATATAATAGTGGTACTATTATAATTACTCAACAACCAACAGATTTTGCTGCTCCTAACTTAATTATGCATGGTAAAGCTATATTCGATAACGCGTCATACTACTTGGTAATGGGTTTAAAGAAACAAGCTGTTGATGATTTATCATTACTTATTGACTTAAACGAAGCGGAAAAAAATAATATTAAATATTATAACCAAGGGCAAGGACTATTTATATGCGGTGCAAGACGAATGCAAATATACGTAATTTGCACAAATGAAGAACTAGATTCATTTGGCTCTGGCGGTGGATTATAGTAAGCAGTTTTTACTGCTTTTTTTCTATAATTATGATAAAATAAAGTGGAAATAAGGCGGTGAAGTAAATGCAAAATGATAACGAGAAAAAAATAAATCCTAAGGAAAACCATAGCCAAGACAGCTTACCAAAAGTAAACTTAAGGCAAAATGAAAATAATACTAACAATGAGGTTAAAAAAACAGTCACTGCCACTGAAGAACCTATTAATGGAATACCAGGTTCAAAACATACATCCGAAATAGGAAACTCAATTACAAATGCAACAAATAGAAATTTAAAATCTGAAAAACCTAATGAAAAAACAAACGATTACAAAACTGCATCAAATATTGGTTTTAATAGTCAAAAATTACCAAATCATAATATTAAGGAAAAACCGAAACAAAGTTCAAATAAACAATCATTAGAAAAAAGTTCTGAAAAAAAGAAACCATTAGACAAGTCAACAAAAAATCCTAAAAATCCGAACTTTGATAAAAATACTGGTTTAAAAAATCCGACTAAACGGTTACCAAGTCAAAAGAAATATTCAAAGCATGCTAAAAATGATGAAAACTCATCAAATAACACATCAGAGGAAAATAAGCAAAAAAAGCCATTTGATGGTCTAAAAAGTCAATTAGCTAACAGACTTTTAAATCGAAATGAAAAAAGAGAAGAAACATCAGAAAATGAATCAGAAGAAACAACTGGACAAGAGGTTTTAAATTCTATTGGTGGCAATATAAAACAATTATTGGGGATTATTGCTGGTTTCATAGGTATGACACCATTTGCTATTTCTGGGTTATTAATTGCGTTAGTCGTTATAGTTATATGTGCTATTATTGTGCCAATAATTTCTTCATTATCATTTTATGGTGAAGATGATGATGGCACGGTTTGTTTTGTCGCATCACCATGTACAAGTGTTATTATAAAAAACAGCGATACTGAAAAAACTTATGCTTTAGACGAATATATAGCCGGAGCAATGGTAAATAAATATGAGTATTTAACAATTGCTAAAAGTTCATTGTTAGGTTTTCAAATAGATGATGATTTACTAAAAGCTCTAGCAGTAATAATCCACTCAGATTTAGCAACTTATGCAACTTATGATAGCAATACTGAAACCTGTACAATTGATTCCAGTATGATATTTAATACTGTTTATGAACCCCCCGCTGATGACAGCACTGCTTCAGATGAAAGCGGAACTGTTGGCGATGATGATGACCAATCAGAAAATACTATAAATGATCAAATATCAAATGTAATTGACAGTGTATTAGATACTTCCAACGAAACATCTCAAGCAAAAAGATATAAGGAATACTACGATAAAGCTAAACAGGCTGCAGATTCTGTTATTTCTGAAGTAGTTGATATTTATAATGAAGACATAGATTTGTTTTATTCTAATTATGTTAAAGTATTGCATGATGCGGTAGATGCTAAAAAAGATTATAAAGGAATTGTTAGAGCTTATATTAGAAATAGTCCTGATTATAATATATATAATACTAGCGATGTAACTGATGAAGATAATGATGAATCATCAGATAATACATCCACTGATGACAAAGTCAATACGATAGGAGTTTATCCAATATGTCACTTTGATATAAACAGAACATCTGGTGAAACAACATATTATTCTGATAATATTTGTTCTACAGTAGTAGTTAATGACCAATATTCGCATGGCGAAATATATAGTGGTACTTATACAATAGATGATTTTATAGCTGGTACTGTTTACGCTGAAGCAAGAGCTTGGTATAAAACACCAGAAATGATGAAGGCTCAGGCCGTAGCCGCTAGAACATACTTAGTTAACAGAGCAAGAGTGGAAAATGGTACATGTTACATAACAACGAGCACATCAACGATGTCGTTTACAAAGAATACCATTCCAGAAATCGATGCTGCTGTAAAAGAAACAAGTGGCGAATATATAATGGTAAATGGTGGGATATCAAAGGAAGCTGAATGGGATGCCTTAAGAGTTGTTGGAACGAGTGGCAGTAACTATATTATCGCACAAAAAAATCAACTTGTTCCTAAGGCATGGTTAGATGCTCCTGGAAGACTATTTAATTCTATAGAATGGTACAATAGATATAGTCATGGCCGTGGAATGAGTCAATATGGTGCTTATTACTTGGCAAGCGTTCAAAATAAGACTTATAAAGAAATAATAAATTATTATTATGGTGGTGATGTTAGCATTATTGCTCAAACAAATAAAAATGGTTACGCTATGCCATTAAGTACATTTACATATATTTCTGGAGAAATTCATGATCGATGCGATGATGCACATACATATAGAAATCACAAAGGCATTGATTTTGCCGCTCCAAAAGGAACACCAGTCTATGCGGCACACTCTGGAACTGTCTCAAAATTATATAATACAACTTTCCAGTGTTATCCAAATTGCACAGATAATCAAAAATCTGGATTTGGTGTAGCAATCGATAACGGTGATGGGACAACGAGTTATTATTTTCATTTCAGTAGTAGAGAAAATCTTGCTATCGGTCAACAAGTCGAATTAGGTGAAAAATTAGGAGAAGTAGGTAATACGGGAAATACTTATGGCGCTAGTGGCGGATATCACCTACACTATCAAGTATTAGGTACATCCGATGGTTCTGTAAAAAATCCACGTGATTATTTACCAATGGATGAGAAAGGATATGGATTATGTTACGATCCTCGAAAATCAAATTAGTTTGTTTGTTATTGTGTACTATTCTATTGAGTGGGTGTGAGGCCACTTATACAATAACAATTAATAAAGACACTATAGATGAAAAGATAGAAGTTTTAGATAGAGTTAGTTCAAATAGAACAGTAACTGATATAATGGACAATTATAAAAAAAAATATCCAGTATATAATGTAGATGGTGTAATAGATGAGGATGACTTATATACAACTCATGAAAATGCTGATTATTACAAACAAACATATAATATAAATAATTCAAATTATAATTTATTCTATGAATATACTTATCCAATTAATAAATATAAGTCTGCTAATTCAATTAATTACTATTATGACTACAAGGATATTTCTTACGAAAATAATGTATTAAAACTATCAACAGGAAGTCCTAATAATAGATTAAAGTATGATAGTCTGTTTACAAATTTAACAGTTAATATAATCACTGATTATGTAGTAACTAACAATAATGCTGATTCTGTTGTTGGCAATCGATATATGTGGTATTTTAATAAAAATAATAACAATGAAAAACGCATTAATTTTGAAGTGGATTTAACACAAACTCAGCAAGAATTAAAAGAAAATACTAAGATTCAGAATAAAAAGAAAAAACTGATTATACCAATAGTGCTATTAGTAGTGTTTATATACATAGTAGCTGTTATAGTTATTATATGTAAAAAAAGAACAAAAGAGGTCTAAATGCAAAGAAATTTTAAAATAATAATAGTCTTAATTGGATTAATATTTTTAAGTACAGGATGTAGTGCAACGTACTATGCAGAAATAACTAATAAAAGTATAATTGAAAATATAAATATTGTTGAAACATCCACTAAGACGTACCAAAATGCTTATAAATATACATACGGAAATCTAGATGATTTTTATGAAAGCAGATCATATATATCAAATTATATTAATGACAGAATAAATAACTATGTCGATAATTATTACATCAATAAAGATAACTATAGAAGAGATAATAAAGTAAGACAAAATGATATGTATAGTTCAGAGTATAGATATGCAATAAAAAATGAATCTAAAGAATTGCAATTAAAAAATAATTTATTTATAAACAATGTTATAAAAGATAGCATTATCATTAATGACAATAGTATAATACTTCATATAGATAATATTCCAAATGGATTATTAGATGAGATAGATGATGTAACCGTAACAATATATACAGAACTAACAGTAACATCTAATAATGCTGACTCTGTAGAAAATAATACATATACGTGGAATTTAGATAAAAATAATTATCTAAACAAAAAAATATCTTTATATATTGAAAGACCGCAAGCAGAAAAAAATCCAGAAGATGATAAGAAAAATAACAACACGAGTAATAAAAAGGATAATACAGCTTTTCATATTATCTTTATCATTGGTCTTTACTTAGTCATAATAATTACTATTGTAAACTTCTTTAATAAAAAGAAAAAATTATTCTAGTTATCTTTTAACTATTATAGTATAATATGAATAGAAATTGGGTGTTTAAAAGTGAAATTCAGAATATCTAAAAAAGACTTAATAATATTAGCAGTTTTTCTAGTGCTTTTACTATATTTATGTGCTGTTGGAGTAGTTAACTTTGTAACCTTTGGAGCTACAGGTACTTTAGCTGGATTAAATCCAATACCAGCATTCACACAGTATTTAGCACTTACACTATTACTATACATTGTATGTGTAATTGTTATTTTTGCATCTGTCTCTTCTTATGTTTTTGAAAGAAAAGGTAAAAAGGGAATAGGGTTAGTTGTTGAAGATAAAGTAGAGACTGGTTACTCATCTTGGGCTAAAGATAAGGATATTAAAACCGATAGAGGTATAGAGGCTGTTGATTATACAGCACCAACTGTTAAAGCTGCTGGTATTCCTTTAATTTATGATACTAAGAAACATCAAGTATGGGTTGATAATGGTGAATATCATACTGTTGTAATCGGTGCTTCTGGTTCCGGTAAATCACAATGTATTGTTAAACCATTGGTCAACTTACTTGCCAAAAAAGGTGAGTCAATGATTATTACCGATCCTAAAGGCGAATTATATACTTCTGCTGCTCATCGTTTAAAAGACTTAGGTTATAACGTTATCGTTTTAAACTTTCGTGATCCATTAAAAGGAAATGCTTGGAACCCGTTAACATTACCATATCAATATATGAAAATGGGAAATATGGATAAAGCTACTGAACTTTTAGATGATGTTGCCTTAAATATTCTTTATGATCCTAATAATAAGGGTGAACCTTTCTGGGAAAAAAGTGCTGCTGATTTTTTCTCAGGATTAGCACTAGGACTTTTTGAAGATGCTAAAGAAGAGGAAATTAACATTAATTCTATTAGTGTTATGTCAACATCTGGCGAAGATCGTTTAGGACCTTCTACTTATACTAAAGAATACTTTACAATGAAAGGTGAAGCTTCATCTGCTTATACCTTTGCCTCAAATACAATTAATGCTCCTAGTGATACTAAAGGTGGTATCATGTCAACATTCAGACAGAAAATTCGTCTATTTGCATCCCGTCAAAATCTATCCGAGATGTTAGGTCATAGTGACTTTAGTATCCTAGATATCGGTAAACAAAAGACAGCTGTTTTTATCGTTATTCATGATGAAAAAACAACTTATCATGCTTTAGCTACCATCTTTATTAAGCAGGCTTATGAAACCTTAATTGATGTTGCCCAAAAGAATGGTGGTAAATTACCTATTAGAACTAACTTCATTCTAGATGAGTTTGCTAATATGCCTCCATTAAAAGATGTCGATTCAATGGTAACCGCTGCTCGTAGCCGTGATATGCGTTTTACCTTTATTATTCAAAACTTTGCTCAGTTAAATGATGTTTACGGCAAAGAAGTAGCTGAAGTAATTCGTGGTAACTGTGGTAATACTATTTACTTAATATCAAGTGAACTTGCTGCTTTAGAAGAGATAAGTAAAATGTGTGGCGAAGTTAAATCTAAAGAAAAAGATAAGACTGCCTCAACGCCATTAGTAACCGTATCCGACCTACAAAAATTTAAAATGGGTGAAGCTTTGCTTATTAGAATGCGTAAAGGTCCCTTCAAAACTAAGTTACAATTTGATTATAAAACAAACTGGGGTTATGAGCAGATTGATGAACCATTCCCAGAAAGAGCGGCTAAGCCAGTTGCCCTATTCGATATAAAAGCTTTTGTTAAAGAAAAGAAAAAGGAACAATCTTTAAATAATCCACAAGCAAATAATAACCCATTTGGTCCTAATCTATTTGATAATCCATTTGGTAGTTCCCCATTTGGAGGTGCTAATCCCTTTGGCACTTCTACTAATCCTTTTGGACCATCTAATCCTTTTGAAACAACCTCTACTAGTAGTCCTAGTACACCAAGCGGAGGACTTGATTTAGATGCTATGTTAAAAGATATTGATCGTAAGATAGCAGAATTAGATGCTGAAGAAGCCAAAGAAAAAGAAGCCAATGCCAAGAAAGAAGAGACACCTAAACTTCCAGAAACAGACGTTAAAGAACCAGCACTTAAGAACACTCTTCAAGAATTGTCAAGTATTGGTTTAGATAATTTAACTAATAACTCTTTATTTAATGATATCCAAGAACCACAGCAAGAAATAAAACCAGAAATTAAAGAAGAAGAAGTCATTACTAAAGAACCAAAACAAGTAGTAGAGCCTAAACCAATTGAAGCTCCTACAGTCAAACCTGAACCAATCAATTTTGGACATAACCTAGATAAAAATGAAGAACCATCTATAATTAACAACACCAAAACTGATTTTAATGACTTTAACAAATCAGATATAGATACACTATTAGCAAATCTTTTGGGCTCTAATAATAAAGAAGAAGAAACTCAAGAAGTAAAAGAAGCTAAAACAGAAGAGGTAAAACCACTTCCAAAAGTAGAAATACCAAAGGAACCTTCAGTAGAGCCTATTAAAGAAGAACCAATCATAAATAATAGTGAAATTCTAGAAGAAGTTCCCCAATATAACCCTAATGCTAGTCTAAGGGACTTATTATATAATCCCCAAAATGCTAATATTAAAGAAAATAATAATGTCTTTATTAATGAAGATTTAATTAATAAGGAAAAGGATAATTATTTAAAAAGTACTATAAGTAGTCCTGTTAAGGAAGAACCAGTAAAAGAAGAAATAATTAAAGAAGAACCAATTAAAAAAAAAGTAAAACCAGTAACTAATGAAGTAATTAAAAGTGAAGATAAACCTATAATCAATGTTAAACCTGATGATATTAAAATAGATGATAATATATCTGATGATGAATTCTTTGATGACTTCTTTGGGGAAGATTAATACTTAACTTAAAAATAACTCTTTTCATAAAATAAGATGAAAGGAGTTTTTTATGCAATCAATAAGTATTAAAGATTACCATAATAGTATGGGACCATTAATTGATGTTGAAGATTCAAATATCTATAAAATAAAACATATGAACGGAGCAATTAATATACCGTATTTAGAATTGTCTTATCACTTTCAAAATCTACTAGATAAGAATAAACATTATTATATATATTGCAATGCTGGTCACAAGAGTAGGAGAATTGTTTCTATTTTGGAGATATATGGTTATCAGGTGACCCAAGTCCTTCTTTAATAGTCATATGCAAATTTACAAATTATAAATTTTGGCAAAAAGGGGTTGAAATAATTTTTCAAATTTGCTATTATGTAATCATAGAGGAGGATAAAAAATCATGGAGAAAAAAAATGTTATCTTTTTAAGTGTAATAGCTGTTGCTACACTATTAACTGCCGTAATCGGTACAACATTTGCATACTTCACTGCAAGTATTACTACTAGTAATGCTGATAATTCAAAGACTGAAGTTAAAACTAAGGTAATTGCTACCGCTATAATGGATATGGGTAGTAAGGTAACTGCTACTGATGCACTACCTGGATTTAAAACTGTTAAACCCGTTACTGTAACTGGGTCTGGGCATGCTGGTGATGAACCTGCTAATGCAACCATAACTGTTACACCTACCCTTGGTGATTTTGCTACTGATGTAACTTGGAAATTATATAAATCAGCAACTGCTATCACTTGCCAATCAAATCCTGTAACTACTGGGACTCAATACTATGATAATGCAACTTGCACAATTCCTGAAAATGCTGAAGTAGTTATTGATGCCGGTGGCGCTGCTGCTAAATCACTTAATGTTTCAGTTGCATATAATACTAAAGATAGTTACTATCTAGTAGTTGAATATGCTAACAAAGAAAATCAAAATACTCAAGTTGGTAAATCATTCAGCATTGATATGTCATTTGCACCAAAAGCTAACTAGTTTATAGCGATTTAAGACTTAACGATTATGTGTTAGGTCTTTTTTTGACGGTAAAAATTAAATTAAATTATTTTTATGTCTTTTTATGTTTGTTTAAGAAAATTTACTTTTGGAAATACAAAAATAGCCGGCTTTAGTTCTTGATAAAAAAGAATAATTTTGCTATTATTATACTAGGTGATATCGTATGAAGGATAAAAAAGGTTTAGAGAAGGGTATATATACTGGAATTAGCGCTTTTCTTTTAATGGTTGGAATTATTACTTTAACAATAACAACATCATATGCTTACTTTGCTTCTAAAATTACAGTAATAAATCCTGATAATTCTAAGAGTGAGTTTAGCACGGCCAATATTACTGCTGAGTACTCAGATGGTAATGCTATTACTTTATCTAATGCTATTCCTGGTACTTCTAGTGCCATAAAAACAATAAAATTTACTAATACCGGTAATGTTAACCTTGCTTATAAGATAAATTGGGCTACCATTACTAATACTGGTATAACCGGACTAAAATATACTATTACTTGTGATAAGACCGCTACTGGAACCGGTGAACAACTTGCGATGCCAAGTACAGCTAGTAACCTAATAACAGGAACTATTGCTCCAAGTGCTACTAACACCTGTCAACTACAGATTTTCTATACCGATACTGATGCTGATCAAACTAACGAAATGGGTAAAACTTTTAGTGCAACCCTAGAAGCCGTAGCAGCTCCTACCGAATAGTTTAGGAGTTTAATTATGATAAATAAAAATGAATCAGAAGAAATAAAAAGTAAATTCTTAAATAGTTTATATGACTATATGAATAAAGATAAAAAAGAACGAAATTTGATTCTTACAATGATGGTTTCCAGCTTTGTAATAGCACTTATATTTACAGCTATCTCATCCATAATGATATATATATCTTATGAAAAGAGCGTAAATAATGAAAATGTTAATCAAGTTAATATTGTAGAAGGAGAGAGTACAAATGAATAAGAAAGATAATAATATAACTCCAATAGATTTACCAAAGACTAAAGAAGAGTTGAATTCTATTGAACCGGAAAAAACACTTGAAACAAAAAATGATCAAGATAAAAAAGATAAAAAAAGAATAAAACGTATCATCAGAATTATTATCATTATTATTATTCTTTTGCTTCTTTTAATTGGCTGTTGTGCTTCTAGAAAATATCGTTGGTGGTTAAATATAGATATTAATAAAGATAATATTCCAGAAGTTAACTTAGATAAAAATGGTAATGGTAAGTGTGATGCTAACTGTTCTAAATGGTTTAGTAAAAAGCCTTACCTAAATATTACTTATAGTAAAACAAAATTGGATGAAGTATTCTTTAATATTGATACTGATGGTGATGGTAAACCAGATAAAAACTTAATGAATCAAGATATTAACGGTGATGGTAAATGCGATTTAAACTGTGATACAGATAATGATGGTTGGCCCGATATTAACATTGATATTGACGGTGATGGTAAAGCTGATATAAACATTGATGTTGATGGGGATGGAAAAGCTGATACTAATATTGATACTAATGATAACGCTAAACCAGACATGAATTTAGATATTAATAAGGATGGAATTCCTGATATTAATGTTGATAAAGATAAAGATGGAAAAGCTGATTGGAATAAAATGAATCAAGATACCAATGGTGATGGTAAGTGTGATTTAAACTGTGATACGAATGGCGATGAATGGCCTGATGTTAATATTGATATCGATGGTGATGGTAAACCTGATATAAACATTGATACGAATGGTAATGGTAAACCCGATACAAATTTAGATATTAATAAAGATGGAGTTCCTGATGTTAACGTTGATAAAGATAAAGATGGCAAAGCTGATTGGAATAAAACTAACCAAGATACTAATGGAGACGGTAAATGTGATTTAAACTGTGATACCGATGGCGATGGTTGGCCTGATAAAAATATTGATATCGATGGTGATGGTAAACCAGATTTAAATATCGACACCAACGGCAACGGTTATCCCGATACAAATTTAGATATTGATAAAGATGGTAAATGTGATGTGAACTGTGATAAAGATAAAGATGGCAAAGCTGATTGGAATAAAATGAACCAAGATACCAATGGCGACGGCAAGTGTGATTTAAACTGTGATACTAACGGTGATGAATGGCCTGATAAAAATATTGATATCGATGGTGATGGTAAACCAGATTTAAATATTGACACTAATGGCGATGGCAAATGCGACTTAAATTGTGATACTAATAAAGATGGTAAACCAGATGTGAATATTGATACTAATAACAACGGACTTCCTGATACAAATCTTGACTTAGATAAAGATAATAAACCTGATATTAATGTTGATAAAGATAAAGATGGTAAAGCTGATTGGAATAAAACTAACCAGGATACCGATGGTGATGGTAAATGCGATTTAAACTGTGATACCGACGGTAATGAATGGCCAGATAAAAACATAGATTTAGATGGCGATGGTAAACCAGACTTGAATATTGACACTAACGGGAATGGGAATCCCGATACTAACCTAGATATTAATAAAGATGGCAAATGTAATGTAAACTGTGATACCGATGGCGATGGTAAAGGTGATTGGAATAAAATGAATCAAGATACCAACGGCGACGGTAAATGTGATTTAAACTGTGATACTAATGGTGATGAATGGCCAGATAAAAACATAGACCTAGACGGTGATGGTAAACCAGACTTAAATATTGATACTAATGGCGATGGTAAATGCGATATTAATTGTGATACTAATAAAGATGGTAAATGCGATTATAACTGTGATACGAATGGTGATGGTAAGTGCGATACCAAATGTAACGAAACAGAAATCATTATTGGTGAGAACTTCTTTATTAAAGACTTAATTGTTTTACAAGCTAAAGATATTGGACCAGGTTGGAATGGTAGTCAAACTTTCAAAATAATTAATAATACTAGTGATACCGTAAATTATAATCTAAGATGGAAAAATGTTATTAATACATTTACTTATGATAATAATTTAGATTATACCATTACTAGAAATGGTAATCTTGTTGGAACTTCTAAGACTCCATACATCGAATCTAACTTATTAGAAAATGAAACTATAGATCCAAATAGTGAAATAACATACACAATCAATTATGAATTTAAAGAAAATAATCAGAATCAAAATATTGATCAAGGTAAATTATTTAGTACTAATTTAGAATTAATAGTTAAGTAAAATAGAAGGGGTGAACAGTGTGACAAATAAAAACGTCGGCAAAAAATCCGTGTTTAGAATGATAATAGATATCGTTAGTTGGACAATTTTTGCCCTTCTAATGTTACTAGCAGCCTTTCTAATCTATTATGTTATAGCAACTAATATTTACGCCAGAAAAGGTGAAAGATTTAAACCAATTGTATCCTTATATACAATTATATCCGGGTCAATGCTACCAACCATTCAAGTTTATGATGTAGTTGTTAATCAAAGAATAGATGATCCAACCAAACTTCAAGAAGGAGACATAATAACCTTTATTTCTCAAAGTAAAATTAACTATGGGGAAACCATAACTCATAGAATAATTAAAGTAACTTATGAAGATGGAAAATATTATTATACTACTAAGGGAGATTATAACTTAGTACCAGATGAATCTCCCGTTGAATATAATAATGTAATAGGAAAAGTAATTCTAAAAATACCTCAATTAGGACAAGTCCAATTTTTCTTACTTAAACAAGGCGCTAAACTATTCTTGATATTAATACCAGCCTTTGGTGTCTTAATCTATGATTTAATAAAGATGCTAAATTTATTTGGCACTAAGAAAAAAGTAGATGAATCATTAAAGACTAAAGATTATAAATTAACAAAAGAAGAAGAAGAAGACTTAAAGAAAAAAATTAAAGAACGATTAATTAATAAAGATAATACTATCGAAAATAAAAAAGATGTAAAAGAATTAGAAAGCTCATCAGAAAATAATAATTCTCTAGAAGATACTAAAGAGGAAATAAATTCTTATGAAGATATTGCTAAGGTAGAAGAACCTAAAAAAATAGAGACAACTACTTTAGAAGAAAATGAAGAATCAAAACCAACTCAAAATACTGTTATAACGAGTTTTGAAAAAGAAGATGGAAGTTCATCAACACTAGAAGAATCTAAAAAAGAATTAAATTCAAATATTAAACATTCTAATAAAAATAGTAATCATAATCGTTCAAAACAATCTACATATCAAGCTAAAAAAACTAATACTCAAAAGAAAAATAATTATGGTACTAATAATTCTAAGAAAAAAACAACATCTAAGAAAGTAAATAATAATTCTAAAAATCAAAATAATAAGCAAGATATAGATATTGATAAAGTCCTAGAAAAAATTAAAGAAAAAAAATACTGAGAACATTCTTGGTATTTTTTTGTACCTATTTTTTATCTAAGAACATATATTAGTACCAGGGGATATTTATGAATTTTAATGATGATTTTTTTAAGAAAGTCGAAAAGAAGACTAAAGTAAATAAAAAAACTATTCTTGATTTAGCAGAAAAATTAAATAATGGAAATATGAAAGATGAGAGTACAATAAGAGAAGTAATAGGCACTTTATCAAAGATGACTGGAAAAAATGTCTCTAAAGAGAAGGAAGACAGAATAATTGATACAATTTTAAAAGATAAAGTTCCAAAAAGTATTGATAAAATGTTTTAAGATTTGGTAATTTATGGTATAATTATTCATTAATTAAAGTGAGTGAGTAATTATATGGATTTTGAAAAAATAGGACAATTTTTAAGAGCGTTAAGAAAAGAAAGAAATTTAACTCAAGATCAGTTAGCTGCCGAATTAAACTTCGATAGAAGTGTTATATCAAGATGGGAGTGTTCTAAAAAATTACCATCAGTTGAAAATATAGATGCACTAGCTAAGTTTTATAATGTTAGTATCAATGAACTTGTTTATGGTGCTAGGATGAATAAAGGAAATGCTAGAGATATTAGAAATCTTCCTATTAGAATTATTAGCGAGAGTGAAAGAAGGATTCATCGCATTCGGATGACTTGTTTAATAATGGTTATCGCTGCAATTATTGTTGCATTAATGGTCTACTTTGTTTCTAATTATAATTCTATTAAAGTTTATCGAGTCGGTGGTTCGACTGAAAATTATGTTGTAAAAAATACTTTGATGATTATTTCTAAACATCGTTCTTATTTAAACTTTGGTGAGATAGATAATATTGGTAATGATGAAGATACTATCTCTTATGATAATTATGAATTATATGTTAAAAATGGTGATACTAAAATAATTCTTGCTAATCGTGAAGATGGTGATTTAGTAGAAGGTTTAGAGAAGATTGATAATTATTTGAATTTTAATAACATTAAGAAATTTATTAATAATATCTATATCGATATTTATGATGATGATGACAATATAGTTACGTTGAAATTAGATGCAACTTTAGAAATGACTAATAATAAAATTTTTTATATTAATGATGACGATGCTAGAAATACTGAAATAGAAAAAACTAAAGCAGGAAATAAAAATTTACCAAAATTCGTAAGAAAAAATTTTAAGTATGATGAAGAAAAAGATTTATATACTTATTCAAAAATTATTGATGATGAAAATATCAAATTAGAATATAATCCTAAATCAAAAAAATTATTTGTTAATAAAAATGATTATAAATATTCGGTCGATTATTCTAGTGAAATATTAACTATTTTTGACTTTGATAATAAACGTCATCAAAATATACTTTATGATTTAAAAAGTGAAAAATGTTTAAGTAACAATTGTGCAGACTTTATTAATGTAATAAACGAGCTAAAAAATATGCTAAAAAAATAGCGGATTTTTGCTAAAAATGCGGATGTGCCAAAATGGCACATTTTTTTCTGACACTTTGTGCTATACCGAAAGCGTGGAAAGGAGAGAAATATAGTGAAGAAATTATTACCTCTATTGCTTCTATCTACAGCAGTAATTGGTGTAGTAAAAGTAAATGCAGAAAGTAGTAGTAATGATTATTATTATACTAATCCCAATGGTATAAATTTAACTGAAAAGGAATATAACCTTGTTAAAAATATGTTCGATGAGCGTTTTTTAGAAGTTATGAACCAAGAAGATTATGATTATATTAATAGATTAGATGTTAATAATCGTGATGTTGAATTAAAAACAGAAGAACCTACTTATATCGGTTCCAGATCAACTTATTTAGAAACTCAAGCTAAAAAATTAGTGATAAGTAAATCATGTGATACGGATAGTTGTATTATCGCAATTTCTAATACTTGGAAATATATTCCTAGAGTAAAAAGTTATGATGTAATCGGTGCGATGTTAGTTGGCACTACATTTAAAGGAAGTTCCTCAACAATTTTTAAATTTGATTCTACTAACTATGTATGTAATAATTATGTTGATGCTTCCAATGGTACAGGATGTTCATACAAACTTGATTCAAATGCAACTGAAGTATTTTATGCTTATCAGACATTTGTAGTTTATAAAGGCGGTAATGTATATGCGAGTTATCAACATGCGGGGAAAAGTGTTTCATTGAGCACTAGTAAAAACTATCGTTTCCACATTAATGGTTATGGCAATGTATTCTTATTCAATACTAACGCTGGGAAGGACGCATATGATGCAATGGGCGGCGTATATATTAAAACCTAATGCATCATTGCAAAAAATTAACAACCTGTGGTTGGGTAAAAGCCAAGAAGAGATGCTACGCGACAAAATAGTACCTCGTAAAAAAATCAATCAGTCTCAAAGTAATAGCATTACTAACAATGTTGTTATATTAACGGAAGGATGTGAAATATCAGAACTAAGCTCATATATTAATTTATTATAACAATTAATTGATTAGTTAAATTTATTTTGAGATGCAAAGAACCAAAAGTCAAAAAATGTAAAATGTAAAAATTCCAGAAACCAAAATATAAACCCATACTATGACTTCTGGTTCTTTTTTTTGCAAAAAAAAATCTTACTCGTTACGAATAAGATTATTTTTTAATTTCCATAATAACAGGAATAATAGTAGGACGACGACCAGTTAAGTTGTTAATAAATGGATGTAATTCTAAAATTATTGTATTTCTTAAATCAACATAATTATAGTCATTATTACGTAGATATGAATTAACAACATCACTAATTTTTCTTTCAATTGCACTTATTAATTCAATATTTTCATTAACAAGAACAAATCCTCTGGTTGTAACATTTGGTTTAATTAATAACTTTTTAGTAAATGGATTAATATTTAAAATAGTTACTAAAATACCGTCTCTACTCATTAATTTTCTATCTTTAATGACAACTGAACCAATATCACCAATTCTTGAACCATCAACATAAACATCACCAGCTTGAATACTAGGACCTCTATGAACGCCACTTTTATCTAAGACTAGAGTATCACCATTTTGAAGAACAAATGTGTTTTCAGCTTTAACACCACATAAAGTAGCCGTTTCTGCTTGTTTTTTTAGCATCCGATATTCACCATGCATTGGCATAAAATATTCCGGCTTAATAAGTCTTAACATTAATTTTTGCTCTTCTTGATTAGCATGCCCAGAAGTATGAACATTACTTAAATCTTGATTAGTAAATACTTTAACTCCTTTTAAATACAACTTGTTGATAACATTGTTGATACTTGAAGCATTTCCTGGAATAGCACTTGATGAAAATACCACTAAATCATCAGGTAATAGACTAATTTGTTTATGGGTTCCATTAGCAATTCTTGATAAAGCTGCTAGTGGTTCACCCTGAGTACCTGTGCATAAAATACATACTTCATTATGTTTCATATCCTTAGCTTGATTAGCATCAATAAATATTGATTTATCTTTGATAAGTTCATTATTAAGAGCAATTTCAATTGCATTTTCCATTGAGCGTCCAAAAGTTATAATTTTTCTATTATTAGCTTGGCAAGATTCAATGATATGTTTTAAACGATAAATATTTGAAGCAAATGTTGCAATAATAACGCGACCATTATGAGCACTTATAATATCCGTAATTTGTTCATCAACAACCGATTCGCTCTTAGAGAAACCCTCGCTTAAGGAGTTGGTTGAATCGGCCATTAAAAGTTTTACTCCTTCACTTCCTAATTTAGCCATTTTGTGAATATTAGCCATTGGCCCGATAGGAGTCAAATCAAACTTATAATCTCCTGTCTCAAAGATAACTCCATTTGGAGTATGTAATACTACTGCATAGCTATCAGGAATAGAGTGGGTAATACTTACAAATTCAATATTAAAATACTTAGTCTTAATATTGTAATCTTCATTAATAATTACCATATTCTTATAAGTGATATTTCTATCTACTAATTTTTTTTCAATTAAATCAGCAGCAATCTTCGGAGCATATATTACTGGTATTTCTATGTTTTGGAGTAAAAATGATATTCCTCCAATATGATCTTCATGACCATGCGTAATAATAAGTCCTTTAATCTTATCATTATTTTCTTTTAAGAACGTTGTATCTTGAATAACATAATCAACTCCTAAAAGATCAGATTCAGGAAACATAACGCCTGCATCAATTATAAATATTTCGTTGTTATGCATAAAAGCATACATATTTTTGCCGACTTCACCTAGTCCGCCTAGGGCTACTACATAAGTAGCATCTTTTTCAAATTTCATATAATCCTTCTTTCAAGTTCCGTAAATGTAAATATAGTATAGCAAAAAAAAGCTTTTTTAGCAATAAACTCTAAAAAGTAAATTAGAATAATCTAATCAGAAAAGTAAAACCTATTCAAAAATATTGGTTCTTCTCAGCACTTAATAATTATTAACTAGACTACAAATAAAAAAAACTAACTATTTCTAGTTAGAAATTTATTATACTCAAATTTATAAAGAATCGAGTTATATATCAAACTGGTGCCTACTGTAAGAATCGAACTTACTTTTAATCCTTACCATGGATTTGTAATACCATTATACTAAGAAGGCCTAAATAAACTATACCATATAATTAAAACGCCCACAAGTATTTTTTTAGAAAACATATCATACGATAGGTGATTGTATGAATATATTTTTAGAGATGAATGTAATTCTCCAAGCGTTTCTTGCCGCTACTTTTACTTTCTTAATTACATCTTTAGGTTCTGCTCTTGTTTTTTGTTTTAAAAAAGTTAATAAAAACATTTCCGACATAATTTTAGGTATATCCGCTGGAATTATGTTGGCAGCTTCTTACTTCTCGCTATTAAATCCTGCTATTGAGAGTGCTAAAACACTTTCTAATTGCGCTGCTTTGGTAGTAGCTTTTGGTTTCTTTTTAGGAGGACTTCTTCTTTTTACAACTGATAAAATATTCTCAAAATTAATGAAAAAGAAGCAGAAAAAAGATAACTCCAAAAAGATTTTTCTTCTAGTTAGTTCTATAACCATTCATAATATTCCCGAAGGGTTATCTATTGGAGTCGCTTTTGGTTCGGTTTTTTACGGGTTACCAGGAGCCACCACACTAGCTGCCTTAGGACTCGCACTTGGCATTGGTCTTCAAAATTTTCCGGAAGGATGTGCAGTTAGTTTACCCTTAAGACAAGCCGGTATGTCAAGAATGAAAGCTTTTCTAATTGGAGCCTTAAGTGGTCTGGTTGAACCAATCGCGGCTGTTATCGGAGCTATTTTAGTACTTAAAGTTCAATTTGTTATGCCTATTTTACTTTCTTTTGCTGCTGGTGCCATGATTTATGTCATTGTGGAAGAGTTAATTCCTGAGTCACAACAAAATTCCAACCAAGATATTGTCACTTTATATACATTAGTTGGATTTATTATTATGATGATTTTAGATGTCGCTTTAGGATAAAAGTTTACTAGTAGAAATAATATTTCTTAAAACAACGAAATTCATCCAAATTAGTCAATTTATTTTGGCTAATTTTAATTTTTATAGTATAATCGATTATGGAGGTAGAAGATGAAAAGAATATGTAACTTGTTAATTGCCTTAGTAATTTTAGTGGTTCCTGTAATTTGCCTAGCTGAAGGAGAAAAGAAAGCTGCTGATATTTATATCTTTTATGGTAAAACTTGTCCTCATTGTGAAGAATTTTTCACTTGGACTAAAAGTTTAAGTAAAGAAGAAAAAGCTAAATTTAATTTAGTAAAGTATGAGACTTGGTATAATACTACTAATAGTAATGCTTTAACTAAAGTCGCTGAACATTTTGGCGATGATAAATCTGAAAGTGGCTATGGTGTTCCTTATATTATTATTGGTAAGACTCGTTTTAGTGGTTTTGGCGATACTAATAAAGACCAAGTTTTAGCAGCCATTGATGAATATTATAATCAAGACGAACGTACTAATTTAATAGAAGAATTAGGGCTAACCGTCGAAGCTGATGCTCCTGAGAAGGTTGAAAAAACCAAAACAGCTGTTGTTATAGCCGTTGTTTTTGCCATTTGTGTTGGAGCAGGAGCTTTAATTTATACCGTAAGCAAGTCAGAAGAGTGATTTGCTTACTTTTTAAAAAACAACTAGAAAGTAGGAAAATTTATGATAAATATCCAATTAAGTCCGAATGGATTTGTAAAAGATGGTTTATATGACCAAAAGAAAGCTTTAGAAGAAGCAGGAGTTCGTGCTGCCGTATGTGTTGCCAAGAGTAAGAATAATAATTTGACCACCACTACGGATATCCGTGCGAATAATAGCAAAGCTAACCTTATTAGAAGGGGGTTATCCACAATTAGTTTATCCCATACAACGCCAACTGAACAAGAAAGTGTTAGTTTGGAAATAACAGGTATCTCCAGAAGATTATGTTTAATTTTAAATAATGAAAAAGAATATGCTGCTGATGAACTATCTCTTCGTTATACCGAGGTTCAAGAAAGTCCTTATAATACTAGCCTAGAGATATCTCTTTACTATAAATGGTTAGAAATCTTTAAGAAAATCATAACTAAAGATTATTGGGATTGGTTCCGTAAACAGACTAAAACTGACCATGGAGCCGAAGTTAATATTACCAAAAAAGCCCAAGAAAACGCCCGTAACTTCCTAGGACTTGCCACGCGTACCAGTCTAACTTATACAGTGCCTTTTGCTCAAATTAATAAAATGGCTTATATGATGGAAAAAGTTATTGCTAATCCTTTAGATGATTTTGAAAAATCTTGTATTCCAGAGATGCAAGAATTCTTGACAGCTTTAAAAGAAAAGAAAGTCTTACTTACCAAAAATGACATCTATGAAATGGTTACCACTGATGAAGCCTTAAAGACCGAAATGAATTTAAAAGGTCAAAATATACCATACCTTTCTTATAAAGGAGATGATTCTTTATTCTATCAAGATACTAAGAATGTCAATCTATCTTTATTTGCCAAAAGAAATAAATGGAGTACCATCGAAGGTTCTAGTGAAGTAACCTTATCTAACATATCATATAATAACTATCAGTCTTTAGCCTGTCTTGCTCAAAATCAAAGACATCGTACAATCGATTTAGAAATGAAAGTTCCCGAAGATAATATTACTTATACCATTCCGCTATTTTTAGAAGGATATCCTGATTTGACTAAGGAATACTTAGAAGACTTAGCAAAAATTACAGCTACTTATCCTTTAGGAATGAAAGTTAAAGTCAATATGAATGCTACTTATGCTAATCTTTTTAACTATGTTACGAAAGAAAGATGTTGTATGATGGCTCAAAATGAGATAGCTAATATGTATACATTTGAAATAATTCCTTATATCTATAATAGTCTTTTAGAACTTGCTAATACTACTACCGATGAAGAAAAGAAAAATCTTTATCTAGCTAAAGCTCTTATGGTTAAGGAATACTTAAATAAATATCGTTGTAGTTTCCCAGACTATCATTGTCCTAGTCCTTGTAAAAGTATTAATCTTAAAAGAAAGTTATAATTTTAAAAATATCTAAAAAGAATAAAGGGTTTAAAGAAAGGAATATTTATATGAATAATAAAAAAGGAAGACTAATTGTTATTGAAGGAGCTTGTGATGGGATTGGAAAATCCACTCAATTAGAAATGTTAAAAAAAGAGTTTAAGAGTGATTGTTATACACATCATTTTCCTAGTTACGGTTTTGCTTCTGCTAATATGGTTAATCTATTTTTAAAAAAGAAATTAGGAGAATTAAAAGACATTCCAGATGAGGCTGCAGAGCTTTATTATGCTATTGATAGAGAATATGTTTGGCGTAATTATTTGAAGAAAGAGATTGATGAAGGAAAGACTGTTATCTTAGACCGTTATACTACTTCTAGTTTTATTTATCAGACTTTAAAATGTCAAGATGAAGATGCTAAAAAAGATATGATTGCTCAAATTCAGGCCTTGGAATATGGTTATCTAAAGATTGGGGACCCTGATTTAGTTATTTTCTTAAATGGGGACTTTGCTACAGTTACGAGATTGCGTTTAGCTAGAACGGATAATGCCGGTTTTCAAAAAGACATTTTTGAGGCGAAGACAGAGACACAAAGACAACTTTACGAAAATGCTCAGTTTGTTAGTAATTATCTTAAATGGTACCAAGTTATGGTTACTGAAAATGATAATATGCGTTCCGAAGAGGCTATTCATGAAGATATAATGAGATTAGTTCGTAAGAAATGAATTTATCCTCGGATTTACTTGATAAGTTTTGCGACTATGTTTTTAATTTAATTAAATACTATCTTTCCAAGAAAATTACTCCTGATCTACTAATTGATGATATTAAAGAATTATCTTCTGATTGCTTAGATGATTTAATAAGTATAGGGATTAAGGGACTTATTTTGGATTTAGATGAGACTTTATGATTTAATCAAGAAGAGATACCAACATATAATAAAGAATGGCTTTTTATGGCTAAGAGAAAACTAAAAATTATTATTCTTAGTAATGGGTATTGTGCTTCGACAGAAAAATATCTTAAGAGTATGGATATTGCTTATCTAGGATTAGCTTATAAACCTTGGAAGAGGAGTTTCCAAAGAGCCTTAAAGTCTCTTCTATTAAGTCCTTCGGAAGTTTTAATGGTTGGTGATGATTATTTCTCTGATATCTATGGTGGCAAAAGAAGTAATCTTGGGACAGTTTTAGTTCGAAAGAAAATTAAATAATTAAAGATATTTTATCTAGAGAGCCTTTCTCTAGATTTTTTTCTTTTAACACTTGTCAAATTCCTTAAAATATTCTATTCTATATATCTATAAGAATATACTCATCTAGGAAAATTTTCCTTATTTATATAGGAGTTAAATTCTTAAAGAAAGCCTTTAAGAAAAGAAAAAAACGTTTGAAAAGTATAGACTAACTCTGAAGAGATTTAGTATAATTGTACTAGGAAGTGGTCATCTTGCTAAAAATACTTTTCATTGATATTGATGGAACTATAAGAATAAATAAAAAGATTAATCCTAAGATTATTACTAGTCTTAAAGAATTAAAAAACTTGGGAGTTAAAGTTATCTTAAGTACAGGTCGTAACTTTTTACATGCCCGTAAAGTAGCACGTTATCTTGGTACTTATCCTCTTTTAATTACTTGTAATGGTTCTTTAGTTAAGAGAATGGATAATAATGAGACTATTAAAAATGGGAAAATACCAAGAGCTACCATTAGAAAAGTATTTAAAATCACTTCTTCTTTAGACTGTAAACTTTTAGCCCATGAAGCTAATAATAACTATTATATTCGTAAGAACGATGATATTTCTCCTGATATTGTTGGGATGACAATAACATCCAAAGACTATGATACAATGCTTACTTTACCAGAAACTTTTAAGAAGAAAATTCCTGAAGTAGAAGTTGTAAATTCTTCGAAAGCTCTTTATTTAGGAGAAAAAATTCCCAGGAAAATATATTTTCATGACCTAAATTTGAAAGGCTTAACGAAAGGCTTTGGGGTAAGGACAACTTTTAACTATTTAGGAGAAACTTCTGATGAGGCAATAGCTATCGGGGATTCTAATAACGATATTTCGATGATGAGTCTGGTAAAGACAAGTGTTGCTACCCAAAATGCCACTCCATACTTAAAGAAAAATTGCAACACCGTTTTAACGGAGCCTCTAGAACTTTATCTACAAAAATTAGTAGAAGAACTACAAACGAAAGGAAAAAACTTATGAAATTGAAACAGAAAGTCGATATGACTATTGATGCTATTTTAATTATTATTGGGATGGTAATGTTAATTCTTCCGACCTTTAAAGTTACTAATATTAAGCATTTATTCTTTACTATTATGCTCCTTTATGCTACCCTAAACTTCATTCAGTTTATTTTAACAAGAAAATCCAAAGATTATGAAGGTTTATATACGACTATCATTAGTCTAGGTATTGCCATAGCGGGACTATTCTTTTCATTTGAAGATCCCCTCGAGTTAGCTATTTTCTTACTTAGTTGGACTACTTTGATGGGAGTAGCCAAATTGATAAAGGCTAGTTATTATAATGATAAAAGAGATCGAATGTACAAACTACGTATTTTTACCTTAATAGCCTTTCTCATCTTAGGATTTTTAACTAGTATTAATCTTTATTATGATGCAGAAATTCAAGTAGTAGTGTTAGGATTTTTCTTTTATACCCATGGTATTTTAGAGCTTATTGATCCTTTAGTTAAGTATTTATTAAAGTAGGTGTTTATATGAAATTAGTTAGAGATTTTAATGATTATCAAATTCTTGATATGGATAAAGGGATGAAGGTAGAAGCCTGGCACAATGTTATTTTAAAAAGACCAGACCCCCAGATTATTTGGCCTTCTTTAAATCCTTATAATGCTAAGGTTGATGCTATCTATAATCGTAGTAATAAAGGTGGTGGTGCTTGGGACATAAAAAATGCCAAGATACCCGCTACTTGGCAAGTAACTTATCACGATTTAACTTTCAATTTGAAGTTAATGGGTTTTAAACATACCGGTTTATTTCCTGAACAAGCCTATAACTGGAATATGCTAAGAACGAAGATTAAAGCAGCGAATCGCGAGGTCAAAGTCTTAAATTTATTTGCCTATACTGGAGCTGCTTCTGTAGCGGCTTTAAGTGCCGGCGCTAGTGTTGTTCATGTTGATTCTAGTCGCGGTATGATTGATTGGGCTAAGGAAAATGTTAAAGCTAATCACTTAGAAGATCATCCCATTCGCTTTATTGTTGATGATTGCAAGAAGTTTGTTGATCGTGAGATTAGGCGTGGTAACAAATACGATATTATTTTAATGGACCCACCATCATTTGGACGTGGTAGTAATGGACAGGTATGGGATATTGAAAAAGACCTTTATCCGTTAGTAGAAGCTTGCGCCAAATTATTAAGTGATGACCCCTTACTTTTCTTGATTAATTCTTATACTACGGGTTTATCTATGAGTGTTTTAGAAAATATCTTAAAGATTAGTCTTCATAAGAATGGGTATATTACTAGTGATGAATTAGGACTTCCACTTAAAAATAGCGATTTAGTCTTACCTTGTGGGATTTTTGCCAGATGGGAAAAAGATTCTTATAATGATTAATTTTTCTGAAGTCTATTGACATCAATTAATAAATATATTACTCTTAAACTAAGAGTAGGTGGTTTAATGAAAAAAAATTATATATGGAAAATAGTACTTGGTATTTTAGTAGTTTTCTTTCTTTTATTTGGAGTTTTCTATGATAAGACTAATAAACATAATGGAACCAATAATTCTGTTTATAACCGGAAAGTCATGGATATTAAAGATACATCGAATGAAACAGAAGCCTGTGCTGATGCCATAGAAACTTTCTATCAAGATGAGAATTATAAATATTCATTCCCTTGTATGAAGAGTAGTAAAGTAATTGTTTTTTATAATGATGGTACCCAAGACTATGTTCGTAATGCTCTTAGTAATAAAGATATTACCATATCCGATTTAGATTTTTATAATATTAAATACATAAGAGAAGATTTAGAAAAGTAAATCTTCTTTTAATTTTTTCTTGTTTATATAAGACTTATCTGATAAACTAGGGAAGGTGTTGGAAATGAATAAAATTATAATAATTAAATATGGGGAATTAACGACTAAAAAAGATAATATTAATTACTTCTTAAAGGCTTTAAAGAAGAATATAGAAGACAATTTAGTAGGAATAAATCATGAGACTACTTATGATTCTTCAAGAATGTTTATTAAGACTGATGATTTTGATAGAGTAGTGGCTAAACTAAAGAAGATATTTGGTATTCATAAGATAACAATTGCCTATGAGATAGCTAATGATTTAGAGACTATTAAAAGCAACTTAATTACTTTGTTAAAAGAATATGATTTTAAAACTTTTAAAGTTGAAGTAAAACGTTCTTATAAGAAATATCCGGGGACTAGTATGGAAATTTCAGCCTCTTTAGGAGCCTATATTCTAAAGAATATTTCTGAAAAGAAAGTTGATGTTCACACTCCTGATATCCTTATCAATGTAGAAATCAGAAAAGATTATATTTATCTTTATTTTGAAGACATTAAAGGTCTCGGAGGGTATCCAGTTGGTGTTGCTGGCAAAGGATTACTTATGTTAAGTGGGGGCATCGATTCCCCAGTCAGTGGCTATCTTGCTATCAAAAGAGGCATAAAACTTGAATGTATTTATTTTGAGGCACCTCCTCATACATCAAAGGAAGCCAAGAACAAAGTTTTAGAGCTTGCCCGTAAGTTAGCGGTTTATAATGATACTTACATTAAAGTTCATGTGATTAATTTTACCGAAATTGAAGAAGCTATTTATAAGAATATTCCTAATGACTATTTAATTACTATTATGCGTCGAATGATGTATCGTATCAGTGCGATTGTTGCCAGTAGAAGTAATTGCAAAGTCCTTGTGAATGGGGAATCTATTGGTCAAGTAGCCAGTCAGACTCTAAATAGTATGAGTTGTATTAATGAAACTATTAAAATGCCTGTTATTCGTCCGGTTGCTTGCTTCGATAAGTTAGAAATTATTGAATTAGCTAGGAAGATTGAAACCTATGAGACTTCTATTTTGCCTTATGAGGACTGTTGTACCATTTTTGTCCCTAAACATCCGGTTATCAATCCTAATCTAAGTACTTGTTATGAATATGAAGAGTTAATTAACTATAAAGATATGATTCATACAGCGATTAAAACACAAGAAATTATTACTGTTAAACCCCAAGAATTAGAAAATAAAGAATTTGCAGATGTCCTTTAGAGGGGACATCTTTTCTAAAAATCACTTTCAGTAAAATATAGATCTTTCCAAACGAAAAGTTTAGAATTTTGGAAAAAAGTTTAGTAAAAAAGAAAAAAAATCGAAAGTTATGTCTAATATATATATATAGAAGAGTAAAAAACTACTCGTTACTCTTCTTGGAAAAGGAGGTTAATAATGACCGATGTAGAAGAAATTTTTTTTAGTACGGCTAGTAAATCTTTAAAAGAAAAAGAATACCAAGTCTTGGAAGCTAATCGTCCTTTGATAAATCCCAAATTTTATCGCGTAATTAAAATGCTTTTAACTTTAAAATGTCATCCGGAAGACAAAACAGGCTTTTATGAACAAGTCTTTAATATTTTAGATATTAATGGCTTTGATAGCTTAAATAAAAGAAATGAAATGTTATTAGATTTTTGTATTAATTTAGAAGCTATTAAATTAGCCGCTTTAAAAGAAAAGACTTTTTCTGAATATCTAGATTGTGTTGAGATTGGTGTTTCGATGCTTATTGATGGTTTTCCTATTGAAAAATTAGATAAGTATACTGATTTGACTTTTGATGAGTTAAAAGAAATTAATGACAATATTGTCTCTATCTTTACCTAGAACTTATTCTTAAGATTTAAAAAATACCATTTAGATAAATTTGCCTAAGAAAATATTATCCTTTAGAAAATATATCTCTTATAATTGCTTTACTTAACGAAAAAAATTATAAGACTCCTCCCTTTATATATACAAATAAATTTTTAAATCACTCCTTTCTAAGAATATAAATACTTAACAAACTATATCACTACTTAAAATATAATTATTTAGATAAATTTTAAAATTTAAACATAAGAGTATAAATTCTAAGGATTAGTTCATAATATAAATGGTGATTTTATGAGAATTAAAAGGAAAACAAGAGAGTTTATTTATCTTGATAATAAAGATAAATACTTAAAAGAAAATGTTAGTGATTATAATTATAATTTTACAGAATTTAAGTTAGATGAAGAGGCCCTAGAAAGACAAAGTTTTTGCCCTAAAAATGATATAAATAAGGATTTTTTTACGCTTAAAAGATAGATATTATTTCTAAACTTTAGTATAATTAGTACTAGAGGTGAAAAATTATGAAAATATTATCAGTAAATGCCGGTAGTAGTTCATTAAAGTTCCAATTATATGAAATGCCTGAAGCCAAAGTACTAATCTCAGGAATTTTTGAAAGAATTGGGATTAATGATGGCATTTATACTATTAAACAAAATGGCAATAAAGAAGAGCGTCATGCTGATCTTCCTAATCATTCGGTTGCTGTTGAAATTCTTTTAAAAACTCTTTTAGAAAAGAAAGTTATTAAAGATTTAGAAGAAATTAAAGGAGTAGGACATCGTTTAGTTCATGGTGGTGATAAATACAATAAATCGGTTATCATCGATGATGATGTAATGAAGACACTAAAAGAATTAATTCCTTTAGCACCACTTCATAATCCAGCGAATATTATGGGGGTTGAAGCCTTCCAAAAAGCCATTCCTAATGCTTTAGAAGTGGGTTGCTTTGATACCGCTTTTCATCAAACAATGGATGAAGATCAATATATTTATCCTGTTCCCTATGATTGGTACAAAGAATATGGAGTTCGTAAATACGGCTTCCACGGTTTAAGTCATAAGTATGTTTCTATGAAAGCTGCCGAAATTCTAGACCGTAAATATTGCAATGTAATCGTTTGTCATATCGGTTCTGGTGGTTCTATTTCAGCTGTTCGTGATGGCAAATGCATTGATACAACAATGGGCTTTACTCCAAATGCAGGAATTGTTATGGGGTCTCGTTGTGGCGATATTGATTATTCAATTATTCCATATATTATGAAAGAAACGGGTATGTCTTTAGACGAAATAGATACTATTCTTAATAAGAAAAGTGGTATGTTAGGAATCAGTGGTATTTCTAGTGACTTTAGAGATATCGAAGCCCGTATTACTGATGGTGATCATCGTGCTATTTTAGCCCATCATTTACTTGTTAATTCCATTGTAAAGTATATTGCTCAGTTTTACGTTGAATTAGGTGGTTGCGATATGCTAGTCTTTACGGCTGGTGTTGGTGAGAATTCTGCTCATGTTCGTCGTATGATTGTTGATCGCCTGGGTGCTTTAGGAATGAAAATTGATCGTGATAAGAATGAAGCTACTCGTTTTGGTAAAGAAGGTATTATTTCTTCTTCTACTTCTAGCGTTCCTATCTATGTTATTCCAACGGATGAAGAGGTTATGATTGCTCGTGATACCTATAGTTTCTTAAAAGAAAATCAGGAGTAAATAAGTGTTGAATTCAATTTATAGAAAAATTTATCAAAAGATAAAAAAATACGACACAATTGTAGTAGCACGCCATGTAGGACCTGATCCTGATGCTGTTACTACCCAGATAGCCTTAAGAGACAGTATCAAGGTGACATTTCCTAATAAAAATGTCTATGCCGTTGGTCAAAGTGTTTCGCGTTTTAAGACCTATGGGACTTTAGATAAAATCAATGAAGATGAACTGGGAGATGCCTTATTAATAGTCGTTGATGTTCCCAACATTTACCGTATTGATGGAGCTACTTTTAGTAAATATAAAGAAGTTATTAAAATTGATCATCATCCTTTTGAGGATAAAATGGGAGAGTTAGAAATAGTTGATACCACTAGTTGTTCAGCTGCCCAATTAGTTACTGAGCTAATTTTCAATACTAAATTAAAATTAACAACATCAGTAGCTGAAAATTTATTTTGTGGGATTATTTCGGATAGTGATCGTTTCCTGCTTCCTTATACAACCGCTAAAACATTTGAAATTGTTAGTTGTCTTATTGAAAAAACTAATCTAGATTTTACAAAGTTATACGCAAAATTGTATGAACGCCCTTTAAATGAGATTAGATTTCAAGGCTATTTAGCAGAACATTTAACTGTAACTGAAAATGGGTTTGCTTATATCAAAATTGATAACGAATTAATTGAAAAATTTGCTGTTGACAGTGGCACGGCCAGCAATATGGTTAATAATTTTAACTACATTAAAGAAGTTAAAGCATGGGCTTTTATTACTTTTGATGCGAAAAATAAAGTTTATAAGGTAAATATTCGTTCTCGTGGTCCGGTTATTAACGAAATCGCAACCAAATATAACGGCGGCGGTCATGCTTTTGCTAGTGGTGTTCGCACACCAAATAGTGAAGATATCGACAATTTAATTAAAGACTTAGATGAAGCCTGCAAAGACAAGTAGAAATGTTACTTGTCTTTTCTTTAAAAAAACAATATGTTTGCTAAATAAAAATCGGGTTTACTTAACGTAACTCAGTAAAAAAATAATAAAAAAATCCAAAATATCTGGGCAAATAAATTAAATAATGCTATTATGAGTTTACAAAAGAAAGGCCAATAAAAAAGTAAAAGTATGGTTAACAATAAAGATTAAAGGAGGAGATAACATCAAAAAAGATACTTTAATAACCATTAACCAATCAGATATTTTTATATTTTGCTGAATGATTCTTGACTTACTTTAGGACCTATATTACTATTAAAGCAGAGGATAGTAATAAATATGCAAAATAAATATAAGAAAAAATTATTTTTCCTAGGTATCATTATCACTTTTTTAGGCCTAACGATAATGACCTATTACCTTTGGAAAATCGAAAATAAATCCGATGCTACGACAGATAATTCCTGTGTAAGCATCATCTATAGTGATGAGCAAAATATTGATTTAATTAATCAAGAAAGTAAAAAGGATATAGACGGCAAGAATACTCAAGCTCGTAGTATCTCTATCACTAATAAATGCGATGTTATTAAAACAATTCAAGTCTATCTTAATGTTTTAGATACATCAACTCTAGGTAGTAATAAAATAAAAGCCTATATTAACGGTGATATTTCTTTAGAGCCAACTAATTTAGAGAATCTAAAAACAGTTTCTAAAGAAGAAAATAATATTTTAGAAAAGAAGCTTCTTTATAAATATGATTTAGATCCAGATAAAGCCATCAGACTTAATATTCGCTTGTGGAAAGATGAGTTTGCACCTGCCTCAGCTGATAAAAATATTTTCCACAGTACTTATGAAGTTGCAGCCACCAATCAAATTATTAAACCTACATTTAAGGAAAAAATTCTAAAAGATAATAATGTTATCAACAGTCAAATTGATTACCGAAGCAAGACAATTACGGATGGCCTTTATAAAATCAATAATGCCTATTATTTTAGGGGTAATGTTACCAATAATTATTTTAGATTAGATGATTATCTTTTTAGGATGATTGGTATTAATGCCGATAACTCTATTAAACTGGTAGCGCCCAATAACACTTTTGATACCATTTACAATGAATATGCTAATAAAGAAGAAATGACTATCTTTAATATGAGTTCAGCTTCTGGTAAGTTGGATGAGTGGTATCAGGAAAATTTAAGTAAATATGATAGTTACTTTGTTTCTGGAAAGTTCTGTTCTGATTCTAGTTACACGAAGTATTATAGTCAAATTACTTATGGTGGTAACAAAAGATTATTTACGGATTTTACGCCAAGTTTAGACTGTCAAGCTGGTGATAGGGAATATGGTGGTGTTTATAGTAGCAAAGTAGGAATTTTAACGGCTGATGAAATGGCTATCGTAGGACTTTCTAGTAGTATTCCTAATACTAATTCTTATCTTTTTAATGGTAATGATGTTTGCACATCAACTCCTTATAGTTATTATTATACGGCAAGTATAATAGTTCTAAATAAAGTTGGGCTTCTAGGCTACTTAAAAGCTAATAATTCTTGTACAATTATGCCAGTTGTTAATATTGATGGTCATTTAACAGTTAAAGGTGAAGGGACAGTTGAAAGTCCTTATGAACTTGATTTAGAGGACTAAGATATAGATGACTAAAGTGAAAAAATATGATATTATTTACTTATATAGTAAAGGTGGTTTATATGAGTAAAACAACATTCATCTTGTTAGGTATAACTTATTATATTATTTCTGTTATAATCATTATAATAGTTTTAAATAAGATAAATAAAAAAGAAAAAAAGAAATATTTAGAAGAAATAAATAACTTAGAAAGAAATAAAAATCAAATTATTTCGGCAGATATTATGAGTAATTTGCAGACTGTTGGTGAATTAGTTAATAATGATTTGATGCAGGAAGTTTATGATAATTTAAAAAAAAGATTTGACAAAATAAAAAAAGAAGATATACCTAAACTTACCGATAATTTATTAAAAATTGAAGATTTATATGATAATAAAAAATATAAAGAATTAAATAAACTTTTGAATAGTGTCGAACTTGATATTTACTTGGTACAAGCTAAGAGCGATTATCTTTTAAAAGAAATTAAAAAGATAACTGAATCAAAAGGTAAGAATAGAGAGATAGCTACTTCTTTAAAGACTAGATATCGTCTAGTTTTAAATGAATATAATAATCATAAGAATGAGTATCTTTATATTAGTAAACCAGTAGAACTTCAATTTGAAAATATTGATAAACTTTTTAGTAACTTTGAAAGTGCTATGGAAAAAAATAGTTATAGTGAAGTTACGAAGATAATTAAAGCTCTTGATACCTTTATTGGTAACTTGGAATTAGTAATTAAAGAAGGACCTTCAATTATTTTGATGGCGGAAAAACTAATTCCTAGAAAAATCGATGATATTAAATCAATAAAAGACAATATGGTCAAAGATGGTTATAATCTTGATTACTTAAATATAGATAATAATATTAAAGATGCTAAAAAGACTATTGCTAGTAGTCTGGAGAAAATTAATGTCTTAAATATTACAGATTCATCCTTAGATTTAAAGACTATCTTAGATTATTTTGATAATTTATATAATGAGTTTGATAAAGAAAGACTTGCAAAGAAAACATTCGAAGACTTGATGCGAACTACTTTAGTGCGTGCTAATAAACTAGAAAGAACTAATAATGAATTAAGAAGAAAAACTAAAGAGTATAAGTATTCATACGATATTAATGATGAAGACTTAAAAGTCCTAGATGTGATTGCCTCAGATATAAAGGCAATAAAAAAAGACTATGAAACTTTAGCTAGCCATCATCGTAATAAAACAGTAGCTTATACAAGGTTAGCTAGAGAAATAGAAAAAATTGATGTTTCTTTAGATAAAGTAACAGAGAAATTAAATGCTTTTTATGATACATTTGGCAACTTAAAAGAAGATGAACTTGAATCTCGTGAACAACTAGATCAAATTAAAGAAGTTTTGATAAAGGCTAAAAATAAATTAAAACAATATAATCTTCCAAATATTCCTGATTATTATTATACTTATTTACAAGAAAGTTATCAGGCTATTGATAATGTTAAAGAAGAATTAAATAAAAAGCCAATATCTATTAAGACTCTAAATATTAGAGTAGATACAGCTAGAGACTTGGCAATTAAATTATATAATACAGCTAAAGAAATTATTAAGACAGCTTATATGGCTGAGATGAGTATTGTCTATGGGAATCGATATCGTTCTTTAAATAATAGTTTAGACATTGCTTTAATTAAATCTGAAGATTTATTTTATAAAGGAGAATATAAAAAATCCTTAGAATGTAGTATCAATGCTATTGATGTTATTGAACCAGATTACTATAAAACTTTAAAAAGTACTTTAGAAAAGAAAGATAATTAGAAAATAAAAGACTATCAAACTTAAAGATAGTTTTTTAAATCTATAACAGGATGTAATGGGTAAGTTAACTTGCCTTTAAAATAATGCTATTCGATGCATTAATTGCAGAATTATAGAATTAAAAATTCAGCTATAATTTTTAGAATAAGTCTTCTTTAATGCTTCAAAAATGAGTCGTTACCTTTATAGCTTTTTGGCGAGATGAGACTAGGATGGTAGATAGGGAGAATTTTGTAACCATTAATTCCATATAGATTACCTACAACATCTGAAAACCGATTAAATTTAAAATTAAGCAAATTCATTGTAGAAAATTTTTCTAGAGTAATAATTAAATTAGGATTTAATATTTCTAATTGTTATAACATTATATTTTTACAGTTAACTGAGCTATTTTTTTGATTTTTTCTTTCTATATTCACAATAACGCCTAACTTAATTAAATATTTAATTATAATGATTATATCAAATAAACGTTAATAAATCTTGAATTTTAATTTTTTCGCTTCTTCTTAAACTCGTTCTATTAATATATTTATACGTCATTAGTATCCAATATTTAAATTGTACTTCAATCAAAGTATTATTGGAGACACTTTGAAATATTTATGACTTTCTATTTTAAAATTTATATTTCTTCTTTAATAATGCCACAAAAAAAGACTGTCTCCAATTCAAAGATAGTCTTTTAAATTCCATAATGGGGCGAAATGTGGGGTTCGAACCCACGCATGCCGGAGCCACAATCCGGTGTGTTAACCACTTCACCAATTCCGCCATTACTTAAAATATTCTATCAAGTAATTGCGAAAAATGCAAGTATATATTATACTAGATATATAGAAAGTAGTGTATTTTATGTATTTATTAGATTTCTGGGAAGAAAACTTACCCAATCAAATTAGTGATTTCTTTACTAATGCCAAAAATTATTTAGTCAGTATTGGTCTTACCATATATGATAACTTAGTCTCTATTATAGGTGAAACCCCCGCTAAAATGACTATTATGGTTGTTGTAATAGCCACTGTTCTATTTGTTTTATTAAAAATTATTAATCGTTAAGATAAACTTTTTAAATGATATAACTCGTTTAAGTAAGTTTCAGCATCGTTTAATAATTTTTTTATTGTCTCTTGCATTTTTTCTTTGTATCCAAAAGAAAATTGATTTTTATTTAGTAAGTCTTCTAAATCATAAAGATAACTAATTTGTTCTTCATAAATGTTTTTTAATTCTTGAATATCAATACCATATTCTATTTTTAAAATTTCATAGTATTGTAATTCATGAAAAAAATTGTCTTCTCTTTTAATTGAATTATTAACTATAGCAATTTTGTTTTTAATAATTTTATCAAGTTCATTAGGAAGATGTTTGTTTTTACAAGTAATAGCAAATAAAGCTCTTCCTAAAACTATTTTCTTTTTAATCATTTCAATTCTTTCACTTATCCAACTCATATAAATCCCCTCTCAATAAGAATAGATTATACTAGATATCTTAAGAAAAATAAAGAGAAAATAGAACTTATATGTAAATTTAGCACATCATTCTAAAAAGAAATTTTAAACAAAGAATAAATACTAATACGGTAGTTGTTTTTACTGACATATAATTAAATTCATATCTTGAAAGCATCATAGATACCATTATCTTTTTACGACCTAATATTAGCTTAATTACTAGCATTAAAATTTATATATATAATCTTTAGAATATCCTTCTCTAAAAAAACTTTTTTTCAATAAATAATAAATTTGGGGTAGGCAAGTTATCAAAAAAATGTTACCATTTGAGTACGAATTTTAACCTGGCTTCATAAAGATAAAGTTAATTATAGGGATGAATAAAAAAGAATTTACATTTTAGAAACAATCAACCTATTTATTCAAATTTTTGATACAATATAATTTAGTAAAGGAGAAGACTACATGCTAGATAAACTACAAAATAATGATACTATTATCACAACCAATAACATTAAAAATATTATTCTTAAAGACTTGGCACATACTAAGAAATTACTAAATTTGAAGTTTTATACCCTAAAGGAATTTTTAGATAACTACTACGGTACCCCCACTAAAGAAGCTTTATATTTTCTGATTAAACACTATCACTATAATTATGATATTGCTAAAACTTATTTAGAAAATATTTTCTATGATACACCAGAATTAAAAGAACTAAAGAATGTTTTAGATGGTAACAATCTAATAACCTATAATTCTTATTTTAAAAAATTTCTTAAAAGAGTAGTGATTATAGGACTTGATTTAGATGAGTCTTTGCAAAGATCACTATCTTTCTATAATTTAGTGTCTTTTGATTTTAATGCCGAAGAAAAATATCATCACCAGGTAACGAAATATCAGACTAGTAGAGAAGAAATTATTGGCACTGCTATTAAGATAAGAAAACTTCTAAAACAAGGAGTTAAACTAAATGATATTTGTTTAGTTAATATTGATAATACCTATACTCAAGAGCTTCAAAGAATCTTTAAAATGTTTAATATTCCCATTAATTTAGAGCTTTCTATGGCAATAGTAGGTACAAAGATGGTTCGTGATTTTTTAGATACTTTAAAAGAAACCCAAAATATTGAAGTGTCTTTAGAAAAAGTAACTGATGAAGATATTAAAGCTAAATTAATTAATCTTTTTAATAGTTATAACTTTAATTATTCTTTAGATGAAGCTTTCTTTAATCTATTGGATAATGATATTAAATCTCTAAATATTTCTTTACCTAAATACGATAATGCTATTAATATTTTAAATATTGAAGATATGTTAGATCCTTCTAAATATTATTTTATTCTTAACTTTAATCAAGGAGTGGTGCCATCTATTTATCACGATGATAAATTAGTAAAGGATGCTACAAGAAAGACTTTAGGATTATTAACATCTTTAGATTTATTAAAATTAGAAAAGAAAAGAGTCATTAAAAGATTAGAAAGTAATCCTCAAGTATTTATTAGTTTTAAAGAAAAAGATAATTATAATACCTACTATCCTAGTCCACTTATTAGCGATATGAATCTTGAAGTTGTAACAGAAGAAAATAATCCTTATATCTATTCTGAAAGTTATAATCGCCTAGCTTTAGCAACTTTCCTAGACCGCTATTTAAAATATAATGAGAAAAACGATGAGTTAAAAGATTTACTAACTACAATGTCTGATATTAATTATAACACTTATGATAATCACTATATTAAGATTGATTTTGCCGATCTTTATAACTACTTAAAAGGGCATAGTAACTTATCTTACTCAGCGATGAATAACTATTATTTATGTGCTTTTCGTTTTTATATTGCTAATATCTTGAAATTAGATCCTTTTGTTGATACGTTTGCAGCTTTTTTAGGATCGTTGTTCCATGATTGCCTTAGCAAGATGTACAATGAAAACTTTGATTTGTCTCTAGAATATACTAAGTACTTAAAAAAAAGAGAACTAACTAATAAGGAAAAATTTTACGTTGATAACTTATATCAAACTTTAGAATTTATTATTAAGACTATTAAAGAACAAGAGAGTAAATCTCTATATAACCAAACTTTAACTGAGACTAGACTTAATCTGCATAAAGATGGGAAAATTGCCATTAACTTTTTAGGATTTGTGGATAAGATTAAGTATTTAGAAGATAATGATGGTAAATATTTAGTTGCTATCATTGACTATAAAACCGGATATGTTCCGACAACTTTGGATAATATTAACTATGGTTTACATTTACAATTGCCTGTTTATATCTACTTGACTAAAAGAGGACTTCATAAAGATATTAGAATTACTGGATTTTATCTTCAAAAAATTCTTAATGGTAAAGTGGTGGATTCTGATTCTTTGGAAGAAGATAATAAAAAAGCTTTAAAATTAGACGGTTATTCTCTTAATAGCGAGGAAGAAATAATTAAATTTGACTCTACTTATACTAAAAGTGAGGTCATTAAAGGAATGGCTACTACCAGTAAAGGCTTTGCTCATTATGCTAAGCTCTTCAATGATGATGATATTGAAAAAATTGATGCTATTGTCGAAGAACGTATCAATGAAGTAGTAGAAGCTATTGAAGAAGGTAACTTTCCAATAAATCCCAAAAGACTAAAAGGTGAACTTATTGGATGTGAATTCTGTAAATATAAAGAATTATGCTATCGTAAAGAAGAAGATATTGTCGATTTAGAATACAAAACAAGAAAAGAAATATTAGGAGATGATGATAATGCCAAAATGGACGAGTGAACAAAGTGATGCCATTTATAAAAAGGGCACTAATATAATAGTGTCTGCAGGTGCCGGTTCCGGGAAAACCGCCGTTCTATCCGAAAGAGTCTTAGAGCACGTTAAATCTGGTATCAGTGTTGATGATTTATTAGTCTTAACCTTCACTAATGCGGCTGCCGCTGAAATGAAAGACCGTATCCGCAATAAAATTAGAAAAGTTCCCGAACTAAAAGATGAACTTGATAAAGTTGATTTAGCTTATATCACAACATTTGACTCTTTTGCCTTATCTTTAGTAAAGAAATATAGTTATTTAATGAATATTTCCAAGAATATAAATATTATTGATGCTAGTATTATTGAACTAAAGAAAGAAGAAGTATTAACTAATATTTTTGAGGAATTATATCAACAAAGAAATCCATTATTTTTAAAACTAATTAAAGATTTTACTGTTAAAGATGATAAAGAAATTTGGTCTTCTGTTTTAAGTCTTTATGAAAAGTTAGATAATCGTTATGATAAAGATGAAATTTTAAATTCTTATGTTGATAATTATTATCAGGAAGAAAATATTGGTATCCTTGTTAACTCCTATGTTGATTTGATTAAAAATAGGTTAGAGGTCTTAAATAATACGATTGATAATTTATATCATTATACCGATAATACTTTTCAAGATAAGATGGAAGAGGTCATAAGACCGTTAATAAATGCTAAGGATTATTTAGAAATAAAAAGATTAAGTATCTTAAAACTTCCTACTTTGCGAGGAGCTGATGATGTAACCAAGGCTATAAAAAACCAAGTTAAAGATTTAGTTATCGAAATAGTCCAGTTAACCAAGTATAATTCCCTTGATGAGATTAAAGAAAGTCTTTATTTGACAAAAGATTATGTTACAATAATTATTAAAATTATCCAAGAATTAAGTACAATAATAGAAACTTTTAAAAGAGAAAACAATGCTTATGATTTTATAGATATTGCTAAAATGGCTATTAATATCTTGAAGGATAATCCAAAAGTTGCTAAAGAAATGAAAAATAAATATAAAGAAATTTTGATAGATGAATATCAAGATACTAATGATATTCAGGATATTTTTATTTCTCTTATTGAAAATAATAATGTTTATATGGTTGGGGATATTAAACAATCTATTTATCGCTTCCGTAATGCTAATCCCAATCTTTTTAAGAGTAAGTATGAAAGCTACCAAAATAATACTGGGGGGATGAAAATAGACTTAAATAAAAACTTCCGTAGTCGAAGTGAAGTTTTAAATAATATTAATATGATGTTTAATCTTTTTATGGATAATTATATTGGTGGTGCTGATTATATAAGTTCGCATCAAATGATTTTTGGTCTAACCCCATATAATGATGTTAATCAAGAAAATTATAATATGGAAGTTTTAAATTATACTTATGATAAAGATTCTAAATATACTAAGGAAGAGATAGAAATCTTTACGGTCGCTCGTGATATTGATTCTAAAGTAAAAAGTGGCTATGAAATGATGGATAAAGAGACAATGCAAAGAAGACCAGTAAATTATGGGGACTTTGTTATCTTAATGGACCGCTCAAGTAATTTCAATTTATATAAGAAAATTTTTGAGTATTTGAATATTCCGATTACCATTTATCGTGACAAGACCATCAGTGATTCTATAGATATTTCTATAATTAAGAATATTTATAATCTTTTAGTACTTATCAAAAAGAAAGATTTTGGCACTATGTTTTCCTATTCTTTTATGGCGGTTGCTAGAAGTTATTTATTCAATATGAGTGATAAAGATATTCTTAAAGTTATAAGTAATCGTACATTCGCTGAAACCAAGATTTATCAAAATTTGTACGAACTAGTTAAGGAATTAGACACTTTGCCTAATGACAGACTTTATCAAAAAATTATTGCAAAATTTAACTTTGAAGCATCTTTTATTACTACAGGTAATATTTCCGAACATATGGTTACTATTGATTCGATAGGAAAAATTGCTGAAAATGCTGCATCTTTTGGTTATACTCCTTATGAGTTTTCAGATTATCTAAATCAAGTTTACGAAAAAGGCTTAGATATTAAGTTATCTTTAAACAAAGAAGCATCAAATTCGGTAAAAATAATGACTATACATGCTTCTAAAGGTTTAGAATATCCTGTTTGTTATTTTACCGGTTTGTCTAAAAAGTTTAATATTGATGATTTGAAAAATAAATTTTACTATGATAATAATCTAGGATTTATAACTCCGTATGTTAAGAATGGTATTCATAGTACGGTTATCAAGATGATGTTAAAAAATAAATATCTTTTGGAAGAAATAAGTGAAAGATTAAGATTATTTTATGTAGCTTTAACAAGAGCCCGTGAAAAGATGATCTTGGTAGGAGAGTTTTCTAAAGATGAATTAGCTTATAAAGTAAATGGGGTTATAGATAATGAAACTCGTAACAGTTATCGTAGTTTTCAAGATATGTTAAATTCTATTTATGATTATTTAAAGCCTTATTTAAAAGATATAAATCTTGACAGTCTTAATCTAACTAAAGATTATAATTTATCTATTAAAAAAGATTTGGAAATTTTAAAATCAGAGCCAGGTAGACTAATTGAAATTGAAGAATATCATCCTGATAGTAAGCTTATTACTAGTAGCCATTTTTCTAAGAATACTAATACTCTTAGGACAAAAGAAGAAGAAAAAAATATTGAATTAGGTTTAAGAATGCATTATCTTTTGGAAATAACGGATTTTAATAATCCTGATTATCAAGATTTTAATGCTTTTGAGATTAATTGTCTAAAGAATTTTATTAATACCGGTATTCTTAAGGACAGTAAAGAAATCTTTAAAGAATATGAATTTATCTACGAGGATAATTTTTCAGAAAAACATGGTATTATTGACTTACTTTTAATTAAAAGTAATGAGGTAGTAATTGTTGATTATAAATTAAAACATACAACTGATGAGGCTTATCTTGCGCAACTTAGTGGTTATAAAAAATATATTGAAGAAATGACTAATCTACCTGTTCATTGTTTCTTATACTCAATTATGGATAGTCAGTTAGTATCATTAAATATTTAATTAGAGGACCTACCTCTAATTTTTTTGGGCATAAAAAAAATCCAGGCAGTCTGGATTTTTAATTATCTAATTAGATTAGATTTCTTCAATTTTTAAGAAGTTAGTATGAGCTTCTTCAGGAACAGAACCTACAACACAAACCAAATCTTTGTATTTTAAGTTTAATATTTCTTTAGCAGCTTTAACACTGTCACTTACCAAATCATCAGTATTCTTAGAAACACCAACGACCTTAGTATAAACACCCCATTTAAGTGCTAACATACGAGCCATTTTTTCATTTTCAACAGTAGCGATAATGTAAGCATTTGGTCTTAGACAAGATACATCTAAAGCACTTTTACCTTCTTTAGTAGATACAACGATAGCTTTAATAGGCAATTCTAAAGTAGCGTCAACAGCACACTTACAAATAGTATTATGAATATCTGTACCTCTTAATTTGTAATCTGCAAGATTGTATTTAGTGATTTTTTCAGCATTAACAGCAATCTTAGCCATATACTCTATAGTTTCTACTGGATATTTACCCATGGTAGTTTCATCACTAGTCATAATGGCATCACAGCCAGCTAAAACAGCATTAGATACATCAGTAACTTCAGCGTTTGTAGGACGAATATTTTCCTTCATTGAAGTCATCATCTGGGTAGCCATAATAACACCTTTACCATTCTTATGGCACATATCAATCATTCTTTGTTGATATAAAGGTAAATTTTCTAGACCTGTTTCAATTCCTAAGTCCCCACGAGCAACCATAATATAGTCAGAAGCATCAACGATTTCTTGAAGATTGTCGATAGCATATTGAGTTTCTACTTTCGAAATAATAATCATATCTTTACGACCAAATTCCTTGCATAGGTCTCTAACAGCCTTAACATCTTCTGCAGTATTAACAAATGATACAGCAATGTAGTCACCATCATGTTCACAAGCATATTTAATATCTTCTCTATCAGCATCAGAAATAAATGGAACATTAAGTTTAACACCAGGAATACAAACACCACGACGTGATTTAATTGTACCACCATTAATGATTTCACAAGTAAGACCATCATCTTCTTTAGATACAACTACTAATTTATAGAAACCATCATCTAAAAGAATAGCTTGTCCAACTTCTAAATCCTTAAGAATTCCTTTATAATTAAACGAAATTCTCTCCGCATTTCCCAAAACATCTTCTTCAACGATACGAATAGTCTTTCCTTTAACAAGTTCGATGTAATCTCCATCAAAAGTACAAGTTCTTAAATCTGGACCTTTAGTGTCAAATAAAATACCAATATTAGCGCCCATCTCTTCATTAGCACGTTTAATTAAAGATAAATCTAATTCTCTTTCTTCAAGTGTTGCATGTGAGAAATTGATACGTGCAACATTCATACCAGCTTCTACAATTCCTTTGAAATTTTCCCAAATTTGTGTAGAAGGACCAATACTACAAATAATTTTTGTCTTTTTCATCTTATTTACTTCCTTTCGCTAGTTAATATTACCATAAATGGCCCCTTTTGTAAATCGGGTTTTTAGCATAATTTTGATTATTTTATCTAATTCTTATTCTTTTTTTTGCCTTTTTCTTTCTTCTTGAGAATATAAACGTCTAGGAATATTTTCATTATTTATATAGGATAATATCGTAAATTTTCTAAAGTGTCAATGGACATATTTTTATTTAAAAATAACCATAAAATCATAATAAAATCTCAAAGTCGTGTTATAATTAATTAGGTGGAAATTTTATGGAAACAGTTATTAATAATAAACATATATTTTATGACCAGATAGGTAATGGTTCCTTAGATATTGTGATGCTCCATGGATGGGGACAAAATATGGAAATGATGCGACCTTTAGCCTTAAAGATGATTAATGATAAAAATAATAAAAATCTTTATCGAATTACAATCATCGATTTACCAGGCTTTGGCGCATCTAGTGAGCCTGATATGAATACGGATATCTTTGGATATACCAAGTTACTTGAAGACTTTTTAGCATCTTTGAGTATTAAAAATCCTGTTATGATTGGTCATTCTTTTGGAGGTAGGATATCCATTGTCTATGCTTCCCGTAATGAAACTAGAAAAGTAATTCTTTTTGGTGCTCCTTGCATTCGTGAGTATAAACCTAATTTTAAAGAAAAAGTTTTAAAGACTCTAAAGAAAATTCCGTTTACCAAAGATTTAGTTGAACTAGCCAAACAGTATATTGGGTCTACTGACTATAAAAATGCGACACCAGTAATGCGTACAGTCTTAGTAAATACTATTAATCAGGATTTAAGTGAGTGTGCCAAAAAGATTACCGCACCAACCTTACTTATTTGGGGAACCCTTGATACAGCAGCACCATTAGAGCTAGCCAAAAAGTTAGAATCTATTTTAAAAGATGGGGCTTTAATCGAGCTACCAGGGGCTACGCATTATGCTTATTTAGAACGAATTGATTATGTTACTAATGTTTTAATAAATTTCATAGGAGGTAGGAAATGATATTAAATATTTTAATCTTTTTAATTATTTTTTATAGTATGACTGTAAAGTCAAGAAAATCTTTACATATGTTACAGCAAAATCTTTATAATGAAAATAATCGCTATTTAAAATGGCTTCAACAGAATAAAGAACAGGCTTTAAAGCATTATGATATCCTAGGAGCTATTTTAGCTGTAATTAGTTTATTTACGGGTAATATTCTTGGTAAAGTACTTCTTATTATCAGTGCTATCATCTATCTATTTGATAGCGAAGTAATAAAGTATTCAATTATGGTCGAAAAAGCGAAGAAACCGCTTGTAAAAACAGCGCGTGTTAAAAGACAAATAATAACTTTATATATACTAAATCTTCTTCCTTTAGTGATTTATTTAATCTTTAAGAATAATGCGAGAATTTTAATTACTATCGCATCCTTGTTATTGGTACTAAATTACTATGTTGTTTATCTAGTAAAGTTAATTAATGATCCGATTGAAAAGGGTATTTATAAGAAGTTTTGGCATATGGCAGAAGATAAGTTAGCATCTTATAAAGATTTAAAAGTTATTGGAATTACAGGTTCTTATGGGAAGACTAGTAGTAAGAATATTCTAAATGAGATTCTTTCTATGGATTATATATCCCATCCGACACCTAAAAATTTTAATACGGATGTTGGACTTATGACTACTATTAATAATGATTTAACTAAGTTTGATGAAATATTTATTGCCGAGATGGGGGCTTATCGGGTTGGAAGAATTAAAAATGCTTGTAATTTGGTGCATCCTAAATACGGGTTATTAACAACGATAGGTAAAGCTCATTTAGAAACTTTTGGGAGTCAAGAAAATATTATCAAGACCAAATTTGAACTTATTGAAAGCTTACCTAGTGATGGAATTGCTTTTCTTAATATGGATGATCCTCTACAAGTTAATTATGATTTACAAAATAAAGTTAGAGTAGTTTGGTATGCTGTTAATAATAAAAAAGCTGATTTTTATTGTCTAGATACTAAGTGTAGTGATAAAGGCTCAACTTTTAAAATCTTCTTTAAGAGTGAGAATAAAGCTTATGAATTTCAAACCCGTCTTTTAGGACGTCATAATATCTCCAATATTGTTTCGGCAGTGGCGGTTGGTTATGAGTTTGGAATTTCTATTCCCAAATTACAAGCTGCTGTTAGTAAAATAAAACCCATCGAACATCGTCTTGAACTTAAGAAAATTGGGGGCATGTATCAGATTGATGATGCTTATAATAGTAATCCTGTAGGAGCTAAAGTTGCTCTTGAGGTCTTAAGTATGATGCCAGGTGACAAGGTTGTTGTAACTCCCGGAATGGTGGAATTGGGAGCTGAAGAAGAAAGATATAATAAAGAGTTCGGCGAGGAAATAAGTTCGGTTGCGGACTACGTAATTCTCGTTGGTGAAAAACAAACAAAACCAATCTATGAAGGGTTGATGGCTAAAAAATATGATAAAGATCGTATTATCATTACTAATGATGTCCGTCAGACTTATATTTTGGTTAATAAATTAAAAGGTAATAAAGACATTTATGCCTTATATGAAAATGATTTACCAGATACTTATAATGAGTAAATGAAGAAAGGAAGTTTAATATGAATATAAAATTAGGAGTAATTTTTGGCGGTGTTTCCGTTGAACATGAGGTAAGTGTTATCTCGGCTGTACAGGCCATGCAAGCCATTGATAAAGAAAAATATGATGTAATACCCATTTATATTGCTAAAGATAGAGAAATGTATACAGGAGAAATCCTAAAAGATATGGATACCTATACTGATATGGATTTATTAAAAAGATATACTAGCAATGTTAATCTTGTTAATAAGAAAGGAAAATTCTATTTACAGACTAAAGGTCTTTTCAAAAGATATGTAACAGAAATTGAACTAGTCTTGCCAATTGGTCATGGTACTAATATGGAAGATGGGACCTTACAAGGTTACTTGCAGACGATAGGGGTTCCTTATTGTGAATCTGATGTAGCATCATCAAGTATAGCTCAAGATAAGGTGACACAAAAGTTAGTTTTCCAAAGTAAAAATATCCCTATGACAGCTTTTACTTGGTTTTATGATACGGATTTTAGTGCTAAAGAAAGTGAAATCTTAAAAGAATGTGCTAAGTTAAAATACCCATTGATTGTTAAACCAGCGACTTTAGGAAGTTCAGTAGGAATTAATTTTGCTAAGAATGAAACAGAATTAAAAAGTGCTATAGAAGAAGCTATTTCTTATGATAAGAAAATTTTAGTTGAACATGCAGTTGAAAATTTAACGGAAGTAAACATTTCGGTTTTAGGAGACTACAAATATCAAGAAGTATCAGCTATTGAAGAAGTAACAACTATTCATCATTTGTTAACTTATGAAGATAAATATATTGGAAATACTAAAAATACACCTAGTAAGGGAATGGCTAGTCTCGGTCGTAAGATTCCTGCTAATATTAGCAAGAAAATGCAAAGTGAAGTTGAAAGTATTGCTAAAGAAGCTTTTAAAGCTGCCGGTTTATCTGGGGTATGCCGTATCGACTTTTTAATTGATAAGAGTGATAATAAAGTTTATATCAATGAAATTAATGCTATTCCCGGATCATTATCATTTTATCTATGGGAGCCAAAGGGGAAGAAATATCCTGAATTACTAGAAGATATTATAAAAATAGGAATTAAAAATTATCAAGATAATAATAATAAAGTTCATTCTTTTGACTCTAATATTTTAGCAGGATATAGTGGTGCTAAAGGAGCAAAAGGTTCTAAATTTGGTTATAAAGGAAGTAAATTTTAGGAGAGTTATGAAAAAAAATGGGTTTACCTTAGTGGAATTATTAGCAGTTATTGTAATATTAGCTCTTTTAGCAACAGTGGCTACTCCAAATATTATTAGTCTTTTACATGGGTCGAAGAAAAATACAACGGAAATAGTTATAAATAATTTAAGAGATGCTACTACTGGATATGTTAAAGAACAAGTATCTTTGAAAAAAATTTCTTTGAGTGCTTGTGATTTTGAGATTAATGATATCGATACTGCCAAGGCTAATCTTAATCAAGGAAAAAGATGTGTTAAAAACTATGATATTTCTTTTTTAGAAAATAATGGTATCTTTGATGATAAGGATAATGCTTGTAGTGGGACTATCTACGCTTATAAATACAATAATGGTAGTTATACTGATATTAAGATTTATATTCCGGATGAAACATGTGAGGTTAAATAATTTTTATGCAAAAAGAACTAAAATATTTAATTATTAATTATAGTGCTAAAGATTTAGAGTATATTGATGAGTTGCTAGAGTACGTCGATAATGCTTCAGAAAAAATAGTTAAATGGTTTGGCTTTAAAGATTTTGGGGCCAAACCGGTTGTTACTATATTTGGAGGAACGAAGAAATTTTATCAGGCTATATTAGATTATAAACCAGAAGAAAATATTTATGATTGGATATCAGGTTATGCTTTTAAAAAAGATGGTGTTAATATAATTTATACCTTATCAGTAGAAGGTCTTTTACAAACAGCCCATAAGAACGCCAATGTTTTAGAGTTAGAAAAACTTATTATTCATGAATTTAGTCATTCTTGTCAGCAAAAAATAAAAAATAGTTCTAATGCTATATGGTTGTTGGAAGGGATGGCCGGTTTTTTAGCCGGACAATATAATAATGATACCGACGGGATAACCACTAGTTTGGATAATATGCTAGAAAATCATGATGGTAATGGTAAGTATAGTGATTATAAAAAGATGTTTATTTATGTTTATGAGGCTTATGGTAAAGAATATTGTTTAAGCTTACTAGAAAATAAGAAATTTGCTTATAATGTTACTCCCAAATTATATGAAGAGGCCCTAAATTATTATAAAGAGACGTTAAAAAGATAAAAATTACTTAAAATAAGGAGTTTATCAGGAAAATAAAGATAAATTCCTTTTTTAAAACTTTGATTTAAGGTATAATAAATTATTAGAAAGAAAGTGAAATATATGGGATTTTTTGATAAATTAAAGAAAATAGTAAACAATAAAGAAAAAGAAGTAGAAACTAAAGAAGAGGTAGAAAGTTATAGCAAAGGACTTGAAAAAACCAGAAATGAGTTTGTTTCGAAGTTGAATGTCCTAGGAATTAAATATACGAAGATTGATGAAGCCTATTTTGAAGAATTAGAGCAAATTCTAATAATGGCTGATATTGGAGTTAATACCGTTGAAAACTTTTTAGATAGATTAAGAGCAAGAGTTAAGAAAGAAAATATTACAGATACTAAATATCTTAATGAAGTTATTGTCGATGAATTATTTATCATCTATGTAAATGGTGAAAATATTACTGATAAGGTAAACATAGCTCCTAATGGACCCACTGTTATCTTAATGGTTGGCGTTAATGGCGTTGGCAAAACAACTACTATAGGTAAATTAGCTTATAAGTATCATAATGAAGGAAAAAAAGTTATGCTAATCGCTGCTGATACCTTTAGGGCCGGTGCGGTTGAACAGCTAAAAGTCTGGGCTGAACGTTCTGAATCAATATTTTATGGTAAAGAAAATACTGATCCTGCTGGCGTTATCTACGATGGTTTGGTAAAAGCTAAAGAGGAACAAGCTGATATTGTTTTAATTGATACAGCTGGTCGTTTACAAAATAAAGTTAATCTAATGAAAGAGTTAGAAAAGATGAATAAAGTCATTGCTAAGTTTATACCTGATGCTCCCCATGAAACTCTTTTAGTAATTGATGCCACTACTGGTCAAAATGGCATTATGCAAGCAAAAGCCTTCAAAGAAATTACTAATATAACCGGGATTGTTCTAACGAAATTAGATGGAACAGCTAAGGGAGGCATTGTCTTAGCAATTAAAGAAGAAGTTAATATTCCGGTTAAGTTTATTGGGCTTGGAGAAAAGATGGAAGATTTAAAACCATTTGATATTGAATCTTATATTTATGGTTTATTTAAGGATATGATGTAAATTGACAAATAATATTGAATTAAAACCTATTAATAACATTTTAAATAAATATCATATTTCTGATGATGATATTAAAAACTATGGGAAATATATTGCTAAATTAAATGTTGATAACCTAAAGACTAGAGATAAGGTGGGAAAATTAGTCCTAGTGACTAGTATAAGTCCGACTATTTATGGTGAAGGAAAGACTACTACGGTTATCGGACTTGTAGATTCTTTGAATAAAATTGGTATGGATGCCGTGGCTATTCTCAGAGAACCTTCTTTAGGACCTGTTTTTGGAACTAAAGGAGGCGCTACTGGGGGTGGTCTTGCTAAAGTTGTTCCTGAAAGTGAGATTAATCTTCAATTTACGGGGGATATGAGTGCAATTAATAATGCTAATAACTTGTTGAGTGCCATCATTGATAATCATATCTTTCAAGGAAATGAGTTAAACATCAAAGACGTAGTATTTCCCAGAACCATCGAGGTAAATGATCGAGCTTTGAGAAATATTACGATTAATTCTAGTTACAAAAGAGAAGAACATTTCATCTTAACGGTAGCTAGTGAGTTAATGGCTTGCCTTTGTCTTGCTTCTGATTTTAAAGAATTAAAGAAAATGGTAAAGAAGATTATTGTTGCCTATAATAAAGATGATAAACCTATCTTTGTAGAAGATTTAAAAGCTACTGATGCTATCTGTATTCTTCTAAAAGAGGCCATAAATCCTAATGTGGTTCAGACTTTGGAACACAATTTAGCTATTATTCATGGGGGACCTTTTGCTAATATTGCTCATGGAACGGCTTCTATTAGAGCTATTAAAACTGGACTTAATAATTTTTCTTATTCGGTGGTAGAGGCCGGATTTGGCTCTGACTTAGGAGCCGAAAAATTCTTAGATATCGTATGTCCTAAAGGAGGATTTTATCCTGATTTAATTATTATTAATGCGACAATTAGAGCTTTAAAATACAATGGAAATGGGTCTTTAGAAGAGGGATTATCTAACTTACAAGCTCATATAGATAATATGCATCTATTTAGTGATAATATTTTAGTTTCTTTAAATAAATTTAATGATGATTCTAAAGAAGATGTAAGTCTTATTGAAAAGTTGTGTCAAAAGAATAGGGTTTCTTTTGCCGTTAATGATACTTATAGTAAAGGTTCAACTGGTGGAATAGAACTTGCTAGGGAAGTAGTAAGATTATGTGATAAAGAGAAAACTATTACGAAGTTATATGCTGATGATAAGAAAATAGAAGAAAAAATAAAGATTCTTGCAAAGAAAATATATCATGCCAAAGAGGTCTCTTATACAAGTATTGCTTTAGAGAAGATAAAACATCTAGAAAAGTTACATCTAGATAAATATCCTATCTGTGTTAGTAAAACTCCTATGTCAATTTCTGACAATAAAGAATTATTGGGATATCCTAAAGACTATACTATATATGTAACAGATATTAAATTGAATAATGGAGCTGGTTTTATTGTTGTTTATATGGGAAATGTTATAACCTTACCGGGACTAAGTAAAAATAGTAATTATCTAAATATGCATATAGATGATGATGGAAACATAGAAGGGATAATCTAATGAATAGGGTAGAACTAATTAATTTATATGATACGTATGAAGTCTTACTTACGAGTAGAGAACAAGAGATATTTAAGTATTATTATTATGAAGATTTATCACTTAGTGAAATTGGAGATAATCTAAATATTACAAGAACGGGTGTTCATAATACTTTAAAAAAAGTGGAAGAAAAGTTAAATAACTATGAAGAAAATCTTCATTTATATAGTATCAAACAAACTTTAAATAACATCTTGGAAGAAAAAAATTTAACAGAAATTAAACAACAAATTAAAAAGATTGTAGGGTAATTCTTACAATCTTTAAATTTTCTTTTCTTTTTTATAGATATATTTAATAAAAATAATTAAATAGACTAAGGCTAAAACAAAACCACCAATAACATCAGAAGCATAATGAACTCCTAGATAGATTCTACTTAGCCCAATCATTAAGACTAATAAAGTCAGAATACTTATAATAATAGTTTTCCCTAGCTTATTTAAATGGGAACAATATACATAATAAATGATAAATCCATAAAAGGCAAATGATACCATTGAATGTCCAGAAGGAAAACTAAAGCCATTCTCAATAATTAAATTTATATCAATTGGTCTATCTCTACGAATAATATTTTTAACAATAAAATTACTAGTGAATATAGCTACTAAATTAATGGTAAAATATCTATTGAAACTTTTATCTTTATTAAACAGATAAAATAAAATAATAACCGGAATCATCACTGTATAATTGCCAAACTCAGTAATAAATTTAACTATCGGAGTCATTTTAGGACTTATAAAACCCTTAATAAGATTATAGATATAATTATCTAAAACACTAATAGTATTAGCATTTATTAATCTTACTAAGTAAAAAAATAGCAGGAGTCCTAAGACCAAAATAATCCATATTAAATATTTATTTATAAATTCTTTTGCTTTCATAATATCACAAATCCATTGTAGCAAATTTCTTTTTAAAAGTCTTTAAAAAACTATAAGAATATTTTTACCATCCTTAAAAGAAAAAAATTATCAAAAAATGCAAATGTCGCTCTAAAAGCGACCACTTTTTAAAATAAATGTGATATAGTTAGTTTGACCGAAAAAAATTTAAATAAAGGAGGGTATAACTATGCAAAAAGTTTTAATAACGGGGGCTACCAGTGGGATTGGGTATGCCACTTTAAAAGAATTAGTTAAGGATTATGAAGTTATTTTTACTTATTATCATAATGAGAAGAAAGCCAAAGAGTTAGAAGAGACTCTTAATATCAAAGGGTATTATCTTGATTTAAATGATAAAGAAAGTATAGAAGATTTAGCTAAACATATTGAGTCCTTAGATATCTTAATCAATAATGCTGCTATTAGTTTAGATAATTCTTTTGAAGATAAAACTTATGAAGAATTTAAAAGAGTAGTAGATACTAACTTAACGGGAACTTACTATTTAACTAAGTTACTTAGTAAAAAAATAGCTAATGATGGTAATATTCTTTTTATTAGTAGTACTAATGGAATTGATACGCCTTATATTGAATCAATCGATTATGATGCTTCTAAAGCCGGTGTTATTTCTCTGATGCATAACTTTGCTAAGTACTTAAAACCAATCAGAGTAAATACTATCGCTCCTGGTTGGGTTAATACAAAGATGAATGCCTCTTTGTATCCAAAATTTAAAGAAGCCGAAGAAAGGAAAATCTTATTAAAAAGATTTGCAAAGCCAGAAGAAATCAGTAAAGTCATAAAATTTGTTATCAGTAGGGATGCAAGTTATATTAATGATACCGTAATACGGGTAGATGGTGGTGTATATAATGAATAATATTTTAAAACTCATTGAAGAGTTTGAAAGTAACAATCAAGAAAAATTTAAAGAATTGGATGACATTAGTTTTCTTAATAGCAAGAAAGTTTTAACTTCTTTTAGAGAAAATAATGTTAATGCGTTAGATTTTTGTGGCACTAATGGTTATGGTTATGATGATATCGGTCGTGATAAAATTGAAAGAATTTTTGCTGATGTCTTGGGAGGAGAAGATGCTTTAGTACGTCCTCAACTTATCAGTGGAACGCACGCCCTAACAGTATGTTTTTTTGGCCTTTTAAGACCAGGAGACACACTTTTGTCTATAAATGGTAAACCTTATGATACCTTAGATGAAGTTATTGGCCTTAGAGAAAATCCTAGTAGTTTAAAAGCCTTTCAAGTTAAATATGATCAGATTGCCTTAGTAAATAACGACTTTGATTATAATAAAATTGCTACCTATTTAAAAACTAATTCTGTTAAAGTTATCGAAATTCAAAGAAGTGTTGGGTATGCTAACAGAGACACAATTGACATTGAAAAAATCGCTAAAGTTTGTAAGTTAATCAAAGAAGTTAGTCCAAAAACTATTATTATGGTTGATAATTGTTACTGTGAATTTGTAAGTACGAAAGAACCGCTAAATGTTGGTGCAGATATTATGGTTGGCTCTCTAATTAAAAATCTCGGTGCCGGAATCGCTAGTACGGGTGCTTATATCGTTGGTCGCAAAGACCTAGTAAGCCTTTGTGCCGAACGTTTAACGGCCCCAGGAGAAGGCAAGGATATTGGTCCATCTCTTGGTCTTAATCGTTCTTTCTTACAAGGCCTTTACCAAGCTCCATCTGCCGTTAAAAGCAGTTTAAAAACGGGAATGTTGGCAAGCTTTATCTTAGAAAAATTAGGCTACGAAGTACATCCTCGATATAATGAAAAAAGAAGTGATATCGTAACTAGAGTTATCTTTAATAATCCCGATTTGTTAATTAAATTTGTTCAAGGCATTCAAAGTGCGAGTGCTATTGATAGTAATGTCTTACCAATTCCAGTGGCTACTCCAGGCTATGATGATGAAATAATTATGGCTAGCGGCTCCTTTACTCAAGGCTCATCTATCGAAATTAGCTGTGATGGTCCGATAAGAAGTCCTTATATTGCTTACTTGCAGGGTGGTATTACTTATGATTATGGAAAATTAGCCATCATTAAAGCTATCGAAAATATTTTAGAAATTAAAGGCTAAAGTATGTTAGAATAATATTAAGAATAGAAAAGAGGAAATAAAGTGAATGAATTTGAATTGCCTAAAACTAAAGAAGAAAAAATGGTAACAGAAAGTAGAACTCCCTTAAGTTTAAAAGAACTAGTAAAAGAAATTTTTACTTTTTTAACGCATACAGACTTAATTAATATTATTGCCTTTATTTTTGAATTACTTATAATTGCCTTAGTAATTATTGTGTTTAAGTTTCCAGTAGAATTAATAATTGACTTAGGGCCAAAATTATTTAATTTTATTAAAGATGCTAAAGCTTTAGGGATTATAATTAACATTTGGACCCTTTTCTTCAATTTGATTTATGCTATTTTGGGAATTTATGCCTATTATAAAATTTGTAGCGTTCGTTTTATTAATCTAAGTCAAAGAAAATAGCTTCTTTGGACTTTTTTTCTTATCTATTGTATAATGATTAAGAGGAGGAAGAATGAATAATAAATTATTAACCAAAGTATTTGGTTGGATGGTATTAGGGCTCCTAGTAACTTTTGGGACTGGTTTTCTTGTTTCTCATAATGAGAATATCCTTATTAATGTGTTATCAGGACCTGGACTTTTAGGTATCCTTATTATGGAGATAGCCCTTGTCTTATTTCTATCGTTTAGAATTAGTAAAATGAGTCCGGGAGTAGCTAGGGCAAGCTTTATCTTATATTCGTTTGTTAATGGTTTATTCTTTTCAACTTATTTTGTTGAATTTGATGTAGCCTCATTAATTTTCATCTTCTTAGTGACTGCTATTGTCTTTGCTATTTTTGCTGCTTTAGGAATAGTAACGAAGATGGACTTAAGCAAACTTAGTACTTATTTATTTATGGGTTTAATTGGTATTATCATCTGTGGAATTATTAATATCTTTATTGGTAGTTCAACTGTTGATTTTGTTTTATCAATTATCGGTATAATTCTTTTTGTTGGTTATACTGCTTATGATGTTAAAGTCATTATGAATACAGAAAAGTTTGATTTAATACCTGAAGATAATCTTGCTATATATGGGGCTTTACAATTATATTTAGATTTTATTAATTTATTTATTAGATTAATAGAAATATTTGGTAAAAGCCGTGATAACTAAAAAAATCTCTTTGCTGAGATTTTTTTTGAAGAATTTTATTTTAAAATATTTATTAACAATCTTATAGCCGTTTTTTCTTCACCATTAATTAAAACATCGTTAAATGCTGGAACAATACCAATATTAATACCAGCTGGTGCTAAGAAACCTCTGGCAATGGCTACCGCTTTTACCGCTTGATTTAAAGAGCCGGCACCAATTGTTTGTAATTCTACATTACCATTTTCTCTGAAAATATTCGCAATCGCTCCCGCTACTTTACTAGGATTTGATTTTGATGATACTTTTAAAATTTCCATAATTTCCTCCTAGAAAATATATATGCAGGTAGTAAAAAAACTTGACTAAAAAATCAAGTTTTAGGAGATGGCACTTATAAAAATTATTGATCCAAAGACAATACCAATACTTAAAATCAATAAAATATTAACGAATATGTTTAGATATCCAGCTCTAGAAAGTGGTCTTAATTCTTCAATACTAGGATCATATTCCGTTCCTGTCTCATTATTTTGATAACCATTAGTTAAAACTTTAACTAAACTCTTGTGTTTATTATTACTATTATTATCTAGAGAAGCATCATTTAATTTTAATAACGCATCATTATAAAAATCAACTTCTTTAGCTAATCTGATATTATCAGTGTAATTAATATCACTTTGAATTATCATAATTCGATTAACAAAAGTTCCTAAAAACCTTTTTAATTCTTCTGTTAAATACTCAAAGAATAGCATTAGATTATAAAAATATTCATTATAGCGATCAACAAAATCAGCATCACTACCAAAATTTTCATAAAATTTATTTTCATATTCAAAATACATATTTTTATTCTCATAGACTCTAAATATTCTAAAAATTTTTTTGGCACTTAATAAATCTTCTCTTAAATGTTTATAAAAAGAGTTAGCACTATCATAAAATATTTCTTTAATATCAAATCCTTGTAAAGATAATTTATTATTCTCAAAGACTAAATAATTATCAGTAAAGGAAAATTCATTAAAGACTGGAAAAAAATTCTTTAAATAATTAATAAAACTTATATTATCACTACTTTTGTCCATCGGAGTTGTATATTTAGAAGCATTACCATTCATGACTATACCCTCTATTCTAAAATAATTTTAACAAACAATTTCTATTTTTTCAATATTATAGTATAATATGGTTCGTGATTGCTATGAAAGAAAAATTAAATAAAGAATTTATTATCAACTTATCAAAGAAGAAACAAGAACCATCTTGGATGCTAGAACATCGCCTTCAAAGTTACGAAAATTTTCTAAGTCAGGATGAACCTAACTTTGGTCCTGATATTCATATAAATTTTGATGAAATTTGTTATTATAAAGACAAAACTAAAGAAATGACTAATAAATGGGACAAAGTAGCTTGTAATATTAAGACTACTTTTGATGATTTAGGAGTTATTGATGCCGAAAAGAAGTATTTAGGAGGCGTTACTAATCAGTATGAATCGGAAGTCTTCTACCACAACCAAGTAATTGGTAACGGGATTATCTTTACTTCGACCGATGATGCCCTAAAAAAATACCCAGAACTTTTTCAGAAGTATTTTAATAATCTTGTAAAATTTAATGAAAATAAATATACAGCTTTAAATAATGCCGTTTGGTCTGGTGGCTCTTTCATATATATTCCTAAAGGAGTTAAAGTTGATAAACCACTTCAGAGCTATTTTCGCATTGAAACTGAGTCTTTAGGGCAATTTGAACATACTATTATCATTGTTGATGATGAGGCTGAACTTTCTTATATCGAAGGCTGCACCGCTACTGCTTACTCCAAAACCTCTCTTCATGCTGGAGTTGTCGAAATCTATGTTGGTAAAAATGCTAAATGTCGTTATTCCACGATTCAAAACTGGTCAACTGATGTATATAATCTTGTTACTAAGCGTGCTATTGTATCAGATGGGGGCTTGATGGAATGGGTTGATGGTAATATTGGTAGTGGTCTTACAATGAAGTATCCATCTTGTATTTTAAAGGGTGACAATGCGGTTGGTAATTCCATCAGTATTGCTTATGCTAAGGCTGGCCAAGTTCTAGATGCGGGTGCTAAAATGATTCATTTAGGTAAAAATACGAAGAGCAGTATCATCAGTAAATCGATTGCCGAAGCTGGTGGCATTGCTAACTATCGCGGTACCACTAGAATAACGAAAAATGCTTTTAACTCGGAAGCTACAATTAAATGCGATACCATTATCCTTGATGATTTATCGAAGAGTGATACTTTTCCTAAAAATGTTGTTGGTAACCAAAGTTCTAAGCTTACCCATGAAGCCACCGTGTCTAAATTAGATGCCGATAAACTTTTTTATTTATGTAGTAAGGGTCTAACAGAAGACCAAGCTCGTGAACTCTTAATCATGGGCTTCATCACGGATTTTAAAAACGAACTACCAATGGAGTATGCTGTCGAACTAAATCGTTTAATTAAAGAATAATTCCTATAATGGGAATTTTTTTTTGAGTTTTTCTTGTCAAAAGAAGAAAAAACATCTATTCTATATATATATAAGAATATAATCATCTAAGAAATTTTTCATTATTTATATAGGAATCTTTTCCATAGATTTTTTTGATTTTTTAATCGATGTACCAAAGAGATAATTTAGAAGAACATTTATTTCTAAATGTTAAGTTTAACTAGGAAAGTTAAAAGTTTAGAATTAAAATCACTTTTAAAGATTAAAATTAGTCATTTGCAATAAATACCTAATCTTGGTAATCTACCCCAAGAAAGGAGGTAATAAATGATAAATCAAGTAGTTTTAGTCGGTAGACTTACAAAAGACTTAGAAGTCATAGAGACTGATTCCATCAAAAAAAGAGCCTTGGTAACCTTGGCTGTCCCTCGGAAATTTAAGAACGTTGATGGCATTTATGAAACTGATTTTATTCGGGTGGTTTTATGGAATAATGCTGCCTTGAATGCTAAAGAATATTGTAAGTCTGGCGATTTACTCGGTATTAAAGGGCGAATTCAAGTTAGCACTTATAAAGATAGCGAAAACAATACTCGTTATAGTACCGAAGTAATTGCTGAATCCATAACATTTTTATCATCTAAGCGCACCGAAGAAACTATTTTAGATGATGAAGAGAGTAATTAGGGGATCTTAATTGATACTAGCCTCCATTTCTAAGAAGAATTCATACTAAAAACCAAAATTTACCCTTACTTTTATGGCTAGTGAAACTTTAAAGAAGTACAATGATTATCCAACCTCTGGGTGATTGTTGTGCTTTTTTTCGCTTAAAAACTCCATTCTTAAATTTACAAGCCATAAGATAAATGGTAAAATCTTATTAATAAATTTAAGGAGGATATATGAATAACGATAGAATTCTACATAGTCTAGGAGTTGCTAATAAAATGGTAGAGATAGGTTCTAAAAAAGGATTAAGTCCCAGAGACTTAGAAGATTTATTTACTCTAGGAATTAATCATGATATTGGTTATAAATTTGGGGATGGTTCTAACCATCAAATAAAAGGAGGCTTAATTCTTAAAAGAAATGGTTATAAGTATTGGCAAGAAGTCTATTATCACGGTCTTATTCAAAATGAATATTCATCATTCTTTTTAGATATTTTAAATCAAGCCGATATGCAAATTGATAAGTATGGTCAAGATATTGGTTATAATGGTCGTTTAGAAGATATTAAGTCTCGTTATGGTGAAAACTCTAAAGTCTATAAAACTTGTGTCGAGCTAGTAAATTTTATTAAGAAAAATGCTACAGAAGATAAAGTACTAGAAGAAAAGAAGTCTCCTAGAAAACATGCCATAATAGTTATTAAGAATAAGGAAGGAAAATACTTACAATACTATGAACCTAACTGGCAGAGTTATCTTTTTCTGAATTGTAAAGTTACAAGCAAGTTAGATACATTTAAAGTAAAAGAGACAGTTAATAATATTCTTGGAGTAGAGCCTCAAGAGATTAGTTATAAGTTTAATAAAATTCATAAGAAGTATTCAGTTAAAGATAGAATCAATAAAGAATATCAACATTTCTTCTATGAAGTTACTTTAAAAGAAAATTCTGTTATTCAAGATGATACTTTTACGATTAACAAGATTAACTTTAAGTGGTTTAGTCTAAAAGAGTTAGAAAGTGATGAAAGAATTCAAGAAGTCAACGATGATATCGTTAAGTTTATTAGAGAAAATAATCTTTAAGACAAAGATATTAAAGAAATATTAGAGCTTAATAAGAAGTTAAAAGAAGAATGTATTAATAGTAAAATTAAACTAATTGATACTAGTTATGGTAAAAATAGAGAAGAGATTATAAAAAATTTAAGTAAAGAAATTGGTCAAATTAAAAATTTATAACTATTTTACTAGATAGACGATAATTGGAGTGATTAAAATGCTAAAAGAAAATGAGGTAAAAAGAATAATTTTGGGAACTGGATCTTATGATACCGTAAAATTTGGTAATACTGTGTCCATAACCGGTGATGGTGGTAACGCTTGGAATTATTTTGGCCCAGCTTATAAAAAGTTGGCGCCTCGTCTTATGACTTATCTTCTATATGCTGATGCCCTAAAAGATTTAGAAAAAATAAAAGATAGTATACCTATAGAAGAATATACCAAGAAAAAAAGAAAGATTGAATTTACTTATATTAAAAGTTATTATGAAACAAGACTAAAAAATTTAGAGATGGAAGATTTTTTGAAAACTTTAGAAGCCAAGTTTGGAACTAATATTATCTTCTTGTGTCATGAACCAGTTAATGAATTTTGCCACCGCCGAGTTTTAGCCGATTATATCGAACTGCAAACGGGAGTTTATATTCCGGAAGTAAAAATTATGAGTAATGATGAATTTACATTAAAGCAGCCTCTTAATTATAAACAAGAATTAAAAAGAATAATGAAGCTTTAAGAAAAGGAGAACTTATGAATTTATTAATAGTAATTGACTTACAAGAAGCTTTTATAAATGAAAATACTAAAGAAGCAATTTCTAAAATAGAAAAATTAATCGAAACTAATTCTTATGATAACATTATATTTACTAAGTTTATAAACTCTCTAAATAATCCCGTTTATACTAGTATTAAATGGGATAAGTGTATGTCTTTAGAAAGTCAAAGGATACTTATAGATACTAAAGAATATCCCGTTTTTTCTAAAGAAACTTATTCTATTCTTAATTCTTATCTAAAAGATTACCTAGTTAAGAATGATATTAAAAAAATCTACTTATGTGGTATTGATATTGAATGCTGTGTTCTCGTAAGTGCTTTTAATCTCTTTGAAAATAATTATGATGTTTATGTTTTAAAAGATTATTGTTTCTCGATGAATGGTAAAGAAACATATGAAAATGCTATTGGTATCTTGAAAAGAAATATTGGAAAGGACAGAGTAATATGACTTTAGAAGAGTTAACAACCTATCTATTAAGAATATGTAAAGAAAATAACTATCGAAAAATATACATCTGTGGGAATGGTAGTAGTGGGAAGACAACTTTAAGCAAATCTCTTTATAATAAGGCTTCTACTATCGGAATATGTAACTTAATATCTTTAGATGACTACTTAGTAGATATTACTCTTCGTAAAAATTCTCTTTATACTTGGTATGAGAATGATAAGAAATATCAAGGAAGATATACTTCTTCTTGTAAAGAATCATATGACTTAAAAAGTGTTTATGCTCTTTTATATAATCTTGATAATGGTCTAGATACATATTATTTCCCTCTAAGATATCAAGAAAAACATAATATTAGAAGATTATATGCTAACTATACTTTAACTATCTTAGAAGGAGTAGGAACAGTCTTTTTAGATAAAGATGCTAATGAGTCCTTAACCATTCTTCTAGGATGTTCTAAAGAATTAGAAATAAAAAGAAGGAGTAAACGAACTAAAGAACTTAAAAGAGATATTTCTGAGAACTTTGATGAAGTAAGAAGTAGGGAGTATCAGGTAAATGTTCTAAGTCAAAAAGATACATTTGATTTAGTTATTACCAGTGATGAAGACTATAAGTACCATTTAGTTGGGGGAAATTTAGTTAAAAATAATTCTTAAGGAGCAAAAATGACATTAAAAGATTTAAATAAAGAATATGATAAATTACAGAAAATTTATGGAGCCGAAGAACTAGACTCTATCTATAACGGGGGTTGTACGAATAATCCTGATATCTGCTTTGTCTTTATGAATCCAACGGGCAAGAATATCGCAAGTTTGAAGACTTGGCAAGGTCCTAAATACCCTTGGCTTGGTACGAAAAATATTTGGAAACTTTTCTATCAAGTAGACTTGCTAAAGGAAGATACTTTTAAGAAAATTTTAAATATGAAACCCAAAGACTGGGATTATACCTTTTCTTATCAGTTATACGAAGAATTAGAGAGTAAGAAGATTTTTATTACTAACTTAGGCAAATGTACCCAATTAGATGCTAGACCTTTAAAAGATGAAGTCTTAAATAAATATTTAGATTTACTTTATGAAGAAATAAAACTAGTTAATCCGAAAGTTATTATTACTTTTGGTAATCAAGTGAGTTCACTTATCTTAAAGAAAAAGATATCGGTTTCTGAGACTAGAAAAAAGTATTATGAATTAACTATTTCTGAAAAAACTTATCATGTTTACCCCGTATATTACCCTGTTGGTAATGGCATATTTAATATAGATAAAGCTATCCAAGATATTAAATGGATTAAAGACTATGAACTTTAGATATCATAAAATTTTGAAATAAGAATAATACATGAAGATGGTAAAAAACTATTGTCTTCTTTTTGTTTTATTGATATCCTAGTAGGGATAAAATTATTAAAGAAGTTAAGTGTAAAAGAAGTAAGAAAGGAGTAAATTATGTTAGAAAAAGGCTTTAATGACTGTTTAATTCGCAAATTCTGTGATAAAAATTACTTAACGGGAAAATGTACTCACTTTAGGGTGCCAGCTAATCCTGAAGAAGGATTTAATTTTGAATATGTTTTAATAGTCCCAGAACTTGTAAAGAAAAATACTAAACTAATTTTAGAGGGAATGAATTACAGTACAGAAAAACATTTCACTGAAGAAGAAGGAATAGAATATCTTTATGAAAAATCTAAATCTTTTAGGCATCCTATTCATTATTGTAATTCCGATACTAATTATTGTATTTTGCTCCCATTAATTCCTAGGTACTATGATAGCAAATTAAATTTGGAAATATATACCAATCAGTTATCAAGCCCTTGTTTTTCTAAAGAGATTAAAGAAAAATATTATCGGATTGATATACAAATTACTGCAATGATAAATGATGCCACTAAAAGAATGGCTTTAAATAACATTAGTATTACAAAAAAAATTATTATTGAAGGATTTTCAGCTTCGGGTAAATTTGCTAACAGATTTACATTACTACATCCCGAATATGTAGAGTTGTGCATTGCTGGTGGTTTAGCCGGCACACTGATACTTCCTTTTAGAAAATTAGGAGGCAAAGACTTAATTTACCCAGTCGGAATATCTAATATTGATGATATTACTGAAAAGAAAATAGCCCAATTTAAGAAAGTAAAACATTTTTATTATTTTAATTTGAAGGATAATGTTGATTGTTTTTGCCAAGTTGGTGGTGAACCTTACTATAAAGGCATTATTTTAAAGTCGGAAATGCTACTACTGTATGATATCTTAGGTATTTCTCCTGAAATTAGATGGCAAAATAGTAAGAAATTCTATAGTAGTTGTGAAAATGTCATCTTTAAAGAATACAATGAGGCTCACAATTATAATTTAGAAATTATGAATGACATAAAAAATCTACTAAATTCCTTATAAAAAACATAATTTTATCAAAAAAATTAATTGTCGCTTTTTAGGCGACCGCTTTTACTTTTAAACAGACAAGCTAAAGCTAATAAAGATGAAAGTATAGGTATTTTATCTGACTTCTTAAAGTGTAAATGTTGTAGCGGTAATATGATAAAACAAACTTCAAAAGAAAAAGTTTATTACTATTGCTCTAACTACTATAGAAATAAAACTTGTGA
>ERZ779643.45-NODE-45-length-110932-cov-6.829225_pt1 | contig 110932 bp, 107 predicted proteins | sample MGYA00511564_ERZ779643 | MGnify/ENA primary metagenome ERZ779643 (study PRJEB29588, sample SAMEA2147114) | human gut metagenome | biome: human gut; feature: human-associated habitat; material: faeces | place: Denmark | collected 2008/2010 ...
ATTATATAAAAACATAGTTTTTTCTTCATTAGCATTATCACTTATTACTTTTGCTTTATGAACCTCTTCGAGCATTTTTGTATCAGGATTTTCTATTGTAAAATACATTACAGATACGACAGTTACTAAGGAAAAATTAATTAAAAATGAATCTGGAAATACTTTTTGAACTAATGTTGCTGAAATTAACATTATTATTACTAAAAATATTGGAATATATTTTTTTACTTGCTCTTTTGTTATATTTCTTAATGTTAAAACAATTGAAACTATTAGAAAAACTCCAACAATTAAATAAGTTAAGTTGACACCAAGTCCACTTGGATAAACTGCATTTGCTGTTTTTTTGAAATCAATAGGAAATGACAAGACAGAAATAGAAGACAATACAAAAATAATTTTAAATATTATCGATCTATATTTTATAATACTATTCTTTGATATTGCATAAACATAACTAGTAAAAATTAGAACCCATGCTACAAAATATACCAACATACCCTTTGCTAATAAAGTATATAATAAAGAATTAACATCTACTCCCATTTTATACAATATAAAGCTAAATATATCTATTAATGAACCAATAAAAGTAATTATTAACAAATTACCATATAATTTTGTTTCATCACTTTTAATACTATTTTTTGAAAAAAAGCACACCATAAAAATGCTTAAAAATATAATACCACTTATCGAAAAACATATTCCTATCATACTAACTCCTCTTTATTTGTATAAATTAAGTATAGCATAAATAAAGTAACAAGTCTACAAAACGTGTTACTTTATTTCTATATTTTTTATTTTTTTATTAGTTTCTTCGCTTTTTCAACATCTTGTTGTTGATATGGTTTTGGATCCAATTTACCATTGCTAGTTCTTGAAAGTGGTTCATAATAAAATTCATAATATCTAGCTAAATTATTTTCTCCTAATGTAGATAATATTAATTTAATAATTTTCTCTTTCAATAATTCAATATTAGTATTTTCATCATATAAACTTATATGATATTTTGGTACATATTGTAGTTCATTATCTTGAACTTTTGTAACTATACTTTCTCTAATTTCGGGAATACTACTAAGTAAGTTTTCTATTCTTTGTGGATAAATATTTTCGATTCCACACACAAAACTTCTTTTAGCACGATCTATATATTCAATCTCTCCATTAGGTAATACTTTTGCAATATCACCAGTAAGCAACCACTTTTCATTGTTCTTATATATAAATGATTTAGCAGTTTCTTCAGGATTATTATAATATCCTTGCATCATACCTGGACCATTTACACAAAGTAATCCTTCTTGATTAATTCCTAATTCTTCCATTGTGATTGGATCAATTATCATTTGATTATTAAATGGTATTAATGCTCCGACTGTACCATTTGAATTTTTTCTTCCCATTTTAACAGAAACAGGAGCCCACATCTCTGTCATTCCTAACCCATTCCATAAATTATCTTTTGCTCCTAATTCTTCAAATAACATTGAGCAAACCAATTCAGTAAACATTTTTAATTGTTCACCACCTGATACTCCCATTTTTAACCAAGACATATCTAATTTGCTTGTATCATTCTTTCTGACTAATTCTCTTAATGTTTCTAAATATTTTTTATAATCTATATTTCTATTTAAACTAAAATCTATTTTTTCATTATCACCAGTTATTTCTGAGAAAACACTATTAATAAAGTTTTCCCACTGTATTGGCCCTGCAAAGACACCTGCAGGTTTTATTCTATATAGTTCTTCCTTAAAATCTTTTGGAAGTGGTTTAAATGTAAAGTTAACATGTAAATTTTTACATAATGCATAATGCATAGAAAGTTTTCCAAAAGCCATAAACATTGGTAAATTCCCCATAAAAACTTCGCCTGGTTGTAATTCAGTAACATAATCCAAGGATTTAGCTACAGCATTAATTCCATTTTCACTTAGCATAACTCCTTTATGTGTACCACTTGATCCACCAGTAAACATAATGTCTCCAATTTTATTAGCTTTATGCTCAGGATAAACTGCTTCATTAAAGTTTTTTCCTTTTTTTAAAATATAATCTAAATTATTATCCAAAGAAAATAATACATTACCATTAAATATTTGTTTAAATTGATATAATAGTTTAATTAAATTATTGTCTAAAGATTTAACAACAGGAAATAAAATAATATCTAAATCAATATCTTTACTTGCTTTCTTTATATTTTGATATGTATCATTTATTCCAATGTACATTTTTGGTCTAACCACTTTTAAATCTTGCATTATCTTATAACTTTTATCCATTGGATTAATTGGCAATATTATAGCTCCTAATTTATTTAAAGCATAATTTATATAAATTGCTTCTGGTGTGTTAGCAACAGAAACAGCAATTATATCATTTTCTCTAACCCCTCTTTTATATAAACTTCTTGCATACTCATCAATCTTAGTATGTAGTTCTTCATAGGAAATATCTAAATTGCCAAAAGTTAAAGCGATATTATTCATATATTTTTTGTTTCTTTCATATAAAAAATTATATTCACTATCCTCAGGTATAGTAGCATTCCTTGAATCATTACTATAAAAATTCATATTTAACCCCATTTTTGAAGGTTTGTTAAAATTATCCATATTTACTCCCTCTTTCTTATTATTTTCTTTTTACCTTTATATTCTTTTTATCTTTATAAATATCTATGTGGTCAACAGTTAAATTCATTTTTGGATCTTTATTATCAACTATACTTTTGTCATAATACTTCATCCATGGTTTATCTATATGTGGATAACCTGTTTCATTTTTCATAATACTTCTCCCCCTTATTCAATAAATATTTTATCATCTTTATATGCTTTTTTCAATTAATTTCGCATGTTTCCCTTTCAGTCTTAGTATTTTATCACAAAAATTAATTAAATGCAATGCGTTTAAGGTATGAAATTAATCATACATGAATATAAGAAAACTCTATATAAAATAGAGTTAACTTACTTTATCAAATTGAGAATTATATAAATTAGCATAGAAACCATTTTTCTTTAATAATTCTTCATGTGTTCCTTGTTCTACAATATCACCATTATCCATTACTAAAATTAAATCGGCATTTTTTATTGTAGATAATCTATGAGCAATTATAAAACTTGTTCTACCTTTCATTAATTTATCCATAGCTTCTTGAATTAATATTTCTGTTCTTGTATCTACTGAAGATGTTGCTTCATCTAATATTAATACTTTGGGATTAGAAAGTATTGCTCTTGCTATTGTAAGTAATTGTTTTTGACCGCCAGAAATATTATTTGTTTCTTCGTTTAATACCATATTATAAGTATCTGGTTGAGTCATTATATAGTGATTAATATTAGCGGTAATTGCTGCTTGTTTTACCTCTTCATCTGTTGCATCTATTTTTCCATAACGGATATTTTCCATTATTGTTCCACTAAATAACCAAGTATCTTGAAGTACCATTCCAAATATTCCTTTTAAATCACTACGATTAATATTACTTAAATCTACTCCATCAAGTAAGATACTACCTTTTGTTGGTTGATAAAATTTCATAAGTAATTTTACCATAGTAGTTTTACCTGCACCAGTTGGTCCTACTATTGCTATTTTTTGCCCTGCTTTTACTTTGGCATTAAAGTCATGAATGATAATATTGTCTTCATCATAACCAAAACTTACATGTTTAAATTCTACATTACCCAAAACATTATCTAATTTAACTGGATTAGTTACTTTCGGTTCTTCTTTTTCTTCAAGAAAATCAAATATTCTTTCTGCTGATGCTATTGTTGATTGTAATGTTGCAGATATTTGTGCCATTTCATTTATTGGTTCTGTAAAGTTTTTAGCATATTGAATAAACGATTGAACATTACCTATTGTAATTCTACCTTTTACAACATTATATGCTCCAAGTACTGCTATTCCTACATAACCTAAGTTACCTGTAAAATTCATTATTGGATGCATAAGTCCAGATATAAAATTACTTTTCCATGCACAATTATATAATTTTTCGTTTTCTTTTTTAAAGTCATTTACCATATATTCTTCATTATTAAATGCCTTAATTATATTTTGACCTGAATACATTTCTTCAACTTTACCATTTACACTTGCTAGATATTCTTGATTATCTTTAAAGTAATGTTGACTCTTTTTAACTATAAAACTTACTAATACTAATGAAATTGGAATTAATATTAATGTTACTAATGTCATAGTTACATTAATTGTTAACATCATTATAAATATACCTAAAAGTGCCGTTATAGAACTAATTAATTGTGTTGCAGATTGATTAATACCCATACTTAAATTATCTGAATCATTTGTTATTACTGATAATGTTTCTCCATATGATTTTTTATCAAAATAACTAAATGGCATATGATTAATTTTTTCTATTATTTCTTTTCTTAATTTATATGATGTTTTTTGAGCAATATTAGTCATTATAAATCCTTGAATATATGAAAATATTGCACTTACTATATAAAGTATACCAAGTGTAAATAATATTTTAAATACATTATCAAAGTTTACACCAGTTCCTCCGCTTAGTTTACTTGATATTCCTTTGAATATTTCTGTTGTAGCATTACCTAATATTTTAGGACCTACAATTGAAAATACTGTACTTAACATAGTTAATATTACTACAATTATTAAAGATATTTTATATTCTTTTAAATACTTAAAAGTTTTCTTTAGAGTTTTTTTGAAATTCTTTGGTTTTTCTATATTTTGTTTAACTGGAGGCATACTATAATTCCCCCTCTCCTAATTGTGATTTAGCAATTTCTTTGTATATTTCACAACTATTTAATAATTCTTTATGTGTTCCTATACCAACCATTTTTCCTTCATCTAAGACAATTATTTGGTTAGCGTTTAAGACAGTACTTACTCTTTGAGTAACAATTATTATTGTAGAACCCTTAGTATTTTCTCTTAAATTCTTCCTTACTTCTGAATCTGTTTTATAATCTAGAGCTGAAAAACTATCATCAAAAATATAAATTTCTGGATTTTTAGCAACTGCTCTTGCAATAGCAAGACGCTGTTTTTGTCCTCCACTTACATTCTTTCCCCCTTGACTAATCGGAGAATTATAGTTATCTTCTTTTTCAGTTATAAAGTCTTTGGCTTGTGCTATGATACTTGCTTTTTCTACTTTTTTAAAGTCCATATCATCTTCACCAAATTTAATATTTGATTCAATTGTACCAGAGAATAATACTCCTTTTTGAGGTACTAGTCCTATTTTATCTCTTAAATCTTTTTGTTTAACATCTCTTATATCTATTCCATCTACTAAAATACTACCACTTGTTACATCATAAAATCTTGGTATTAAATTTATTAATGTTGATTTACCACTTCCCGTTGAACCAATAATAGCAGTTACTTCCCCTGGTTTAGCAGTAAAACTAATATTAGATAAAGTATCTTCTTCACCATCATAATATCTAAATGATACATCTTTAAATTCAATATATCCTTTTTTATCTTTTGGAAAATGTTTTGGATGTTTTTTATCTAATATTGAACTATCTTTATTTAATATTTCTCCAATTCTTCCTAATGATACAATAGTTCTTGGTAAGAATACACTAAGTAATGCTACCATTAAGAATGAGAATATTACATGCATTGAATATTGAATTAAAGCAAGTAAATCTCCTACACCAATTAATCCATCATTAACTTTACCTGCACCTACCCAAATTATTAAAATACACATCATATTAAGTACTAATGTCATGGTAGGCATCATCATAGACATAGTTCTATTTACAAAAAGGTTTGTTTTAGTTAATTTAGTATTAGCTTCATCAAATCTATCATCTTCGTATTTTTCTGTATTAAATGTTCTAATTACTGGAAGTCCTGTTAATATTTCTCTTGCTACTAGGTTTACTTTATCTATTAAACTTTGTAATATTTTTGTTTTAGGCAATACTGCAAGTAATAAAAATACTATTATAAATACTACTGCTCCTATACCTAAACCCAATACCCAAGACATATGTCCAGCCATATTATATACTTTTATGAATGCTCCTATTCCCATAATTGGAGCAAATACTACACTTCTAAAAATCATAGTAAGTACATTAGAAATATTTTGAATATCATTTGTACTTCTTGTTATAAGAGATGCTATAGAGAATTCTTTTAATTCTTGTTCTGAATACGACATAACTTTTGATACTACTTTATTTCTTAATTCTCTACCAAATTTAGCAGCTACTCTTGATGACAAATAACTAATAATAACCGCAGTTATAACAATTAAAAGTACTACTCCTAACATTCTAAGTCCTGAAGATAATACATAATGTATTTGCATAGTATCTATATCTATTCCAACTTTAACATATTCTTCTTTAATATAATTTAATACTACTTGATTTAATAATGTTTCATCTATATTTAATTTATTATTACTATATTTAGATAAATCATTTAAATTAATCATATTATTTTCTATTAAATAATTAATAGAAATTACTTTTTTCATAATAGTATTTAATTTAGTACTATCTACTTTATCTGTTATTAAATAAATATTTTCATTATTTAGTGCACTATATTCATTTATATAATTAACATTGCCTTTTTCTATTAAATTATAACTATCACCAACAATATCTTTTTCTTCATTAGTTAGATATTTAGTTAATTTATTATATTCACTTTCTCTAATTACATCTGGATAACTATTAGTTATACCATAGTTAACTATACCATTATTAACTATATCTGATGTGTAAGTTGGAAGTGATAAATCAAGTAAAGCTTGTAATACTAAAAATGCCATTATAAAAACAATTGGTACTATTGATTTTTTTAATATTTTTAAAACATGTTTCATAACCTTCCTCCATTCGTTGCTTATTAATTATATGAGAAATTATTTTTTTTGTCAATAAAATCACATAATTTAATATATTTAAAGATTACTATCTACACGATAATAATCTTATACTAATTTATTATTATTTAATTGTATTTTATTGTAATACTCTGAACCTGTAACTTTTATAATATGTTTTTCTATTTTTTTAAAATTATCAATAACATATGTTTTTTCTATACGATGAATATCTGTACCTAAAAAATCAATATAATGTCTTTTTAACATATATTTTAATAATTTAATACTGTCTTTACCATAATAACCTAATATACTAGAATAATTACTTTGAAATAAAAATCCATCTTCACGTAATGTATCTACAATACTATAATCTTCTTTAAAAGCATCATATCTTTCTGGATGAGCAATAACTACTTCATAGCCTTTACTTCTTATTTCATAGAGTATATCTTCTATATTTAATAATTTATTATGCATAGGAAACTCTACTAATACATATTTAGTTCCATTTAAACTTGTTATAATATTTTTTTCTAGTAATGTTGGAACATTTTTATCAATAAATATTTCATTACCTAAATATATGTTTATATCTATATTTTCGCTAATTAATCTTTCTTTTAATTCATTATATATTTTTATATTAGCTTCATAATTAGAATTATATGTACTATCTAGAATAAAATGAGGTGTTAATATTACATTATTAAAACCTACACTTTTTAATTTCTTTAATAGTTCAACTGATTCAGAAATAGTTCTACTTCCATCATCTATACCAAATAATATATGTGAATGAACATCAGTCATAAAGTCCTCCTATTCATAATAACTTGAGTATTTTCCTCTTTTTGTTTGAGGTGTTCTATTTACAACTACTCCTGCTATATTAGCATCTACTTTTTCTAATGCTTTTTTTGCCTCATTTAATTCATCTATATTAGTGTGATTACATGAACATACTAATATTACTCTATCTACATGTGAAGCCATTATTAATGAATCTGATAACCCATTAACAGGTACTCCATCAATAATAATTCTATCAAAGTTTTTTCTTAATACTTTAAGTATTGATTCATAATTTGATGAATTAAGTAATTCACTTGGATTTGGAGGTACACTACCTCTTGTTATGACATATAAGTTTTGTATTTTAGTTTTTTTAATATATTGAGAAAAATCTATTTCGTCATCACATATTAATAAATTAGAAAAACCTTTTTCATTAGAAAGATTAAATATTTTATTTATTCTACCTAATCTTAAATCTCCATCAATGATTAAAACTGATTCTCCAGTTTGAGCAAAAGCTGCTGCTAGATTACTACTTATAAAACTTTTTCCATCTCCTTGCATTGAGCTTGTTACAAGTAATACTTGTGAAGCATTATCTGAAGAAGTAAACTGAAGGTTAGTTCTTATAGTTCTTATATCTTCACTTACATTTGATTTGGGTCTACTATCTATAATTAGTTCATCTTTCATTTCTTTTTACCTCTTCCTATCTCTTGTACACTTCCTAAAATTGGAAGTTTAATTTTTTGTTCTACTTGTTCAGCAGATTTAACACTACGATCAAAGTAGTAAATAACAAATAATATACCAAATGCTAAAATAAATCCTATCATCATATATATAACTAATTGTTTTGGAATATTTATATTATATGGCTTTTCATTTAATATTGCTTCATCTAAAACATTAACATTATTCATTTTATATTGTTTAGATACTTCTTTAATAAAGTAAGATGCTGTAACATTAGCAATATTTTTTGCTACTACTGGATTTTCATCACTGGCGGTTATTTTTATTATTTCAGTATTATTAATCGCAGTAACAGATAATTGTTTTACTAACTGATCATAAGTTTTATCTAATGATAATTCTTCGATTACTTGGTCTAATACTTTTCTTGATTTAACTATTTCAGCATAAGTATCTACTAAGTTTTTATTTAAATTTAATTCAGTTTGAGTAATTGTATTTTCTCCACTTAATATTACTTTTGTATATGAATTATACATTGGTTTTTGTATAAAGAATGCATAAAGGCATCCTAATAAACATACTCCAATAAATATTACAAAAAATACAAATATTTTATTTTTAAAAAAACTAAATAATTCTCTTAAATCTATTTCTTCCACAAAATCTACCTACCTATCTTATTATTAGTATATCATAAAATTTAATTATTTTATATACTTTTTTATAAATTACTCTATTACTTCATTATTTAATACTTTATTCATTAATTCTTTTGCATTATTTATAGTTTCAGGATATGGTATCATTATCCATAAATCTTGATTAGGATATGAATATGTTGGTCCCATTGAACCATAGCCATCTACTTGAGTTGAAACAATTTTATAATCTTTTAAATCATTTAATTCATATTTTATAAAACTTGTTACTTCTTCCATATCCATATTTGTTGCAAACTTTCCATCAAGCGAATCTATTATATCAGTATATGAAGTTAAAATTGTTGTACCACTACTAAGTTTATTAAATATAGCTTTAATTACTTCTTGTTGATTTCTTCCACGATGTCTATCTCCATCAATATAAGAGTGTCTTTCTCTTGAAAAAGCTAGGGCACATTTTCCATTTAATTTATTCATACCTACTTTTATTTCAGGGCAATTACCTAATTTAACATATTGATCAGCATATACTTCAATGCCACCTATTTTATCTACTAAATCTACTACTGTAGAGAAATTAACTTTTACATAATAATTTATATCTATATCAAATATGTCTTCAATAGTTTGAACTTGCATATTTATTCCATAATAGCTAGCATGAGTTAACTTATCATTATATCCTTCAGTACCATGTAATTTAACATAATAATCTCTTGGAATTGAAGTTAATAATATTTGATTAGTATTTGGATTAATCGTTGCAACTATATTAACATCATTTCTTGAAGTTTTATTAATATCTCCATAAGTATCTATACCACTAATTAACAAATTATATGGAGTGTTTTTTATAGATACTCTTTTAGTTATATCCTCTATTTCATTTTTTATAGATATTGTTTTTAATACTCTTATTTTCTCATTAAATGTACTATCTTCTTCCTCATATTTATTTTTAATAATATCACTTATTAATATTGATTCTACTTTATGATTAAATAAGTTATCTTTAAGAGAATTTATATCACTTGTACTACTATAAGTAAGAGATAACTTAATACTATCTAATACTTCTTTATCAGTTTTATCATAATATTCTAATGTTTTTTCATATAAGTCTGATGGTTCTTGATATACTGAATCATTTAATACTATAATATAATAATCTGTTACTTCTTCTTTTATAACATTAAAATTATCAAATAAATTCATAGTTTTATTTAAATAAAATATTCCAAAAGAAAATGAAATTAATAAAAGTATTGTTATAACATATGAAATAATATGCATAACTTTTAAAAACTTATTTTTAAAATTAAACATTAATAATAAATTTAATATAATATTAGAACTAATTAAAAATACAATTATTAATATATAATAATTATCTGGAATAACATTAAAAGTATTAATTAATACTATTAAACTAATTGTCATAATTATTAGTAATATACCTAGTATAATACCAAATAAACTTATTTTTTTTCTTTTTTTCATTGCATCACCCTAAATATGTTTCTATATAATTATAACACATATTTTGACAATTTTATATCTTTTTTAAAGAAAAAACTTATACTTTACTTTTTATTAATAATTATAAATATTCCAAGAGAAATATAAAAGAATGTTATTAATAATAAAAGTATAAGTCCTATATATATAAATACTTTATAGTATCACCCCTCTAATAAATTATATAACAATAAATAAACATAATATGTCAAAAAAAGTGTAAGATTAATTCTTACACTTCTTAGTTATTAATTTATATAAATATATTCCCATAATAGACCCTAATGAATCTATCATAATATCTATTATTTGACAACTCCTACCAGGAACAAATATTTGATGTATTTCATCACTAGTAGCATATATTATACATAAAAGTATTGCTATAATTATTTTTTTATCATATCTTGTAATAAAGTTTATTACTAATATTCCTAATATAAAATACTCTATAAAATGTGCTAATTTTCTAATTATTAAACTTAATAACCCTATATCTTTAATATTTATTATACTAGTAATTATATCTACTATAAAATTAGATTGATTAGAAGAACTAGTAGCATCAAATGAAGACATTACAAATATAAATATCATCCATAATATTACTAAAATAATAGAAATTTTATTTTTTATCAAAATTTATCCTTTTTCTACCTATTGAAAGATATTTAACTTTTGTTTTTTCTACATCTTTCAAATTATAACAATTTCTGCCATCTAATACTAATGGATTTTTCATTAACTCTTCATACTTATTTAAATCATATTCTTTTATTTGTGGCCACTCCGTCATAATTAATACAGCATCACAATCTTTAATTGTATCATCTATATCTGTATAATAGTTAATTTTTTCGACAACTTTATCTTCATCAACAAATAATTTAATTTTTTCTTTAAATTTTTCAGTACTTATTGGGTCATATGCTTTCACATTTGCTCCTGAATCTAATAATAATTCAACATTATCAATTGAAGCAGCTTCTCTTAAATCATCAGTACCAGGTTTAAATGTAAGTCCTAATACTCCAATATTTTTGTTTTCTAAATCAATTAGTAACTCTTTTAAGTATTCATATAATATTATTTTTTGTCTTTTATTTACTTCAATACATGCCGATACAGTCTTTAATTCGCGTTCTAATTCTTTGCTTAACCAATGTAATGCTTTTGTATCTTTTGGAAAACAAGAACCACCATAACCAATACCAGCATTTAGAAATTTATTTCCTATTCTACTATCATAACCCATACCCTTTGTTACATCTTCAATATTTGCTCCAACCTTTTCGCAAAAGTTTGCTATTTCATTAATATATGATATTTTTAGTGCTAAGAAATCATTTGAAGCATACTTAACCATTTCTGCTGAGCATCTATTCATAGATAGATATGGTACTTTATATGGCTTTTTCGTAAGTGGCGAATATAGTTTTCTCATTATTCTTTCAGGTACTCTATGATTTGTACCTACAACTATGCGAGAAGCATGTAATGTATCTCTTACTGCTGTTCCTTGAGCAAGAAATTCTGGATTTGATGCAACATATATTTTAATTCCAGGTTTAACATTCTTTCTCAAATATTCTTCGACTTTATCATTAGTACCTATTGGTACAGTAGATTTAACTACTACTACACAATCTTTATTAACGCTTTCTGCTATTTGTTCACAAACTTTATAAACATAATCTAAATTAGCAGAACCATCTGCTCTTTCAGGAGTACCTACTCCAATAAATATTACATCTTTATCCTTATATGCCTCTTTATAATTTGTAGTATAAGTTAATCTTTCTTTGTCTTCTTTCATTAATTCTTCCAAGCCTTCTTCATAGATTGGACTTATACCTTGACTCATTTTTTTAACTTTTTCTTCATCAACATCAACACAAGTTACATCATGACCAATATGTGCTAATGCTACACCAGTTACTAATCCTACATAACCAGTTCCTGCAACTGCAATTTTCATTTTATTTCCTCCTACTTTTATTTACAAATTAAATATATCATACTTTTTGCAAAAAGTATATGCTTTTTACAATAATTATACATTTTTATTATTATTTTTTTGCAAAAATAAAGCATTTTTAATTAATTATGCAAAAAAAGCAAGTATTTTTACTTGCTTAATTTCTTTTTTTATACCATTCAGCAAAATTTTCTATGCCTTTTTTAAATGTTGTTTTAGGGTTATATCCTAATAATTTTTGTGCTTTTGAAATATCAGCATAAGTTCTATCTACATCACCAGGTTGCATAGGTAATTGTTTGATATTTGGTGTTTTATTTAAAACTTCTCCAATTATATTAATCATTTCTTTTAAAGATATTGGACTTGAATTACCTAAATTAATTATTTCGTAAACATCTTTATTTTCTTCTACATATTTTATGCTTCTTTCAATTCCATCAACTATATCACCAATATAAGTATAATCTCTTGAAGTATTTCCATCTCCATACATAGGAATTTCTTCATCATTAAGCATTAATCTTGTAAATTTATTTATTGCTAAATCTGGTCTTTGTCTTGGACCGAAAACCGTAAAAAATCTTAACATAATTACATTTATATCATTTAGTTTATGATAAACATGTGTCATTACTTCATTGGCTTTTTTAGTAGCAGCATATGGACTAATAGCATAATCTACCACAAAAGTTTCTTTAAATGGTACTTCTTTACAATTTCCATATACACTTGAAGATGATGCCATAACTAATTTATTTACATTATTTTTTTTCATACACTCTAAAATATTTTGTGTTCCTAAGCAATTAACTTCTTGATATAATATTGGATTTTCAATTGAAGGTCTTACACCTGCCATTGCAGCTAAATGAATTACACAATCTATTTTATTTTCAATAAATACCTTATCTAAATTATCCTTATCCCTTATATCAATTCTATATAATTTGTAATTAGGGTTATTCAAATTATCTTTAACATTTTCTTCCTTTAACTCAGGATTATAATAATCACAAAAATTATCTACTACTACAATCTTATTATTCTCTTTTAATAAACTATCTGCAAGACTTGAACCAATAAATCCTGCTCCTCCTGTTATTAAATATGTTTTCATTTGTTTTCCTCCTCTATCAAATATTCTTTCCAACCATCTGTTGGTATGAAATGTTTATTATATTTATTAACGTCAACTATTTTTGATTCACTATATAAATTAAATTCATTCTTATTTGCAATTGTATATTTACTTAATTTATATCCATTTTCTATATATTTAATTTTACTTGGATTAAATCCCATTACTTGGCAAATTATTTTGTCCATATTTAATTGATTAAAACTTGCAAGTATTAATCCAACTTTTTTATTACTAGGAATTAATGGTCCTTCTTTTTCACCAGAAACAATCATATCTGCTACATTAAATATTATTCTTTGTTTTTTATTAGTTAATTTGCCATTTTTATCAGCATATAATACTATTTTATTAATATCTAAAATTGTTCTCCATATCGTATCATTTCCATACCAACTACCTTCAAAATATTTTTTCTTACTAGTTTTTTTAGCTAAATAATGTAATGATGAATTTAAAAAACTTATTATTCTATTATGCAAGTAGGTATAATTCTTTACTTTTGATTGCAGGTTTTTTAATATACTATTTTCTGGATATTCATCACCATGATTATGTATACTTCCATTTCTATGATGTGGCAAATATTCTTTTTTAGCATTTATTCCGACAAAATTTTTCATGCATGCTGTTATTCCAGCTTTTCTGTGTGTTTTTGGCTTAGGCATATTAATAATTACATCAGCATTCAATACATCTTGTGGAATTAAATATTGATGAATACCATTATGATGATGCTCATGCATATATTTTAAATTATAATTAGTAATAGCATATTTATCTGCATATTTATCAACTTCAACTAATGAACTATCCTGATTTAATGATACTTCAATACAATCTAATGATGTATTACTATTCTTTCTAAAATCTATTAACTCAATATTATACCCCTTTTTTTGATATTTTTCTATTGAATTCTTTAAATTATTTATTTTTATAACTTCTTCAAAATTACATTCTTGAACCGGAGCATCTCCCACAATTATTTTTCCAGTTTTATTTAATGCCAAAATTGTGTAGTCAATAATGGGACGTATTAATGAAAAATTTGTAATCAACGAATCTGTATCTCCAGCATCACACGTATTTTCATGTTTTACTAAATTTGGCTTTATTAACACATTATTTCCGGGCTTTATAAAATCTTTAAATGGATTCCATTCTTTTGTACCAATATTCTTTGAATCTAATTTCATATCTATTAATAAACTTCTAAATTCATTATATATTTTCTCATCACTTTCAATATTTATATTTAATCCTTCTTTATATCTTGAAGATGGATTAAATATAATAGAATTTTCATATTTAGATAATTTTGTGTTTTTTAAATAAACATTATTATTCATATTTCCTCCTAATTTTATTAACTATTTCTTTAAAAATATTTTTATAAAATATACTATTTATAAGTATAACAATTAAAGAAACAATTATGAATAAGATTAATGCATATATAAACCATTGAATATAATTTTTTACCATTATATTACCTATCATTAAATGTATTGCTAATGAGATAATAATTTCTCCATAAGAAATGATTACAATTTTCATTGAATTGATTAACTTTATCTTTAATATTTTTTTACTTGCATAATCAATAAATCCAATGCTTCTTATTAACATTGAAATTAATGTTCCAATTGCAACACCCAATAATCCATATTTAAATACTAATAATACTGATAAAATTATATTTATAATTGGTTCTATTATTGAAAATACTTTTGTTTCTTTAAAATGCCCTTTGGCATATACAATTGTTGAATAAGGGTAACGAATTATATAATTAAATTCTGCCAAAACTAATACATAAGCAAAAGCTGGTTGAATGTAATTAGCATCTGTTATATTTTTTGTATAAATTGATACAAAAGGTATTATTAAAAATAATGTACATATAATTAGAATAGTAGAAATTGTATAAAATAAAAAAGTATACATAGAAAAATTTTTATTAATTTTTTCGCTTGAATCAGTAATCATTTTTTTGCCAAAAAAAGAATCAATTCCATTTGTTAAAGAAACAATAATTGAACGAATGGATTTAATAATTAGTGAATATATTGAATATATTGATATATTCTTTAGTTCACTAAATATAGTTAAAATTGTAATATCTATATTCGATTGCGTTGCTGCAGCAATATGATGCGTTAATCCATCCCATTGTTTTTCAAATTTATAATCACTTTTTTTTGTAATATTATAACCATAATTTGCATCAAAATATATTTTTAAAATTATAGGTTTAAAAACAAAAATTATTGAACTTATTAATTTAACCATTTGAATATTACATCCAATTTTAATTAAAATTATCATCAATATCAAATTAATAACATATCCTAGTGCATTTATATAATCAATAACATAGTTTTTTTGATCAGCTTGTAAAAATAATTTGTAAGTCATACCCAAAAAATATTCTGCAAATTGGCTAATAGAAATAATAATTATTAGACTAACTGTATATAAATTTGAAAAATCGCCATTTATTATCGGATAAATTATACATAATATAAATACATAAAACACTAATATATAAGCAATTCTTTTAAAGAACTTACTTGAAGCCCCAAGTATTCGTTCAATATTATTACTATTTTTTTCAACTATTGGTTTAAACAAAGCATTTTTTATAACTGGACCAATTCCTGCTTCTAACAACGATATATATGCTATAAACTGAGTTATTGATGATACTAACCCATTAACCCCTGAACCATATTTTTTAATTATTAATATTGGTATAATAAATCCATAAACTATTGTTGAAAATTGAAAAATTAGTGATGATATAATGTTTTTAATTACTATTTTCTTATTCATCAATATCACTTAAATTCTTTTCTGGTAATTTTAGCAGTTCACCTAATCTATAATCCCATTCTTCTGGAGTGAACTCCTCAAATCCTGCACCAGGAAAAAAAGTTAATTCACCAAAATATAGTTTACCATTTATTTCATACCAATCTACTCTCACAAATGGAATATTTTTAGATAATTTTTCTGATAACTCAATCATTTTATTGTAATTTTCAGGCTTTTTTATTTTTTTACTGGAAGACCTATAATGTCTTTCAAACGGCATTTTTTTCCAGTTAAGATCGAAAAATGTAACTGCTAGTCCTAAGTCTTTATTATCTCTTTCGCTACAAACAAAACTACACTTTGCTTTTCCATCAAAACACATTATTTTATAATCATTCAATTGACTGTTTTCACCATCATCTAAATATTTTTCAATAATAATTCTTGGTTTTACGTTTTTGTATGGCCATTCTCTATGTTTATAATAGTAATTGTTTCTTAATGATTTATTAATTTTTTTTCTAGCTAAGTTAATATCTAATTTTTTCTTGTCTTTACAAATAATAATTCCACCAGAATCATGTGTACATTTCATTACAAATTGATTTGGTAATTTATCAAAGTCAATATTATCAAACTTTTCATAAACTCCTATTGTTGGTATTATATATTCCTCTCCTATAATTTTTGATACATATTCTTTTACATCATATTTATCAACCATCTTTGTATACTCTGGATTTCTATCATATAATTTCAACCATTGAAGTTTTTCATTAAATGTTTTTGGATTATCAAGATTAATCTTATATCCCATTTTTAATAGAAATTTTTTTTCTAAATACTTCCTATCAGACATATTTTTATATAAGCCTATCGTCGAAAGACACCCAAATCTATATAGTGGATCTGAAATAATTTTTTTAATTTTTTTTATATATTCAATCATATTTCCTCCTTTTTCAAGGGAACATTGAGTTTTTCTTTTAAAAAGTTTGACGTTTCTATTTCATATGGTACTATTTTTGAATTTTTTAATGAATGTACCATAAAAATTATTAAAAGCAATACTAAAAGTGTTTTAACAATTGCAATTACCTTTTGATTATTATATTGCTTTATTAATGACGGAATACTCAAAAGTAAAAAAGTATTATATATTTGCATTGTCCTTGCAAAAATATCATTATATAAGCCCATTATTTCAATAAAAATAGAAATCAGTAATGTATATAATGAAATATTACACATTTTATTATTCTTTATTTTATCAAAATTGACAAAAATAAGAACTATATTAGATAAAAAATACAATAATATTATTAAATTATTTAGTTGTAACTCATGCCCGACATATCCTTTACCTAGTCTTGACATAATAGCGTAAATTACATTTACATAAATAAATCTTGAAAAGATTAAAAATGGAATACTCAATATTAGTAATATTAAGAATTTTTTTCTATTAATTGGTTTAAAATTAGCAAATAAAAATATAGGCAACGCTATTATTATTGCCCTATGACATAAAAAGGCAATAATAAAAAGTAAAATTGATTTTAACCTTTTCTTATTTATCAAAAAATGCAATGACCACAAAAAAATACTTAATGCAAGTGATTGCCTTATAATTCCAAAAAAATATGTATATATACCAAATGTACATAATATAACATAACTTAACCATGGAATATCAGAATATTTATATATAAAATAACTAAATGAAAAAATGTTTACAAACGCACAAACAACTAAAAATCCATGAAAATTAAATCCTAAATGTGATATTACCCAATTTAATACAACATAACCACTTTCATAATCAAAAGGATATATTAAATCAGCGATTTTAAAGAAATGTAATTTTGATATCATTTCTGAGAAATTAAGAGTTTTAATATAATTGAATCCTGCACTATAGTTAGCCAAATCAACTCCTAAACTACTACTTCTCAATGCAAGTATTAAAAATAACTGTATAGATACTAAGATTATAAATTTTTTTCTATTTTTTATCAAAATAGCATATACAATTATTAGTAATATATTAATTATATATATTGTCATATTATCATCCTTTCAAAAAAGTTAATAAAATAAATAATCCTCCCACTGTTTCATTATCTTTTGTGTTTTAAAGCACATTGCTCTTATTTTAGCATTTTTCCCGATTTGATTATAATCACTATTTAAAACATTTTTTATTGCATTTGATAGTTTTTTTGAATCATTACAAGGAACTAATATTCCTTGTTCATCATTTTCTATCAATAATCTTGGGCCACCACATGGGCAGTCGGTGGAAACACATGCTATACCGGTAGCCATTGCTTCCATAAGTGCATTTGGCATTCCTTCATAATCCGATGATAGTACAAATACTTTTGCTTTACTCAATTCATTTTCAACGTTTAATACATTTCCTTTGAAAAAAATTTTTCCAAAAATATTTTTTTTCATTGCATAATCTTTTAATTCTTTTTCCAGACTTCCTTCACCATATATTATTAAATTCTCATTAGGAAAATCTTTTGTTATCAATTCAAATGCATCTAATAATAATTTTTGATTTTTTTGCGTTTCTAGTCTACCAACAGTAATAATGTTTTTTTTATTTTCTACTATTTTTGTATTATAAAATTTTTCATCAACTGGATTAAATATTATTTTAGAATTATTTTGAATTTTTTTTATAAAATATCTTCTAGCATCAGGAGTTTGAAAAACATAACCATCTGCTAATAAAAAGATCAGATTAGTTATTACTTTCTTTATAAAACTACCACCATATTCTTTATTTGGATCATTTCTCACTGATACTATCTTTCTTGATTTAATTCCAATTGTAGATAATAACATTCGAAAGTTAGGTCTTCCTAAAAATGATAATACAGTATCTGGTTTTTCCATTTTTATTAATCTTCTTAATTCATTTATTCTTTTTATATTTTTTATAGCAATATTACCTTTATTTTCTTTTTGAAGATACACTCTATGTATCTTTGATGGCAAACTATATTCATTGTTTTTATCATTTGGTTCAAAATCATTTATTAATAACACCTCATAATCATTATTTACCAAATATTCTGCTAATACAGACATAACTCTTTGTGCACCACCACGATACATAGTATCAATATATAATACAACCTTTTTTTTCATCTTTACTACCTTTCATTTATAAATGTTAATTATTTTTCAATTTCAATAATTAGAGTTTTCATAATTTTATCTGGCATATATTCTTTTGCTTCTTTTTGACAGCATTTGCTCATCTTTTCTATAATATTTGGGTTTTTGTATAGCTTTATTAATATTTCACTTGTTTTTTTAACATCATGAACAGAAACCATAATTCCAGTTTCATTATTCGTTAAAACTTCAAAATTACAATTCCAGTCAGTTGCAATACATGGTGTACATGCAAAAAGTGTATCAATTAATGTTCCTGGAAAACCTTCGCCTTTCCAAAAAGTTAAAAACAACATTAAGTCATATTCATTTATTATTTTACTAGAAATATTTGCATCTATTTCTCCTTTGTATTTTATATAATTTGGTAGTTGTTGTTTTATTTTTTCGAAATCTTCAAAATATTCATTATCAATTCTTCCATATAAATCTAATGTAAATATATCTTTTCCAATTTTTTCATTTGCCAATTTAACAACATCAATTGCATCTTCTATTCCTTTTTCTTTTACTATTCTTGTAAATGTACATATTTTTATTTTAGAAATTTCTTCATACTTTTTAGGTTCTTGTAATTCAATATTTTTAAAATTCGGTAAAACTTTTACATTTTTTATTTTCCTTTTTTCATACTCTTTTTTCATACTGAGTGTCTCAACAAATATTTTTGTAAATGAATTTGCAACTTTTTTCAAAAAAATGTTATTGTCATACACGTTATAACGTACACCACCGATTACAATATCAAACACTTTTTTGTTATTTTTCTTGTTAAAAAAATACAAAATTGGTGATATAACTTTATATCCTCTACTTGAAACAATTAAAATTACTACATCATTCTCACTTATGATTTTTTTTACTTTTATTATCATCTTTACTAAGTTTCTTGGTTCATAATACGTATCAACTTTATCTATATTAATATCATAGTATTTTTCTAAATAATTACATATTTCTTTTGTTTTGACGGTTTGACCATCAGTGAATTTTTTATTTCCACCAAAATGACCTATTATGCCTATTTTCGGTTTTTGATTATTAGAATTAAACATTTTTAATAATTCATTATTTCCTTTTTTGCTATAGCACTGATTGGCACAACAAGCTGGTGTAAAAGTAAGTTCGCCAAAAATTATTTTTCCATTATCATTATATAAATCTACTCTAACAAATGGAAAGGGCTTAGATAAGTCTTCTGATATTTTAATCATTTTTTCTAATTTTTTTGGCTTTAAAATATTTTTTTTATTTATATATTTTTCTTTGATGTATGGTAATTCATTCCATGACAAATCAAACATATTTAATTTTAATTCAGTATCTCTTTCACTACATACTAATATACACTTTGCCTTACCATTAAAGCAATATACCTTATAATCAATTGGCATTTTTCCATTCTTATCACATAAATATTTTTCACATATTATTCTAGGTTTTATTTTTAAATAATGTAACTCCGTTGTCGCTAAACCATATCTTTCCTTCATGAACTTATTTAGTTTTTCTTTTGCAACACTTATATTTAAATTTCTTTTATTACTACATATTATATTATAAGCACATCCATGTGTACATTTTAACGCAAATTTATTAGGCAATTTATTAAAATCAATCTCTTCTGAATTATTATAAACTCCATATAACTCATTCAAAATGCTTGAATATCCCAATTCTTCAATGTATTTTCTCACTTCATATTTGTCAGTACATTTAATTACTAATTCATTATTTGGATATTTATACATTTTTAATACACTTGTTTTATCATTAAAATTTTTCGGTTTCTTATAATGTGGTATTTCATGTGTTCTCATTATGTATAAAATACTATTGCTTAATTTAGGATTTATTTTTGTCAATAATTCTAAAATCCTTTTCCCTATATATACAATACATTTTTTCACTATATTCTTCTCCTAACTGCATTAAAACAATACCAACCAAAATTATAAACACTATTAATAATGTTTAGACATTCAACTTTTCTATAAAGATTCCAAGTTCTTTTTAAAGCCTTTAGTTTATTTGATGATAATGTATTAACATCTCTTCTGTAATATGATAATATTTCATTTATTCCATATGCTTTTGATACTTTCGTTCTTAATACTTTCCACCAAGTGGCTGTATCTTGTCCCCTTTTAACATTTGGCATTTGGATATCTTCTTTAGTCATTTTTTTCATATTAAACATTACTGTGCTAGTCCATATTGTAGTATTTTTCAAGGCTTGTTTATATGTAATTGATTCTGGTACACTTACTTTTTTTCCAGTTGGCAAACATTCAACATTACAGAATTGATATGCTGTATATGAAAAAGCACAATCTAAATTGTCCATAAATTTTATCTGTTTTTCAAGTTTTCGCTTGTCCCATTTATCATCAGCATCCAAAAAGCAAATATATTCTCCATTAGAATAATTAATTCCATTATTTCTTGTTACTGCTGCTCCTGAATTTTTATTATTTGTTAATAACTTTATTCTTTTATCTTTTTTTATTGAATTTTCGATTATTTTTTTTGAATTATCGTTAGAACAATCATCAACAAATATTGCTTCCCAATTTTCATATGTTTGTTCTTCAATAGTAGCAATTGTTTCTTTTAAATATTTACTAGCATTATAAACTGGAATTATAATACTTACTAATTGTTTTTTCATTATACACCACTACCTACTAATACTTTATCATCTATATTATCATTACTTTTGTTTTTTAGATATTGTACTTTTTGATTTATTTTATCATTATGTTTTTTGTTCTTTTTTCTATTTGGTGTCTTATTTTGATTTTTTAATATATTTAATTCTTCATGAATTGCTGATTTTGAATTACTAAATCCTTCTTTTTTTAAGACACTTTTTATTGTTTTTAATACGATATATATATCTAAAAATAATGACATATTTTCTACATATTCAACATCTATATCTATTCTCTCAATTATACCTAGATTATTTCTGCCACTACATTGTGCTAATCCTGTTATTCCTGGTAATACTTCTAATCTTCTCATTTGATGTTTTGTAAAATATTTTGCATAATCTAATATCCACGGTCTTGGTCCAATAAAAGACATTTCTCCTTTTAAAATATTAAATAATTGAGGTAATTCATCTAAAGATGTTTTTCTTAGTATTCTACCTATTTTTGTAACTTGATCTTCTACTGAAGTATCATATAAATTGTTATTATATATCATACTTCTAAATTTATATAAAGTAAAGTTTTTATTGTTTTTACCGCTTCTTATTTGCTTAAATATTACTGGTCCTTTACTATCTATTTTAATCATTATCGATATTATTAACATTAATGGTGAAAGTAAAATAATCAATATAAGCGCTAATATTAAATCTAATAACTTTTTTATAACCTTTCTATACATCTAAATCACCAATTAACTACTTTCTATTTCTTCTTTGCTAGCATTATACTTACCACTAATCCTAGTGATAATACTATTATAAGTATTAACCATTTTCCTTTATAGCTTGCATCTGTTTTAGTTTCTTTTGAACTATCTATTTGAACTTTTTTATTTACTTTTACATTTATTATATATTCTTCATTAGAATTATCTAAAGATGCTTTTATAGTTATTTTATTATCTTCTAAGTCTTCTATTTTTTGATTTGATATATCAATAGTAGTATTTTTATCTTTTGCTACTGGTTTTAAATCTAATTCTTTAATATCTTCATCAATATTTACTGTATATTCATAAACATCTTCTTTTAATTCTATTTGTACTATTTCTGAATCAATACTTTCTAATAAATTCTTTTTTACTTCTTTTGGTTCTTCTGGTTTTTGTTGTACTATATTAGCATTATCATCTACTTTTACTGTTATTACTAAATTATCTTGATTAATTACTGTACCATCAGTAGTGGTTAATCTTATATTATTTAGATTAATATTACTTGATTTTACATTTGGATTTTGTACTACATTTATTCTTACTTCTCCTAATGTAATATTTCCTGTTACTGGTTCATCAAAAGTAATTGTATGTGCTACTCCTGATGTATTAATCTTATAATTAGAATTAACTATAAAATTACCTGTTATATCATAACTATAATATACAAAATTAAATTCAATCTTACTTATTTCTTTATCAAAATTATCTGTTATACTTAGAGTTGTATTACTTCCTTTACTTAAAGTTATATCATTTTCACTTACATTTAATGCTTTTACTTTAGTAGTAAATGATATAGAAATAAATAATATAAACAATAAACCTACTAACTTCTTCATCTTTGCTCCTTATCCTCTACAAAAATTATAACATTTTATGATACATTATTCAACTAAAAATACACTTTTTTGACATAAATATAAGGTATTAACTAATTTTATTAGTTAATACCTTGATAAAAAACTATTTTATTTAATTATTTTTATTAGAAAATATGTAACTACTAATATTGCTGTAAATTCTAACATCATAATTAAAGTAGACATATTTACATAACCTTTTGGTTTATCTTCTTCTTTTTTTAATGTTTTAACATATGGTTTATTTTTGGATTTCTCTAATTCTTGTTCTTTAATCATTAAATATCTTCGATATACTTCTACTCTACGAGTCCATATTTCTTTGTCTATTTCTCCTAAATTATTTAATAAGGATGGATTCTCATAAAACATTACTACTTTTTCTTTAATATCATCATCATAACTCTCAAAATCCTCAGGTATTTCTTCTTTAACATTTGGTATATCTTCATAACTACTACTTAATGATTCATTATTATTTATTCTTTCTGAAGCATCTATATCTTGTTCATTATAATTTGCAGACTTAGGTTCTCCAACTTTAAAATTTTCAAACTTATCTTTAGTTACTTCATATATTTTTCCATAACTAGATAATCCTATCATATTTTCTATATTTATATAATCTATATCTAACTCAGTGGAATATCTAATTAAAAAAAATAATTTTTTGTAATCTTCACTTGATAGAGATTTTACTTGTCCTAAATATTTATCAATATTTTCTACTGGTATCATTTTTAATTCAATATCTTCATTTACTCTTTTATCCCTTAATATATCAGTAGTATTTTTTTGATTATCATTACCTTGATACTTTTTATTTTCTTCTTGTACTTCTTTTAATATTTCAGTTAAACTTCTGCCATCTTTTTTATTTTCTAATACTACTTCTTTACCTAGAGTATTATCATAGAAATAAAATATTTCTACTCCTGTATCTAATATTTTATGTTCTATTTTACTAATATCAATTCCAAATGTTTTAGATATTTCTTCAGGTAATGATTTAGGTTTAGAATCTAAATATTTATCTATTAATACTTCTCTACTACTAGGAAAAGTATTTCTTAAATTATTGAATAAGTTAGATAATTCAGGATCCTTATTTAATTCATCATTAACTTTATTAATTAGTTCTAATTCTTCATTATTAAATATTACTTTATTATTTAAAGTATATTTATCTAATAATTCAAAATATTTTAATATATCTTCTTTTTTCATATTGACTCCTACTTTTTATATTCTCTTCTATTATAATTTTATCACAAATATATTTTTTAAACAATAAAAATTTAAACAAAATAAAAAAAGCTAAGATAAACTTAACTTTATTTTGAGAAATCAACTTTTATATTTTCTCTTTTATCATTTTCTAATTTAAATAATTCTTTCTTTTCAAAAGCAAATATTTTAGCAATAATATTCGAAGGAACTGATTCTACTAAATTATTATATGATGTTACTGCATTATTATAATTTGATCTAGCATAACTTAATTTATTTTCTATTTCATTTAAATTATTTTGAAGACTTAAAAATTGCGTATTAGCTTTTAAATCAGGATATGACTCTGCAAGCAGCATTACATTATTAAATTTCTTATCAATACTTTCAGTTTCTTCAATACTAAATCCATGATTATTATATGAAGATCTTAAACTAGTTAATTCTTCTAAAGTAGAAGATTCGTGTTTAGCATAACCTTTAACGCATTCTACTATATTTGGTATTAAATCAAATCTTTGATTTAGTAAAACATCAATTTGCGATTCCTTTTCTTTTACTCTATTATTCTTTCTTATAAACTTATTATAAGTTCCTATAATCATTCCAGATAAAATTATTACTATTATTAACAATATATTTATTAACATTTCTTACTCCCCCTTACCTTGTTTCTATGGTTACTTTATTTACATAACCATTATCATCATAATCAAGTGATATTTCATAATGTTGAATTTCATAGCCATTAAAATTTCTAAGACTATTTTTAATTTCTTTTATTTTATTTGGATCAGTTCCATATGACGTTCCATCAAATACTACTTCCACTAAACGTTCATTATTCGTTTTATTGTTTTGTATAACTTCATCAATTTGCCATCCAGTTGCAGCTTTACTTTCTGTTCCTTGATATTTTTCAAAAGTATAATTAAAACTTTTCTTTTTGCTTTCTAATTCTTGTTGTTTCATTTCTTGTTCCATTTCTTCTTGCTGTTTTCTAATTTTTTCTTCTGCTTCTTCTTGCCTTCTTTTTGCTTCTTCTTTTGCTTTATTCATCTCTTCTTTTACTGCATCGCTTTTTTCTTTTATATCACTTCCTACTCTATATACTAAAGTAGCTAATGATGCAACAAAGATAATTATTACTATGTAAAGAATTATCTTTCTATTAGAATTATCTTTCTTTTTAGTTTCAACTTTCTTCTCTTGCTTATTACCTTCTAAAGATAATTCATCATTAGTAAGTATATTTATATCTACTTCAAATAACTTACTCATTGCATTTAACTTATCCATATCAGGCTTTGTTTGTCCAAGTTCCCATTTAGATATAGTTTGCCTTGTTACATCAAGTTTTTCTGCTAGTTGTTCTTGTGATAATAATGCTTTTTTTCTAAGTATTATTAACTTTTCATAAAATTTCATACATACACCTTCTCCTTTTTTGTCCAATAGTTTAACATTTTATAACATATATGTCTAGCAACTTATGTTGGAAATTTGTCAACTTTTATTAACATTTATGTTAACTAAATATCTTATACTACTTATCTTAATATAAGTTTACCATATTTATATTCTTTTAGCAATTATTTTTTAAATATTACTTGCAAATAGTATTATCATATCTTATAATAGAAACTAACACTTAAAATAAACAAGGATGTGATACCATGGATAATATCATTATCATTAGATAGAATAGATTTTACATTAAAAGAATACAATTATATATTTGATAGTAATTATTTTATAGTATGTGAAGATACTACACTTTATGGTGAGAATTATACTGATGTAACAAGTGAATGGATAATAAATGCAAAACCTAATACTCATATAGTTAAAGATAGAAAATATTTTGAACATAGTGGAATTAAATACAAAGTTGATAATAAAAATATTGTACTTGATTATTCTAATAATGAAAAAGACGTTGCTATATGGTTAGAAAATACATTTGGTGGAGAAATATATATGTTACCTAGAATAAATAAGCCAGATGGAATTCAAACTGCTGATTATTTATTTAGAGGTGAATATTGGGATTTGAAAACAATAAATGGAAAAAGTAATCAAGTTCTATTTCATTCAATATATAAAAAGAAAACTCAAAGTAATAATTTCATTTTTAACATAATTTCACCTGAGTTAAATATTAATGAATTACAAAAACAAATTCATAAATTATACAATAGAAAAGATACAGATTTTTTACAAAAAGTTATATTAAAAAAAGAGAATAGAATCTTCGTCTATAAAAGAAAAATGTGACCGCACTGGTAATTCAGCACGACCACATTTAATATACACATTATAGTGCAAAAACTATAACGTGTCTAATAGACCAGCCGCAACCCTACGGGTCACGACCAGTCAAATGTAATTACAATTACATTATATTATATTCTATATCAAATGTCAACTTTTATTCATATTTTTTAATAAAAATGTGACCATTGATATAAAAAAAGGATTAACCATCAGTCCCCAAATATGGACCAGGACCAATCCAAACATAATTACATTATATAAAACTATTAGTTCTAGAAGTTGACACCCTCTCCAAGCGGAGTGGGACCAACTTCAATGTAATTACTACTACATTATATTATCATTTATATTTAAAGTCAATAAATAATACTTAAATTTTGAAACTAACTTAGGTTCAAAATTTCTTTTTAATAACCTCAGGTATTAAAATGCCTTGGAATAACTTTTAAGTTATGAAAAGAAAAAAAGATAACTAAAACTAATTATCTTTACTATTACATAAACTATATAATGTTGTAACTTCTTTAAATGTTAACTTTCTATATCCTCCCTCTTTTACTTTATCTAAGGTTAAGAAAGCATATTTTTCTCTTTTTAATTTTATTACATCATATCCTAATACTTCAAACATTTTTCTTATTTGGTGATTTCTTCCTTCATGTATAGTTATTTCTACAATACTCTTATTATTTAATTTATCTACTTTTTTTACCTTTACTTTTGCTCTTGAAGTCTTTCTACCATCAATTACTACACCATGAATTAATTTAGATATATCATTTGGAGTTAATACTCCTTTTATTTTAGCTATATATACTTTATTTATATTTGAAGAAGGATGCATAAGTAAATTAGCTAGCTTACCATCATTAGTTAAAAGTAATAATCCTGTTGTATCATAATCAAGTCTTCCTATTGGATATATTCTAGTATCTGTTTCAATTAAATCTACTACTGTTTTTCTACCTTTATCATCACTAGCAGCACTTATTACTTCTCTTGGTTTATTTAATAAATAGTATTCATAATTTTTATTATTATCTAAAATATTACCTTCTACTTCAATAGTATCTCCTTTTTTTACTTGACTCCCTAATTTATTTACAATAACACCATTTACTTTAACTTTATTTTGTGTTATTAATTCTTCAGCATGTCTTCTTGAACAATATCCTAAATTTGCTATAACTTTTTGTAATCTTTCCATATAATTGGTCACCTCGTAATAATTATATAGTATTTTTATCTTTTTTACAAGAATTATTTAATCTTCTACTTTTATATTATATACTGAAGGACCCATAATACTATTACCATATATATCAAATCTACTTCCATGGCAAGGACAATCCCATGTTTTATCTATACTATTAAATATTAAATTACATTTCATGTGAGGACAAGTATTTTTCACTTTAAATTCCTTACCATTTTTATTTCTATATACTCCATACTTTATATTATCTTTTGTTTCTATTCTTACATTATCTATAAGAGTATAAGAATTATTTAATTTAGTTAAGATATAATTTTTCATATTATTATAATTATATATTGTTAAATTAATTATCTTTTTAGTAGTTAATCCTCTGTTTAATCTAAACATATCAATATACTTATTATCTTTTCCTTTAATTATATCTGATAATATTTTACCTCCAATTGTACCATTAGTAAGTCCCCATTTATTATATCCAGTTGATAGTAATAAATTACTATTACCAATTCTTCCTATTAATGGTAAATTATCTAATGTCATTACATCTTGATTCATAAAATAATATTTTACTTCAATATCAAATAAATCTTTAAATCTTTTAATATTTTCTTTATGTATATTTTGTTCTATATCATTATAATCCAACTTCTTAGAATTAGTACAATATAATAAATATGTCTTATTATTTGTAGTATAATACCTGATTGAATTAACTGGATTACTAGATATTGCTTGAAATTTCTTATTTTTCTTAACTAGACCTGTAGTTATATAAGACTTTTCTACCATAACTTTAAATGGTATAAAATATGGATTAATTATAAATGGATAATTAGTAGCAATTACTACATATTTTGTTTTAATTATATTATTATTTGCTTTTACTATAAAAGTATTACTTTCTTTTATTATTTCAGTTGCAGTAGTATTTTCATATATTTTAATATTAGAATTAAGTAATATTTTCTTTATTGAATATAAATATTTTAATGGATGAAATACATAACTATTATTAGTTTTTATATTATATATACAAGGAAATGTTATAGGTAATTTATTATGAGTAGTATAATTTATATTTAAATCTTTATATACTTTTATCTCTTTATTAAATTCTTCAATATCATCATAATAATTTGTAAATACATAAGAAGAAGTCTTTTCTAAATTACATTCTATATTATTAGTATTAATTATATCTAATATTAAATTAATTGCATCTTTTTGACTTTCTAAATATAATTTTCTATATTTTGAAGGTATCTTATGATAAATTAAATCTTGCATTATAGTTAATTTACCTGTAGTTAATGATGTTGAACCTGAACCAATATGATTTTTTTCTATTAAGGCTATATTTAAAGATGTATCTTTAAGAAAGTATGCTGTTGTTAATCCTGTTATACCTCCTCCTATTATTAATACATCTACATTAATATCATTAGTTAAACTATCAGTATAATTTTTTCTCATATAATTATTCCATATACTTTTATTTTCCATATCTTCACCATTATTATTATGATATAAGTTAAAAAAAATAATACATATATGAATTTAATATGTATTATTTAATATTATTTTACTTTAGCAAGATAATATGCTTTCTTGCCTCTTTTAATAATGATATATGTATTATCTAAAAGAAATTTACTATCTATTATTACTTCTGGATTAGTTTCTTTTACACCATTTATACTAATGGCATTTCCATTAATAAATTCTCTTGCTTCTCTTTTACTTGATGCTACTTTCATATCAATTAATAAATCTGTTAATGTTTTATTTAATTCTATTTCTTTTACTTCTTCAGTTGAAAATAATTCTTTTATTTCATTACTTGTTAAATCAGTAAATTTATTATTAAATAAACTATTTGCTAATTTTACTGCTTTTTCGTATTCATCTTTTCCATGTAAGAAAGTAATTATTTCTCTTGCTAAAGCTTTGTGAGCTTCCCTTAACTCCGGATGTGTTTTATTAGATAATTCTAATGCTTCAATTTCTTCTTTTGATAAGAAAGTATATATCTTTAAATAATCTATTACCATTTCATCTTCAACATTAATAAAGAATTGATATAACTTATATGAAGATGTTTTATCCTTATCTAACCATAATGCATTACCTTCACTTTTACCAAATTTATGTCCTTGACTATCTGTAACAAGTGGCATTGTAAAACCATATACAGTATCTCCAGTAGATTTTCTAATTAAATCTATTCCAGCGGTAATATTACCCCATTGATCACTTCCTGCACATTGTAAATCTACATTTTTATTTTCATGTAACCATTTAAAATCCATTGCTTGAAGTAACATATAAGAAAATTCTGTATAAGTAATTCCTGTATCTAATCTTCTTCTTATAATGTCTTTATCTAACATATAATTAATATTAAAGTATTTTCCATAATCTCTTAAAAAATCTAATACATTTAAATCTTTTGTCCAACTATAATTATTTACTACTTCAAAGCCAAATAATTTCTTTACTTGATTAGTTAATCCTTCAATATTTTTTTGTACTTGTTCTTTTGATATCATTGCACGCTCAGTAGTAGGTCTTGGATCTCCAATTTGTCCAGTTGCACCACCCACTAAAAGTATTGGATTATGTCCATGGTCTTTTAACCTTTTAGATATTAGAAAACTTGATAAGTGTCCTACATGTAAACTATCTGCCGTAGGATCTGTTCCTATATAAAATGTAAGACTACCATTATTAAGTTTATCTATTAATTCTGGACTAGATATATCTTTAATAAGTCCTCTCCATACTAATTCATCATATAATTTCATTTTAATTCTCCCTCCAAATAAAAAAACTTATTATCTGTAAAGACGAATAATCGCGGTACCACTTTACTTCATAATAAGTTATGCTCTTTCTTTCTTAACGTGAAATATCCGTTTTAACTCTGAAACTGTAACTTCTTTATTTAAACTTGGTTAATTCTCACCACCATTAACTCTCTTATTACTACTTAAATAAATACTTTTATTTCTTCTTCGTTAAATATAGTTATATGATAACATAATAAATTTATTTTGTAAATAGTTTTTTATTTATTATCTATTACTACTTTTTCTAAATATATTTTTTCATCAAAAGCACCACGTTTTTTACTTTTTTGTTCTGCTACAAAAATAACATCATTTAAAGTTTTATTTTCTAAATTTGCAAGTGCTTTTATTATTTCTAACATATCTGCTAATTCTTCTATTCTATCATCCTCTGAAGAATTAAGTACTTCTTGATATTCTTCATATAATTTATTTTCTAATTCTTTTTTATATTCATCATTATCTAATATTCTTGTAATTGGAATTTCTCCATTACTTTTAATTATATTAGGAATATTATCTCTTACTAATTTATTATATACTTTTTCCATATTACTTTTCATTTTCTTTCTTTTCTAAGTTAGACACTATTTCTTTTATTTTTCTAAACCTATGATTTAATCCTGATTTAGTTATCTTAACGCCTGTTTCTAATGATATAATATCACTTAATTCTTGTAATGAACTTTCTGGATATTCTAATCTATATTTAATTAATTCTTGTAATCGTTCATCTAATAAATCTATCATGTCATATTCTTTTAACTTTTCTATATCTTTTATTTGCTTTGATGAAGTCATAAATATTTTATCTACATTTGCTTGTTCACAATTATTTAATCTATTTGTCATATTTTTATGATCTCTATATATTCTTATATCTTCGAAATAAAGTACTGCATTATATGCTTTTATTACTCTCAAAAAATCGCTTATTTTTTCTGCTTCTTTTATATAAACAGTATAGTTTTTAGTTCTTTTTATTATTTTAGCATTAAGATTATAGTTATCTAATAAACTTTTTATAAATTGTGCATAAGAATTATTATCTACCACAAATTCTAAATGATATCTACTTGTTTTAGGATCATTTACACTTCCACTTACTACGAATAATCCTCTTAAATATGCTCTTATTGTTTCTTCATCACTAACTATATACTCTTTTGGTATATTTAAGTAATTATTATTATTATCTATTATTGATAAATCATTTAATATTTCTTCATTTTTATTTCTAACATCTAAAATATATGATAGTCCATTACTAAAATATTTCTTTCTTACTGTTATTACGGGAGTTACATCATATAATGACTTGATTAATTTATAGATTCTTCTTGCTACAAAATTATTTTCTAAATGAATTAAAATACTCTTATCAATACTTGCACTATTTCTAATTATCGCAGATAATTCTGAAATACTTTCTGGTTTTGTTGTATCTAGTCTTGATACTTCTTCTTTTACAGTACTAGAAAAAGTCATTATTCATCCTCTTTAATTAAATAATTAAATATTGCTAAAGCTGTTTTTAAATGATCATGTCTTACTTGATTATTTTTAATTATAGCAAGATCTTCTTTTACTAATTCTACATGCATCTTCTTTAATTTATCTTCATCAATTAATATTGGTGTAGCATATTCTTTTAAATATAATTCTTGTATTTCCTCATTAATTGGTTTACTATTTGCTATTACTACATCTATAAAATCTTTTCCAACATATTTATTTAATTGTTTTACACAATCACTTACTTTAAAATTATCTGTTTCACCATGTTCAGTCATTATATTACATACATACATTTTTTTTGCTTTAGATTTAGTTAAAGCTTTCTTCATATCTTTACTTAACAAGTTAGGTATAATGCTTGTATATAAACTTCCTATTCCTAAGATTATTAAATCTGCTTCTTCGAGTGATTTTAATACTTCTTTTGTTACTTTTACATCTTTTTTATATTCTACATAATCTATTTTTTTACCTGCTTTAGTAATATTACTTTCTCCTTCGATTACTTGTTTATCTTTAGTATGTGCTACTAATATAGCTTTATCTTCAGTAAATGGTAATACTTTTCCTTTTAAGTTTAATATTTTAGATAAAGCTTCTAATGAATCAGTTAAATCTCCAGTTATATTGTATAATGCTGTTAACATTAAATTACCTAATGCATGATTATTTAAATCGCTACTAGTTTTAAATCTATATTGTAATAATTGTTCTACTAATGGTTCAACATTAGATAATGACACTAAAACATTTCTTAAATCTCCTACTGCAGGTATATTAAATTCTTTTCTTAATATTCCACTTGATGCTCCATCATCTGCTACTGTTACAACTGCTGTAATATCTACTGGGAATAATTTTAATCCTCTAAGTAAAACTGATAATCCTGTTCCTCCACCTAATACTACTACTTTTTTCATATATATACTTCCTCTCTAATAAATCATATTCCTCTTAATTATATAATATATAAAGTGTTTTTGCAATAATTATACAAAAATAAAAAGGACATAAGTCCTAATTATTAAATTTTTCTAGAAATAATGGTAAAATTAATTTCAATTTATCTTCCCCAGTTATTTCTTCAATTAATAGTTTACCATCTTCATCATTTACTGTAACTATTTTATAATTATCTTTAATATCAGTATGCATTTGATTTACTTCTGCTATGTAATAATAGCTTTTATTTCCATATATTACTTTCTCTACAATTAAATATTGTTCATCGTTACCTAAGGTAATTACATTATTTATATCTAAATTCATAATTCTCCCTTTCTAATTTGGAAATATTCCATTTAAGTCAAATTTTTCTAAATTACTATTATCAGGCCATTTAAATTTGTCACTGTCATTATCTACTGGTAATTTCTTTTCTTCAATTGTAGGCATTACTGGTTCAGGGAATATCACATTACCACCACCATTGTTTGTTTCAAATACATTACTATTATTAATATTGTTATTAAAGATATCATTTTGTTTGTTAGTTTCAAATATATTATTTGGTTGTTCCTTTTCAAAAATATCATTTGATTTATTATTTTCAAATATATTAGTTACTTTATTATTTCCGAAAATATCGTTTGGTCGTTCTTTTTCAAAGATGTTATCTTCTTTCTTCATTTCAGGAACAGTTGTTGTATTTTCTTGTTTTACTTCTTCTTTTGGAGTATTATCTTTAAATAAATCATCTAATGGTAATTTTACTTCTTGTTGTGGTTCTTCACTACTTGATTTCATTTCTGCAAACTCTGTTGGTGTCCAGAATAAATCATCATTAGTTTCTATTTGTTTTGGTTCTTCTTTAACTACTGGTTCTGGCTTTTTCTTTTTAGTGTCTATTCCTAGCATATCTGCTACTCTTTTCATTACACTTATTGATTTTAATCTAGATAATCCAAAGTTCATAGACATAATCATTTCTGATGATTTAATTTGATTTGGTAAGTATGTTTCTTCTAATGGTTCTACTTCTTGTGTTTCTTCTACATCTTCATCTTTACTGTTTGCTTCATCCATTAAATCTTTAAATAAACTATCTGTTTTAGATTCTTCTATCTCAGGTTCAGTTTCTAAAATGTCTTCTTTAACTAAATCTTCTAATGGCTCTGGTTGTTCTTCTTTTTCATCTTCAAATAGATAATCTTTATCTAATGATTCATCATCATGATCATAAGTATCTATTAAATGAAATTCTTTTAATATTGATAATACTTCTGGTTTTTTAACTTCTTTATTTAATTCTTCTAATCTATTTTCTTTTAATTTAATTCTTTCTGTTAAAACATTTATATTATCTGTATTAGATTTTTCTTCTTCTATTTCATGAGATTGTTCTTCAACTAAATCATATATAGGTAATAATAAATCTTTTTCTTTTATATTCATATCTTTTCTTAGAGTTAATCTTTCTTTTAATAATGTTTTTACATTAGTTCTTTTAGTAAATAAATTACTATATTCTTTTTCTTTCTTTTCAATTAATTCATATAACTCTAATAATATTTCTTTTTCTTTTACATAATAGTAATTCCTTTTTGAATTTTCTACATATGAAGCATATTCTAATTCTAAGTCTCCACTTATACCTGAAGTCTTTAAATTATCAAAAGCTGTTACAAAGGTATCTTTTTGATCTTTAGCTTCATTTATTTCTTTTGCTATTTTATTTAATTCTTCATCTATATCTTCAACTTTAGTTAATGATTGTAAATCCATTTCATATAAAGTATTGATATAATCAGTATATAATTTATCTTCTAAATTAACATTTTTTTCTTCATTAGATTTCTTTTTATCAAATTCATTAGATAATTCATCTTCTAGATATGTTAATTCTTTTTTATTTACTTCGATTGTTCTAGAATTATCTAAATAACTTTTAATCAAATTTAATCTTTTTTCATATAAATCTAATTCACTTGATTTTTCTATATATTCTAAATCATTTAATTCTTTACCTGTTACATTCTTATAATCAGATTGTAAACTTTTTCTTTGTTCTATTCTATCTTTTATAAATTCTACTAATTTCTTTAATCTTTCTACTTCTTCTTCAAGAGTGCTTGTACTATAAAACATACTCTCTAATTTTTCTTCATAATCTTCGGTATACATTTTATCTAGATTTATTGAAGCATCTTTAAATTTAGATAATGTTAATTCATCTACTTCATCTTGACTTAACAAAACACTCATTCTTAGTATTTTATATAAATCTAACTTTACTTTTTCCTTATCTGTTAAGGATTCATCATGTTTTAACATACTTACACCTTCCTATTCTTTTATTTTTATCTCAGGGAATAAATCTTCTTGTAAAAATATATCTTTTTCTTCTTTTTTTTCTTTAATCGCAATATCTTCTCCAACTTTCTCAGGTGTTAAATTGTTACTTTTAATTATTGGAATTGCGTCAGACTCTAAAACTGAATTAAATGATACAATATTTTCTTTTGGTAATTCTTTTGGTTCTTCTTTTTTTATTTGTTCTTTTGGTACTTCTTCTTTTGGAAGACTTGAACTTATACTATTATAACTTACTTTTTGTTCTAGTTCATTATCTTTCTTTATCAATGTTTTTCTTTGTTGTTCAAGTAATTTTTTAGTACGAGTCTCTTGTTCTTTCTTTCTTTCTTCGATTATTAGTTGCTGACGTTTTCTACGCTCATCTTCAAGTCTTTTTTCTTCGATTAATCTTCTTTGTCGTTCTTCGTATTCTTGTTTTCTTTGTTCTTGTAAACGCTCTTCTTGTTTTTTTCTTTCATTAACTAATAATTCATCTAAAACTTCTCTAAATTCATCTGAGTTATTTTCTTCATTAATTTGTTCTAATTCACTAAATTTTCTTTCTCTTTCACTTACTAATGTTTCATAAGTATTTATATCTTGTTTTTCTATTTTTATTGTATTATATTGTTTATTTAATTCTTCTCCTACTATATTGTATAAATGACTACTAGATATTTCATTTAATATATCATTCATTTCTTCACGTTTATTTAATAATTGTTCATAATCACTTATTACATTATCATATATTTCCATTAATCTTAAGGTATATTTCTTTTCTTTTACTTTTTCATACTCTAATGTTATCGAAGAAAGTAAACTATCACATTCAATAATTAAATTTTCTTTTCCTTCGGCTTTAGCTTTCTTTACATTTTCTTTAGCCTTTTGTAATGAAAACTCTAATTCATTATAAGCTGACTCTATTTCTTCTTTTGAATCAGTTAATTTATATAATTCTAATCTTTCAAATGTCTTAGTAAGCATATTAATCATTTTCTTTTCTAATGTTGTATTTAAGTTTTTATTGTTTTTTATTTTCTTAACTGCTTCGCTTATTTTTGAATCTAAATCATTTATTTCTATACTTAAACTATTTTCTTTCTTTTTATTTTCATTAAACTTATCTATAATTTTAATATTTCTTTTAAATTCTCCAAGTTTATCTTCACCCATTACTTTTGGATAAGATACACTATATCCAGTAAGTTCTTTATGTCTATTTCTTTTTTCTTTAATATATTCTATTCTATCTTCAATTAATTTAATTAGACATAATAATCTTTCTTTTTCTTCATTAATTAAGTATGTACTACTACCTAATAATAACATATATTCTTCTTCATATATAGAATTAGTTTCTTCGAAAATACGTTCTAATAGTTTATTCATTTGATTATATATTTTATCTTTATCTTCACTTGAAGTCATAATACTCAAGCTTTTTAAAAACATTTCATATTGTCTTAATAATTGTGTAACTTGACGACTAGTGTATTCTAGCATACAACCACCTCTATAATAATTATATAATAAATTTAATTTTTGTCAATTGAATTAGAAAAAAAACTACTAATTTTCATTAATAGTTTTATCTTTTATACTTTTATACTCATTAATTAAATCTTTTGTTTTATATATATAATCAAAAAATTTTCTACACTTTATACTATTTTTATACTCACTACTATCTAAAACTAATTTTTCAGGTATAGACATTAAAATAAATAACATCTTCCTTTCTTCATTAGTTAAAGGATATCTAGATTCATAATAGTTAAATAATTCATAGAAATCAAAGTCTAAATAATATTTCTTATATAAAGTTAACAAATCATATATAGGCATATCTATTTTATTTTTATTCCAACTTATTAAATATGGTTTATCATTTTTTATATAATGATCTAGACTTAAATTATTATGAATATTAACTACTCTTATTTTTCTTTTATCTTTTATTAATTCATACCAAGAATCTACTTCATATTTACAATAATTAATTGTTTCAAATATTTTATTTATATTTCTTGCAATAATATAATTAGAAGGAGACATATAAATATTTTTTTCTATTAAAGTTATAATGTCATTATAATAATTAAATAGATATTCTAGTTTTTTATTTATTGTTTCATATAAATATTTATAATTGTCAATATCTACTTCCTTATAAAAAGTTGTTTTAGAATGTAAAATACTTGTTAAAGTTATAATATCTAGTATTCTTTGTTCAGAAGGTTCATTTACATCTTCGACATATTCATAGACATTATAGTCATTATCTTTATATATTATTTTTGGAAAATAATCAAAACTTCTAGAAAGCAAATAATTATATGTATCTAATATATTAGGATTATCTTTTTTTATTACTAATCTAGTATTTTCATTTTCTATTATTTTAGCACTATTTTTTAAAGTTATTTTTTTTGCTTTATATTTATTTATAATGTTTTTTAAATTATTTTCCATTGGTAGGAATAATTATTTTATCTAATGGTTTAATATTAGTAATATCATTATATAATTCTAAATCCTCTTTAGTTATTTTATATTTATCTAATATTTTATCTATAGTATCTTCTTCCTTTACTACGTAAACATAATATGTTTTATATGTTTCATTACCTTCTACATTAAATAAATTATTGGTATTAATATTATTATTTATATTAATATTATCTTCATTAATAATAGGATTATTTTTTACAATAGAATTATCTTCATTAATTATATTATCTTTAACTATATTTTTTTCTAATTCTATTTCTCTATCATTATCAATAATTTTAGGTTCTTCTTTTTCTTCCCTTACTTCTTCTTTTTCTTCTTTTTCATCTGCTTCGATTAATAAATCTATACTTACATTTAGTAATTCATTATTTACTATTTCATAATCAAAATTATCAATATCAACTTTTAGTGTACTAATATCATATTTTGAATTTAAAGCAATATCAAATGGTAAATTAAAATCATATTTTTCTCTATTTATACTTCCTTCGGTCATTTTATATTCACCATTAATTAGAAATTCTCCACTTACTAAATCATCTGAAGTACTAATAATTTTGTGTTCTAATGATATTGATGTTATTTCACTTACCTTAGTTTTAAATAATAAATCTTTTTTAAATGATACAATTTTTTTCATATAATCTTTCCTTTCTCAGTTAAAATATATGAAAGATTAATAAAAATATGCAAAAATATATAAATGTTGCATATTTGGCAACATAAAATATATAAAAGATGTGTTACAATAAGTATGTATTTTAAATAATTTTTGCGTTTAAGTTATGTATTCATTAATATAGTGCTTACTTTTTAAAGAAAAATTATTTTGATATAAGATATATTATATATCTTAGGAGGGTTATATGGAATACTATGATACATTTAGAAAAACTTTTGAACTAGAAGCATTTCAATTAGCAGACTTTGTAGAAAACTATGACAATAGTAAAAAGAAACTAGACTGGGGAGATGTCAATAACGAAGGACTTGATTACTTAGGGATTAAAGGCATAAAAAAAAGAAATAAAATTTTATCACAAGCCGTTAGAGAATTAACCTATCGTGGATACTCTATTGATTCAAATCCATTTAGATTAGAAAAGTATTAATTTTTAATTATTTGCGAAAGTCTTTTGATGACTTTTTTTTCTATTCTAGAAATATATGATTGGCTTATTCCAAGTAAATCCGCGACTTCTTTTTGAGTTAATTCTTCTTTTCCATTTATTCCATATCTAAGTTCTATTATTTCTTTATCTCTATTATTTAATTTTTGAATTTCTTCCTTTAAGAGTTTTTTATCAAATTCATCTTCGATTGGTTTTGTTACTATATTATCTTCAGTACCTAAAATATCTTCTAGATGTAATTCATTACCTTCGCTATCAAAAGACAAACTATCTTCGAAAGAGACTTCGGTCTTTTTTCTTTTTGTTTTTCTTAAATACATTAATATTTCATTATCTATACATCTTGAAGCATAAGTTGCTAACTTAATATTTTTATCTAATTTATATGTATTTACTCCTTTGATTAATCCTATTGTACCAATAGATACTAAATCTTCTAAATCTACTTTAGTATTTTCATATTTCTTTGCTAAGAATACTACTAATCTTAAATTACGCTCTATTAAAATATTTCTAGCATTATTATCACCTTCCAAAAACTTTTCTACATATTTTATTTCTTCTTCCTTAGATAATGGTTCTGGTAATATATCACTACTTCCTACATAAAATACTACGTTAAATTTTTTTAATACTTTTTTAATTATTTGAATTATTCTTTTCATATTCTATCCTTTCATAATACTTTTTTCCATTAATTTTGTATGTAATATACAATCCACTCCATCAATATTTATATTATCTTCACTTATACCTATTAAAAAATTTGTTTTAATTCCTATTTTATCTATATATATTTTTTCAGGTATAATACATTTTAATAACCCATGATTATTTAATGAATCATAAGGTACTAATAAAATATTATTATAATTAACTTTTATTTTAGATTTATCTACTAAAATTATTGGTCTATTTTTATATGGATCTACTAAATGATTACCAGTATCAAGATATCCTGTTAAAGAATATTTTGTTTTATCTTTTAAATATATATCTATATTATAATAATTACTATATTTAGTTTTAATATTTTTCATTTCTTTTATATAGATAAATATTATTAATGGTGATAATATTAATAACGATATAAGATTAGTATATACTCCACTTTTTAAATAAGATAATTCATTATATTTTTCTATTATATTAGTACTAATTAAATATATTGTTCCTCCAAGAAAAATACTTAATGTATATAAATAGAATAAATTTTTAAATGTATATCTTAAATTATTAAATTTACAACATATTATTACCATTATTAAAGAAGTTAATACTTTTATTAAAGCTAAATAATAAGATGGTAATTTATAATAAAAAGATAATATTGTAATTGAACCAATTAAACTTGCTAGTAATAATCTTTTTAAATTAGTTTGTCTACGTAGTAATAAACATAGACCAAATAATAAAATAAAGTCTATTATAAAGTTAATTATTATTACTACTTCAATATATACTTTCATTTTTATCACCATATATATTATAAAAAAAACATGACAAGAATTATGTCATATTTTAATTTTTAAGCATTTTTTATTTTATATGAATCTTCCAATGAAAATTCTACATTTTCTTCAATCCAATTTTTTCTTGGTTCAACAGCATCTCCCATAAGTACTGATACTCTTTTTTCTGCTAAGGCTACATCTTCAATATTTACTTTAACCATATTTCTTTTTTCAGGATTCATTGTAGTATCCCATAACTGACTAGCATTCATTTCTCCTAGTCCTTTGTATCTTTGTACTTTATAGTTTTGCTTACCACTAGTTAGTTCTTTTAGTTCTTCATTACTCCATAAATAATGTTCTTTTGAACCTATTGTTACTTTATATAAAGGTGGCATTGCTATAAATAAATGTCCATCTTCGATTAATGGTCTCATATATCTATAAAAGAATGTTAATAGTAAACATTGAATATGTGCTCCATCATCATCGGCATCGGTCATTATAACAACTTTACCATAACAAATATCTTTTAGATTAAAGTTTGCTCCATAACCTGCACCAATTGTATGAATTAAAGTATTTATTTCTTCATTTTTAAATATATCTTCAATTTTAGCTTTTTCTGTATTTAATACTTTACCTCTAAGTGGTAATATTGCTTGTGTTTTTCTATCTCTACCTTGTTTAGCAGAACCTCCTGCTGAGTCACCTTCTACTATAAATAGTTCTCTTGCTAGTTTATCTTTTGTTTGAGCAGGAGTTAATTTAGCACTAAGCATTTTTTCTATTTTTTTACTATCTTTACCTTTTCTTGTTTCTTCTCTTGCTTTTCTTGCAGCTTCTCTTGCTTCTTTTCCTTTTAAAGCTTTTGATACTATAATTGTAGCAATTTGTTTATTTTCTTCAAGAAAGTATTTTAATTTTTCAGAAGTAATTGATTCTACAATAGTTCTTGCTACTGGTGTACCTAATTTAGATTTAGTTTGTCCTTCGAATTGTAAGATATCTTCTGGTATTTGAACACTTATAATTGCTGTTAATCCTTCTCTTACATCTGTTCCTTCAAAAGATTTATCTTTATTTTTAACAAAGTTATTTTCTTTTGCATAGTCATTTAATACTTTTGTTATTGCTGTTTTAAATCCCACTTCATGAGTTCCACCATCACTTGTTTTTACATTATTAACAAATGATACAATATTTTCATTATAAGAATCAGTATATTGCATAGCAATATTTACATTTACTTTATCTTTGGTACTATTAAAGCATAATACTTTATGTACTGGATTTTTTCCTTCGTTTAAATATTCACAAAATGATTTCAATCCATTTTCATATAAATACTTTTCGCTTCTTCCATCAATTTCATTTTCTATTTCAATAGTTAATCCATTTACAAGAAAAGCACATTCTTGCATTCTTTCACATATTGTTGAAAAAGAAAATGTTGTTGTAGAAAATATTTCAGGATCAGGTTTAAATCTTACTGTTGTTCCTGTTTTGTTTGTAGTACCTATTTTCTTTAATGGAATTGCAACTTTTCCACCATTTTCAAATTTTATATAATACTCTCCACCATCTCTACGAGTAGTTACTTCCATACTTACTGATAAGGCATTTACTACTGATGCACCAACACCATGTAATCCTCCACTTACTTTATATCCACCTTCAGAAAATTTACCCCCAGCATGAAGTACTGTATAAATTACTTCTGGTGTTGATTTACCTGATTCATGCATACCTGTTGGTATACCTCTACCTTTATCAGTAACAGATATACTTCCATCTTTATGCATAATTATTTTTAAATGATTACCATATCCATTTATTGCTTCATCAACAGCATTATCTACTATTTCCCATATAAGATGATGTAATCCTCTTTTATCTGTTGAACCAATATACATACCTGGACGCTTTCTTACTGCTTCAAGGCCTTCTAGTATTTTTATTGAACTTTCATCATATTTTGCTGCCATGTTATCACATCCTACTGATTATTTTATCATAAAACAAAAAAACAAGCAACTTTATTGTCACTTATTTTACATTATAAAACTCTTCTTACATGTGTTATTGGCATAATATATAAATCTGTTATTACTATACCAACATTTGAGTTTAAGGCATGTACTATTTGACCATTACCAATATAAATTGCAACATGATGCGTTTTACCACTATAACCTGATAATACTAAATCTCCTATTTGAATATTAGATATTGGCACTTCTACTCCTACATATGATTGATCATATGCAACTCTTGGTAAGTCTATTCCATATTGTGCATAAATTAATTTAGTAAACCCTGAACAATCAGTTCCATTTGTAAGACTGTTTCCTCCGTATACATAAGGATATCCTACAAATTGTTTTGCATACTCTACTAAATTTTCTGCAACGGTATAATTCACATCATTTACTACTACAGGTTCAGGAACATATGTAGTTTCTACTACTGGTTCTTCTTCAACAACAACTTCTTCAGTTGAAACTTCTGTATCTTCTTCATTAACTTCTTCTTTTGACTCTTTGTCTTCATCAATAATATTGGTAGATACTTCGATTTCTTCTTTAACTGTCCTTGGAGCAAGTAATGTTCCAGCATTATAGTTATAAACTAGTAAATTATTATTTTCTTTTGTTGCACAACTATTTTGTTCATTATCGATTAGTAATAAAACTAAAACTAATTCAATTATTGTTAATTGTACAATCAATATTTTTCTTATATTTTTGCTTTTCATGATACTTCTTATTGTTACCTCTTTCGTATTTTTTGTGAAGACGTTTTCAATAATATCATAAAAGAAAAAGAATTGCAAACATTTTTTATCAAATATTTATAAACCCTTATAAAATAAAGAAAAAAAGTTTTTTTAGAACTTCTTTTCTTTTGTTATCTACTAGTTAATTTATAACTATTGTGTTATATTTTTCGTTAACTATTTGTAAATTAATTCCATAGTTTTTCAGGATAAATTTTAGAATTATGTAATAATTTTATTTCATTTTTTACACTCTCTAAATCTTCTTTGTAAGTCATACCTAACCATTTAGCAGTAGTATTTAAAACATGAACATCCATAATACCCTTATTCATTAATTCATTTACATAACTTGGTATTAAAAATTCACTTTTTAAATTATCAATATTATTATCTAAAAATTCTTTAAATCCTTTTTCTAAATAATCAAATATTTCTGGAGTAAATGCTAACATATTCATAGATACTAAAGTATTAGGTAATACTTCGAATGATTCTTCTTTTTCTAATGGATATGCCATAAATTTGCCATTTTCTTTTTCTATTTTACTTTCTATTAGCTCTACTAATTTACCATTTTCTTCGATTAGCACTCCTCTTTTTACTGAACCATTTTCTGTTACAGTATTAATTAAATGATATCCTACTATTGCACATGGTAATTTTTCTTTATATTCATTAATGTTTTTTAAAAATTTACTTATAGTAACAAAAGCATCTTTACCATAAAAATCATCAGCATTTACTATTGCAAATGGTTCATTTACTTTATCTTTTGCACATAGTATTGCATGACCTGTTCCCCAAGGCTTTTCTCTATCTTTTGGACAAGTATAACCATTAGGTAAATCTTTTACATCTTGAAAAACATATTCTACTTTTATTTTATTTTCAATTCTTTTACCTACTGTATCTCTAAATATTTCGTAATTTTCTTTTTTTATAATAAATACTACTTTTGTAAATCCTACTTGAATGGCATCATATATTGAATAATCAATAATAAAATCTCCTTCATCATTTATGGGTTCTATTTGTTTTAATCCTCCAAATCTGCTACCCATACCAGCAGCCATAATAACTAATGTCATTTCTTTCCTCTCTTTCTAATTGTTTTTTACTAGTTATTTTATACTACCTTTTATATAATTATCCTCCTTCCTTTATATATGTAATTAAAGTATATCATGAATAAATTTTTTTGTATAGTTTTTTACACTTCTTTACATAATAATTATGGAGGGATAATATGAATGATAAAAATGAAGTAAATGTTTTAGATGAATTAAATAAAGGATGTTCAATGGGGATTGATGCAATTGGTTACATACTTGATAAAGTAAAGAATGGTGAATTTAAAAAAGTATTAGAAATACAACTTAATGACTATAAGCAAATATCTAAAGAAATCAAAAAATTGTATCCTGATTACAGTGATAAAAAGCCACATGAAACTAGTACAATGAACAAAATAATGACTTTTTATGGTATTGAAATGAAAACTATGACTGATGAATCTGATTCTAAATTAGCAGAATTACTCTTAAAAGGTACAAATATGGGTATTATCGAAGGAAGAAGATTACTAAACCAAAAAGATACTGAAAAAGATATTCATTCATTAATTAGTGAGTATGTAAAAATGCAAGAAAAAGCTTGTGAAGAGCTAAAAAAATATTTATAAATAGTAAACTCATTTCTAATTGAATTGAGTTTTTTTATATAAATTCCCAATAATAATTGACAATACAGTCCAATAATATTATAATAAAATCAATTATTTTATGGAGGTATTAATATGAATGAAAAATTTATTGAACTAAATGATAATTTTGGTATAGTTAGTGATGATATGGGAAATTTAGACTTTATAAGTAAAAGAACTAATGAATATAGTTTTGAAGATATCTTATCAAAAGAAAATGAAATTGAAGATTTAGATGATAAATTACTTCAAGTAAAACATGAATTATTTTATAATAAAGAAGCTAAATTAAAAGCAGCAAAAATGCTTAATATTGCATCAATTATTCCTGGAGTATCATGTTTAATCGGAGCATTAATCACAAAAGTACCACTTCAAACAATAGTTCTTGGACCAGCAATAGCATTTGTAGGTTTTCAAATCACTAAATTTGCCATAATAGGAAGAAAATCTAAATTTAAAGAAAAGATAAGTAAATTAAATACTCTTGCTAATAATTTAGAAACTAATTTAAATACATTAGAAAAAGAACTAGAAGATATGAAAACAAAAGTAGATTATAGCAAAACTTATAATAATATTTTAACTATACCTGATAAAGATTATGACCCTGACGAAGTTATAGAATATAATAATTATTATGATGAAATTATGGAATATAATAAATATAATAATCATTATAATGAAATCATAGAATCTTATCAAAATAATAGCAAAAAGTATAAAATTAAAACACTTAAAAAATAATACTTAAATTTAGGTATTATTTTATTTTTATAATATTGTCTAATTTTATTTTAATATTACTTGTTAAAATTATCCATTTATTTATAATATCTATCTTTTTTAAATTACCTGATATAGTTAAATAATTACCCTTATCAGTTAATTTATCTTTTACAAAGTAAGTTACTGTTACATATGGATTATTTTTAATATCATTACTTAATTTTTGTAAACATTCATTTATTAATTCTTTTTCATCATCTTCTAATATAATTTTATCTACAAGTATTTTTTCTTTTTCTTTTATTGCATCACCATAACCTGTTAAAGCACTAAATGGTGCAAATTGAGAAGCCCTTTGTGAAGAAGATAAATTTGTTCTATACTTAGATACATGATGTGGTAAATTGATTATATTATCATATTTATTCATGCTTTATGTCCTCCAATTTGATTATTTCTTTCTACCATTGTAGAACACTCTAATAAATTTATTCCTTTTAATACAGCATTTTTACCATATTTTTCTTTTAATTCTATAACAGTCTTATTTAATTTGTTTTCTTTCTGTAATCTAGATATTTCATTTATTTCATTAACTTTATTAATATTAAATAAATTTATTTGTTTATATATCTTTTTATTACTTATTTTACTTGTCTGTTCTAAATTATTAAATACTATTGTTACTCTTTTTATTAATAATGATTTATTAACTATTTTATTATATAATTCAATTATTTTAGGAATTATTATTTCTTGACTAGATGTTTTATATTCTAAATTTATTCTTCCATTAGAAGGTTTAGGTACTTTTCTACCATAATGATCTAATGTTAATGTACCATTATATTCCTTGTTATTAATATCATAATCAAGTACTAATGCTACACTATCTGTTATTAAATTTTTCTTTACTAAATCTAATACTAATGAATCAATCATTTCTTTTATTATTATCTTAGTATCATTATAGTTATATGGACGATGTAATACTTGCCCAGAACTAATACTATTATTTAATGGTTTATATGATTTAATATCTTTCATGGTACATGATTCATATCCCCAAGCATGATCTATTAATAGTTCAGCATTTACTCCAAATAAATCATATAATAAGTCTTCATTATTTATAGAACATAGTGCTATATCTCCCATTGTATAAATATTGTGTTCATTTAATTTTGTTGCATATCCTTTACCTACTCTCCAAAAGTCTGTTAAAGGTACATGACTCCATAATAATTTTCTATAAGACATTTCATCTAATGATGCTATTCTTACTCCATAACTATTTGCTTTAGTATGTTTTGCTACAATATCCATAGCTATTTTACATAAATACATATTTGTACCTATTCCTCCAGTTGCAGTTATTCCAGTAGTATCATAAATATCTTTAATTATTTTAGTTACTAATTCTTCTTTGGATAGTTTATATGTATCCAAATAATCAGTTATATCACAAAATACTTCATCAATTGAATATACATAAATATCTTCTTTAGATAAATATTTTAAATAAATATCATATATTTTAGTACTATAATCAATATATAATTTCATATTTGGGGATGCTATTATTAAGTCTAATTCTAAATTCTTATTACTTTTTAATTCACTATCTAAATATGACTTTGAAGTAGATTTATGATAATTATTATCTTTTAATCTAATTTTATTTATTTCTTTTATTTTTTGCATTACTTCATATAATCTTGCTCTACCAGGTAGTCCATATTGTTTTAAAGATGGAGAAACTGCTAAACATATTGTTTTTTCTGTACGTGTAGAGTCAGCTACCACTAAATTAGTATCTAATGGATTTAGATTTCTTTTTACACATTCTACTGAAGCATAAAAACTTTTTAAATCTATACATGCATAAATTCTACTCATAGTTTCACCACCAAGTAAAATATACCATTGTAAACCAATTTAGTCAATACATTTGTTTGTATTTTATGTTAGAAAAAAATTCCAATTAAGGAATTATAATATTAATTTATTTACTTTTTTAAAAATTGTATTATCATATGTAAATTTATTTTCATTAACATCATGTGGTAATTCAATTATTTTTAATTTCCACTTACTAATATTTACTAATAATTTTACATTTCCTCTTTTTATTAAATAATAAGGTGATAAATCACTTGCGTTTTTTATTAAACCATAGTCTCCACCGGTTAATAATACATCAAATACTTTTTCAGTAGTATTTAATTTTTTTGAAGTAGATAATGCGAATATTTCATCATTTCTAAAATATTTTTCTAGTATTTCCTTATATGAACCTAACTTACTACTATATTCATTCTTGTCTAAGTCTATTGTCATAGTTAACTGTGGTAAAGTATTTTCATCATCTAATAATGTGTCTATTGGTAAATTAAATAATTTAGATAATACTTTTAAGTTTTCAATATCAGGTAATCCTACTCCTGTTTCCCATTTTGTTATTGCTTGTCTTGAAACATTAATTATACTTGCTAAATCATCTTGTGATAATTCTAATCTTGTTCTAATACTTTTTAATTTTTCACTAAATTTCATAATACTCTCCTTTTGATAATTAAATTATATAATACACTATTAAATTTGTCTAGCAATATACTACCATATTAATGCTACTTTTAGTTGCTATAATATATATGATAAATTAAATAATAATTTTATCAATTTTTATGTTATAATTAAATTATAAATGGAGGACAAAATGAAGAAGTATTTTATAATTATATGTTGTATAATTCTATTAACGGGATGTGAAAATAAAAAGAATAATATAATCTCAGACAAAGAAACAAAAGTTAATGTTACTGATAATTATGGTGAAAATATTGAAATATCTGCAAAAGAATTATGTGGTATATATGATAGTGATAATAATGAATATAATGAAAAATATTTAGGATCTAAAATTAATTTTACAGGACATATAAATCGTATTGAAACAGGTTTTACAATAAATAATGGAGATACAATTTATAGTGAGATTACCTTTAAAGAAGGATATGTTATTACTTTTGAAAGTGATGATAGTGTTAAAGATTTAAATCTAGGAGATACTCTTACTATTGAAGGTAATATTGGTTCAGCAGAAAATTGTAATTTTTCTAATAATATTATAATAGAAAATGTACAATTTAAAAAATAGTATTGTATTTATAAATAAAGTATGCTAAAATAATAATGTCTTTTAAAAAAAGATATTATTTATTGGCCTGTTGGTGAAGTGGTTTAACACATAGCCCTCTCAAGGCTACATACATGGGTCCGAATCCCATACAGGTCACCAATATTTATTCTTTTATATATTTTAATAAACCTGTTAGTTATTAACTATGCTCCTTTCTTTTTCATATAATAGAATCTTATTATATATAGTAGTTATTAACTAACTCCTTTCTTTATATATAAAATATAATAGCAAGAAAAAAGTCTTGATTATCAAAACTTTACTTGCTATTTTTATTTAGCACTTTATTATTAGCTATTAAAATAAATATTATTAAATAAGATATTGAAAATAAGAATCCTGCTAAAACATCACTTGTATAATGCACTCCTAAGTATATTCTACTTATTCCTATAAAGATAATTAATATTGATATTAAAGTAATTGAAATATACTTTAATTTTTTATTTTTTACATACTTATAAATTAAATAAATTAAGAATCCATAAAATGCCATACTTATCATTGAATGACCTGATGGAAAACTATAACCATTTTCATTTATTATTCTATTTTCTGTTGGTCTTGGTCTTTGTAAAATAAATTTAAATATTTGATTTAATATGGTTATGACAATTAAATTGGTTCCAATTAATAATCCTATTTTTTTATTTTTTATTGTTATAAATAAAACTAGTGTTAATCCTATTAAACATGTTGCTCCTCCAAAAAATGTTATTAATTTCATAACTGGAGTTATTTCTTTTTTTATTAAATATGTTTTAACAAAATTATACCCTATTATATCTTCTTGCATTATTTCTTTATTAAATACATCTTCTGCTAATGCTAGAAATAAAATTAAACAAATAGAAAGTATTATCCATTTATAGTTATCTTTAGTTAATTTTAATATTTTTTTCAATATAATACACTTCCTTTTAATTATTATATCATATAAAAAGTTGAATTTTTCATCAACTTTATTTTTTTATTTACAAACTATTTATTGCATCTTTTATACATTTAATTGAATATTTTATTTTTTCTTTTTCTTCATCAGTTAAAGGAATATATATTTTTTCTTTTACACCATCTTTATTTATAATTGCAGGAGTAGATATATAAATATTATTTTCTTTATCATATGCTGAAACTGATAAAACAAGATTTTCATCTCCTAGTATTGCTTCAGTTATTCTAACTAAACACATACCTATTCCATAGTAAGTTGCGCCTTTTCTATTTATTATTTCATAAGCTGAATTTCTTACATCTACTTCTAGTTTATTTTTCTCTTCTTCGCTTAAATATTCATCTATTCCTTTTAAAGCAATACTTACATTACTCCAGGGAATAAATTCACTATCACCATGTTCTCCAATTACAAAGGCTTCTATTGAAGTTGGACTAATTCCAATTTTCTCACTCATTAAATATCTTAACCTAGCAGTATCTAGTGTTGTTCCTGTACCTAATACTTTATTTGTAGGTAAATTAGAATATTTATAAGTTAAATATGTCATTATATCTAATGGATTTGTTGCTACTAAAAATATACCATTAAAACCACTAGACATAACATTATCTACTATAGATTTAAATATCTTACTATTTTTATGAATTAAATCCATTCTTGTTTCTCCAACATTTTGATTAGCTCCTGCAGATATTACTACTATTTTAGCATCCTTACAATCTTTGTAATCTCCTAATTTTATAGTTATTTTCGAAGGACTATATGCTAAACAATGGTTTAAGTCCATTACTTCTCCTTCAACTTTTTTTGTATTAATATCTATTAATACTAATTCATTTACATATGTTTTTTGATTAAGTAATGCATAAGCATAACTCATACCTACATTACCACATCCTATAATTACAACTTTATTATTCATTTTATCACCAAGTTTATTATATAAAATTTTATATTTTTTAGCAATAATATAAGAAAAAAAAGTAAAAATATTTAATTTCTACTTTCTATAAACATATTAATTCTTTTTTCTATTCTATCTTTACCTAATAATTTCAATATTTCATATAATGATGGAGTTTTAGTTAATGATGTTGTTATTACTCTTATAAACTCACATATATCTCCGATATGTCCATTATAATTATTGGGATTTTCTTTATATTCTTTTACTTCACTTGCAAAATTATATTTTTTTGCTAATTCTTTTAGTTTATTATACCAAGTTTCTTCATCATCTAATTCATCATAATAATTATTTATATAATCTAATAGTATTTCATTATTAGTATTTTCATTTAATTCTACATTATTATATACTGAATCGTTAAATAATTCATCATACATATACCAAATATTTTTCTTTATTTCTGAATAACTTTCATAATCTTTTCTTGGTTTTTTTCTTTCTCTTTCAATATTTAAAACATTAATAGAATATTCATCATATTTAACTAATAAATCATAAAAATCTTTATCAAATTCATTTGTCCAAGTAAGTAATCCATCATAAACTTCTTTGGCAGTTAACCTACTGATATAATTTTTTGAAATATTATTTAATTTTTCTATATCGAATAAAGTTCCACTAGCACTTATTTTTTTGAAATCTAATTTAAAGTTAGAAATATCTACTCCTTTATTAGTATCATACCATGCTTCAAAGTTAGAGTTTGCTATAGTAAGTAAATATAATTTTACTGCTTCAATCGGTATTCCTAATTTATGATAATATTCTACAGCAGCTTCTGGATCTTTTCTTTTAGATAATTTTCTTCTTGAACCATCTTCATCTATTTTCATTACTAAGCCTAAATGAGCATATTTTGGTACTTTAAATTTTAACTTATTAAATAATTCTATATGAAGTGGTGTAGAACTTAACCATTCTTCTCCTCTAAAAACATGAGTTGTTCTCATTAAATGATCATCAATTACATGAGCAAAATGATATACAGGAATACCATCACTTTTTATAAGTATATGATCTATGTCATTTTCAGGAAAGTCTATTTTACCTCTTACACAATCATTTATAGTTATTTTTTTATTATAATCTCCGGTTGATTTTAAACGAAGTACATACTTTTCATTATTTTGTATCCTTTTAATTTTTTCTTCAATAGAGATATTTCTACATTTAGCATATTTACCATAGTAACCTATTCTATCTTTTGTTTCTTCTTGAAATTTTCTTATATCTTCTAAATCTTCACTTGTACAAAAACAAGGATATGCATAATCATTTTCTACTAAATATTTAGCAAATGTATTATATATATCTATTCTTTTGGACTGAATATATGGTCCATAGTTTCCTATTTCTTCTGTTTCTGAAATTACTCCTTCATCTGGTATAATATCAAAGTTTTTTAAATCAGATAATATTCCACTTATGCCATTTTCCACAGTTCTCTTGCCATCAGTATCTTCAATTCTTAAATAAAATACCCCATTTGTATCTTTTGGCATTTTACTTGCAATAAATGCTGTTAGTAAACTTCCCATATGAACGAATCCTGTTGGACTTGGAGCAAATCTTGTTACTATTGCACCTTCAGGTAAATTTCTTTCTTTATATATTACTTCATAATCATAAATTGTTTTTGTAACATTTGGATACATTACATTAGCTAAATCTTTATTTGTCATATTTTTACCTCCTAATAATCAATTTAATTACTTTTTTATTTATATGTACCTAAACTGTACCTAATAACATATGAATATATAAAAATTCTTATAAAATAAGAATTTAAAAACAATATGGTTGCCCTAATAGGATTCGAACCTATGAAATGTCGGAGTCAGAGTCCGATGCCTTACCACTTGGCTATAGGGCAATTACAAAAAAAATTATAGCATAAATATATTTTTTTGTACATATATTTAATTAATTAAATTATCTATATTATGAATATTTTATACTAAAAAACATAATTATATGATGTAATGGTAATTTTTAAGTTTTTTTTGCAAAATATTTTACTTTTTTTAAAAAAAGTATTGATAACTTAAAAAAAATGTGTTATTATTAAAAAGCAATGGACCCTTAGCTCAGTTGGTTAGAGCATCCGGCTCATAACCGGGCGGTCGTAGGTTCGAGTCCTACAGGGTCCACCATTTATTTAATTATTATGCGGGTGTGGCGGAATTGGCAGACGCGCTAGACTTAGGATCTAGTGGTATATCCGTGGGGGTTCAAGTCCCTTCACCCGCACCACTTTTGATTATTAATCCTTGAATTTCAAGGATTTTTATTTTAGATAATGGACCATTAGAACTCTTACCTATTACTGCCCTTATAAGTAGTTAATAGATAATAATTAATATAAAAGTCCATTGCATATTATAATTATTAAAAATTGATGACTTTAATAGTCATCATTTTTGTTTATATTTAATTTTAGATTTATTATTATTAATTTGCTCTTGTAATTCTATTAAGATTTTATTACACCATATAATATCTTCTTTTACTCTATTTAAATCGTTAGTTTTTATTTTTATATCAATATTTGAAATTTTATCAATATTACTACATATTGTTTCTAATCTTATTTGAAAAGCTTCGTATAGTTTAACTAATGTTTTATATTCTAAGTTTGCATAATCAGTGTCTTTATTTAAATATTTGCTTGTAAGAACAAGATTAATAAATTTAGGATCTATATCATTAACTAAAGGATTATTTAATATATCTTCTATAGATTTTAATTTGTTTTCATTACCATACAAAACTTTGTACCAAGTCATTTCTTTAGTATTCTTAAAATACTTATTTAATAGATAATTTCTTATCGGTAATTTTTCAAGATAAGTATTATACATTGTAAAGAAACTATCAAAATCATATAATAAATCATCTCTTAGATATTTTTTTGAAGATATTCTAAATACTTTAAATCAACATTATCATCTTGTGGATTATTTTTATAATAGTCTAATGCCATATTAACGCCATAATCATTAGCATCTATTTCAATATACCAACTATCATGTTTAGTAAGATATTTAAAAATACCATATACAGAAGTTTTTAAATCTATTTCAATTTGTTGCATTATTGATTCAAAAGAATTATTTTTTGTTTCATGTTGTAAATAATGCCTTTTTTCATGATACATTGTTTTTAGAATACTACAACATATTTTTTTATATATTCTTTTTCATGCTCTACTTCAAGTTTTTTTTGCGATAAACTTATTTTTATACTTTTTATTCTACCAAATCTAATTTGATTATCTAGAAAAATCAATATTTCTTTTTTTAAATAATGATATAATCCCCCTCCAAAGCAAATTGAATTAGCTATAGAAGTTACTTTTTTAATTTGTTGATCATAAAAATTTACTAATTTTAATTTTTTATTAAAAGTTGGAGTATCATTATATTGAACAATACATAGATTTAAATTTTTAAAATCAGGTAAATTTTTAATTTTCTTTGCATATTCTTTTATTTGTTTATTTTCTTCATTATCTTCAAAAGGACTAAATATAATGTTTGATAAAGTTTCTTTTTTCATACCAACACCAACTTTCATTTGCGTGTATTATATCATATTTATTATTTTTTGTTAACAAAATTATGAAAAAATAATTGAAATTAATCTAAAATATGATATAATTAGTATTGTTAAATGCTTGTGTGGCGGAATTGGTAGACGCGCTGGACTCAAAATCCAGTATTAGTGATAATGTGTGGGTCCGAGTCCCACCACAAGCACCATTGGGAAATTAGTCGAACTAATCGACTTTAAATATATGAAAGGTTAATTTCGATTAACATTTTTTTATGCATTTCATTTTGAAAGAAGTTGATTAGTATGCACTTAATAAAGGAAAGATTAGATATTGAAGAAAGTTAAAAAAGGATTAAAAATACTTTAAAAATTCTAAATATCAAATCTAAAATTATAAAATGAAATATTATAAGTATTAAAAACACTAATCTTACTTATATAGAACCACATAAGTTAGTATTATTTAAGGTTCCTGTATTACCATCAACAATTATAAAAATATAATAAAAAAAGTACTAACTTTGTGGTCATATAATTTAAGAAATATTAATATTTAGGACACAGGTTATCTTATAAAAGCTTTAAATACTGGGATAAACTACCTAATGGATAGCTGTTGTCTGATGCATTATCAAATACATAAGTCGGTACCAAAAAGTAATAAAAATATTTGTTAAAATTAAAATTGTTTATAGCAGAGAAAGTTTGTGTAAAAATCTTAAAAATATATGTTATAATAATTCATATACAAGGAGGGTTTTATGGTAAATTTAGAACATAAATTAACAGTGGATGACTTAATAGTTGAGTATATGATGTATAAAGTTAAAAATGGATATGAACCAAGTTTTTTAACAACAGAATTTATAAACTTTCTATATTTTTTTGAAAGTAAGATGCTAGTTGAAGACTCATTATATGAAAATGAAAAATTGTTTCAAAGATTTTTCGAACGCAAGGCAGAAAGTGATTGGTCTATAACCATAGATTGGAAGACTGATAAAAAAAAGATAATACCACATATGGATATGGTATACAGTGATAAAGATAATGACTATTTAATTAAAGCAAATTATAAATTAAGCGATTTTGACAGAAGTGTTATAAATACGTATTTTATGGATAATGGTATGGGACAATATGATGATTTTAAAGGACAAACTTTTAAAATTAGAAATATCATTGGAAAATGGTTAGCAAATTATCCTAAAAGAAAAATTGATGAGACTATTGAAATAGAAGAACAAAATTTACTTGTAGGAAAGTATACTGCTGCTGAAATTATAACTAATATTTGGAACAGTTATATAGATAAACAAATTCAAAATCATACTTGGCCTAGACAGTGCAAAGATATGAATAAATATTTGTTTGAAATGGATTTGGCTAATATTATTGGAACAAAATCGATAAAAAAAGATTTAATTGAACTATATAGTGTTCTTTCAAAAAGAATAGCAATTTTATATCAAAAAGATAAAAAATTAAAAATTAGTTCTTTTTCAAATGGATATTTAGCTCATGCAAATTATAAATTATTAGTTCAAGGTTACGAGAATATAATAAGTATTGCTTTTGGAAAATATAACAAATCATTGGAAGTTGATTTATCTACTTTAACATTTAAAGAAAGCCATGAAATTGATGAAGTATATAATTGGGATGAAGATCCAGATATAAAAACTACTACTACATCAGTTGGAAATAAAAATGTAAAAAAATTAGTTAAAAATCTAGATAATCATAATTCAAATCAAAATGCATAATTTCATAATTGATATGTAATTAAATTCAAAAAAATACTAAATTCCAGTTTCTACTTGAAATTTAGTAAAATTTGAAAATAATTAATGATGATTTTATCTTTGTTTGTTAAAATATTTATAGAGATTTGATGAATATCAATCGTCTTATGCGAAAAGTTGTAGATTACTACGACACTCGCACCAGATATTAAAAATAAAGAACTACATATTTAATTGATGTAGTTCTTTTTATTTATTTATCAATATTAATTAATTCATATTCTTTATTTCCAATTTTTAAATCATAAGCACTATCAATTGTATGTACACCATTTCTTGATTCAATTCTTTCAATTAAATGTTCTTTACCTGAATCACTTGAATTATATACCAAGTCTAAGCAAGCTTTATCTATTGCAACAGGATCAGTTGAAGCAAGTATGCCAATATCTTTCATACATGGATCTTCTGCTTTAGCACAACAATCGCAATCAACTGACATATTACACATTACATTTATATATGCTATATTATTTTCAAATAGTTTAATAACAGAACTTGCAGCATCTGCCATTGACTCTAAAAACAAATCATGATCAGCAGTCCGTAATTTTTCTGGTTCTCCTGCACCATGAATATATGCTTTTCCATATGATGAAGCACATCCTATTGATAATTGTTTTAGTGCACCACCATATCCTCCCATTGGATGTCCTTTAAAATGAGATAATACTAACATTGAATTATATTTATCTATATTTTTTCCTAAATAATTCTTTTTTATTACTTTACCATTTGGTATTTCTATTTCTTTATCTGGTCCTGTTTCATCTAATAAATCAACTTTGAAATATTTAGTCCATCTATGGTTTTCAAGTAACTTTTTATGTTTTTTACTTGTGTTTCTTTCTCCATCGTATGCTGTATTACATTCTACTACTGTTCCATTTACATAATTTATAATATTTTTAAAATATTCTGGATGAAGAAAATTTTGATTACCTGCTTCACCTGAATGTACCTTTACTGCTACATTACCTTTTAATTCAATATTTAAGTGTTTAAAAATATTAATTAATGATTCACTACTTAAATTTTTTGTAAAATAAACTTTGCTTTTCATTTTAGTACCTCCATATATATTGTATCATAATATAATTATTTTTACGAAAAAATTATAAAAAAAAAGAGATTATCTAGTAGCATTTATGCTTACTTGTTTTTTATCTCTTCCTAAATGTTCATATTTTACATATCCTGATACTTTTGCAAATAGTGTATCATCTGTACCTCTACCTACATTAGTTCCTGGATGAATTTTTGTTCCTCTTTGGCGATAAATAATACTTCCTGCATTTACGAATTCGCCATCACTTGCTTTTGCTCCAAGTCTACGACCTGCTGAATCTCTACCATTACTAGTAGAACTTTGTCCTTTTTTATGAGCAAATAATTGTATATTAAATTCTAAGAACTTCATATTAGCCTCCTTAATCATATATTTTTATGTTTTTAGGATATTCTACTACTAAACTTTTTAGATTTGATAACATACTATTTAATAATACTTGGGAATTTTTTTCATTTTTTAATACTTTTATTGTCATCTTATCTAAAATATTATCTACTTCTAGTATAGAATTATCTAATGCTATTATGCCATTTATGGTAGTTAATACACTTGCACTTACTGCAGCACATACTATATCTTTACCATAATCATCATAATTAGCGTGTCCTGTGATAACAATTTTACTTATAAAATTATTATCATATTCAACTTTTATTTTTATCATAACACACCTTATTTAATAGTTTTAATTTCTACTTTTGTATAAGGTTGACGATGTCCTCTAGTTTTTCTAGTAGAACGTTTATTAGGTACATAAGTGAATACTCTGATTTTTTTACCTTTTCCTTGTTTTAATACAACACCTTCAACTGTTGCACCAGGAACATATGGATTTCCAGCAACTCCATTTACCATTAATACTTTGTCAAAAACAACTTTACTATTTTCTTCAGCATCTAATTTTTCAACAAAAATTACATCTCCTTCAGAAACATAAACTTGCTTTCCACCAGTTTCTATAACTGCTTTCATAACTTACCTCCTTTTATGTAATCAAAGACTCGCCTTTAAGGTGGAATAATCTCTTTTTATACCTTTTTAGTGCGGTTGAGTAATCAACTCGAGGTCTTCAAAACACTATGATTATAGCATAAATTCTTAATCTAGTCAAACATTTTTGACAAAAAATCTTCTTCTTTCATATAATTTTTATTATTTTTTATTATATGATTAGTATTTCTATACATTTTATTATAATTATCTATTATTCTTGTATTTTGATATTTAGTTTTATATAAGTATTTTTCTAGTAAAAATCTATTATAAATATAGTTAATATTTTTTAAATAATTATATAAATAATTTATAAGTATTCCTAATATTAAGATAAAAGAATAATTAAATTTAAAAATAAATAGTATTAAAATTATATTTATTATAGATAATATTATTAATAAAATATTACTTAATTTATAGTTAAATATTTTATTGATAATTATATTTAATATTTTAGATCCATCAAGGGGATATATTGGTATTAAATTAAATAAAACAATGGAATAATGATATTTATTAAATAACTCAAAAACATATGGTCTTATTATGTTATTTTTATATAATATATAAATAATAAAATAATATATTGTTTGCATAATAATTCCTGATATACTTATAATTAATTCTTTAGTTAAATCTATATCTATTACACTATTTAATCTTGTTATTCCTCCGTATGGATATATAGTTATATTTTTTACTTCAATATTAAGTATTTTACTAGATAAATAATGTCCTAATTCATGAATTACAATTAAGGAAGTAAAGATTAATAAATTAATAAATTGTCCTGTTAATAAAAAAGATAATACTAGTATATAGTATGTATAATGAAACTTTATTTTATTCATTTTATACTAATACCTAGTATTCTTCTATATCTAAAAATTTACCATCTTTTTCATAAACAAGATATAATGTATTATTAGAAACTTCTCCTAATAAGCTACCTTTTTCAACATAATCATATAATTTTACACTTGTATTAGACATATTACCATACCATATATTTATATCATCTACTCCTTGAATTATTATAACATTACCATATCCCTCTTTTTCCCCTGAAAATACTACTAAACCTTCTTTAATAATTGGTACTAAATAATTAGTAGATACTTCTAATTTTACTCCATCTAAATATTTACTTTTACTATTATAGGTTAATGTTTCATTAAATACTGGAGTGGTATTTTTTGCAACTTTATTTAATGAATCTACTCCTCCCAAATATTTATTATAGAATTCTTTTATTTTAGCAAACGAAAAATTATTATTGTATACTTTATTATAAATAAAATCTTTGTAGGTTGTACTTTTTTTCATTATTATTAAATTAATAAGAAATAATACTATTAAAAACAATATTCTATTTATATGTTTTCTATAATTAAACTTCTTTGGTTTATTATTTGTACCATTTATTTTATTTAAGTATTTTGATGTATCTATCATATTATTCACCCTAATAATATATATGAACAATATAATAATTTAGAATAAAAGAATTATATTATTTCTTATAATTCTTTAAATATTCAATTACATCATTAAATTTATCTACACTTATTATTTCTAAATTATAATTATATTTATTTTTAGTATTTATTGCTTCTTCATAATTGGCTTTTGGTACAAATACTACATCTAATTTATTTTTAGCAGCACCCATTATTTTATAATTTACTCCATCAATTTCTCCGACATTACCATTTATATCTATTGTACCTGTTCCTCCAATATTTAATCCTTTGGTTATATCTTCATCACTTATTGCATTATATATGGTTACTGCTGTCATTAAGCCACCAGAAGCTCCTGATTCACTTTCTTTAAATTTTATATTTATCTTAGGATCTAATTCATAATCATAATTAGTTATTACTACAATACCTAATACTTTATAATTATTACTTAATGTTACTGGTACATATAATTCTAATTCTTTATCATTTCTTTTTACAGTTAATTTTACTTTATCTGAAATATTAGTATCTTTTATTACTTCTTTTATTGTATCTACTGATTCTACTTCAATATCATTTATTTTTAATATTTCATCATTTATTTTAATTTCATTATCATTAGTAGTACCTATTACTATATTTCTTTTATTATTTATTTTTATTTCTTTACCTAAGGAATTATATGCTACAAATATAGCATTTTGAATAGAATTATCTAACATTATTTTGTTTCTTGTGTGTATTTCTTCGAGAGTTTCATTAGATAGTTGTTCGTTAGATAATTTTTCTACTTTCCATTCTGGCATAAATAATGACATTAATAGGCTACTTACATTACCATTATATTGTGTTACATATAATAAGTTAATACTACCTTTAGTGTCTTTATTATTAGAAACTTCTACTCTATCACTTATTGGTATTATACCTCCTGGAGCCATTATATAATATGGCAAGTTTATATTAAATATAATTAATACTAATATTATAGTTATTATATATCCTTTGAATTCTAATAATATATCTTTTATTTTTTTCATATATTCACCCTTACTTTAATTTTATTTATAATTATAATTATTATTCATATACTTTATTATGAAAACAAAATATAAAAATATTATTATAATTATATGTAGTTTATTCTTTTTAGTTAATTTAATTATTTATAGAAATCTTGTTTTTGATACAGTAGGATTTTCTTTAAATATTTGGATTACTTCTTTATTACCTGCTTTATTTCCTTTTTTTATAGTATCTGATATTTTAATTAATTATGATGTTATAAAGTATTTCCCTAAGGTAATTAGAAATAGTATTAAATATTTATTTAATGTTAGTGATAATGGTTTAGTAATAATTTTACTTAGTATGTTATCAGGTTTTCCTAGTAATGCTAGAAATATTAAAAATATGTATTTAGATAAAAAGATTACTAAGGAAGAAGGAGAACATTTATTATATTTTACTCATTTTTCTAATCCTATGTTTATTTTAGGTACTATACCTTTAATATTAAATAGTAATAAAATTAGTAAATATATATTAATTTCTCATTATTTAGCTAATATTATTCTTGGTATTTGTTTAAGAAAATATAATAGAGTTAATGATAGCAATAATTCTAATTATAAAGAAGATAAACATAATTTTGGATTAGTTCTTACCACTTCGATTAGAAAATCTTTAGATAGTGTTTTAGGTATTCTAGGTACTTTAACTGTATTTTTAATTATATCTACTTTATTAATTAATTTCTTTAATCTAGATAATACTAGTAGTTTACTTGTTAAAAGTATTTTAGAATTAACTAGTGGTTTAAAAGAACTAGGAAGTTATAATTTATTAGATAAATACTTACTTATTATTAGTTCTTGTATTTTATCTTTCGGGGGATTATCAGTACATATGCAAGTTATTAATGAATTAGTAGATACTGACATTAGTTATAAAAATTATTTTATTGGCAGAATATTACAAGTTGTACTTAGTTTAGGAATTAGTTATTTAATTAGTTTATTCGCTTTCTAATTCAAATATTATATCTCTTAATTCCATTGCACGTTCAAAGTCTAATTTTTTAGCAGCATCATTCATTTCCTTAGTTAAATTATCTATCATATCTAATTTTTCTTTCTTAGATAATTTTACTTTTGGTTCTTCTTTTATTTCTTCTTCATTACTTATTAAATCTCTTATTTCTTTTATTATTGTTTTTGGAGTTATATTATGTTCTTTATTATATTCTTCTTGTATTTTTCTACGACGAGCAGTTTCTTTTATAGCTTTATCCATACTTTCTGAAATAGTATCAGCATACATTATTACATGTCCGTGTTCATTTCTTGCACACCTTCCTATTGTTTGAATAAGACTACGATCACTTCTTAAAAATCCTTGCTTATCTGCATCCATTATTGCTATTAAACTTACTTCAGGTATATCTATACCTTCACGTAGTAAATTTATACCTACTACTACATCATATTTACCTAATCTTAAATCTCTAATTATTTTCATTCTTTGTAATGATTTTATTTCATTATGTAAGTATGCTACTTTTATATCTAAATTTTTTAAATAGTTAGTTAATTCTTCAGCCATTCTTATAGTTAATGTTGTTATTAATACCCTTTCATTCTTTTGTATTCTCTTATTTATTTCATTAACTAAATCATCAATTTGATTTTTAGTAGGTTTTACATCAATTGTAGGATCTAATAATCCTGTAGGTCTTATTATTTGTTCAACATATTTATTATTAGTACGATTTAATTCATATTCTCCTGGAGTAGCAGATACATAAATTACTTGATGTATCTTTTTTTCAAACTCTTCAAAGGTAAGTGGTCTATTATCTAATGCTGATGGTAATCTAAATCCATAATCTACTAAGTTCATTTTTCTTGCTCTATCTCCATTATACATTCCTTTTACTTGTGGTAGTGTAACATGAGATTCATCAATTACAAGTAAGTAATCATTTCCAAAGAAATCCATTAAAGTTGTCGGAGTGGATCCAGGTTCTTTTAATGCAAGTGGTCTAGAATAATTTTCTACCCCATGACAAAATCCTGTTTCTGCTAACATTTCCATATCATAGTTTACTCTTTCACGAAGTCTTTGCTCTTCTATTAATTTTCCTTTTTCTTTGAAATAATTACATCTTTCTTCAGCTTCTTTTCTTATATTTTCTATTGCTTGTTTTAATTTAGCATCACTTGTTACGAAGTGTGAAGCTGGGAATATTGATACACTCTTTTTATCTTTTAAAACTTTACCTGTAAGAGTATCAAATTCACTAATTCTATCTATTTCATTACCAAACAATTCTATTCTTATTCCACTTTTTCTTTCATTCGCAGGAATTAATTCTATAGTATCTCCTTTTACTCTAAATGTTCCTCTTTTAAAGTCAATATCATTTCTTTCATATAACATATCTACTAAGCGTTTTAAAATATCATCTCTTTCATAGATATCTCCTTTATTTAAAGTTAACATTTTATTTTTATATTCTTCAATTTCTCCAATACCATAAATACATGAAACAGATGCTACTATTATTACATCTTTACTTGTAATTAAAGCACTAGTAGCAGCATGTCTCATTTCATCTATCTCATCATTAATACTACTATCTTTTTCAATATAAGTATCTGTAGAGGGTACATATGCTTCAGGTTGATAATAATCGTAATATGATATAAAATAACCCACATGATTATCAGGAAATAATTCTTTTAATTCACTATATAGTTGACCTGCGAGTGTCTTATTATGTGCTAAAACAAGAGTTGGTTTATTAACTTCTTTTATTACGTTGGCAATAGTAAATGTTTTACCTGTTCCTGTTGCACCAAGTAATACTTGATCTCTTTTACCTTCTTTTAATCCTTGAACTAACTCACTAATTGCTTCTGGTTGATCACCACTTGGTTTATATTTACTTACTAAATTAAACATAACTATCATCCTTTCTAATACTTTATATCTTTTGTAACTAATATTAATCTAATTAATGCGTACTTAATTTAAATATATTTATATTTTATCACTAATAGTTAAGAAAAACAAGAAAACATTTTACTATTTCCTTGGTATTATTTGTCTATGTTTTATAACCTTTGACATCATTAAGAAAATATGCTATTATTAGTATGTAAGCAAGAAGTCTTGCATATAATAAAAAAGAGGAACATTTATTCTAGCAAGTGAACTTCTTCTTCAAAATGGTATCTGACACTCTACTAAGATGTTAGAGTGTCTAATTTTTTATTGCAACTATCATAATGATAAGAAGGAATAAAATGATAGTAATGTATCTGAGAACTTTGATTACAAAGTTTCTTTTTTTCATTATTATCTACCTCCTTTCTTTTTTAATTAGGAGGTTGACACTCACATAAATGTTTCATACAATTATTATATATTAAATGAATATTTTAAACAAGCTAACAAGCTTGATTTTTTTTAAAATTTAATAATCTTACATCATAATATAGAAAAAGTATATATAATAAATATACATACTTTAAATAATTATATCGTTATCAGTTATTGTTTTTAGTTTAGTTTTATCTTTAACATTTTTAGTATTTGTTGCATGATTTATTATAGTTTTTTCGTATACATTTCTTATAAATCTAGCATTACCAAAATTATCACTTAATCTTTCTTTATTAATTATATCATCTAATTTTGTTAAAGATTCTTTGGTTACTATAAATCCTGATTTTTCCATCATATTAGTAAATATTTTCTTTAATTCTTCATTAGTATAATCTTCAAAAGTAAATGTATAACCAATTCTTGAAGCAATACCAGAGTTTGAATTTATAAAGTCTTGCATTTCTTTTGTATAACCTGCAAAAATTACTACTAAATCATCACGATAATCTTCCATTGCTTTTATTAATGTTGCAATTGCCTCAGCATTATATGAATTATTTTTATCTACTGCTAACGAATAAGCTTCATCAATAAAAAGTATACCTCCCAAAGCTTTATTAATTACTTCCATAGTTTTTGGAGCTGTCTGACCAACATACTCTGCAACTAAATCCTTTGAACTTACTTCAATTAATTTATTTTGTCTAATATATTTTAAATTATATAAAATATTACTTAACATTCTTGCTACTGTTGTTTTACCTGTTCCAGGATTACCTAAAAATAACATATGTAAGTTTATATTATTTAGTTTTAAGTCGCCTTTTGTTTTATTTTTTAAAGTAATTAAATCTACTAAATCATATAATGATTTTTTTACTTTTGTTAAACCTACTAAGGAATTTAACTCTTTAAATATTTCATCAGTTGTTTTATTTGCTTCAAGTTTTGGTAATTCTTGATTAAATGTAATATATCTACATAAATTATCTCTATATGTTGGATAATCTAATCCACTTTTTATAAATGTTTCTTCAATATAATTAAGTAAATCTATTTTAAATTTATCATTAACTATACTTTCTGGTAAACTACTTATAATATTATCTAATATTTCACTACTTTTGGGTAATTCTTCTTCAAGAATAAAATTAAAATAGTTATTCTTTTCTTCAATATCATTAGAGAATAAATTATTTATTTCATTTTTATTTCCTGTAATTATTGTTATCTTCTTATCTTTTAAATGTTCTTTAATTATATATAATAATTTTTTATTATAGTTAGTATCATGTAATGATAAGCCTTCTAAATCTTTTAATACAACCATACTATAATTATTGTATGACTCTTCAAGAGTAGATATATCTTCTAATCTATATAGTGATATATTATTTATACCTATTCCTTTAGTATATTTATTTGATAAACTTATATTATTAATTAAATTTGTTATATCATTAATTAATTCTTTATTTTTAGATTCTATTATTATATTAAAATTTACATAAATATTATTTTCTTTATAAATAGATATATAATTAATTATTTTCTTTAATAGTTCTTTTGATTCGTTAGATAAAAACATATTATCTATTTTATTATTATAGTCTGTTATTAATAAATCACTTTCTTTTTCTTCATTATTATTTAATACTAAATTAGAATTTTTTCCAAAAAAGTCTTCATATATTTCATTAAAATTTACTCGATTATTCATAGGTCACCTCTATAAATAAAAGCATATTTGCTATGCTTTATTTATTTTTCTTTTACATTTATTTCTAATAATTTATCCTTTAATTCTTTTTCGATTGTTTCAAGTTCTTTTTCTGCTTCAGCACGTTTAACTCTACCATCTTCATGAATCTTAATAACTGTATCTAAGGTTTCAATTATATCTCTATTTGTTTTCTTTAATGTTTCAATATCAATAATAGCTTTTTCTGATTCTTTTGCTATATCAATTGAACCTTGTTTTAAAGTTTCACTATTTTTCTTTAACATATCGTTAGTCAACTCAGATACTGCTTGTTGTTGTTTTAATGCTTTCTTTGAATTACTTATTCCAAGTGCAAGTACTATTTGATTTTTCCATAATGGGATTGTATTTGTAATTGAACTTTGAATTTTTTCTACTAATTCAGCATCATTATTTTGAAGTAATCTAATTTGTGGAGCCATTTGAATAGATATAATTCTTGTTGTTTTTAAATCATATAGTTTCTTTTCAAATCTATTTATTTGAGTTTCCATATCATTTACTTTTTGAATTTCTATTTGATCATTAGATGCTTCGGCTTTTTTCTTTAATTCTGGTAAAACTTTTGTTTTTAATTCTTCAAGTTTTCTTTCACCAGCGATTATATATAAAGATATTTCCTTAAAATAATCTAAGTTTTTATCATACATTGTATCAAATAAATTAATATCTTTCAATAATTGTAATTTATTATTTTCTAATCCTTTTTCAATAGTATCAATATTATTTTCTATCTTATTATATTTAGCAACAATATAGTTTACTTCTTTTTTTACACTATGGAATAGTTTTGCTAATCCTTTTGGTTCAGAAGTATTAATTGCAGAGTCAAATGATTTAATTTCTGATACTAAGTTTGCTAATAAATCCCCGACATCTCCAACATTTTTAGTTTTAACATCTTCAAGTACAGAATCAGAAAATTCACTTATCTTATTTTGTGCACTTGCTCCATATTGTAATACTTGTGTTGAATCCATTACATCTATTTTAGCATTAAATTCATCAACTGCTTTTTGTTCTTCTTTAGATAATTCATCATAATTTAATGATTTTTCAATTTTTTCATCTGTAATTTTATTTACATTTTCTGTTAATTTTTCTGCTGTTTGAGCAGATATTTTGTTTTCTACTTTTAATTCCATGTCTCTTTCTCCTAACTCTTTAAGTATTCTATTAACTTATTGTAATAGTCCATTTTTAAACTTGTAACTGTACTAGTTATATTTTGTGGTACTCCAATACCAATTGTAGATACATCATAAGTTCCACCAGATATACCTGTTCTAAATCCATATTTTTCCCATGCTATTTGTCCTATTTCTTCATCTTCAAAGGCTTCATATAATTTTTTACCATTTTCAGTAAATATTGTTAAACAATGTGAATTCCAAATAGTAGGTTTAGGATATAATACTACAATATTATCTTTTACTTGATTAAATCCAGTTGGATTAGAGTTTGCAAAATCAATTATACTTTTTTCATAGTCTACAATCATTGGTTCTCCACCCATACCTGTCTTTAAATATCTTTCAAATAAGTCTGCTGGTGTATTATTCATATAACCTGATTTTTGATAAAATTGTTTTAATTTTACTAAATTTTCATCAATAGTATCATCTGATATTTGTCCATTACTTAATATTGATAAAAGTAATCCATAATAAGTTGCACCAGGACTTGATGATACTGGGTCAGTAGATGCTATATTGATATTTCCATATAAATCAGTTAATCCTATATCACTCCATTTTTTATTACTTAAAATATAATCTATTAATTTATTCATATCAGTTATGTAATATACTCCATCAGTTTCTGTTACAATACTTTCATTTATTAAAGCATTAACTACTTCTTTCCAACTATATACTACAATTGGAGTATTTAATGTTAATCCTCCTGCTAAAACTGTATATCTATCTGCTTCATCTTTTTCTTTATTTGGAGATAATTTATAATAATCATAAAATCTTTGATCTGATGTAAATAAAGCATCATACTTAGTAACTCCACTGGTATTAATAGTAATATTTTCACCATTATTAATTCTATTTATTATACTTTCATTACCAAGTTTAACAGATTCTCTTATTAATGGTTTAGTTATTGTTTTACCATTACTCCAAGTATCAAATACTACATTTAATTTGTATTTCTTCCTTAGTATTTCTTGTACTTTTTCATCAGATAGAAAATCTTCTTTTCCTCCACCTGTTGCTACATAAATAGTAGTTAAATTACCTAAGTTATTTGAACCACTAAATACCTTTATTCCAATTATTACTAAAATAAGTACAATAAATACTCCAATACCTATCCATTTCCTTTTATCCATTATTTTTCCTCCTTATTAACTTCTAATTCATTATCATCAAATCCATCTACTTTTAGCATTGAACTAAATACTTTCATTTCTGCATCCATATCAACTATTTCTGATTGATATAAATTATTTAATATATTTTTAAAAGCTTTATTTACTGCCTCAAGCATTTTAGATGTAGAACTAATAAATTTTTTACTATCTTTTGAAGATAAGTTTTGATTCTCTATTTCATCATATCTATCTACTATTTTAACTGTTATAGGTAGGTAGTAATCAAAGAAATTATCTATATTTTTTATTTTCTTAGGTTTTTTTTCTATTGTTTTAATTATTTTTGCAGTACTATCATGTATCTGTGTTAAATAAGTATTTATTTCTTCGTTATCTATACATGACTTCATTTCTAATATATGTTTATTTTGCTTTTTAGCATTTTCTAATACTTTATATAAATCAAAGTTTGATTCTTTTAAACTAGGATTTTTTGTTTTACCAAATACTAACTCTCCTGCACAAAAAGCAGATACTCCAATAGCAAGTGATGGTAATACAGGAAGTGATAATGCTAAATAAGGAACAGCAAAGAACATACTTCCAATAACTGCGGATACTGTATCCTTATGTTTCATAGTAGCACCCCCTAATTGTATCCTCTAACTTCTTTAAAGGCTTTAAGTAAATCTTTTTTACCATCGAATACCTTGGCATTTGTTAATGTTGCAATTCTTGATAATTCTGTTTCACTTGCATTTCCAAAAGTGATACTATATACTGGTATTTCTTTATTTAATTTTTTATAATATCTTGCTAGATTATTAAAACTACCTATATTAACTGCACCATCTGTCATAGCAATTATTGTTTTAGTATAATCATCAGTTTCATTATTTAATATATCTAATCCTTTTTCAATAGCATCATATAAAGCAGTACCTCCGCCAGTATTAAAGTCTTCAATGTTATTTATTAAAGTTGTTGTTTCATAACCACTATCAGTAGTCCATACATTACTTACATTACTACTAAAAGTTATAACTGTTATTTTATCATTCTTAGAAAATTGTAATTTATCTACTGATGCTTCACTATAATCTAAAATATACTTCATAGCATCAGTTAATTCTTCAATACCACTACCATACATACTACCAGAATAATCTAAACAAAATATAGTATGAGTAGGTTTTCTAATTGCTTCAATATATAAATTGATTGCTTTTGTCATTACTTTTTTGGAAGGGAATCTTGTTACATTTAAGTATTTTGTAGTATCTATTCCCCAATCAGGATTAAAAATGCTTTTATCTACATTATCATTTGTTCCACCATACCAAGTCCTTCTACCAACTTTATTTAGCATTTTTTGACCATCTTCACTAAGTAAATAGTTTTGTATTGTTAAAAATTTATCTTCTTTTGATTCATCATTACTAATAAATCCTAATGTTGAATCATTAATTGCTACTCCATCAGTTGGATAAATTAAATATAGTTCTTCTTTTCCCTTTTCTTTTAATGTTTTATTAATATTAATTAAAGATGCTTCATCTGATATAACCGCTTCATACTCATCATTATTTAAAAACATTTCTTTTAAGAAGTTTTCGTCACCACTTACACGCTCTACTCCTTTAAATAAATTAGTTAATTTACTAATTAGTTCTTCATTATCTAAATGACTTTCTGTTAATATTTCAGGATTTCCTGCTAATGAATTTAAAAATCCAATATAGGCAGTTGCACCAGTATTTGTTTTAGTAGCAGAAGGCATAATATATTTTAATTTATTTTCCATAATTAAATTTAATATATCTTCATTTGAAACATTATTTGAAGTTAAATTCAAATCTTTTGCTTTACTCATTTTAACTCCAAATACTACTGGACTAATACTAATACTTTTTGAATTACTTGCTAAATATGGATTATCTAACATATATAACCACATAGAGTTTGCTATCCATACAGCATCATATTTTTTAGAATTAACATTTAATTCATCAACTATATCCAAGTCACCCATATAAGTAAAGTTTAAATTTATTTTCTTTTTTTTAGCATATGATTTTATATTATCTTCCAAATCAGCATTTTCATAAGATGATAATATATTTAATTCTTTACTATTAGTAAATGCTATACTATTGTTATCATCTACTTTTATATTTTTAAAAATATAAATTGCTAATATAACTAATAATATAATAAATAATTTCTTATTATTTTTCTTTTTCTCTTCCATATAATCTACCCACTATCCTTTACTTAAAGTATACCATTTTTTTTGTTATATGGCAATATAAATAGTCAAATAAAACAAAAAAACTACAAGTATTATCTTATAGTTTACCAATCATTAAAACAAACATTAAATAGAAATAATTAAAGTAAAAGTTAGTATTCAAGTTATTTATTAAGCCTTTTTTTATTTCTATCATTGCACAATATTTATCAATTAAAGTTAATAAGAATCCTTCCTTTGTTTTTGGAGGAATAATTGTTACAGGCCACATATGGTGTAATATCATGTCTTTTTCTATTTCATTTAATTCAAATGTTTTATTTGCATTGTTTAATGCTCTTAGTCCATGAGTAAAAGCATGCATTCCTTTTTCTACTCTATCTTTTTTAGGTAGTCTCCAATCATATAGAAATAAATCATGTAACATTGCACCACGAGCAGCACTTTTATAATCTAAATTAAATTTTTTAGATATTTTATAACATATGTAAGAAACATTATAACAGTGTTCAAAACAAGATGTATTACAATGTTGCATATATTTCTTCATTTCTAATACTACATTATTATTTATTAAATCTTTTATTATTAAATTAAATTCTTCATTATTTCTCATGTTTAACCTCGTCTATTAAATTATATCATTAATAATAATATTTATCTATAAAATTATATGTATTTATTTTATTTTACATTGTGGTACATAAATTAACTTTTTAATTCCATTATAATTTCTATTTTCTAATTCTTGTTTAAAACACCCAATAGATATTGCTTCCATTAAATATAATTGTTTATTACTTAATATATTTTTATTTAAATTACTTGTTAATAAATTAATATCTCCGATAGATAATCTACTATTAGGAATATTTAACATCGTATTATATAAATACATAAATATATCATTTACTTGTAGTTTTACTAATTCTCTATTTCTATTTATTTGTTCTAAAAATAATTTACTATTTAATATATCTTCACTACTATTAGCACAATATCTATATAATGAATTAATTACATAATTTAATATGTTATATGATTGTTCCATATCTATTTTTAAATTAGAAGTTTTATATAATAAATAATATTTATATAGTGACATACTTAATTGTTTATCTAATGATATATATCTTTTTATCCTATCACAATTTAAGTAAAATTCCATATAAAGAAAATCTTTAATATATAAATCATTTAATAGACTTATTACAATATTTTTATATTTTAATTTATAATCTGGTATACTACTTGCTTGATATTTTTTATTTAATAAATTTATTTCTTCATTTAATAACATAGTAATTCCTCTTTTCTTAGAGTTAATTATATATTATGATTTTTTCTTTGTCAATTTTTTTGTATCTAATAATTCTTGTTCATAATTTAATAATACCATAAGTAAATCGACAGGAAGAAGACTATACATATTATAACATCTTATTAAATTACTAAATGATTCATCTTTTACTAAAATTAAATCTTGATAATATGTAAAATAACTATTATCTAATTCACCACAAGTAGTAACTATTATATTACTTTCTAAGCATTTATTTATAACTTTATTTTCCATACTCTTTATTTCACTGATTTTAGTGTATAATTTTCCCTCGTTTTTATATTTAATTTTTAGTAGTAATGCTACTACATAATTATAATTTATCCAATAATTTTTCATTTAATTTATTCCTTTCTTAATACTTTGGTAAATGAATGAGTAGAATATAATTTCTTTAATTCTTCGATTAAAGATAGACTATTTTTAAGTATTTTTTCTTCTTGAAATTTATCACTAATATCATTATTTATATTAGTAGTTACTTTATCAAAAATATACTTTATTTCTATTAAGTTTTTCAAAGAATTATAATAATTTATTATACATTTATTTATTATCTTATTTTTATATACTTCTAGATAATATGTTTCTAATATCTTATTATTTTCTTTTGATAAACCTATAACTAAATATTCATCTTCTAAAATCTTAAATATTATTTCTAAATATTTAATTATTGATACTAAATCTAATTTATCATTATATGTATTAAAAGTATTATCTAAAGTTTTTTCTATTCCTAAAGTATTTATATTCTCTTTACAATATCCTGTATATTCTATTTTTAATTTGCTATTTTTTATATTATATTCTTTTATAAAATATACTTTTTTCATTTTATCACACTACTTTTCTTTTTTGGATTATTATAAATTAAATAACTATTTATGTCAAGTAAATGAATTTACATCCTTTTTAATAATCTTTTAGTAAGTTTATTTTTAGTAAATATATCTAATGAGTTTGTAGTTATAAAATTATCACTTTGTTTATTAGAAAATTTTATACCTATTCCACCTTCTTGTTCCCAATTAATTAAATTATGTGAATAGTCATCTACTAGAAATGAATTTGTAGCGTTAACTACCTTACATTTATTAATTCCATTTGGTACACAAATTACACTTATATCATTATTTTTAGTTCTAATATATTCTATCTTAGCTTTCATTTCATTTAATGAATTAACTGTTGTTAATATTCTAGGATTAAATATATGTTCATTATATATTTCATTTATATAATAAAATGATTTGGATAATTCTTCACTTATATTAAGTAAATTTACCCAATCTAAATTTTTATAAAATTCTGTTACTTTTGTTCTATCTTTTAAATCTATTCCTAATTCTTCCATCATTTTGTATGATACATTTATTGTATCTAATAACACTCCATCAAAATCTAAATATAAATCCATTTTATCCTCCTTATGTGTATTTTTTACACTTATATATTTGTATTAAAATGTATTAATTAAAATACATTCTTATCACTTATATTATTTTTAAATTTATATAATTTCGCAGGTTTTTTTCCTTCGAATATTTTAGTTTTATTAGTGTCTTCAATTATATTTAAACTTAACATTTTCTTTCTAAAATTTCTTCGGTCAATATTTTTATTAAGTAATGCTTCATATACTTTTTGTAACTCTGGTAACGTAAATTCTTTTGAAAATAATTCTTTTAGTATATCTGATTTTACTATTTTATTTTTTAATATTTCTAATGATTTGTCTATTACTTCATTGTGGTCATATGCAAGAATTGGAATACTATCTATTGGAAAATATTCTGCATTTGAAGTTTTAAGTGTAGTTTTTTGAATATTTACTTTGTTTATATCTATTACTCCAAGAAAAGATATTCCTATCATTCTTGCTAGATTACTACGATCTAATTTATCAAATACTCCGACCATTTCTAAATTAACATTATCAATACCTGTTTTTTCTTTTAACTCTCTTTTAGCTCCTACTTCGAGTAATTCATTATTATATAGTGCTCCACTTGGTAGAGCCCAATATCCATTGTAAGGATTATTTGTTCTTTTTACTAATAAAACTTTAACTACACCTTTATCTACAGTAAATAATGTAGATAATACATGTATACCAATATTTTTATATAATTTATTTTTTAGTTCCATTTGCTACTCCTTATAATTATATTATATGTGTATTTTGTACACTTGTCAATAATAAATAAAAAAATAATATAAAATTTATACTATTTTATATATTTATATTCATCATATAAAATAACATTCTTATCTATATTATTTTTCTTTAGCATTTTTGATAAATGTTTATCTACATGACAAGTATGCCCCATTTGTGATAAACAAGTTAATATTATATCTTTATTTATATTATTACTTTTTATAAATTCATTATACATTATATCTAATAATCCTTTATTTCGGTAAAAGTAATTTATTTCTATTGTATCTATTAAGAATATTTGTTCTTCTAGACTTGTTTTAAAATTATCACTATATATAATACTTCCTATTATTGTTTCTCTATTTATTTTATTAGGTATTGTAAGCATAAATACTTTCATATCACGAGGTAAATTTATTGATAGAAAATGCATACCTAAAGGGTTATAATAACCATTATTATACCATTCAACAAACTTATAATTAATATAATAATTTTCTTCATAAAATTCAGTTAATTCTTCATTAGTTAATATTTGATATTTTATTTTATTAATATCTAATGGTACTATATAATCTTTTATATATTTTTTTAATTTATTTAACTCAAATTTATTATAATTATTTAAAACTTCGATTGGTAATTTTTTCATATATCCTCTTTCTAATTATATTGTAATAAAATATAAAGAAAAAAGCAACAATATTTGTTACTTTGTAAAAAAACTAGGGCTCTATCCTAAAATAGACCCCATACAAAAATGATTTAACATTTTTTCCTCATGTAGAAAATATATCATAAATATTAATTTATGTCAAACTATTATCTAAAATTTTTTTAACTAAATTTTGTTACTTTAACTTATTTTTATCATTATACTTAAATAAAGCACTTGGTCTATGTCCTTCGCCTGTTTTTACCTTATCTGTTTTTATTACTTTGTTTTGTATAATTCTACGAAAGGCAGGATCAAGTAATTTTTTATTTAATATTACCTCATATACTTGTTGGAGTTCTCCAAGAGTAAAGTATGTTGGCATCATATTAAATACAACATCTGTATAACTAGCTTTATTTTTTAATCTTTCAATACCTGATGCAATAATTAATGCATGGTCAAATGCTAGATTACCAGATTTAATTATATCATACTTATATCTATCAGTAGTTTTCTCTTTCAATGTCTTTGAAATTTCTAAGTCTATTTTTTCTTCGTCATTATCTAAGGTAATATATATTCTTTTCTCTGTTTCATTCATTGTTATTTTAAACCATGATGCATTATCATTTACTTTATCATTTAATCTATTTTTATCAATTAAAGCCATATATGAAGTACTTATTACCCTCATTCTTGGATCTCTATCAACTTTACCATAAGTATATAGTTGTTCTAAATATATATCATGTAAATTAGTTTCACTTCTTAATATTCTTTTTGGAGATTCTTCAATGTCTTCATCTATTTTCATAAATCCTCCAGGTAGACACCAATAATCTTTATATGGATAATCTTTTCTTTTTACAAGTAAAACGCTAAAATATTTCTTACTTAATTTACGATAATTATTTGTATCTTCATTAGATATACTTAATATTAAAATATCTGTTGTTAAAGATAATAAGTCAAACTTAGATTTGTCATAATTTTCTAAAAATTCTTTTTCTGATTTATATTGCATAATCTACTCCTTTATTTTAAAAATTTATCATTTACTTTTTTAAAGAAATTATAATTATTATTACGATAACATTTAATTCTTTTTTTATCTATTTTAGTTATAATTGATAATACTTCATTATAAATTCTATTCTTTCCATCAATAGTAAGTAAAACACTTCTTCTTTTTGTAGGTATTATCTTTATTTCTTTTCCTTCGGGTATTATAATTGGATTAATTAAAGATTTATACACTTTATTATGAAGTGGTGCAATTGGAGTTATTTCTAAAGCATGAAATGTACTAAATATTATACTTCCACCAAAACTTAAATTATATGCTGTTGTACCAAAAGATGTTGAAACAAGAATACCATCTCCGACAAATTGTTCCAAAAATATTTCATCAATTGAAATATCTAAAAATAATGTATTTAATTCTTTTTCCCTTATTACTATTTCATTTAATGAATAAATTTTATCTTCCTTTGTTTCTGTTTTTATAATTGTTTCTTCAATACCAATTTCCTCAATTTTATAATTATTTGTTTTTAATGAAGAAATAAAATTATCTATTTCATCAATATTTATTTCTTGAGCAAATCCTAATGTACCAGCATTTATTCCAACATATAATATATTACTATCAAAATATGTTTCACTTACCATTTTTAAGAATGTACCATCCCCACCAATAGCAATAGCTATATCGTAATTATCTTCTTTTTCTAATATGTCACTATCTAATAATTTTTTTCTTACTATTTCTTCTAAATCAATTGTTTTTTCATTTGAGAATAATTTAAAATATTTAATTTTTTTCATTTTTATAACTTTTCTATTACTATTAATGATGTACTATCAGGTAATCTTACTATATTACCTTCATTATCATAAATACTAATTTTATTTAATAAATTATCCTCATAACCCTTTTGTAAAAAGGATGTATATTTAATTATTTTACAATTATCTAGATTATCTTTAATAAACTTTACATATTCATTTAATGTAAAGTAACCAAATTGTTCTTGAACTTCTAAAGGATATGATTGTTCTCCCCATGTATATGTATATAAAAATTCCATTGCGTCATTTACTAACATTCTTACCTTATCATTAGATATTTGTTCAAAAGTTATATTTCTACCTTTAAAATCTTTACAGTATCTTTTTAAGATATTTATATCTTCTGGATTATTAAATTTAATTATTCTATAAGTTTCTATTGGTTCTGTTTTTATTCCATCACGTATAATAATTCTACCTTTTGGTTTTAATATTTTCCATGATTCTTGTAATGTTTGTCTGATTGTATCTTTATTAAATTTTTTACCATTATACTCTATATATGAATATAATTCATGAATAATCGAAGAATATATTATTGTATCAATACTATTTAATTCAAAATAATTTGTTAAATTTAATGCATCTCCCTTAATAATATTCCATGAATGATTTTCTTTTAATTTCTTTTCATTTAATTTTTCTATTACATTCGAAGATAAATCAATTCCCCAAATATCATAATTCTTATTTGTAGATTCAATTAAATCTAACATTACTCCGCCACCTGGTCCTACATCAAGTACTTTTTTTCCAGTAATATAATCTAGAATTATTGCTTTATCTTTCGACTTATTCATAGTACTTAAATAACTTAATTCATTATAAAATCTATCATATGAATCCCTTCTGAAACCAAATAAATCATATAACATATATGTTGCTTTTTGATAAATAATATCACTAGTTAATGATACTTCACAAAATTCTATTAATTTTTTGGCTTGAATAGAAAATTTAAAGTTAAATTCTAGTGTATCATTAAACTTTATTATCTTATAAGATATATGAGGATTTGGTGCTATATTATTACCTATTATATCTTCTAATGAAATATTATTTAAGTAAGACTCTATTATTCTTTTTTTATAAATATTTATTTCTTTTTTATCTTTATAATCTAAATATAAACTATTCATTAAAGATTCAAAAGATAAATTACTAATTTTTTTATTTATATTATTATTAATTAGCAATAATATTTTTACTTGTTCTTCTATACTAAAATCATTTAATGCTCCTTCATAATACCATATTTCTAATTTTTTAAATAAATTATTTAATATTTCTCCAATATTACTTGGTAATGACTTTAAATAATCAATATCTATCTTATTTATACCATTATTTAATCTATTTAATTTATCTAGGTAATTTATATTTTCTTCAAATGTATTATTAATTATTTTATTTATTACTACTTCTATTTCATTACTTACACTATCATACAATGTTTTTGATATTGCAGATATAATACATTCATTTAGTATTAATAATACTTCCTTTAATTTTGATGAAGATATTTTGTTATCTCTAATTAAATTATATAATTCTATATTTTTATCTAAGTTTATTTCTCCTTTTATATATTGACCTATTAAACCATGTGTTTTTATTAATACTTTTACTATTTCATTATTATTATGAACTAAATATATTTGACTTGAACCAATATTATGACAATATAAATTATATCCTTTTTCTTTCCATATTTTTCTTATTTTTTTATTACCTGTTTTAGATACATCTTGCCATTTCAAAGTTTCTTCGACTAAATATAAAGTTTGTTTATCTAACTTATTTTTATTATTTATATTATCTAATATTTCTAACGAACGTTTTACATAGTTAAATACTGAATGATTATTTATTTCTTTTAGACTATATACATTTAAAACATTATACTTTTTTTCTTTAGTATTATATAAATAATTTAACCATTCTTCCTCTTTATATTTTAAAGGATTATTCATTTGTATTAGAGATTTAATCATATTACCACTACCCTATAATTTCATTTAATAATTTTATTACTTCATTAATTACTAATTCTTTATTATCTTTTCTAGTAGATAATTTAGCTTCAACAATAGAATTATAATATTTGTTATTATCTTTATCATAAATACTTATATATACTACATTATCTAATCCATATGGATTAAATCTATCTACTCTATTTAATTTACCAGTTATACCTACACCATAATTAGAATTAGTAAATTTACTTATATTTTTGCTCATTTCATTAGCAGTTTCCATACTATAAACTGAATACTCATCAATTATATTTTTATCTACACCCATTTTAATTTTATATTCATTTGAATATGTTACTGCAGTAAACTTAAATACTTCACTTGCTCCTTCAATATTAGTAATAGCATTTGCTATACCTCCACCTGTACATGATTCCATAGTACTTATTGTTTTATTTAAATTTGTTAATTTTTCAATTATTTCTTTCATATCATTACCACCTTAATTATATTTTATCATTTATTATATAATTTATCTAGTATATAAGTTATATTTTAATATATAATCTATTATTTTTTTATCTAGCAAACTACTTAATTTTTTGTAATCTTTATTTATAATATTAGTTCTTATTTCACTTGAAGATATATTAATATTAGGTAGGTTATTACAAATTATATAATTATTTTTTTTATTTAATTTATCTAAGTAATATTTAATATCTATATTATTTCTATTTAAAATAATTAAGTTATAAGTTAATAATTCTTTATAATTCATCCATTTATCAAAGTTAATTATATTGTCTGCACCTAAAACAAGATATAAAGTATCATCAGGATAATCTTTTTTAATATGGGTCATAACCATATATGTATATTTAAGATTATTATATTTAGTATCAATAATTATTTTATCATTTTCATATTTCTTTAACATAGATATTCTTCTATTTATATCAATTAAATCTTGTTTATTCCAATAGTTACCCGTAGCAATTATAATTATTTTATCTAAAATATTATTATCAAGTAAATAATTTACTATTTTAATATGTCCTTTATGTACTGGATTAAAACTACCTACATAAATACCTATTTTCATTTGTTTTTCCTATAAGTTGGAATATTAAATTTATGTAAACTATTATTATGTAATTTTTTTATTTTTTTAGCAACTTCAGTTGAAACACTATTTTCATCTTCAATATAAGATGCTATGTCACTATATTTAACTCCTAACTTTTCTTCATCTGATAAACTAGATAATCCATCATCAGGAGTTCTATATAATACTTCACTAGGTACATTTAAATATTCTCCAATTTTTATTACTTCTTCTACTGTAAAATCTGCAATCGGAGATATATCATGTACAGAATCCCCACCTTTAGTAAAATATCCTACATAAAGTTCACATTTATTACTAGTTCCTGCTACTAAATAAGTTTTGTTATTTAAACTAGATAGTAATGCTGCCATATAATAGCAAGCACTCATTCTTAATCTAGGCTTAATATTAATATCACTATTTTTTAATTGTTCTTCATTAAAATTTCCTATAAGATTTATTTCATTTTTAAAAGTATCAAACACATTTGTTAAATCAATATTATATAACTTAAATCCATAAAAGTTACTTATTAATTCTGCATTACTTTTATCTATTTTTCTAGAATGACATGGTAATGTTAACCCTACAACATTTTCACTACCTAATGCTTTTACAAATAAAGCTGCAACAACTGCCGAATCTTTACCGCCACTTATTCCTAGTACTGCTCCACCTAAATTATATTTTTTGTAATAATCTCTAATAAAATTTATTACATTTTCTGTTTCCTTTTTTACATCAAATTTTTTCATATTTTCTTCCTCCTATTTTGTTAACTTTCTTACATTTTCTCTAACATCACTAATCATATTATTTCTAAACATTGTATATTCTAATGTACCATCAACATAATATTGATGTGGATTAACTATTCTTTTTATTTCTGGATATATTCTACTCATTTCATTATTACAATATTCTCTTTTTTCTAATATGTTAGGATCATTATATACTAATTTTCCATTTATAAATATTGGCTTTTGTAGTTCTACTAATTCAAAATCATTAATTATAGTCTTTTTAGTAATATCATTAATACAAACTATTGTTAAATTATTATTAGGTAAATTCTTGTTATATTCTGAAATTACATCTGCTAAAGCATATCCTGTTACTTTATCATATAATCTATATAGTTTTTTATATCCAGGATTTACTATTTTTAATGTATCATTACTTAATTTAATTTTAGGAACTAATGTGCCATTTTCAGTAATTGCTACTTCTTTGTAAACACACCCCATTCTTCCTTGTGGTTTAGATATATTATCTCCTACACCTAGTGAATTAAATTTTGCACCTTCTCTTACTAATGATTCAATTGTTTCAGCAGTAAGTCCATTACTAAGTAATATTTTTGCATTGCTGTATCCTGCATTATCTAACATTTTTCTTGCTTCTTTGGATAAATATGATAAATCTCCTGAATCAATTCTTATACCAATATTATTTGTACTTATATTATTTTCTTTCATATAATCAAATACTTTTATTGCGTTTATAACACCACTTCTTAATGTATCATATGTATCCACTAATAATATTGCATTATTTGGATAAGTTGTAGCATATGTTAGAAAAGCATCATATTCATTATCAAATGATTCAACATAACTATGTGCCATTGTACCCATTGCTTTCATTCCAAGCATTTTTGCTGCAATTACATTACTTGTACCTACACATCCTGCCATAATTCCATATATTGATGAATCAATCGCAGCTTCTGGACCATCTGCTCTTCTTGCACCAAATTCCATTACTCCAACTTCTTTTGGTGTACTTTCAATAATTCTTCTTGCAGCAGTTGCATGTTCCATTGCACCATTAATTATTGATAATAAACAAGTTTCAATTATTTGAGCTTCAATTACATTTGCTTTTACTGTAATAAGAGGTTCATTAGGAAATACTGGAGTTCCATCAGGTATAGCATAAATATTACCTGTAAACTTAAAATTTTCTAAATATTTAATAAAGTCTTCATCATAACCATTTTCTTTAAAATATTCTAAATCTTCTTTACTAAATTTAAGATTTTGAATATAAGATATAACTTTATTTAACCCTGCCATTATAGCATATCCTCCATTATTAGGAACTTTCCTAAAAAACACATCAAATATAGCCTCTTCATTCTTCTTGTTATTCTTAAAATATCCATAACTCATTGTAAATTCATAACCATCAGTCATCATCGTATAATTTCTTTTTAATAATTCATAATTATTCATATTACTATTCCTTTCTTTCTCTTATTAACATTTTGTTAATAAGAGTTTTTAACAATATAACAAGATTCCTTTCTTGTTATTAACATTATATTAAAAACAAATTAATTTGTCAACTACTTTTTTAAAAAAAATTAAAAAAAGATTCTACTTTTTAGATAGAACCTTATTAATATTATAAATTTCTATTATTAAATTTCTTTTCTAGCATCTTAATTGGACCACTTTTATCTTTTAATAATTCTGAAATAGATAAATCATTATGTAAATCGTATACTATTTCAGCCATCATTTTAGAACAATCACAAACATGTAACCAAGGTTTTTCTTGATAAGATTTAGGAATATATGAAAGATTTGTTGTATATACCCCATCAAACATATTATTATTATAATATTCATCAAATTTATCTATACCATTAGTAAACAAAGCAAATGTTGTAATTATGTAAAGATGGCTAACATTTCTTTCTTTTAAAGAGTTAATTACATCAAACATTGAACCACCACTTGAAATCATATCATCAATTACAATTGCAGTTTTACCTTCTAGATTTTGATTACCACTATACTCATGTTTAACTACTGGATATTTACCATTTACAAGAGTATTATAATTTCTTTCTTTGTAAAAACTTCCTGCTTCTTTATTAATATAATCTGAATTAAAGGAATTTAAGTAAACATTTCTTCTTCCTGTTGCTCCATTATCTGGGGCTACAAAAACTAGATTTCTTAATTCATCAATACTTAAATCATCAATAAATTGTTCTAGTATTGTATTAGTAGCATAGAAATTATCAAATTCCATATTATGTATTGCGTGTTCTACTCCTTGATCGTGAACATCAAATGTAATTAAACTTTTAATTCTATTAATTGAATCTATTTCTCTTAATGCCATACCACACATTAAGTTTTCTCTTGTATTTCTACGATGCTGTCTTCCTGCATATAACAATGGCATAATAATATTAATATTTGCAGCGTGACAATTACATGCTCCAATTCCATCTTTTAATTGAGCCATTAAATCATTTGGACTAGCATGATTAATTAATTCATGCATTTTATATGTTATTGAGTAATTTCCAATATCGGTTAATAAGAATAAATTCTTACCTCTTACTGTTTCATCTATTTCTACTTTTAGATGACCATCTGAAAAAAAGTTTTCTCTAATTGGTACAATAAAAGTATATTCATTACTATCTATACCATACCTATCAAGTAAATGTTTGTCTACTTTTTCTCCCAATTCTTTGGCACTTTCAAATACCATTAGCCTTAGCTTTTCATTCTCAATTTGTTTCTTGTTCATAAACTACCTACTTTCCTTAATTATTATATCATATATATTTTTTATTAAAATATATTTGACACCGATTTGTCATAAATTATATAAATACGGATAAAATATTACTAGGTGATTCAATTGAAATATATTAAAAAATATTTTCCTATTTTTCTTCCTTTAATTCTTGGTACTATTATAGGATTAATAATCAATACTGATAGTTATGCTACTATTAATAAACCTATATTAAGTCCTCCTTCTATAGTATTTCCTATTGTATGGTCTATTTTATATCTAATTATAGGATATTCTTACTATAAAAGTTCTAGGAGCAATGATATAAATAAAGTCTATTACATACAACTTATAATTAATTTAACTTGGTCTATTATTTTCTTTAATTTTAAATTATATTTTATTGCTATTATCTGGATAATGGTACTTATTTATTTTGTTATTAAAATGATTAAATTATTCTATAAAGATAACAAACTATTAGGATATATAAATATACCATACCTTATTTGGTTATTGTTTGCTTTATATTTAACTATTTCTGTATACCTATTAAATAAATAATTATTTATTTACTTCATTATAATAATGTCTTTCATATAATTTTTCTAATACTTCTTCTAAATCATCGATATCTCCCAAAGAAGACTCATTAATATAATTATCTATATCAAAAATTAATTCACTTAAACTAGAATACATCCTATAATCAAAATTATATCTATTTAATACTTCTATTTCATATTTATTTAGTAATAATCCCTTTTTATTATCTATTAAAAAATCTCCTAAAACTTTATTAATTTCTTTTTCTATAAATTCATTCATAAAATCACCATAATTATATTAATATATTTTTTTATAAATTACAATAAAAAGAATAATATTTTGCTATTATTCTTTATTTATTGTTTCACTATATATAGTTATTGTACCTACAAAAACACTTTCTTGATATTCATTAGTTATATCAGTATAATCTAACCATATACCAAGAGTTACATCTGCAGTTTTACCACTTTCCAATGTTCCAGTATATAATACATAAGTTTCTTTTGTTATTTTAGCATTATTTTCTAATATTGTTCCAATAGGTAATAAATTATCAAACTTTTTATTTTCAATATATGTTGAATTAACTACCATATTATATCTTAAATAAATTGGATTTAATAAAACGCTAGCATATTTTTTATAATTATCACTTACTTCGATTGTTACTAAATATTTAACATCATCATTACCTTTATTTTCAATTATAAAGTGATTGTCGGAAATAGATTTACTATCATCTTTAATATCATCTTCGCCAGTTATTCCTTTTATATTTCCATCTTTATCAAATACTATTTTATCTGTTGGCACTACTCTATATCCATTATCATCTTTAATAATTGAGTTACCATCTTCAAGATTTATTATTAATGCACCATTTGGAGTTTCTTTATGATTAATTTCTTTTATAGTTTTAATACTATCTAAAATATCACCATCTTTATCATATTTAATTTCGCTATTTTCATAAACATATTCAAATGTTCCATCTTTATTTTCTATTAATCCACCAGCATTATCTAAATATGTTACTTTTTTATCGTCAGTATTTCTTATTGAAGAAATATGAGCATATTTTGTATCTACTATTTCTATTACTCTTTCATCTGTATAAATTATATCTTTACTTTTTCTTACCATAATAGAAATATTATCTTTATTAATATATTCTGCTAATCCATCACTATAATAGATAAGTTTACTACCATCTTTTAAATCAATTGTTTTAATAATAGTGGCTTCATTATAGAATGGATATGTCATATTATTCATATTAATATCTTCATTATTTCTTACTACATAAGTATTCTTACCATCTTCAATTTTCATTGTACCATCTTCATAGTAAGTTATTTTATAATTAGACTTTTCTTCTGCTTTTAATTCTTTACTCACTCCACTTGGTTCAATTGTAATTAATCTATTATTTTTTATAACTAACCTATCACTATTTCTAACTAACATATCACTTCTTGTTGAAATCATTACACGGCAAGAATTATCTGAATAATATATAACTATAGTATTATCTTCGAGTATTTCTGTTTTTGTTATGCTTATTTCTTTTGTTTTAGCACCTACGATTATACTTCCATCTTCTTCTCTTATTCCAAAGTCACCATTTGGAAGCGAAGATATTCTTACTATTGCTCCATTAGATTTAATTAACATTGAAGAACCATCAGAAAATAAAATTAAATGGCCATTCTTAGTATCTATTTCTTTTATTACAAATATTACACCTTCACTTAAACCAATATTACCATATCTTGAATAAAATTCTTTATTTGCTTCTCCACCTGATATTGGCTTCATATTTACTGAACTAACTGTATTATCTTCATCAAAGTCTACCACTACATTATTTATATTTGTTACTACCTTTGTTCCTTCTTTTATACTAATTACTGCGTAATATATTGTAAGTATTATTGTTAATAAAATTAATAATCCTAATATTAATAATATTAATTTTTTATTTTTCTTTAAGAAAATGAGAAAAGGACCATCAGTGGTTTCTTCTTCAAGTACAATTTTATTCTTTTTTATTTTTTTAAAATTGAATATATTTGTTCTCATAATCTCACCTATCCTTTTCTATTTAATTCTCATCTTTTTATTTTCTGCCCTTTTACCAATTGTTTTAATAAGTTTGACTATATCATAAGATAATATTGCTAAACATGGTATTAGTATTACAATAATCCATCCACCTTTAGTAGCTAAGAATTTTTGTATATAACCTAGTTTTGGTATTTTAAATATTACTTTGCCTAATACTTTTTCTCCTTTAGTTAATGTAAAATCTGGTGATGGGTTATTATCTCCCATTGTTTCAAATGAGTATTTACCAGTTGCAGAATCTACATATACATTTTTTATTCTATGTGTTATTATTAATCCAGTAAACCTACTATCAGTTGATTGGAATGTAATAATATCATCTACTTTCAATTTAGCAGGATCTGTTAATTTTGTTACTACTACATCATTTATATTTATTGTAGGTATCATACTACCAGTAAGTACTACATATGCATTGTATTCATTATTTACTGGCTCACCTTTTGCTTCTTTTATTTTTGTTCTAACAACATACACTAAAAGTGTTGCACCAATTAATAATAATAGTATAAATATAGCATATGATAAAACACTTAATATATATTTTATAGGATTTTCTTTTGCTTTCTTAACCTTTACTTTATAGTGTTTAGCTGTCCCAAATAAACTCTTTTGTTCTTTCATTTTTCTTACCTCTTTACTAATAACCATATTGTTTTGATTGAATAACTATTCTTCCTGCTAATTTATTTCCTTGCTCTGTACTTTGATCTTCAGGAGTTTCCTGTAACCATAATATAAGAACGAAATCTCTTGATTCTACTTCTTTAAAATATAGATTATCAATTAGTGTTACCATTCCCTGATTTAAGTATCCTGTTGCTAATTTTGTACCATCACCATCATACAAAGCATATTTAATTGCATCTTTTGAAAATTCATTTCTAGATACTTGAAAGTTTATTGATATATTTTGTTCTAATGTTCCTTCACTGCTTACAGTAAATCTATTTTTATAAACATCTTTTTCTACATTAAAATTAGGTTCAGGTATTGGGTATAAAATATCTGCAATTACTTGACTACCTTCAATATAGTTTACATCCAATTTACCAGCATATACTTTAGTTGAATCTTCTTTTGCTCTATCTGCTAGTAAAAAGAATGAATAAGTAATCCCAGCACCTAAAATTAATATTACAAAAAGATATACTACTAATATTATTTTTTCCTTTTTGTTAAATTTAATATTCATATTTTTTTACCTTTCATATCTATTATAATAATAACAAAATTATAGATAAAAATCAATAGTTAAAAAAGAAAAAATATATACTTCACGTATATATTTACATTTTGTTTTATTGTCCAATAGTACCTGTGATTTTATCACTCGCACCAGATACTGTAACATTTACTACACCAGTATATGTTAATCCTTGCTCAACATCTTGATTTCCTTCGCCGTTATCTGTTGTTACATCATTTGACTTTTCATTAAGCCATATTAGGATTTCATAATATTTTTTTGTTCCTGCTGGAACCTTGACTTCAGTTGCCTGTAAACCTTCCATTGCATCGTGGGTAAACATATCAGTTTTTTCTCCAAATTTACCAAATTTTATATGATGATTCACATTTATCTCAGTTCTTGATGTAATTGTTGAAGGTTCATTTGGGTCTCCATATGCAACTTCATATATAGTATACATTAAGTTTTCAAATTCTCTTCCATCTTTATTACTTGCTACATCAGTAGCTGTTTCAATAGACCCTACTATTGCAGAATCATTTTTTCCAGCCTCATTGCTTACACTAAATCTATATATACCACATACTGTATATCCTTTAGCATCTTTACATTGTTTATCCTCTTCAATTTGTGTTTCTTGATCTTTTTCTATTCCTCTGTTATATGCCCATTCAGCTGCTTCAAATGATGATGGTATTAGATCTTTTGCTTCTAGATTTCTACCATTATCATAACTTATCGTTACAGTTGCAGCTTGTACAATAATTTTTTCTGGGTCTGTATCCATTGCAGTAGCAGTGAAGTACGCTAGTGATGCACCCATTATTGCTATAATTAAAGTTAATATTCCAAGTACCCCAAATATAATACCTTTTCCACTTTCTTGATTCATTTCTATAATCCTCCTTCTATAATCCTACTATATGTTACATTATAATAATATCAAATTTTTTTTAAAAATGCAATGTTTTTTTATTTTTTTTATTAACTTCTTATTGTAGAAGTTATACCACTTACAGTTGTTCCTGATGTACTATATCCATTAAATGTTACTGTTCCGGTAAAATTACCACTATCAGTTTGAGCTTCACCAGTTTCAGAAATCCAAACCACTATAAAATATGATTTTGAGGCACCGCCTGCTAATTCAACATTTGAAACAAGTGATGTATAGGTTTTTGGATGTACAGTTGTTGTTGAGGTTCCATCAAATCCTGCTGTTGCACTTGTACCTGTTGCCCATTTTAAATTTGGCATATTTGCTGCAACTAATGATAAAGTTCCTGTTACATAAAATTTAGTTGATGTTTTGTTAGTAACAGTTATTGTATAAACCTTACAAATTGTATTACCATTTGCATCAATACAACTTCCTTTACCTGTTGCACCAGTTACTGCTTTTTGCAAAATATTTGTTGTCCCTGTTTTTTCTAATTGTGGAACCAGTTTTCCAGTTGCCGCAGTACTTGATAATGTTACTTTTAATTCAAGATTATTTGCAACGTATGCAGATTCACCAGTAATATTATTATTAGTTGCAGTTACTTGAAAAAAAGCAAATGTTGCTCCAGCAATCGCGACAATTATCGTAAGAATTCCAACTGTTATAAGTGTAATTCCCTTACCATCATTATTTTGGCTTTTTATATTATCATTCATAAGTTTTCCTCCTCTATTATTCTATATATATGTTATCAAAAAAAAAGAAAAAAAGCAATACCTAGATTACTTTTTCTAAATTTAATTTCCGACTAGAACATTTTTGTTCATAGTACCTGTAATTCTTGCTCCAAGTGCTGAGTTATAACTTACTATTCCTGTAAATGTACCACCTTGTTCATAATCTTGAGGTCTATTTTGTTCAGATATCCAAAGAACTATAATTACTCTTTTTACCTGATTACTATCCATTTTAATGGATTCTCCTACTACTACATCTTCACTAGTTCCTTCAGTTGGCTCTTGCAATACTTTAGAAGTGTCATCACCATCTAACACTAAAAATTTTAAGTTTTGTATTTCTTCACTTTCATATTTAAATGTTAAATATCCTTCTTGTGGTTGGCCTATATTTTCTATATCAATTGTATAAGCGATGCAGGCACCATTTCCTGCATAATCTAAGCATTTGTTATTAAAAGCTTTATATATATCGCTATCATTGGTAGGAAGCAATTTTAATTCTGTATATAATGGTTCTATTTTTAGATTTACTACTAAATTAATTGAACTAACTGATACTGAATCTTTTTTAGAATTTGCCATTTGAGCATTAAAATATGCAAAAGATGATCCTATTCCCATAACCAATAAAGTTAAAATGCTAATTATACTATATGCATTGATTTTCAATCCTTTTTTTTCTTCCATATTAGTCTCCTTAATACTTCTTGTATTCTATTAATATAATAGCAAAAAAAAGAAAAAAAATCAAGAAAAAAGATCTCATTTCTGAAATCTCTTAACCTCTTATTGTTGAAGTAATACCATTAACAACTTGACTATCGTCACCTTGTATATAACCATTAAATGTTACCACTCCACTAAAAGCATTTTTGTCTTCTTGAGCAGTATTAGTTTCTGAAATCCATATTACAACATAGAATGTTTTATTATTATTTGCTGTATCTGCCATTGATGATAATGCAGTATCGGCAAGTGCTGTTGTTGATACTGTATTATATGTTCCTGTTGGTGTTGGAAATCCAGTTGTCGCCCCTGTGCCTTTTGTCCATCTTAAATTTGTCATATTTGTTGCAGTTAAAGTTAGTGTTCCTGATACATTTAATGCAACATTAGAATTATTTGTTATTTTTATTGAATAAACTTTACAAATTGTATTCCCATTTGCATCAATACAACTTCCCTTACCTGATGCTCCTTCTACAGCTTTTTGTATTGCACTATTAAGTTGTGGTACTAACTTTCCCTCTCCTGCACTTACTTGATTAACTTCTAACTTTAAAGCATTTGCATCATAAGCAGATTCACCTTTAATGACATTGTTATTTGTTGCAGTTGCAGAGAAATATGCATATGTTGCTCCAGCAATTGCAGTAATTAATGTTAACACACCTAGTAGTGAAAAAAACATTATTTTACTTTCTTTTTTTTCTAAATTATTATCCATTTTTTATTCCTCCTTGTATTTTATATATTAAGTTTATCAAAAATAAAATAAAAAATCAATAGTATAAAGCAGAAAAAAACACAAGTTATTTCTAACTTGTATTTTATTATTTCATTAAACTCCTGTATATGCTTCTGTGAATGTAGATGTAGCTCCTGAACCGTTAGAAGAGTTAAATGTTACTTGACCAGTAAATGTACCAAAGTCTTGTTGATTTTGTGCTTCAAGGTTTTCAGAAATCCATACTACTACATAATATACTTTTGTATCACCAGATTGACCATTAGCAGCTAAACGATATGCTCCTGATGTTGCAGAGGCATTAACTGTATATGTATTTGCCATTAAATCATCAGTTGGATCAATAAGGTCTGTATATGCTCCGTGTGCAGTTGTTATAATATTTGCTGTTGTAGGAGTGTCGCCTGTAAATACACCAAGAACATCTTTATATCCTTCAGCATTTTCAATTGCTCTAGCATATAAATATTGGTTAGTATTTGTTGCAACATACTTTCTTTGCGTTCCGTCTGGTAATGTATCATATACTTTTTCAGCTGAATATGTAGTTAAAGTATTTGGTATTGCTTTACTTGCTTTAGCTTGGTCATAAGTATATGTACCTAATTCAGTTGGATCATCCATTTTAGCCCATTTTAAGTGATTGAATAAACTTGCATTTTCTCCTGATACATCAGTTACTGTTTGATTATCATCACCATTTGGTGTTAAAGTAGTTTTATCAGTATTGTAGAAAGCAATACTACCACTTACGTCAATAGCAGCAGATCCAGTATTATGAACTAAAATCTTATAGATTGAACAAACTAATGAACCATTTGCATCAATACATGCCTTATCTCCTGTAACATTGCTTCCTCTAACAGCTTGACTAAGCCCTTTATCTAATTGAGGAACCATTACATATTTAGCTTGTGTTGCATCAGTAACTCCTTCACCAGCAGAGTAACCAGTTAATCTTTCAACAATTACTTCTAAACTTGCTGTTGCTGCTGTACCTGTTAAGTATTGACCACTTGCAGTTGTTGCAGTGAAGTATGCAAATGTTGCACCAATTATTGCTACAATAAGTGTTGCTACACCTATTACTCCATAAAATATTCCCTTTCCATTTTTATTTTCCATTTCTTTCTTATCCTCCTTTACTATATCAATGATATCAAATTTTTTTATCTTTTGCAATAGTTTTTGAATAGTTTTAAAAAAAAATTCAGGATTATCATCCTGAACTTTATTTTTATTATTTATTATCCACCGTAAGCTTCAGTAAATGTAGATGTAGCTCCTGAACCATTTGAAGAGTTGAATGTTACTTGGCCAGTAAATGTACCAAAGTCTTGTTCATTTTGTGCTTCAAGGTTTTCAGAAATCCATACTACTACGTAGAATACTTTTGTATCACCAACTTGATCTTTTGCAGCTAAACGATACGCTCCTGCTTTTGCATTAGTATTTACTGCAAAAGTACCAGCAATTAAATCATCAGTTGGGTCAATAAGGTCTGTGTATGCTCCATGTGCTGTTGTTATTGGTGTTTGATCCACACCAAGCAAATCCTTATAACCTTCTACTTCAGTAATTGCTCTAGCATATAAATATTGGTTTGTATTTGATGCAATATATTTTCTTGTTGTTCCATCTGGTAATGTATTATATACTTTTTCAGCTGAATATGTAGTTAAAGTATTTGGTATAGTTGTACTTGCATCAGCAGTTGCATAAGTATAACCTGTACCTAAATCAGTTGGGTCATCCATTTTAGCCCATTTTAAGTGATTAAATTTACTATCTGGGCTATCAACAACTGGTGTATTATCTTCACCATTTACAGTTAATGCATCTTTTGCAGAAGTATAGAATGCAATACTACCACTTACATCAATGGCAGCAGATCCAGTATTATGAACTAAAATCTTATAGATTGAACAAACTAATGAACCATTTGCATCAATACATGCCTTATCTCCTGTAACATTGCTTCCTCTAACAGCTTGACTAAGCCCTTTATCTAATTGAGGAACCATTACATATTTAGCTTGTGTTGCATCAGTAACTCCTTCACCAGCAGAGTAACCAGTTAATCTTTCAACAATTACTTCTAAACTTGCTGTTGCTGCTGTACCTGTTAAGTATTGACCACTTGCAGTTGTTGCAGTGAAGTATGCAAATGTTGCACCAATTATTGCTACAATAAGTGTTGCTACACCTATTACTCCATAAAATATTCCCTTTCCATTTTTATTTTCCATTTCTTTCTTATCCTCCTTTACTATATCAATGATATCAAATTTTTTTGTAAAAAGCAATAGTTTTTATGTAAGTTTTATATTTTTTTTAAGTGTTAAAAAAAGTCCTAATTTATAAGACTTTATTTAGTATTCTTTTCTTCTTTTGCTTCTTCAAACATATCTTTTGTATCAATAAATATATCATTTTGGTCATCTTTTAATCCATTTGTAGGTAGTACTACATCAGGTAATTTCTCTTCGGCTTTTTCTAATGATTCAAATACATTTACTGGTACTACTGAACCTATTTTATCTATTAAAGGCATTGAAGTTAAAATTTTATTTTCTTCTTCTTTATTGTCTTCTTTAACTTCTTCTATTTTGGGTTCTTCTATATGTTCTTCAACTTTTAATTCAGTTGCTTTAGGTTCTTCTTTGAATAAATCTTTTAATCTTTGTTCTTTTTTAGGTTCTTTTACTTCAACTAAAGAATCTTTTTCTATAGTATCTTTCTTTTCTAATATTTTACTTAAATCAATATCATTTACTTCTAAACTATCTATAAGGCAAAATTCATATAATAAATTTAAATATTCTTTTTTAAGTAATTTATTCTTTATTACTTTTATTTTTGTTTCATTTTTTTCTTTTCTAGCTTCTTCGATTAATGCTAATATTTTTACTACATTATTTAATCTTTCTCTATATTCTTTTAAATTATCTGAATATTTTAAATATGATAATTCAATTACTTCATCAGTTGCTTTTTTATATGAAGATATTAAATCTTTTTGTTCTTTTGATTTTAATTCTACAAAGTTAATTAAATTCTCTAATCTAGCTTCTTCTTTTTCTAATGTTGTAGTCATTGGAAACTTAGTATCTAATTCTAATTCATAATTTTTATTAAAGGCATAATCTAATTCAATTAATTTATTTTTTAAATCTTCTTTTAAATTTGGAGAATGATTTTTCATGTATTTATCTTTTATTTCATTATATTCTTTTTGTAGTGTATTTAAATCTTTCATATTTTCCACCTCACATTAATTTCTTAAAGTTTTCTACTGTTTTCATGATACTTTTTTCTGTTTTCTTTCTTCGTTCTTCATGTAGCATTTCTGCTTCTTTTTCATCTATTTTTTCTAGTGCTTGTTTTGTTATTTGACTTCTTAATACATTTTCTGCTGCTCTACTATTACATTCACTTATTCTTAATTGATAACATATATAAAATGTCAATAAACTTTTTAACATTTTTGTTACATCTGTTTCTTTTACAAAGTCTTCACCTTCATAATATGTTCCAGTGAATTCTATGGGAAATAGTTGTATTTTTTTAAATTCAAATGATGTTGAAGAATTGTAGTGATTGTAATATAGATTTATTTCACTATATGATAAATCTGTTAAGGCATCATTTATAGTACGCTCTATATCTTGAAATCTTTCATAAAAATGGTCTTTACCTATTTTTAATAATACTTTATCATCAGTATATGCTATTTTATTACCTATAATTATTTTATAATCATCTTTATCTTGTCTTATTTGTTTACCAATTACGGAGTTAAAGTTTCCACAAAATCCATAGTCATTAGCAAGATAAATATTAAGTTTAGGATTTTCTTTAATAGGAGTTAAAACATTTTTATCTAGTATCATATTTTTATTATATATTATTCTTCCTATTATATTGGTTATTTTTTCTCCAACATTCCTATATTTTTCTGCTTCTCTTCTTGCTTTATCTACTTTTAATAATGAATGGAAATTCATTACTTTAACAACATTTTTTATTCTCATAATATCACCTTACAAGCCATATTTTTCTTCTTTTATATGTTTATCTTTTACTATGATATTATTTAATGTTTTAAATAAGACAAAACTATAAAATAATACTGATAAAATTATTACAAATATTAAACATATTACTATAATTACACTATCTTGTTCCGTAACATAATTATATAATAAATTAGTTACAAATAAACTTAATATACTTATTAATTCATATACTATATTTAAAAATCCTTTTGGGTAATTTAACATTAATATATCACTTAATATTACAAGTACAAAGGAAATTACTATTACTATTAAGTTTACTTTTGAGAATGTAAGTAAGTTATATACTAAGAATAAATAGTTTAAACTTATAATTGAAAAAGATAATATTTGTTTATTGTTTAATCCTAAGAATAAACCATAAAATTTAATTTTAGCGTTATCTACACTATATTTTTTTAATAATATTTTAAATACTACTGCCACCCCTGACAAGAATATTATACCTACTACTAAAAAACTTATTAATGTATATAATATATCATTACTATCTAACATACTATCCCTCTCTTATCATTAAGTTAAATTCATTATTGCTATTCATATAGAAAGCTTTTATATCTTTTAAGTTAACTTCTTCAGTATCACTTTTTATATCCACATTGCCTTCTATTTCACCAATTATTGGTAAATAATCTTTCATGATAAGCAAATTATAGTCTTTACTTACTATTCTAACTATCTTTACATTTTCATATTCTTTCAATCCATCCAAGCTAAATACTCTTACTTTCATTTCATGTGATTCATTATTTTCTTTATTTGTTTCCATCAAAATTACACTTACCTATATATCTAAATTTTATTTCATCAACATTATCATATTTTCCATTTAATATATTTTCTACATCATCTAGAACATCTTTAATGTCAACGAATTGTCCTTTAATATTTGTGTATGACTCTGCTACAAACATTGGTTGAGAGAAATAGTATCTTAGTTTTCTTGAACGATAGAATATATTTTTATCTTCTTCGGATAATTCTTCAATACCTAATATGGCAATAATTTCTTCAAGTTCAGCATATCTTGTTAAATATCTTAATACTTCTTCAACTAAGTGGAAATGACGTTCTCCTATTTTTTCTACATCAATTAGTTTTGAAGTAGATTTGAATACATCAATCGCAGGATATAATCCTAACTCTGCTATTTTTCTATCTAGTACTATTTGTCCATCCATATAAGATATTATTGTTTGAACGGCTTCATCAGTAAAGTCATCGGCAGGTATATATATTGCTTGGAATGATGTTATTGAACCTTTATCTGTTGAACTAATTCTTTCTTCTATTTTACTTATATCAAGTGCCATATCTGCAGGATAACCATTACCTATTAACATTTGTTTTAATTCGGTTGCTATTTCTGCTTTTGCTTGAACAAAACGATAAATATTATCTATGAATATTAATACGTCTTGGTGTTTTTCATCTCTTAAATATTCTGCTAAAGTAAGTCCTGCATATATTGATTTACTTCTTGAAACTGGATTATCACCCATTTGTCCGAATACCATGGCCATTTTATCAAGCAAGTTAGATTCTCCCATTTCTAGGTATAATTCTTTACCTTCCCTAGAACGCTCTCCAACTCCACAGAATATGGCATTGGCATTTAACGATGAATAAACATTGTGAATTAATTCTTTTATTAATACTGATTTACCTACTCCGGCTCCTCCAAGTAATCCCATTTTAAATCCTTTTTGAAGTGGTGCAAAGAAATCAATTACTTTTATTCCTGTCCATAAAATATCAATGTTTACATCTATATCTTTTATTTTTACTGTATCATTATAAATTGTTTTATTACTGATTGACTCTAATTCTTTTTTATCAATTACATCTCCATACGAATTAAATAATCTTCCTAATATTTTATCTGAATATTCAATTTGTAAAGATGATGCTATTTTCTTGATATCAGAACCTTTTCTTAATCCATGAGTAGATCCTAAACTTACACAAGTAGCACTTATATTATTTATTTCTACTACTTCAAAGCGATATTCTTTTTTTCCGTCTTCTACTTCAAGAATATCTCCAATACTAACATCAGTATTAGATAGTATTACTTCAATACTTATATCAAAAATTGAAATAACTTTACCAACTACCATTTTTATTCACCTCTACTCTTTTGTATCTTTTAAAAAGTCATATTGACTTATCATTTCTTCTTTTGTTTTTGGACTATATTTATATTGTTTTAAGGTATCAAGTATTCTTTTACCATTTTTTAATCTTAATTGCAATTCTTCACTCATTTCATCTATGTTAGCAAGTTCATAAACACTACGAACATCTAGGTATGATAATAATCTACTTCTTACATCACTACCTACTTTTTTCATATCTTTTGATTGAACATTACCACCTAGACGTGAAACAGAAAGTCCATAATCAATCGCAGGTTTTTCACCTTTAGAAAAGTTTTTGGTAGACATAACTAATTGTCCATCGGTTATAGAAATTATATTTGTAGAAATATAGTCTGTTATATCTCCACCTTTTGTTTCTACAACTGGAAGTATTGTAACTGAACCTCCATTAATATGTTGACAACCACGTTCAAGCATTCTTGAATGTGTAAAGAAGATATCTGATGGATAAGCATCTCTACCTGGTGTTTTCTTACTATTTAAACTTATTTGTCTATAAATATCAGCATGTTTTTTTAAGTCATCTAGGACTACTAAAACATCAAATTTTTGCATCATTAATGCTTCTGCAAAAGATAATGCAGCATATGGAGTTAAATATGTTCTCGTAGGTAATTCATCATGGAATGAAGCAATAATTATTGTATAAGATGCTGCTCCTCTTTTAGTAAGTTCATAGTAAATATCTTTAACCTCTTTTTTAGTTTTACCTAAGGCTACATACATACATAATACATTTTTACCTTTTTGGTTTACTATCGCATCAAGACATAATTGAGTCTTACCTGTTTTTTTATCTCCGATTATTAATTGTCTTTGACCTTTACCTATTGGATATATTAAATCTATACCTGTAATTCCTGTTAAAAATTCACGCTTTACAAGTCCTCTATCCATTATAGATACTTGTTCTCCTTCAATAGGAAACTCTATTAATTTATCAAATTTTTTACCTGCTATTAAATCATTACCAAAAATATCTACAACTTTACCTACGGAATCTAGACTGAATAAACATTTAAATTCTTTCTTTAAAGCGTAGACTAAATCACCAGTTTTAATTTCACCGGTTACTTCAACTAAGGATATTAATACTTTATTAGATAAAATTGATAATACATATCCTTTTGCTACATTATTAATATTAACTTCTTCATAAAAACTAACATCATTTAGTCCACTGGCTTCAAGCATATAATTACTTACTTTTATAACTTTACCTGTTGAATAAACATTTTCATTATTTTTTATTTCAGTAATTTTATTATCTATTTTTTCATCCCATTTATTCTTCATAACTATGCATTCCTTTCACTTAGGCTAAAGTCATATACTTTGTCTTTATAGACAATTTTTATTCCACTATAAATATCATCACTTACAATGGTTTTTATATGCTTACTTAAATAATCATAATTTTCTTTTTTATTTGATACATATATTGTAATTGTAGGATTATTTAAATCTACTAATCTATCTAAATAATCTACAAAATCTTCAATAACAAATTTACCATTTAAGTCTTTGAATAATAGATAGATATTATATTCATTACTATCTAAAAGAATTTTCATATAATCATCTAATTCTTGATCAAGCAATGTTTTTACTTCATAAACAACACTTGGAGTAAATTTTTCTTTTAATCTTAAACAAAAATCATATCTATCAACATTCTTAACACATCTCAAAAAATCTTTGACTAATTTTTCATGGTCAAAATCAAATTTTTCTTCGATTAATCTTGTTATTTTTAATAGTTCTTTGTTTTGATATTCTGTTGAATTAAATAAATCTATTATATTATAATCAAAATCATATCCATCTTTTTTAACTATTTTTTCTTCGTCTTTTAACCCTAATTCTTTATTCTTTAATAATTCATCTATTTCATTTAATTTTTGTTCTTTTTCATCAATTAAACTATCATAAGCTTGTAATTTATCAACAAAGTATGTTTTAGTTTGAGAATTTACTACTTTTACTGTTTTCTTTAAAATTATAAACATGAAGAAAACAAGTAAAGTTATAATTCCACAGGCAATTATAAACAACCAAGTCATATTAAGCCACTAATGGATTAAAGAATAATAATAAGAAACAAAATGCAAATAAGAATAGTAAAAATGCAGATGTTATGATTAAAATAGTCATAACTGAATGTACAACATCATTCTTAGTTTCAGGATTTCTACCTACAGCTTCTGCTACTCTACTTCCTAAAATACCTACACCAATTCCAAGTCCTAAAAATGATAATCCTACCATAATTCCAATTGCTATCGCTGTTGCACTTAAAACACTTTCCATAATTTATCGCTCCTTCATAAGGGTAAAATACACCCTATATATTCTATATAAAATTATAACATTTATTAATTATGGTGTCAATAAGTGTTATTAAAATCTATTTGTTTTTTACAAGAATTTGTTGTTGACATAATTTAGAAACTACAATATAATAGAAAATAATACTTTAAAATATAGGATGTGAATTTATGAATGTTACATTAGAGGAATTAAATTTGCTATTTAGTAATTATGATTACATATTTAATAATAATTATATGATTTGTGAAAGCACTACCCCATACCAAGCAAAACATATTGATATAACAAAAGAATGGATAAATAGTGCTACTCCAAACAGTAACAAAGTACTAGATTTAAACTATTATGTTCACGAAGGAATTAAATATAGTGTGGATGGAAAATACATAGTACTAGATTATTCCAAAAAAGAAAAAGAAATTGCTGTTTGGCTTGAAAAAAACTTTGGTGGTGAAATATATATGATACCACGAATAAATATTCCAGAAAATATAAAAACGCCTGATTATATTTTTAGAGGTGAAAAATGAGATTTAAAAGTAATTAATGGTAAAAGCAATCAAGTTTTTTATCATGCAATATATAATAAATCAAATCAAAGTAATAATTTTATATTTGATATTACAAATTCTTCATTAACATTAGAACAATCAAAGATATTAATTACAAAATTATATTGCAGAACTGATGTTCCGTTTATAGATAAAATATTATTAAAAAAAGAAAATAGTTTTTTTATATATAAAAAATGTGACCGCACTGTAAGGTCAGCACGACCACATTTACTGAATATAAACACATTATAATAAATATAATATGATAACATTCACTACATATAATATACAATAAATTAATAATTATGTCAATCATTTTTAAAAAACAAAATCATGTTTAATATTACTTTTTTACTCTGTATATTGAGATGCTTGATATTCTACTGGTTCATATACTGTTCCAGTAAACCATACTTCACCAGAGTTTTTATCTCTAATTATAAACATATATGGATTATCAAATGTTAAATCTATTTTTTCTACTGGTACTTCATATAAATAATCAAATCCGCAATCATGAGCACCTGCTCCACCAATAGTAGTTGCTGCAGAAGCTTTAATTCCATCATTAGAAAATTCTATATTAGACTTATGTGCTACTTGATTAATATAAGCATTACTTGATGATAAATTAGATAAATCAGCCTTAGAAGAATTAAATACATTTGTTATACCTAATTTACTTAAATCATTAATTAAATCTAACTCATAATCAAATTTAAACATAGGTATATAACCATATATTTCTGTTATTACTCCATCTTTAAAACTATCTAATTCAACATTTTTTAAATTATTAATTAAATTATTAATATCTGAAGATTTAATATTTTTTATATAATTATTAAGACTATCATTTTTAGGCATAATACCAATATATTGTAATGTTGTTCCATCATACTCTTTTAAATCTTTAGCAAATACTTTAACATTGTCATCTGTATAAAATTTAAAATCAGTTGTACTACTAATATCTTTATACCCTTTATTAATTTCTTTTATATAATCATCAACATATGTTTTTACATCTTTATCATTTCCAGGATTACAACTTTGTAATTTATAATCTTCACTATTTAACCAGTCTTGATATTTTTTAGTAATATTATCTCTAATATTTTGTTCTCCTAAAGTACTTACAATGTCATATTTATTAGCAACCGCTCCAATTTCTACTGATTTTGCTTTTTTTGAATAATTACTAAATTCAAGGTCATGATAATAAGAAGTTTCTAATGAACCTACATATTTAAAATAATTTTCATGAGCATAATCTACAATAAACATTTTATTTTCACTTTGAATCTTATTAACCCATTCCATATCTATTGCTAAAGCATTAACTAAAATAAAATCTTGATTAGAAATATCATCAGCAATATTATTAATTAATTTAAATGTTTTATCACTTACCCAAGAATTAAGAACATTAGGAGTTTCAAATGAATCATAAATGACATTAGCATTATATTTACTTAATAAAGTATTAACATAAGAATCTTTTATTGAATCTTTAAAAGAATCTTTAATAAATAATGTATTTACAAAAGACATATTTGCGTTATTAGTATATTTTTTAGCATCATAAGTTCCTACAATATTAGATATTTGATCTTTTGATTCACCATTAGAGCCTTCTTTTAACATTTCTAAAGCATATTTAATTGATAAAGGACTATAAACTTTATTTTTCTCTTCATTTTCTAACTGAAGGAAATACAAATCAAAATCTTCTAATGAATTTCCTGATAAACGATATGCTAAATATTTATTATTATTTTGCGCTTCATTTTTACCTGTTGAATTATTTTTATCACTAAATTTAACAAAGTAAACAATTATAAAAGCTAAAATAACCAACAAAACTATAATAATAATTAAAGCTTTACTATTCTTTTTCTCCTTTAAAATATTTGTGTTATTATTTACACTTCTTTCCATTTTACTTTCACCTCTATTATAATCTTACCATTAATTTTTTTAAAAGTAAATATATTGTAATTAAATAACATAAGTTTTGAGATTATAAGCTCAAAACTCTTTTTAATAACTTTAGGTATTAAAAAGCCTTGGAATAACTTTTAAGTTATGAAAAGGAAAAAAGAAAACTAAAATTAATTAATTTTCTTTTAATAACATTAAATAATCTAAATTATTTGTAAATAACATAAAGTCATTAGATATTTCTAATTTTCCGTAGTTTACATTAACACTATAATAATTACTATATACTGTTAAGTTTTCTGTTTTATTTATAATATTATATGTATCATCTTTATAATTATAATAACTTATACTATCTGGTTTTGCTATTATATATGATAATGGACTTAATGTTATAGTTTCATTATTTATCTTAAATGTTACTTCATCACTAAATAGATATAAGTAATTACCATCATACATAATAAAGTGATCTATATTTTTATTATAATTATCATTAACTAATTTATAGATATTATTTATTTTTTCTATATAAGTAAATTCTGTTGTTTTATATTGATTTAATCTTTTTAAAGGAAGTATTATTGCCATATCTTTAGGTAATATTACTTTACTTTCTTCTTTAAAATATATTGGTGTTGAATCATAATTAATACTATATTCTTTTGGTACAAAACCTTTAATTACATTCTTTTTATTATATGATATTGTCGCAGTATATTCTATTTTATTGTTGGTAACATATTGATATAATTCTTTATCTTGTTTATCCCTATAATTATTTAATTTATACTCTCTTAAATATATAAATAACACTATTAATAATGCTAGTAATACAATTGCAGGAATAATTATTTTCATATTCTTTTTATCAAATATTTTCTTTATATTATTCATTGTTTTCTTCCTCCTTTGTAGTTTCTTTTAAAGAAGGTTCAGGCTCTGGTGTTGGCTCAGGTTCTGGTGTTGGGTCTGGTACACTAGTATTCTTTTCTATTTTATAAGACCAACTTATATTTTTATTTGTTCTTACTCCTGATACTGTAACACCCTCTAATTGTAATGTTATTATTGAATTATTTGGTAATATTAAATTAGAAATATTTATACTTCCTGTTAAATTACTATTATTTATAGGTAGTTCTATATTTTGTTTTTCTCCATTAACATATATTCTAAGCACTGCACTATCAATTGTATATGTAGATGTATCTATTTTATAATAAAGTGATTTAGAAGTTACTTTATTAACAGTTAATGTTATATTAGGGAATCTTGTTGTTACATTTTGTTTATCTATTACTTCTTCACGAACTAAGCCTTCTAACATATGAGTATATTTAAATGTTAATTCATAGTCTGTTCCCGGTAATAAGTTAGTTAAAGATATATTAGTACTTCCTTTAGATAGATATACTGTTTTTAATCCACTTTCACTTCTTATTTCTACGAATACTTTTAAATATTCATTATTTTTATCATATACTACATAATCTACTGAAATATCATTAATATTTGGAGTTATTTTAATAATGGAAGTATGTGCTGTTTCATTAATTATTTCTTGTTCTGATTTATTTGTTCCATCTTCATCAGTAGTTACTCCACTAGGATTAGTGTTAGTATTATTACCTTGATTGTTACCATTACCTCCATTTATATTATTTCCTCCATTATTTGGATTATTATCATTAGGATTACCATTACCATTAGTACTTGGATTGTTACTATCACTACCATTACCTTTACCACTATTTTGTTTATGTTCATTAGTAGTACCTAATATTTTCTTTAAATCAATAGTATCATTTTCAAATATTAATAATTCATTTGCGATATCAAAAGTATATGATGAAGTAACTATTTTTGTTTCTGAGAATGATTTTACATTTACTTCATTATTATATAATAGGGCATTACCTTGTTTATCTAATTCAATTACTAGATAATTAGAAGTTTTTAATAATTCATCTTCTGTTTTAATTGTAGAATCTGTAACTAAATATTTTCTATCTGCTACTTTATAAAATCTTGATATTCCTAAATTATTTAATTTAGTTTCTTCACTAGTTATATTTACTTCTTGTGATAATGTTACTTCATAAAATTCTCCATATAAACTTAATGATTTTTCACTATTATTGAATGCTATTACATGAGGCCCTATTTGATAATCTTCATTTTTATAAGTTAAGTAATAATTTTTATTCCATTTTTTTCTTATTACTCCGGTTTCATTTAGTAATATATTATTTTTATCTATATCAAATAATACTGTACTAGAATCTAATTCATACTTATTTTGTCTTAGTTTTATTTCTTTAATTAGAAAGTAAGAAAATATAATAGCAAATATTAAACATACTACTACTATTATTCCTATATTTCTTTTATTTTTACTATCATATTTTCTCATATTTATTCCTCCTAATTAGTTTCCTTTACCAAATTTTTGTGATTCTCTAGTAAATTGTACTAATGCACCATTTTGTTCTATATAGTAGATTGTTGTTAATAAGTAAGAACTACTATCTAATTTAAATGTTACATTTTCTGGTTTGATAATTAAACTATAAATACCTAGTTTTCCTGCTTCAAAGCCATAATATGAACCACTGGCAATTTGTCCTACTCCATCTTCGGAAATTGTATAATCGATTTTTTTAATTTTATTTAAGTTAATTGCACTATTATATGTTAGTGTAATTGCGGTGTTACTTGGTAAGTATGAAATTTTACCTATTGCTACACCATAGTCAGTTGAAGTTGTTACAACTTGTCTTAAATCTACTGTTCTATTTTTCTTTGTTTCATTTATATTATTTGTATAAATATCAGAGAATACTCTAAATACATATACTGTACCAGGTTCAAGATTTGTATATTCATACTCAACATTAATTTTTGGTTTTCCATCACTATCTACAATATCAAGTCCACATTTTACTGGGTAACCACTCATAGATAATTGGTCTATATCAAGTAATTCTACACAATATTTACCATCTTTTGCTACTTTATCTTGGTCATTAACTGTAACTTGGAATTTTAATTTCGAAGTTTCATAACCTACTCTATTAGCACTAAATGTTGGTTCTTTTAATTCTGGTAATGATACACTATCTTCTAAAACAAGTAATTCAGCTTTTTCTTCACTATCAAATACTTCTGTTTCAATGTATATTTTCCAACTATAATATCCAGAACCAAACACTATATCCATATCAGTTACATCTTTGGTAACACTTGAACGATTATAGTAATTTTTGTTAATTGGTGAAGGTCCAAAATTTCCACCATTTTCTTTATCAGAAGATTTAATTGATATTAATTTATTTCCATTTATATCATATAATTCAAATCTTGTATCATATTCACCAATTGTATTACTTGAATCCATATACATATACATCTCTCTATATGCATATACTCCATTTTTACTTGAATGATTTACTAATACTTTTGGTTTTGAACTTGATAACATAATTCCACTTGGTGCTAAAGTACTAAATTCATAGGTTGTTGATACATAATCGCTTGTGTTTCTTGCATCAAATAATAACGTTTCTTTATATCCATTATCTTTCTTTAACATTGCAGATACTTCAAAATAATATTTTGTATCTGGCATATATTTAGTTAATTCTATTGATGCAGAATCAACATTTATTTCTAATTTTGTTTCTTTATAAGTTTCAGTTTTTTCTTTATCTTTATATATTTTTATATAATAGTAATATTTTCCATCAGAATCTTTTTGAAATTCATTATTTAATATTTCTTCATCTAATCCTACTGGTTTTATTGTAATTATTGAACCATTTACTAATCCTTTAGTAGATACATTTATTTTAGGAATTATACTATTAAACTTAAATCTATTATTTGATGTATACATATCAACTTTATCTACTATCTTATTATTGATTGTCATATATTTATTATTTCTATGTTTAACATTATAAGCATCTGCTCCTGAAACAATTGATATTGGGGAAGTTGTATCATCTTCATTAAATGTATCATCTTTTGTATTTATTCTTTGTTTAATTTGTAATGTATATCCTACTGAAGTAGTAGTATTTTTACCATATTCAATTATTCCTGTCGGATATTTAGTAGTATCTACAATTATTTCACCTTTAGCATTTAATGTTAAATTATAATAATCTGCTTTTGTCAAACTATTTTTATAGTAATTATTTACTTGTAATAAATAACCTATTCCATTAGCTGGTAAATTAGTAAAATCATTATTTATTATACCTGTATCATAAAATGCTGTTACTTTAACTGTTACATCTTTTGTTTTAAAGTTTTTAATATCTGCATAATCAATAATTATACATTTATATTCTTTATCGTTTGATGTACATTTATTAATCTTACTAGTAGCAAATACCTTAGAATAATCTTCTTCACCTTGGGCAGATAATACTACGTGATATGCTGATATTCTATTAACATATTTAGCATTATCGTCATTTTCTAATATCATTATTCTTAATCTATTATCATTATCACTAGTAATATTTGCATAAGATACAGTATTAGCATTATAAGTAAATTTACCATCAAAGATATATTTTCCTAATTCTACAGTTTGTATTTCTCTTTCTCTTTTTATTAAAGCTTTTTTAAATGAAAGTGTATATACTGAATCAGTACTTAATCCATCGATTGTAAATTCTCCATCCCCGAAGTCAATTTCTTTAACTTCTGGTTTATATGGTTCTTCAGGTGTATCTTCACCTTGATTATCTTCAGAAGTATCTTCTCCTTCAGTTGGTTTTGAAGGTGTTGTTGGTTTTTGGTTTTTTATTGTATCATCAATTGTATAATAGAATTTTCTATCATATAATGCATTATCTATATCAGTAAATACATGACGATATGTAACTTGATTTTCTGTTGTATTAACTATATATACTTTATAACCCGGGCTTTCTTTTAAAGCACTTTTTGTTTCAGTTTTTATGTCACTATTTGGATATACCGCATCAATTTCTCCATCATTATTTGTATCCACATTAAATTTTACTTTAAATATGTAATTATGTCCTCTAGTTAATTCTTTATCTACTACATCATACTTTGTTCCGTTTTTCAAGAACATATATGTTTCAAGATTATCTGTTTGCATTAAATCTATTACTTTTGATTCAACTGCGTCTTCAACAGAGCAATTTGGTTTAGTGTTAGCATCACATGCATACACAACCATTTCTTTTACTGGTTTTGTTCCTGTTAATCCAAGAAATTCATTAATTCTTTCAATATTTGCTCCAACACTTATTTTATATCCCACTATTGTATCATTTAATAATTTACTTGAATATTTTGGTGCTCCATCAACTGTTGTTAATTGTTTTAAGTCAACATTTTTTATTTCATCTGCTATTATTGTTGGAGCATCATATTTATCTTCTAGTAATAATAGTTTAGATGTTTTAAATACATAGTAATTATTTTCTATTGGTAATTCATTCATTTGTGATGTATCTGAAATATCTGATATTACAATTGTATAATATTCTTTTAATTCACCGTTAGTTTTTTCTTTTAAAACATCAATTGCTTTCTTTATTGTAGTAATAACTTTTTCATTACCTTCTTCATCAGTAATTGTTTCTTCGATTGTTTGATCTTTTATCTCAAAAGTATCTAATGTATTAATTGTAAAATATTTATCATAATAATCATCTTTTAAGTTTCCACTTACAGTTCTAGTTGCTATTGGCTCAATTATTGAACCTAATTTTAATTGACTTGCTACATTATCAGCATATAAACTAAATGTAATATTATTAATTGAATTTGCCATTACTTCATTAGTTGAAGTTATTCTTGCCTTTACATTTACTACATCTTGTAATGTTGAATTTGAACCTGTTTTATCTTGTTCATCTTCTTTTGGATCCCACTCTACTGTTAAAATATCTATTTTTGTTGTAGAGGCTTGGAAGTTACCAATAAGATAACGTTTTCTAATTCCTTTTCCATCTAGTAAGTCAACATCTGCATATAATGAGAAATTATAATCAGTATTTGCAAGTAATGAATCTATTTCTAAGTTAGCATCTAATGTATATGGATTTATTGGAATATTTTCTATTTTATGTTCCCCTTGTGAATCATAATATACTAATATAAAATTATTTTTATATGATGGAATTGAAGAACAATTTCTTCCTGTCATAGGTATAGTACAACTTTCATCTTTTAAAATTAATTTACCTACTATTTTATTTATTGTTGTTTTTTCTTCATCTAGAATAAATTTATCTATTGATGGTTTACCTGATAATATTAAATTATCACTTAATTCAGTTTCGTATTCACCATACTTTTCATTATCAAAATATTCTGCAACTACTTTAAATTTATAATTAGTTTGAGCATGAATATCTACGCCATCAATGCTTATTGTTGTTTTAGTATCTTTATTTGCATCAATTACTTTAACTGGTTTTATTGTATTTATATTATCTAATGTTATGTCATCTGCTTTATAAATATAATAACTATATTTTGTAATGCTTTCATCTTCATCAATTACTGTTTGAACTCCAATAGAAAATGTATTTGTTACATCATCTACTTCACTAGTTAATCCTTGTAAATACGGTGTCTTCTTTAATGTTTTAGAAGTTTTATTTATTGTATAAACTTTATTATATTGCATATTTTCCATAATTACATCACTTAACTCAATATTATATGATGTATTATTTTTTAGTCCTTCGAATAATACAGTATTGCTATCTTTTGTTACTTCTACTATCATTTGTTCACAAGGAGTTTCTTCACTTGGAACACAATTATCTAAATAAATTGGAGAATATTTTTCATCATATAAAGCTATCTTCGCAGATTTAACTAATGTATCTTTTTCAAATACTGCTTCATATGCAATACTTGAAGTTGTAACATATTTTTTTACTAAGGTTACTCCAAGTTCATTTGTTTTAAATAATTTTTGAAAATATTGAGTATCATAATTACCATCAGTTTCTTCATTAATTGATATTATATAGTTGCTTTCTGGTGAAAGTGTAGATACATCAAGATTATATTTATCTTTGCTTTTATCTACTAACACACTATATACTTTTTTTCCTGTATCAGTATTTATTATATTTAATACTAAATCATTTTTAATTGATTGATCAGGGTCGCTTATAGTAAACTCTGCACTTATATTATTTACTCCTACTTCTGCTTTTACTAGTTCAATACTAGCAGTTCTTTTTGTATTATCACCTGTTTGATTTCCACCATTACCTTGATTACCTCCAGGATTATTATTTGGATTTTGATTATCTCCTCCATTTGGAGTATTAACAGGATTTTGACTATCTGTTGGACTTGGTGTTACATCTGAATCTTTTCCACCGTTACCATTATTATCTTCTTTATCAATTGAATCTATATTTATATTTTCATTTCCATCGATAGTCATTTGACTTAAGGACATTTTTTCTTCTTCGTTATAATAAACATTTTTTGTTCCTAAATCTATTCTTACATTATCATTTACTAAAATATAACTATTTTGTGCAGTAGTTTGATAACTAACTTCTTGATTTTCCACTCTTATGATACCATCTTTAATATATGTTACTTCAAAGTAATCTCCTGTTACAGGTTCGTTACTTCCTGATAAATTCAATTTTATATTTGTTCCTGCAAAAATATATTTATTATCACTTATTCTTCCTACTAAGTTATTAAATGCTAATGTTTTATCTAATGCTTCAATATAATAACTTTTATTACTATATTCTAAGATAGATTTATTAGTGATATTATAATATGGTACAATTTTAGAATCTAAACTTTCCAAATCCATAATTACACCATTTTTTAAAAATTTAATGCCACCATTTTTATAATGAAGAAAATTATTAGTTTCTACATTTACTTTTTCTCCACTTGTATCTTTAAATACTAATTCTAAATTAACATTTGTCTTATATGATGTTCCTTCATCAAAATAATATTTAGTACTATTTTCTTCTTCTTTACCTGAAGCAATAATATATCCTCCTTGAATAAATGTTTTAGTATTTTCTTTTGTTAAAAATATCATTGCAATAGTAAGTACTACTAATAATGTAATTGTACTTGCTAGTATTAGTATAAACTTTTTATTAAGTAATTTCTTCATTCTATCACCTATCCATATATTTTAATACTCTTTTATTCTAAATATAATTATATCATTATTAATAGAATATTGTCAATTGAAATAAGAAAAAATACCAGTAATTTCTGGTATATAATTTTAATCTTTTCGATATCCTTTTTTTACATATTCTTCATATAATTCTTTGAACCTATTAAAATGAATTATTTCTCTTTGTCTTAGATATAAAAGTGGTCCAATTACATCTGGGTCGTTAGTTAAATCTATTAAGTTTTCATATACTGCGCGTGCTTTTTGTTCTGCGGCCATATCTTCGGATAAGTCTGCTACAGGATCTCCAGTCGCTGCAAAATATGCTACGGTAAATGGTACACCTGAAGCATCTGTCGGATAAATTGACATTCCGTGTTCAGCGTAATTAGTATCTAATCCTGCTTTTTTTAGTTCTTCTAAGGTTGCACCTTTCATTAATTGATATACCATCGCAGATATCATTTCAACATGTGCAAGTTCTTCTGTATAACAACGATAGAGACGTAAAAAAGCCCTAATTAGAACTTAGGGT